>Ga0105107_10003250_pt1 | contig 10774 bp, 11 predicted proteins | sample PPLLaktember2015_6_FD_79335 | JGI IMG/M metagenome (GOLD analysis project Ga0105107, IMG submission 79335) | Freshwater sediment microbial communities from Prairie Pothole Lake near Jamestown, North Dakota, USA - PPLs Lake P8 Core (1) Depth... | ecosystem: Environmental > Aquatic > Freshwater >... | reverse complement strand
ACCTGGGTCGGGTCGAGGCGAAAACGGATTTCCCCCCGCCCATACTTGAACGCGTATTCTTTGGAGGCCATATTTTTCCCCTTTCCATGAAAGAATCAAATGGGTTCTTTGGGTTGAGATTGCGCCCTTTCCGAGAAAGATAGAAACATGGTAGCACTTTCGCCTTTTGAAAAAAGGGATGGCGCAAGGGCCAAGTGGTTCCAGGGCCCGGGGGCCAGACCGGCCCGCTTGGAATCATGAGGCGCTGGGTTCTCCGTGGATGGGGCGGGGAAGATATCCCCCGCCTCCTCCGGCGGAAACCAGCTTTGATCTTTGTGGCCGAGGGACAACCCAACCGATGCTTCCGGCGCGTTCCGTTCCGGCCCCCGGGCCCCAACAGAGGCGGTTACGCCATTTTTTTTAAACGATAAACTGATACGAAACATTTTAACATAAACCCAAGCGGAGCGGAAATATCCGGAGGGTCTTGGGACGTTGCCTCGCGGCAGAGGCGGCGAGGGTCGCAGGCGTCAAAAAAATGTGCTTTATTCCGCCAGGCCTTTTTATTATAATAGGTTGCCCGTTCATGTGGGGTCAGCGTCAGAATAATGACTTCAAGAAGAAATCTACAGCCCGCACCTTGAGAGAAGAAAAATGGGGAAAAGCGCCAACACGCAGATTTGGACCGAAGGGGGAATCAAGCTGGTCCTCACCAACAAAAAAGAGGCGATGGTCTTCTTCCGCCAGGCCATCAAGCTGAGCCCCAAAACCGCCACCGGTTCTTTCGACCGCGGCGTATCCTACCAGACCCTGCAAAAGCATGAGCAGGCAATCCGGGAATACGACCAAACGATTGACCTCGACCCTCAAAATGTGCAGGCGCATTTCAACCGCGGCGTGGCGCATCAGACCCTGGGGAACCTGGAGAAAGCGGTCCAGGATTTCAAACGGGTCGTGGAACTCAAGTCGGATTATGCTAAGGCCTATCTGAACCGGGGAAAGGCCCTCAGACAGCTGCAACAGTTTAAACAGGCTTTGGCCGACTTCAAAACCGCCGCGAGACTCGGCGACCTTGACGCCCAAGCCATCCTGGATTCCATGGGGATCAGCTGGAAAAGCTAACCAAAGGGTTCCAGGGGCCGAGGGTTCGAGGGGCCAAGGGGCGAGACTTGTACCTCAAACCCCGCTGGCTATTATCCTTGAAACCCGCAACCCGGAACCTGCAACTCGTAACCCGTAACATTTTTTGGCGCTACTCCGGCAGCCGGAAAAAATACTTCCCCTCTCTTTGTTCCCGAATCACCCTTCCCAGACCCTGCAGAAACTTAAGGTGGGCCATGGCTTCCCCGCCGGCAAACCATTTCTGCGGCAGAGGAAAATCCTCCCAGCTTGCGCAGTCGATATCCCAGGTCATCTCGGAAGCGACCTGATAGGCGGTCCGGCTTCCCCCGCGCAGAATGGAGGCAACCTCCTCGGCCCGGATTTCGTGGTGCTCCTTCAGCTCTGCGATGCGGCGGCGGTGGTTTTGAAAGGGAGCGCGGTGGCCCGGGAGGACCCAGTCGATATCATAGGGGATGATTTTGTCGAGGCTCTTCAAGTATTGCCGCAGCGGATCTTCCCGTTCGGACCAAACCGAGATATTCGGAGTGATATTGTTGAGAATGTGGTCGCCGGAGAAAAAAATCCGGGTCTGCTTTTCATAGAGGCACATATGGCCGGGGGTGTGGCCTGGGGTCTCCACACAGGAAAAATCGTAGGAACCGATCTGGAGAGAATCCCCCTCCTTAAGAAGGGTCAAGTCCACGGGGCTGCTGGCGTGATACCGGCGTCCGGGATGTTTCTTGATCGCTTCCTGGAGATCCTCCTCCGGAAAACCGTTGAGGAGGGCGGCTTCGGCCATATTTTCCCAGTGGTCGGCTTCCCGAATCACCTTGGCATCCGGAAAGTTGAAGTACACTTTGGAGGAGGGGCGGGCCAGTTCGGAGATCAGACCCAAGTGATCGGCATGGAGATGGGTGACGAAGAAATCGGTCTTCTCCAAATCGATCCGGAGCTCCTTCAGAGAGGCTTCCATGACCTCCATGCATTCGGGGCGGTTCATCCCGGTGTCGATCATCAGAAATCGGTCTTCCCCTTTGATGACATAGGAATTGATTGCCTTGAGCGGGTTCGCGGGAAGCGGTATTTCCATGCAAAAAATGCGAGGGCGGACTTCGTTAATCATCGGTTCCTTCCTTGGGATGAGGTTCAGGAAAACGCAATCGTCTGATAGGGATTGGAACAGGGCGGGCCCTGGGTCAGGTGCATTTCGCCCCGGGTCAGGTTCATGATGACCGAGGCCACGGTTTGCACGCGCTCTAATTCCGGATCTCGCGGGTCCGGATGGCGGCAGATCGAGTCGGGGTGATTGCAGTGATCGCCGAGAACTTCCTTGAAATCCGCCACGGCGATCCGCCCGGCCCGCTGCTGCATCTTTTGGTGGGCGCGGCCGTACCGCAGAAGGGTGTCCGGGAATTGGCTGAGGCCGGTGTCCAGGCGACGCAGGCGGGGGGAGACGAAGTGATTCGTGTGGACCAAGACCCCGTTTTCGGGATAGAGAAAATCGAGATCCTTCGGCGCCATTTCGAAGTCGATCGCCGCTCCGTCACGGTGAGCGATCAGGGTATTGTTTGAGGATCCGCGGTTGGCGGAGACGATTTTTCCGATGGCATCCCCGAAACGCTCGCTGTTCAGAATGCCCCGCATGAGGATGTGGATCGGAATGCCTATCTCGGCCAGAGAAGACTTCAGGATATTCAGGCAGGCCCCGAGACCCGCCGAGTTGAAACCGATTTTTCCCACGATGCCGGCTTCGGTCAAGGTTAAAACCGTCGGTTTATGCTCCTGCTCCAAGCGCAGGAGAATCGTGGTTTCCAGGAGGTGAGGCTTCCAGTCCCAGTTCTGCCCGAGGAGCATATCGCCCGAGGCGGTGGCTTCCGGAAGGGCGGCCAGGGCCGTGCATTCGCCTTTGCCGGCCAGTTGATCCGGGTACATGAGTTCCGTCCGCACATTGATGGCAAGGATTTCTTCGAAGTCCGCTCCCGCGCCCTCGGCGATTCCCATCATCTCTTCCAGAAGATCGTTGTCAAAGGACTGAATGACGGGAATGAAACTTTTGGCCAACCGGACGGCCCGGCTGCGGTCCAAATTGGCGTAGTGCTTGAAGACGCGAAAATACAGGTCAATATTTTTATGGATTCTTTCCGGGCAGGAAGCGCCATATTGGCGCCCAATTTCCCGCGGGGAACCTTTCAAAGAATAAAGCGGAAACATAAAATCCTCCACGTTAAATTCAAGAGGTCTATATCTTCAATTATCATGAAAGTGAAAACAAATCAATGAGGATAGCCGCCGGCCTTCATTTTTCCGGATCATCTCCAAATTCGCTGAATGAGAAGCTTTTAAAGCTCCCGAAATAAGGGAGGAAGAAGAGGGATCCCGTGGCGCAGGCAGCCTTGCGGCTCGGGACCCCAAAAAAAGGGATGCAGGAGACGGGGAAAAAGGAACACCCGGTCAAAAATGCCCAAATGGGCTCGTTTGCCGTACGGGAATGGGTGGAATCGGGAAGCCGAAAATATTAAAAGCTTAATAAATCTAAATGGTTGTAAATTCAACGCTTTTGATTTAGCCGGGCACAGAAATTGCTCTTTGTTTTTCCATCAGGTCTTGAATGGCAAATTCGACCTGCCCCGGGGGGAAGATGGCGCAACAAGGTTCGGTTCTGGTGGTGGATGATGAGTTGGGGCCGCGCGAGTCGATGCGGATGATTCTCCAGCCGCTCTTTGAAGTGAAAACCGCTTCAAACGGTCAGGAAGCCCTCCAGTGTCTCCAACAGGAGAAAATCGACCTTATTACGTTGGATCTCAAGATGCCGGGCCTTTCGGGGTTGGATGTTCTTCGGGAAATCAAGAAGATGAATGCGGAGGCGGCGGTTATCATCATCACCGCCTACGGGACCCTGACCAATGCCCATGAAGCCATCCGTTACGGGGCGGTCGACTTCATCTCCAAACCTTACAATGCTACGGATATCCTTTCGGTCGTTCGCCGCACCGTGGAGCAGAAAAAATACAATCTGAAGGTGAAAAGATTCCTTCATACCCTTCAGTGTCCGGGCGGCGTGGAAGGAAAAGAGGCCAAAATCGAGCGGCTTATGACCCATTAAATAGAAAATCGCATGGCGCATAGAACCTAGCGCATAGAGTGACACCCGGAGACAAAATTTCCGTGTAAGACAGGCTGTACCTCCTTTCCCCTGAATGCCCCCAGGGGTTTCATCCTGCAGCCTGTGCCAGAAACGGGCGCAAGTGAAAGGGCCGCGGCGCCCCCTGAAGCCTCCTCCCTTCAGGTATTGCGAGCGGCCGTCATACCTCCTCCCGGGGTCAGGTTTTCCTGCCCCCCTTTTTTCTGTTCAGATCAGAGACATTCGTTCCAGCTTCTTCCAGTCGCCTTCCGGCAGTTTCTCTTTGACGATTTGAAAAAGTTCGATGAGAACATTTTCCGGGGCCTGGACCATCACATATTTCCAGAAACCGAAATCGGAGACCGCTTTGCGGAAGAGGAAGCCTTTGGCTTTCATGTCAGCCACAAGGGCTTCGAGATCGTCCGTTTGAATCCCCAAGTGGTGGATGGCGCCCCGTCCTTCGTCGTGGGGGGGTTGGTCGTAAAAATGCAGCCTTCCTTTGCCGATGGCGATAAACACGTTGCGCGCCCCGGCCAGGTCAAGATCCGCCAGAGTCTCGGCCCCGAACATCTCCTGGTAAAATTTCAGGGCGGCCTCCAGGTCGGAAGAAAATACATGAGCGTGGTGAACGTGATTTTGCATTTTCCCCCTCGGAGATCGCGCTTACGCCTCGCGCTCTTTCTGGAACTTCTTGATCTTTTCCCAAACCGCCAAAACCTGCTTCTTCGTCTCCTCGACCGACCCGGAGTTGTCCACCAGGTGGTCGGCGTAGGCTTTCTTTTCCCCGATCGAAAGCTGGGCCGATAGGATGCTCTGAGCCGTCTCCCGGGAAATCCGGTCCCTCTCCATGAGCCGCCGAATCTGGGTCTCCTCCGGAACGTAGACCACCAGGATCTTGTGAAAGAGATGCTGGAGGTTGGATTCGATCAAAAGCGGAACGACCACCTGGATGATAACCTGCGGATCCTTTTTAGCTAATTCTTTGACCCGGTTGATGAACTCTTCATAAATTCGAGGATGAATGTGCCCTTCCAGCTTCTTTCTTTTCTCTGCATCCTGAAATACGATCTCCGAAATTTTTTTCCGATTCAGGGTTCGGTCTTCCTGCAGCACCTGCTCGCCGAAAAAGGCGACGATGTCCTTCCAGGCATCTTTCCCCGGCTCCACCACGACCCGGCTCAGAACGTCGAAGTCGATGATCGGAGCGCCTAGCTCCTGCAACATCCGGGCGACCGTGCTTTTCCCGCTGGCGATTCCCCCGGTGACCCCCAGGAGAACACGCCCGTCCTGGCCGCGAAGTTCTTCCACCTGCCTCAAGCCAAAATACGCCATGGGAAATCCTTTCGTGACATCCAGATCGGCTCCGGCATAACTGATGGGGTAGCGAATTCCTCTCTTGTAGAGAGCCTCCAGCCCGCGCAAGGCTTTGTCCATCATCCCTGCCGGGAGCGCCATGGCCAGTTCGTCATCCTGCGCATGGCCGTAGCGCCTCTCCCCGTAACAGGGGATGGAGAGAGAGGCTTTCCCTTCGAGATAACAGCGGGCGATGACGTCGGAGCAGGAAGACTCCCCCACGCAGGAAAACCGCATGACCTCGTAGTCTTCGAATTGCAAAGCGTTGATCAGGAGCATCATCTGGGCGGGGTTGGCATAGAAGAGGACGATGTCCGGATCGAACGGATTATAAGCGAGAGGCCCTAAGGCGACGGCCTGGTATTTCCCGGCTGGGAGGCGGGGGACAGAGTTTTCGTATTTTTTTCCGTCTTGCCGGGTTTTGGTCCAGACGAGGGAGCGAAAGGTTCCGTCCCTCATCAGCTCGGGCACCGCCGTCAGGCCGATGATGGATGGGCACATGGAGTAAAGGAAATCATCCAGATCGGCCCCAACCGTCCAATCAAAGCTGCGGACTAAGCTGATGAGCTGGCAAAGGGTGGATTTGTGGTTCGTCCGGCGGAGAAAAGGAATGCCGGCGAGATCTTCCTTCCTTTCCAGAAGTTTGAAGGCCACGGGGAAGGATTTCAGCCGCAGCAGCAGCTCCATCCGGCGGATCATCTGGCTCCAATCGCGGTTTGCAGGCATAAGGTCTCCGGTTCAACCTTTCTTGTTTTGAAGGATGAACCGTCCGGCGCGGAGCTCTTCAACGAGCTCCCGCTCCGAGCGGACGGTTCTTTCGAGAAGGGTGAGGCATTGCCCCACTTCGTCCAGCCGATGGGCATCGCTCCCCGCCACCGCCAGCAGCCCCAGACGATCGGCGACCCTGCGGGCCATGTCGTTTTCCGGATCCGTGACTTTGCAGTTGAGAACCTCGACCCCGTCCACATTTTGGAAGACCGCCCGGCGGCTGGCCTGCTCCACGTCCAATCGCAGCTGCGCGATGCCGAAAAGCAAGAACCCCCTGAAAGGGTGGGCTACGATCATCAACCCGCCGGCCTTCTGCACCTCCCGGCGCAGGTCCGAAAGGGCGACGACACCCTTTACATCCTCGGGGTATCCAAAAACAAGGACATCCCCTTGATTCGTGGTGATCTCATTGCCCTGGAAAATGGGGATGCCTCCCTCGCGGGAAAGGGCCTCCACGTCCCGCGGGTCCCAGCGATGTTGGTGCTCGGTCAGGCAGATCGCTTCCAACCCTGCGCGCCGGGCTTCCACGAGAAGCTCCTTCGGATCGATGAGGCTGCAGGAAGAACGCGGCCGGGTGTGAATATGGAGATCAATCCGCATGATCGCTTTCCGCCGGCGGGCGGGCCAGACAGGCCCCCTGCGCTTCGGGGTGACTGCGGACCCAGGATCGGACAACTTCCTGGGAGGAGACAGCGGAATTTTCTTTCCGAGCGGTCTCAACCGCCTGCGCCATCAGGGCGGAGTCCAGACAGCGGCCGCACTCGATGAGGATTTCGGCGAAATGCTGGCATCCTTTCCGACCCACCTCGCGGTTCACTTTCGAGACCCAATCTTCTTCCCGCAGGGAAATCCCGACCGCCTTTTGGAGAAACGCAACCGCTTTGGGGCAGACCGGGGTCGTGTACCGCTTCATTTGTCCCTGGACTTTCAAGATCCTTGCGTCCCCGATCCCCACCTCGACCTGAAGTTCCATGGCGTAGATAGGGTCTTCCAGGATGCCGTGGAAACGCAAGGTGTTTTCATCGAGAAATTCCCCTCCAACCAACAGGGTGCGACTGAAGGTGATCATAAATTATGATCCTCAAATTCATTTGCCACAGAGGACACAGAGATCACAGAGCTTGCAGAGAAGGAAAAATAGCAAAGAAAGCTGATTCTAACACCTGGAATTCTTTTCTTCGCCGGTCTTTTTGCCCAATATTTTCTCTGTGTACTCTGTGCCCTCTGTGGCGAGGAAATTTAAAGATGTAATCCTTCCATCAACGGGCTGTCATCGGCAAAGGCTATGCAACTGCGCGCCAAACGGGGATTGAACTTGAGCATGGCCTGAAATTTCTTCTTGCGTTCTTCTTCCGTTCCTTTCTCGTTTTCCTGGATCTGGGGGACCGTAAAATGAAGAATGACGGCGTTGCAGCATTCCAGGACCCCCTCGGCCAGTTCCTCACACCCGCATTTTCCACCCAAGAGGCCGCGGACAATTTTGCGGACGCCCGGCCCCACGCGAACCCCGACAATTTTTTGGATCTGCTTGGAAGCTTCAAGGCATTCAGGGTGGGGGGATCGAAGAATTCGGGCTTCGGCTTTTATAATTTCAAGGTCGGGAATTTGAAAGGTTGTACGGATTTCGCCGGCGGTAAACGTGTCGACGAGCCGCCAGGAAACAGACAAATTTCCATCGGCCAGAGGCTCCACTTCTACGACCTTGTTCCGCACGAAACTCAGGGTCACCCTCCGCCTCCTTTCCCATTCGGCAGTTTTGGAATCGAGAGAACGTGTATTCGATGTCTCTGAAAAATGTTGTCTTTCCCGTTTCCACAGGAAAGACCGAAAAGGCTATTCTCAGATTTGGGTCCAAAAAAATTTGGGCAAAGAGAAAAACTTAGGGCTAATGTAGCAGAGACGGGACATTTTCGCAAGAAGAGAGCTGGGAAGAGAGCTGGGGAAAGCAGGGATTCAGTCATTTCCTTCGTCAAATTCTCCAGCGAGCGACAATTTCCTTGCCGTGCGGGTGACGAGGGGGAGGGCCTTCTGAACGGCAGGAGTAAGTTCCAGCCCATACTCGATGGTTTCGGGCTCGATCCCCAGAATTGGAATTTCAAGGTCTTTTTCCCGAGGCAGGAATCGCAAAGCGGAAAGGAGGCCCAACTCATGGAGGGAGATGGAGGTTCCGTTTTCTTCCACATCCGGAACCCTGAAAGAGTAGAGCGTACCGGGATTCCCATGGGCAGCCATGGCGTCGATCGCCAGGATTTTATCGGCCCAGGAAAGGAGATGCAAAGAATCCAGAACAGCGGTCCCCACCTCGGCAAAGATGTGTCCCCATGCGATTCCCCCGACCGTGACGCTTTACGAGGCGGCCGCTCAGCCCGAGACGATGCGTTTCACCTTATGGGGAGCCGTTATCGCGCTCCCCATCGTAATAGCCTACATCGTTTACAGCTAATCGGTTTTTCGCGGCAAGGTGGGCCCTGAGGGATCCTATGGATCGGGCGGTTGAATTCCGCGGGTGAGGCTCAGGCGAAAATATTTAGGTGGGTCTGAACCCCGTTATTGCTTACACCCGGCCAAGGGGAGAAAAGGATTTCCGTGGCCGTTGGTTTTTTCCTCTCGCTCCGATAAAAGCATATCTCGCCGCCTCAGGCTCCCGGCGGTTTCGATACGCGGGGTTGACCCCCGCGCCACCGCTCCAGGTCGGCGCCGGGACTCGGTAATCAAAATCGGTTAAGGTCCGCCGCTCTAAGGGTTTGCTTAGCATCCGCTCGATGGTCCGCATCATCCCTTCGTCCTCGGGGGCTACGAGGGTAAAGGCGTCCCCCGTCCGCGAGGCCCGACCGGTTCTGCCGATGCGGTGGATATAGGCTTCCGCCGTGGCGGGAACATCGTAGTTGATTACGTGGGAAATCTGGGAAACGTCGATTCCCCGCGCCGCGATATCGGTGGCGGCGAGGATGCGGTACGAACCGTCGCGAAACCCTTCCATCGCTTCCCGGCGGCGGTTTTGGGGAAGATCGCCCTGCAGCGAGGTTGCCTGGAAGCCGGCTTTCGACAGCTGCTCTCCCAGCCTCTGGGCCCGGCGCTTTGTCCGGGTGAAAACCAGGACGGAACCGGTCGGCGTTTGCCCCAGAATCTTCAGAAGAAGAGGGGTCTTCAGGTGCTGCTGCACCGGGTAGACGGCATGGGAGACCGTGACGACCGGGGCCGTTTCCCCCACTTTGATCATGACCGGGTCCGTGAGGATTTCCCGGGCGAGACTCCGGATTTCGGCGGGCATCGTAGCCCCGAAGAGCAGGGTCTGCCGCTGCCGGGGAAGGTGTTGGAGGATCCGGCGGATATCGGGGAGGAACCCCATGTCGAACATTTGATCCGCCTCGTCCAAAACCAGGACCTCCAGCTTCGAAAGACGAATGGTTCCCTGGCCAATATGGTCCAGGAGCCTTCCGGGGCAGGCGACCACCACTTCGACGCCCTTCTTCAGCGATTGGATCTGCGGCCGGATGTTGACCCCCCCGTACAGAGTCATGCTGGGAACCCGCGTCTTTTTCCCCAGGGTCCGGATCGCTTCGTGGATCTGTTCCGCCAGTTCGCGGGTGGGCGCCAGGACCAGGGCCCGCACGTGTTTGCGTTCCCCCTGGCGGAGGCGCTGCAGGATGGGAAGGGCAAAGGCCGCAGTCTTGCCCGTGCCGGTTTGGGCGAGCCCCATGACATCCCCCCCTTCCAGGATCGGCGGGATCGCCTGCTCCTGGATGGAGGTGGGGTCGACATAGTTCGAGGCACGAATGCCTGCCATGATTTCAGGGTGAAATCCAAATTTCTCGAAACTCAATGAAACTCCTTTTCGCAGTTGTCGTTCAGAGATGGAATCGTCCGGATCCGGGCAATAAAAAAAGCCGCATAAGCATCAAGAGCTATGCGGCTTTTTTATTCCTGACCAAAACTCTTCGCAACCTGTAATCTCATCCTATCCTTTTTCCTTTATGGTGTCAAGGAAAAGATGTGGCCCACCGTAACCCTTCACTCATGGGGGGCCGGCCGCTGCAAGATTAAGGTTCGGCGGAAAGGCTAAGAGGCGCCCCGGCCTGGGGGTCCGGGCGGTCCGCTTGGAATCATGAGGCGCTGATTTCTTCGTGGAGGGGGCGGGGGGACCAAGGCCTCCCGCCTCCCACCGCAGAGGGTCAGGGCTTTCTCCGAGTCTCTACCCATCCCGGCCGATGCTTCCCGCGCGTACCGCCCGAACCCCCAGGCCACAACAAAACCTGCACCGGGCCCCCCGTCGTTGAAGGGTTACGGCCCACCTTCACTTCTGCAAAAACATAAGGGGATTGGCTATATCGGAGTCCCGGGAGGGGGGATGGATCAGGATGGCTTCTTCTCCGAATAGAAGAGAGGGCCGTCGAACATTTCTATGACCAGGGTGTCTTCAAGAGCCACGGATGGGCCATGAACATGGTCCTT
>Ga0105107_10003249_pt1 | contig 10775 bp, 11 predicted proteins | sample PPLLaktember2015_6_FD_79335 | JGI IMG/M metagenome (GOLD analysis project Ga0105107, IMG submission 79335) | Freshwater sediment microbial communities from Prairie Pothole Lake near Jamestown, North Dakota, USA - PPLs Lake P8 Core (1) Depth... | ecosystem: Environmental > Aquatic > Freshwater >... | reverse complement strand
CGGGAGGCGACCATCCGGGTGGACGGGACGAACGTCGTCCCCGAGGTGCATGCCGTGCTGGACCGCATGGCGGGTTTCGCGGAACGAGTGCGCAATGGCGCCTGGGCGGGACATACCGGCAAACGTATCCGGAATGTCATCAACATCGGCATCGGCGGCTCCGATCTGGGACCGGTCATGGCCTACGAGGCCCTGCGTCATTACAGCCGGCGAGACATGGCTTTCCGTTTCGTTTCCAACGTGGACGGCACCGATTTCGCCGAGGCCACGCGGGATCTTGACCCGGAAGAAACCCTGTTCGTCGTTTCCTCCAAGACCTTCACGACGCTCGAGACGATGACCAACGCCCGGACGGCACGCGCTTGGGCGCTGGTGCGGTTGAAGGACGAGCGCGCCGTCGCCAAGCACTTCGTGGCCGTCTCGACCAACGCCGCCGAGGTTGCCAAGTTCGGCATCGATACCGCGAACATGTTCGGGTTCTGGGACTGGGTGGGCGGCCGCTACTCGATGGATTCTGCCATTGGCCTCTCGACGATGCTGGCCATCGGCCCGGAGGGCTTCCGTCGGATGCTGGCGGGTTTCCGCGCCATGGACGAGCACTTCCAGACTGCTCCCATCGAGCGGAACATGCCCGTCCTCATGGGGCTGTTCGCCGTCTGGTACGACGATTTCTTCGGCGCGGAGACGGTCGCGGTCCTTCCGTACGACCAGTACCTGAAGCGGTTCCCGGCCTATCTCCAGCAACTCACCATGGAGTCGAACGGTAAACGGGTGACGCTCGCGGGCGAACCCGTCGGCTACCAGACCGGCCCCATCTACTGGGGTGAGCCCGGAACGAATGGACAGCACTCCTTCTACCAGTTGATTCATCAGGGGACGAAGCTGATCCCGTGCGACTTCATCGGTTTCTGCCAGTCGTTGAATCCTTCCGGACGTCACCACGACCTGTTGATGGCGAACCTGTTCGCCCAGGGCGAGGCGCTTGCCTTCGGCAAGACGGCTGACGAGGTGCGGGCCGAGGGGACCCCGGAGTGGCTGGTGCCGCACCGAACCTTCGAGGGTAACCGACCGTCCAGCACGATCTTGGCGGATCGGTTGACTCCCGAGACGCTGGGCGCCCTGGTCGCCCTGTACGAGCACAGCGTGTTCACCCAAGGGATCATCTGGGATGTGGATTCCTTTGACCAATGGGGGGTGGAGCTTGGCAAAGTCCTGGCCACGCGGATCATCCCCGAACTAGAGGCCGCGACCGACGCACCGCCGGCGCACGACAGCTCGACCAGCGCCCTGATCCGGCGATATCGTTCGCGGCGCGGATCCGGCTAAACGAGGATCCGATTCACGTAGACGCGATAACCTAGGCTCAGCTGGCATTTGTGATGCGCGCCTGCGAGAAATTCACGGCAACGACTCAAAAGGAGGACCTCTGATGCGACAACGGACTGGGGTGCGAATCTTCTGCATGATCGGGCTCCTGGCGGGGTCTCTGACTCTGTTCGGCTGCCCCAAGCGGCCGGAAGTGATCCAGGCCGCCCCGGCCCCCGCCGGCCCGGCGGCGGCCGCGGTGCCGACGCCTCCCCCGCCGCCCGCCCCGACGCCTCCCCCGCCGCCCGCCCCGGCCCCGGCGCCCCAGCGGATCGTGGAGACTCCGGTGGTGCCCCCCGCTCCCGCGCCCGCCCCGGCCCCCGTGGCCCCGGCGCCGCCCCCGCCCGCGCCGCCCGCCCCGCCGCCGCTGAAGGACGTGTTCTTCGATTTCGACCGGGCCGCCATCCGTAATGAGCAGAAGGCCGCTCTGAACGACAACGCGGGCTGGCTCAAGGCGAACAGCGGAGCCAAGATCATCCTCGAGGGCCACTGCGACGAGCGGGGCACCGCCGAGTACAACCTCGCCCTCGGAGAGCGTCGAGCCAAGGCGGTAAAGGATTACCTCGTCGGCGTCGGGATCGCGGCGGATCGGATCTCGACGATCAGCTACGGGAAGGAGCGCCCATTCGTCCTCGGCCACGACGAGAGTGCCTGGAAGTGGAACCGCCGGGCGCACTTCGTGGTCCAGGGGAAGTAGCGGCGACTGGCCGGACCTGACGGCCCGCAGTCTCGCAATCTTCGGGGTTGCCGTGCTGCCATGGGAGCCCAAAGGCTATGGTGTACCCGGGCCAGAGTGGGGGCGCCGGTTCGCGCATGGTGAGCGCGGAGGATCGCGCTCCCGATCAGGGTAACGGCGTTACCGGACTTGGGAGGATGCATCCGAAGTGACCTGGCCAAAGCGACCCGTCATCTACGAGATCAACACCTGGGTTTGGCTCCACGAGCTTGGCCGACGGCTCGGGCGGCCGGTCACCCTGGGCAGCGTGCCCACCGGGACGTGGGATGCGCTGGGTGCGCTTCATGCCGATGCCATCTGGCTGATGGGTGTGTGGGAGCGCAGCCCGGTCGGCCTCGACATCGCCCGCGCCCATGCGGACCTGCAAATGGAATTCCGGCGTGCCCTGCCCGACTTCATACCGGAAGACGTCGTGGGCTCGCCGTATTGCGTCCGACGGTATGTTGTGGACCCGAGTCTGGGAGGACCGGAAGGGTTGGCGACGGCGCGAAAGGAGCTTGCCGGACGAGGCCTGAGCCTGTTGCTGGACTTTGTCCCGAACCATGTCGCCCCGGACCATCCGTGGGTCTCGGCGCACCCGGATTATTTCATCCGCGGTACCGCCGAGGACCTGTCGCGGGCCCCCGGCCATTTCTACGGAGCGGGCAGCACAGTCTTTGCGTGCGGGCGCGATCCGTACTTCCCTCCCTGGCAGGACGTGCTGCAGCTCAACGCGTTCCACCCTGGACTGCGGCGCGCCGCCATCCAGACACTCCATGAAATCGCCGACCAATGCGACGGTGTGCGCTGCGACATGGCCATGCTCCTCGTCACCCGGGTGTTTGAGCAAACCTGGAGCGTGCGGGCGGGATCGCTCCCAGCCGGCGAATACTGGCACGAGATCATCCGAGCCATCCGCGGGGCTCGGCCGGACTTCCTGTTCCTGGCCGAGGCCTACTGGGACCTGGAGTGGGAGCTAATGCAGCAGGGCTTCGACTATTGTTACGACAAGCGACTCCTCGACCGGCTGGAGCACGCCTTTGCCGAACAGGTCCGGCTGCACTTGCTGGCCGATCTCGGTTATCAGGAGAAACTGGTCCGCTTCATCGAGAATCACGACGAGCCCCGAGCAGCAGCGACATTCTCGGGTGGAAGAGAGCAGGCGGCGGCGGTCACGGTCCTCACGCTCCCGGGGGCGAAGCTCGTCCATGAGGGACAGTTCGAGGGACGGCGGGTGAAGATCCCCGTGCAGCTCGGACGGCGCCCTTTGGAGCCGGCAAATGGGAACCTCCTGGGTTTCTACCAGCGCTTGCTCACTGCCGTCGATACGCCGGCCATCCGCGAGGGGGAGTGGCAGTTATGCGAGCGCACTGGCTGGCCGGACAACCAGAGCTGCATGAACCTCGTCGCCTGGTGCTGGCGCAAGGAAGACGAGCGGTGCGTGGTCGTCGTCAACCTGTCGGATGCCCGTTCGCAGGCGCGTGTGCGGGTTCCGTGGGACGACCTCGACGGGCGGACCTGGCGGCTCACGGATCCACTGTCCGGGCGTGTCTACAAGCGGAACGGCGGCGAGATGCGCGAGCCGGGTCTCTACGTGGATTTGGAGGGTTGGGGGTTTCACTTCTTGGTGGTGGGTTAGACTCACCCGTCTGGCGTCGTCCTGCCTCGAAGCTGTCTGTCTTCAGCTTACAGTCGCGCGAGCGAATGATCCTCCAGGTCCACGCGGATGTACTTCGCGAGAAGCGGGTGGACCCGCTCCACTTCCCTGAACACCTGCTGGGCAATCTGGCGGTAGGAAGTATGCCCCTGCCGGCCGGACCGCAGCTGCACGAAATGATGGATCTCCCGCAGATTCCACGTGAACAGCACGCGTTTCCGGAAGGCGAGGGGGAGAACGTACTGGGCCTCGCGGGGGAGATCCCGAGCGATGGCCTCATAGGCGGCCTGCGCCCGCGTCATGCCCTCGTCGAAGACGGTAGACAAGCCGTATCGAGCTATCTCTGAAGGGCGGCTATAGCCGTGGATGGCCGTCGACTCCTGCGGGGTCTGTGTGAGCATGCGATGCCGCTGAATGTCCCGGAAGGCCCCGAAGTCCACCAGAATGTCGAAAGTGTACGTCAAGTGCTCGAACGCCCGCAGGGGCTGATCGTGCGGGCCGCGCCGTTTCAGGTATTCGTCGACAACGCTCGCTTTCTTTTCTCCCGAGAGATGTCGAACCCGCTCCTCGATCTGCGCCAACGGGTGGACGGCGTAGCCGTACAGAATCGCCGCGACCAGTCGGTCTTCTGCGTTCTGTGGGTAGCGGACCAGGGAGACGGAGGGCACCTCCGCGGGCGCGATGCCCGACAGATGCTCTCGGGCCAAGGATTCCATGGCATCTCCGGTCTCGCGAAGATATTCGCTGACGCCGGCATACTTGATCAGGGTCGGGATGACCTGCTCGGCCTCCGCCTTCAGAAGGGTCCCGATCGGGCGGCATTCGGTTAGCGGGTGCGAGAGGAGCTTGGTGATCAGATGCTCCAGCAGACGCCCGTTTATCGTGATGCCGATATTGGTCAGCGTGGCGGCCGGCAGGATGTAGCGGAGCACGTCGCAGGCCTTGGCGCGGCACGCACCCTCGTACGCCCGGTCGGTCTGCCGCTCGCCGCGCGGCGTCTCGGTTCGGATGGCGGTGATGACCGGCTCCATCAGGCGAGCGTACGTGTCGAGCAGGAATCCACAGGTGTCCTCGTACAGAGCCGCGTGGGGCGACTCCACAATGCGGGGCTCGCGATAGAACTTGTCCCGGTCGAAGACCACGTAACGAGTGGACTTTTCGGTAAAAGAGGCCAGGCGGGTGTCTTCCAACACCTTGCTGGCGACAATGGAAACGTCCTCGATCGCCAGGTGGGCCACGGCGTGCTCGGCGACGGAGGCGTGGCCGTACCCGACCACCCACTTCTCGTGGAACTCCTTGGCCTTCCGCTTTGCCAGCGCGAGATCGTCCTGCTGGAGATCGGCCCAGGTCAGGCGTCTCTCCAGATCCAGGTCGTTATCCTGGATGAGCTTCAGCAGGTTACGCCGCAGGCTCTCGCGGCTTCGGCTGTAGTAGGCGAAGAGGACGGCCACGACCTCTTCGGGCAGGTTCCGCAAGGCGAAGATTGGCCGATCGACGTTCGTCACATAGGGCCGAAGTACCGCAATCTCGTCCGCCGTGAACTGTTCTGTCATCCATAACTCTCGAGATGCCGCAAGAACTGCGACGCAAAGTCATCCGCAGATTTCACAGCGCGGCCTGAGGGCCGCAACCAAAACAGCGGACTGTCTTGATCCGCAGATTACGCAGATTGGCCGATTTCACGGGGACGGCAAAACCTTTTCAGGAAAACAAGATTCTGTGAGTATGTAGTACAGATTACACAAAACTCAGGAAGTGGGCTTCCTCGGAATGATCTTCACCCCTTTGGAGGCTCTTGATTTCTTGATGAGGATTCTCGGTTCCCGTGAAATCTGCGCAATCTGCGTAATCTGTGGATGAAGTCGGTCCGTATTCTTGGTTGCGGACCTCAGCCCGCGCTGTGCGGTCTGCGCAATCTGCGGATCAATCTTCCATCTCTTCGTCTTCCTCGACCTCCTGCATGAGGTCGAGGAATTCCGTGTACCACTCGGTCTGCTGCTGGAGGAGGAAGGCGACGCCCTCCTTGATCCACCCCAAACGGATCTCGCCGGTCAAGCCGATGTACCGCTCCAGTGTCTTCAGCCGGGCCCGGTCCCCGTTGCTGTGTCCCGGTCCCTCTTTCTCTTCGACCCACTCGGCCAGATCCTGGAGGTCCTCCGCCTCCAGGACAGCCCGGCCGACGAAGAGTGTCCGCATCCCTTCCGCCTTGGCGATGCCGAGGAAATCCGGCCACGCGTCCGGATCTCCCTGCCACCAGACTGCGGGGAGGTCTTCGGAGACATACCCCGGAAAGACAAGCAACCCTTGGCGCTCCGCGGCCGCCACCATCTCGTCAAACCGACTCGACAGATCTGTCATGGCGCTCACCCAGCACTCCCGATCAGAAAAGAAACCAATACCTTAGGAGCCGTTACGAAATAACTTGTACATCTATTTCTATTTCGTTACGGCTCCTTATGCCGTTTCGGAATGTCTCCGCTCAACTTATTCTATTACAACGGCTTAGCGGGCTACCGAACGCCTTCCGTAGCTCAGGCTGCTCAAAAAGCTCCAGATGCCAGGCGCCGCGCCCATCTTCGCTGGGTACCCGCCGAGGCGCGAGGCGTACTTGGCCCGTACGTCACAGCGCCGCACCTATCGGGACGATGGGTACCCGGCGCGGGGGGCACCCGTCCGAAGGACGGGTCACCGCAGACGGGCCTTTTCAGCAGCCTGCGCGCGTCACGCACCCCAGGCCACGTACACCGTCTGATCTTTGCCCCGGGACGGTACCTTGACGAAACCTTCACGGCGCCCGTGTGCCACGATATCGCGCAGCAGTTCCACGTCCATCCGGCAATAATCCACCACGCGCCGTCGAAGGACAGGATCGCCCGATCGCCACCAGGTCACGGCGTCGGGGCCGGAGCCCGTCTTGTCCTTACCCAAAGTAGCTCGGGCGACATCCTGGAGCTTGGCGCGAAATCCCAGCCGGCGTTCGAGGTCTTTCAGGATGTCGAGGCTCTTGTCCTGAAGAAGCCGAACGTTCCCATAGGCGGCGAGCACTTCGATGTCGAAGCGAATCCCATTGAACGTCACGAGGCGGTCAAAGGTCCCCAATTCCTCGATCAGGCGCGCGGCGTCGCTTTCGTACCACTCCCGGAATCCGGCCGGGTCGTTCCAGGTCACCGCGACCGAGAGGCCAAAATTGTTGTTCCAGCCGCCCGACACTTCGCTGGAGAGCCGCTGTGTCTCAACGTCCAGATAGATCTCGCTCACGATTAATCCTCGAAGAAGACAACAACATGCTAGTACGTCGGCGAGGAGAAGGGCAAGAGGTAAAAAGAACGGAGTCAACTGGTCCATTGGTCGACTCGTCAATTGGGCCTGCCAAGTTGACCAATCGCCATCCCGTGCCGCTTGATCCACATCAAGGCATGGGCACAGCGAGATCGGCGACAAATGTGGCATAATAGGGGTCAGTGCGTGGATCAAAAGGAGGACAGCCATGCTGGTGGCCATGCCCGAGTCCTTGAAGGCGGAACACGAAGACCTGTGGGCGGATCTAGAGCGCGCCATACGGATCGGGGGACGGATCGGCGAGGCGGCGCGGGCGCTGGAGCCGCTGGTGCGCCTCCACTTCCGCAGGGAGGACGACACCGTGCTCCTGGCCTTGGGGCTTCTGCACACCGTGGCGCAGGGCAAGGTCACTCCCGGGATGCACGAGATTATCGTCATGGCGGACCGGCTGAAGATGGAGCTGCCGGAGATGCTCGTGGAGCACGATCAGATCCGGAAGGCGCTTGAGCGGCTGGGGAAGGCGGCCACGGAGGATGGCAGCCCGAGAGTCGCCTATTTCGCCGCCAAGCTGCTGCGCCATGCCCGCATGGAAGAAGAGGTCTTGTATCCTGCCGCCATCGTGGTAGGCGAGTATCTGAGGTCCAGGTTGTCGCCGGGTGGGGCGTCGCCCTCGAATGAGAGACCTGATTGATAGCCCTGGTCCCACGCGGCGGGTTCAGACCCTCATACGAGTAGAGACGCGAGTCCCATGTGCCGGATATCGCCGCTGGGTCAACTGGTCAAGAGGTCAATTCGTCCTTCCGAGGTGGGCCATCGACCCATTGACGAACCGACATGCCGAGCCACGAGGCTCGGCAGCCTGAGAGCAGGGCTAGTAAGTCGTCCACTGACAACCGAGCCTGTTTCAGTATGTGCGAAAAGGTCGAGCGCTTGACCGGGCGATGCGTTGGGACGGTGACCTTGAGGGTCTCGGCAGGCGTGTGTTTCTGGAGGCCGATATGACTGCCGCGTTGCCGGACGACCACCCAGTCATTGCGCTGAAGAGCGTGGAGAATCTGCGTGTATGGAAGGCTCGGGACCTTGCCCATACCGCGAGGACCTCCCCGAAGTCTCGGGATCTGCCGCGAAGCGTGCCTGGGCGCGCTTGATCAAGCAAGTATACGAGGCGGATCCGCTCGTTTGCCCCCGATGTGCCGGTGCAATGCGCATCATCGCCTTCATCGAGGAACCCGATAATCTGCCCTTGACATCCGTCTCCGGTGCGCCCGATACTCCCGCCCAGCGGCCGGGGACGCTCGCGCGAGGCGCGGCTCGGCGCCGCCGGCGGGCTCACGGGACGGCTAGGGCGCGATCGGCGCGCCGGCCCGCAGAAGCCAATTCGTATCACCTATCACCTAAATGATCTAACGCGAGGGATGCAACATGTTGCGAGCCATTTGTCGCTCCTTCCTTGACATAGTCCGCCCTGAAGGAAACCACCTGCGATGATGAGCGCTGAAGAGCCTCCACGGGCTGCACCGGCCGGGTCGGCGGGCGGGGGATACACACGAGCGGTGGTGGTAATCATCGTCCTGGGCGCGTTGGTGCTGTTGGCTTGGCGGCTTTCGGACCTGCTGCTACTGCTCTTCGGGGCGATCATCGTCGCGGTGGTCCTGCGGGCCTTCGCCGCGCCTCTGGAAAAACATCTGCGTTTGTCGCCGCGGCTGGCCGTCGGTGCAGCGGTCGTCGTCACTCTGGTGGCGAGCACGCTGGGTTCCTGGCTAATCGGGGACCGCCTGATCGAACAGACCGGGGAACTGCGGCAACGGCTGCCCGCGGCGTTGGCCGCTCTCGTCGCCTGGGCTCGTGGCCACCCGGCCGGTGTGGCGCTGTTACAGGTGTGGGACAGTGTGAATGCAGTAGACGTGCCCTGGTCCCGCCTCGCCAACGCTGCCACCCAGACCCTGGGCGCCGTCGGCAGCATCGGTCTGATGGCTGTGGTGGGCGTGTATCTCGCCGCCGATCCCGTGTTGTATCGCGAAGGACTGGTGAGGCTGGTGCCTCCAGGCTACCGTTCAGCCATCGACGAAGCGATGCTCGCCTGCGGGCACGCGTTGTCGCGGTGGCTGCTGGGGCAAGGCATCTCGATGCTGTTCGTCGGCTCGGCCACCGCCATCGGGCTGGCGCTGCTGGGCATGCCGATGGCGCTGGCGATCGGCGTGATCGCCGGCGTGCTGGCCTTCATCCCGTTCTTCGGCCCCATCGTCTCCGGCATCCTGGCGGTCCTGCTCGCCTTCATGCAAGGCCCCGCCCAGGCGCTGTATGTGGCGGGCCTGTGCGTGGCGATTCAACAGATCGAGGGAAACATCCTGATGCCCTTTGTACAGCGCTGGGCGGTGGAACTGCCGCCGGTGCTGGGAATCACGGCCGCCGTGATCTTCGGCCTGTTGTTCGGGCTGCCGGGTGTGATGCTCGCGACGCCGCTGATGGTGGTGGTGATGGTGCTGGTGCAGAAGCTCTACGTGGAGGGGGTTCTGGAAGCGGCACAAGCCCAGCCACCGCGGGGAACCACGCCTTGAACGCGCAGGACAGGCCTCACCCTCCCCCCCAATGGCCTGGGACGACGCCACCGGTAAAGCAGAGTGACCGGCCCCGCTCTGTCGGACGGGCGGATCCCTTCGAAGCCCTTCCTTCGTTCCCCAGATTTACATGCTGGAGCACCTCCTCACCTCACCCCACCCGCTACCTCACGTCACCCACGGGTTGTGGATGTGCACGCCGGTAGCGGCGAAATCCGCCTCGTTTCGCGTCACCAGGACGAAATCGCCGTGAAGCGCGCTGGCCGCAAGTAGCGTATCGATCGCCGGCAAGGTGATGCCGCGGGCTTCCAGGGACGCCGTCAGCCGACCCCACGTCCGCAGCACGTCCTCATCCAACGGCACCACTCTGCCACTGAATCGTCCGAGAAGTTCGTCCGCCAGCCACGCTTCGAGCTGCGCCCGTCGCCGCGACTTCGGTAACCGCTCGATCCCTTTTTGGATTTCGCCGATCGTGATCACGCTAAGGTAGACGGCATCAGGGTCCAGAGCGTCCACCCATTCGACGACATGCTCGGCGGGTCGCTTCGCAACCAACTCAGAGATGACGCAGGTGTCCAGGAGGTATCTCACAGCTTCACGACCCCACGCGCGGGGCTCCGGTCTCGGTCCAGCGAAAGACCGGCCAGTGGCGATCGGCGGAAGAACTCCGATAGTTTCCCCTTGCCGTGTCTGAGCTTGGCGTACTCGGCGAGTGACACCACGACGGCCTCCTCCACCCCCCGCCGCGTGATCACTTGCGGACCGTGACGGATCGCTTGGTCCACGACCTCACTGAGCTTGTTCTTCGCTTCCTGAAACTGCCACACGCGCCGCATGACTCTCCTCCTGTCTAGACTGGCTAGATGATAACCTCACGATGCCCGACGGTCAAGACGTTATTATGATATACAGAGAACGTAGGATTCAGCAGGAGGATGCAACCAGCCCGATCGCAGCAGAGATCCCATCCTGCGAGACCATCACGTTGGTGTAGAGACAGCATGCGTGGCGCGGATGTATTCAGGCGGGCTGTGGCGGGTCGCCGGACTCCGGCGCAAGCCCACCCTTTTGCGCCAATTCACCAACAGATTGACCATTCGACACATTGACCAATCGACACCTGTTGTTCAGTCCAACAATTCCTCGCCGGCGATAATGTCCTCGACGGCCAGCGTGCTGAGGAGATAGTGCCGGACTCGGT
>Ga0105107_10003247_pt1 | contig 10776 bp, 7 predicted proteins | sample PPLLaktember2015_6_FD_79335 | JGI IMG/M metagenome (GOLD analysis project Ga0105107, IMG submission 79335) | Freshwater sediment microbial communities from Prairie Pothole Lake near Jamestown, North Dakota, USA - PPLs Lake P8 Core (1) Depth... | ecosystem: Environmental > Aquatic > Freshwater >... | reverse complement strand
CGCCGCATCCTGAAAACCTCCTCCGTCATCGGCGGCGCTTCGGTCATCAATATCCTGGTCGGGCTGGTGCGCACCAAGGTACTGGCGGTGTTGCTCGGCCCTTCAGGGGTGGGCTTGGTTAGTCTGTATACCGGTCTCATGTCCACAGCGGCAACAGTCGCGACAATGGGGATTGGAACGGTCGGCACGCGGCAGATTGCCGAGGCTGTAGCTCAAGATGATGTACATACGCTTGCGATGGCACGCAGGGCAATGTTTTGGGGGACGTTGCTACTTTCATTGGTGGGGGCTTTGGTAGTTTGGACGTTGCGAGAAGTACTCGCCGTACAGGTGTTGGGCAGCATAAAGCATGCAGGTGTTGTTAGCTGGTTGGCCCTTGGTGTGGCGCTGTCTGTGGCAGGCGCATCGCAGCGCGCATTGATTCAGGGGATGCGCCGCATTAGTGATATGGTCTGGCTAAGCATTTATGGTTCTGTGCTCAGCACGGTGTTTGGTATTTTTCTGATTTGGCAATGGGGAAGCGCCGCATTATGGGCGTTCATTCTGATTGGCCCTTCTGTCAGTTTTGCACTGGGCCATGTCTATGTATCACGGCTCCCAAAGGCCCCCGCCAGTAGTGTGTCCATTCACGAGATGGCGGCCCAGTGGAAAATGCTGTTGCGACTCGGTGTGCCTTTTATGGGCGCGGGTGTGGTTGGCACTTTGGTTCAGCTATGGATACGGGTAACCGTGAATGATGAATTGGGTTTGGACGCAGTGGGCCACTTTCAGGCTGCTTGGACAATCTCCATGCAATACATTGGCTTTGTGCTCGGCGCGATGGGGGCAGATTACTATCCCAGGTTAACGGGTGTCATTAATGACAAGGTGGCGGCCACCAAATTGGTCAACGAGCAAACTGAAATTGCGCTCTTACTGAGTGCCCCCATATTCATTGCCATGCTCGGCCTCGCGCCGTGGATCATTCATTTGCTCTACTCGGCGGAGTTCGTCACAGCAGTGGAGATTCTCCGCTGGCAGATCTTGGGCGATGTGCTCAAGGTTGCGAGCTGGCCCCTAGGGTATGTAATTGTAGCTGCTGGGGCGGGCCGGACCTTCTTTTGGACAGAAACAACTACAATGCTGCTAATGGGTGGAATGATTGCGGGTCTTGCACCAAGCATGGGCTTGCAAATCACTGGAATTTCTTTTTTAGCTGCCTATGTCTATATCACTCCGGTCATATATTTCCTGGCATGGCAAAGAATACAGTTTGCTTGGACAGGATCGGTCGTCAATTTGCTGGCGGCAACTTTTGGGCTGTGTGTTCTGGTTGCCATCCTGTCCACCCATACACGATGGGGGGTTGCTGTCTCATTGGCGCTGTCGGCCATATTCTTCCTATACACCATAGGGCGCTTATCGCAGATGAGTAACTTAAGTGGTCCGTTGGGTAAGATAGGTGCAATTACGCGGCGGATAACATCGAAAATTGGTTTTAAGCATGAGTGATCAGGACTGGCAATACAGCGGTTATTCGAGCTTAGAAAGCGAACTAATATCAGGGGCGATCATGGACCAATCATATAGAGAGCCCCCTCTGGTTAGCTTCATGCTTCTGACATTTAACCAAGAGAAGTTTATCGAGGAGGCGGTCAGGGCTGCATTGCAGCAAACTTACGAGCCGCTCGAAATCATCATCTCAGACGATGCTTCGACCGATCAGACCTATGAAATCGCCAAAGCACTAGTTGATCAATATGATGGGCCTCATCGGGTAGTTGTGCGCAAGAATGCCAATAATATGGGCATCAACCCTCATGTCAATTTGGCAGTAAAAGAGGCAAAGGGTGAGTTTATTGTCGCCGCTGCGGGCGATGATATTTCTCTTCCTGAGAGAACAGAGAAACTGGTTAGCCACTGGCAGTCTGGTGCATCAGGTGTATTTTCCAATGCCTTATTGATTGATGCTCAGGGCAATTCCAAAGGGTTATTTGTCAGGTCCGGCTACAAACATATGAGGGGCTGGCGCGAGACGGCCCTAGCCGGAACTCATGGTGCTTGGGGGTGCACTTTCTCATGGGAGAAAAGGGTATTTGACGTCTTCGGGGACATGCAGGAAAACATTCTTGGCGAGGACGCTGTCATCCCGTTCAGATGTGCAATATTGAAAGGCATCTCATACATCGACGAGCCATTGGTGCAATATCGGGACCATGGGCAGAATGTTTCTTTCTGGGCGAGGGAAAAAAGGTCCGGAACTGAGGAAATGGTCAGGCTCGGTTCCAGCATCATGCAATTCAAGGAGCGCATGTACGACAACTGGCAGCAGGACCTCGACTTGGCCTGCAACAAAGGGTTGGTCAGCGAGCAGGAGCGTCAGTGGGGGCGGCGCGTCCTGATCGAGAACACCCTGTTGGCCAGAAGGATGGATTCCCTGTTGCGGGCCAACTTCATCGGCCTGATAGTGCTGCTTCCGTTTGTCGGCGCCTATTTTGCAGGACGAATGATCCGACTGGCGCCAGTTTATTACTCGCTGAAAAAAACGCTGTTGAAGCTTCTGAACGGTGTGCTTCACTACCGTACCCCCTGGCTTCATCAGAAGATCCACCGGCTTCTGGGAGGGTACCGCAAGTGACTCACAGGCCGGCCTCACTAATAGTAGTGTCCTACAACCAGGGCGAATATATTCGTTCTGCCGTTCAATCCGCGTTGGTACAGACCTATGAACCAATGGAGATCATCTTTTCTGACGACTGTTCTACAGACAACACTTTCGAGATGATCCAAGAAGAGACAGTCAAGTATCGTGGCCCACACAAGGTAGTTGCTATCCGAAATACCACAAACCTCGGAGTGGTCAAGAATCTGAACAAAGCAATGGACTTAGCGTCAGGGGAGGTCATTGTCGTGGCAGGGGGAGACGATGTCTCCGAGAAAGATCGTGTGACGGAGCTCGTGAATCGAATAGGAAAAAACGGTGTCCAAGCCGCGTACTCCAATGCAGAACTGATTGACCACAGCGGACGATATATTCGAGATCTGTATCTAAAGCGTACACGAGTAGTTACGAATAGCTGTATGGAGATCGCTAAGCGGGGTTCGACGAGAATTGCTGGGTGTACGCTTGCCTGGCATCGAAGAGTTTTTGATATATTCGGCCCTTTGCCCGAGTACCTAGACAGCGAAGATCAAGTGATTCCCTTTCGGGCCGCGTTACTAGGCGAAATAGCTTATATAGACAGGAAACTGGTGAGCTATCGCATCCATGAGAGGAATCTCTCCCACTGGACTCACGTTCTAAGGACAGGCAATCTTGATGAGACAAGAACCAGAAAGGTCTTACAGTTGCGAAGGCTGTGCGCGAATGAGGCGGGCATGCTTGACGCAATCGAGAGAATAGTTCAGCTGGGTCCAGGAGATATTATGAAGCACATTTCCCATGCCCGTGATTTATTGCAAAGTCGATTGACGATCGACAAATTCAGATTGCGGATGATTGAAGGACAATTTACTTTGGGAGACAGAGTTCGAGAGGTGTATAAACTGCTAACTGGATGGCGAACCAAAACTGCCCAGATAAAGACGTTGCTGAGCCTTCTGGCTGTTGCACTTGCGCCGCGTGTTTATCTCATGGCCTTCAGGTGGTATTTCGCTGCGCGAGAAACGCTCCGCTGTGCGTTTTGGAAGCAGTCATGAATGTTGGGTATGATTGTTGGGTTATCTCAACAATAGTTTGCATTTTGTCCAGGTTGTGTAAATCGGCAGACATTGAAACGAAGTTGGCGTCAACCTTAAATTACGTTGTCAGAGCATCGATGTGTGTACACAAAATAAAACTCGCAGCAGTTAATGCCGAGCTACCGTATCGCTAAGCAATGTTATGGCCTGGCCTATCAACCTCATAAGTTTTCTAGCAGTATACTTGCCGGTTGAGGATTTCCTGCTCAAATGGGTACCCGTCTCGGAACCGGCATACTTGCTTCTACGCCAGATCCCGGACTTAGTAGTAGCGGTTCTGTTCCTTTCGGTACTCGTTGGGCACGGGCTACGAGTGGGATCGCGCTACCCTGTGATTGGGAGTGGTGCGGATAAGTTCCTTGTAGGGTTCATTTTTCTTGCACTTTTGTCGATCCCGCTAAACTCTGCGAATTCTGTCGCCGCACTGAGCAACATTAAGGCTCTGCTGCGGTATGTACTCCTGATATACACAATTCTGATTCTTAATCCGAGCGACACGGACATCCGCCGCTTTGCGCGGGCGCTCTGGGCTGGTGTTGTGGTGCAAATACTTGTTGGTATGGTCCAGTGGCTGGGTGGGATACCGGTTCGCGACTTCCTTGCTGCGCGTAACACAAGCGATGACATTGCGGGTATTCGTCGAGTATTTACAGGTACGATGCATGCAGACGTGAATGATCTTTTTGGTACGATGGGTAGCACGATCAATTTCGCTATGTTCATGCTAGTAGGCCTGGTGGTGTGGCTAGTTACCAAAGAAAAACAGAGTGTAAGACTATGGGGCGGCACAGTAGTTCTCGTTGCTATGATTTACTTAAGCGGTTCAAGGTCCGTGTTGCTGGCATCTATATTCGTAATTGTTGTTTTTAATGTGTTGAGGTACGGATGGAGAACGATGGTGTACGCTATATTGGGCGTGATGATCGCGACGGCTGTGCTTGCTCTCGTGACCCAAGGTGCGGAAAAGAGGGATTTAACCTATATCTTCACGGAGAGCTACGTGCAGATTGCGCTAAATCAGCGATTGGGTCTGTTGGTTTATGTGCTGCCAATTTTCTTTTCTGATATTCGCACGTTCTTTGGATTCAGCCCAGACAAGAACATTTTTATTGATTTTGTGAGAAACGACGCCATTGGTGTGCCGTCAGTGCTTCGTGCTGTTTTGCCGTCCGTAATAGAGGATGTGTATTGGTTTGCATTGCTGTGTTACTACGGAATACTCGGTTTAGCGTGCATCGGGTTGTTTGTGTTAGCAGTTGCGCGCAGGACTAGCGCCATCTATCTCGGCGAGAAAGATGCTTTTGGGAAACAGCTCGCGCTCGCGAGCTATCTGCTTCTCTTTGCATCGCTGCCTCTGAATCTATTCAATCAAGCCTTTGAAGTAAGGCAATATTCGTACTATCTTTGGACTTTTGTTGGTCTAAGCCTCGCATATTCCAGACGAGCGCGCGTAGTTTCAGTTGCCCCTAATTAGCGGCATCGTTACAAGAAGGATTAGTCCACTTACTAATCGGTAACATACAGCAGGTGTCAATAACTGCCGGGCATAACATGATGGGTACAAGTAAACTAAATATTCTTGCGATCAATAACTACGCGTACTTACGTGGCGGTTCGGAGAGGTACTTTCTTGAATTGAACAAACTGCTGCGCGAATCTGGTCACCGTGTTCTTGCGATGTCGACACGTAAGGGCAATGAAACTGAAACAAACAAGATTCTATACATCGATGGTGTAAATCTAGATCACCCAAGACCTTGGAATATTGGAAAATATCTTTATTCGCGAGAAGCAGAAATCGCTGTGGGTCGTGCTATAGAGCGTTTCAAACCGGACGTGGCTCATCTTCATATTTACTATGGCCAATTCACGGCTTCCATTCTTCGACCTCTGAAGAAAGCGAGAATACCCATAGTTCAGACCCTGCACGAATACAAATTAGTCTGCCCTGTGTACACGCTGTATCGAAATGGCGCGCCATGTGAAGATTGCCAGGGTAGGCGTTTCTGGAAAGCGGCTCATCGGCGTTGTAATAGGGGTTCTATCGCACGATCACTGGTCAGCGTTATCGAAAGCTACATGTCTCGGATACTCGGGAACGTGGAAAAAGTCGACCATTTCATTGGTGTGAGCGAGTTTCTGCGACACAAAATGATTCAACACGGGCTGCCGGCAGACAAAATCACAACAGTGCACAACTTTACGGATTGCGAGCGTGAGCCACCGGCGAGAGAAGTCGGGAGACATTTCCTTTACTTCGGCCGTATCGAACGACTGAAGGGAGTATTTACATTGATAGATGCAGCAGAGCACGTGAAGGAATTTCCTTTACTGATCGTGGGTACTGGGAACGACCAATATGAATTGGCAGATGAAATCGAGCGTCGGAACCTCTCACACATCCATCTCCTCGGCTTCAAGACGGGAGAATCTCTTGAAGAACTGATCCGTACAAGCATCTGTGTTATCGCACCATCGGAATGGTACGAACCTTTCGGACTAACGGTAATAGAGTCCTTTGCACTCGGCAGGCCCGTTATCGCTAGTAGAATCGGGGGGCTTACGGAGCTTATAGATGAAGGGGTCAATGGTTTTCTCTTCACTCCAGGAAACATGCGCGAGCTCGCGGAAAGAATGCGTTGGTTCGCTATTAATCGTGGGCTCGCGATTGAGATGGGTAGTGCGGGTCATTCTAATGTGCAGGATAGATTTAGTGGAGCCAATCACGTGGAACAGGTAGTTAATGTTTACCGCAAGGTAATAAACTAGCTATGGCCAACGCGACGATTGCCAGCGACGATGATGTATGTCGACAAAATAATATGCATGATCCGATTTTTGTCGTCGGAAACAGCCGCAGCGGCACTACGATGATGGGACGGATTCTGGCGGGCCATCCCAGAATATTCACGTTTCATGAATTGCACTTCCTTGAGGGAGTATTTATTCCCGCACGAAGCGCCATCATTATGGATGGCGAAGAAGCCCGAGATTTGGCGGCAACATTGCTCTGTATCCAACGAGATGGATTTCTGAGCCAAGGTGATCGCCTGCGGTATAAAGCCGAAGCCGAAAACATGGTTCCAGCACATGATGTCGATAATATGACCGCATTCGCGGTGTTCCGTTGTTTCTTGCGCTATGAGACAGAAAGGTGCGGTCGACAGATTGCTTGCGATCAAACTCCGCGCAACGTCTTCTACATCGAAGAGATCCTAAGGGCGTTCCAGAATGCCCGTATTATCAACATGGTCCGTGATCCACGAGACGTGTTGTTGTCACAAAAGGCGAAGTGGAAGCGGCGTTTCTTGGGCGCACGCAACATTCCATTGGGCGAGGCTGTACGATCGTGGATCAACTACCATCCGATCACAATCAGCCGATTGTGGCGCGCATCAGTACATGCCGCAGAGCGATTTAAGACGCACCCGCAGGTAATGTTCTTGCGGTTCGAGGATCTCGTTACCAACCCAGAAGACAGTGTTACTGACCTCTGTCGGTTTCTCGGTATTGAATACTCGCGCGAGATGCTAAGCGTGCCTCGTGTTGGGTCCTCACATACTAACGACGAACCGGGTCGTTCAGGGATTGATCCAGGAAGATCCGGAGCGTGGCGTACCAGTGGGCTCTCTCAGACGGAGGTTTATTTGTGTGAGTGGGTCACTGCTACAGAAATGGTACGTTACGGGTATGTAACTTCAGGCGCCAGACCAAACATGATGTCTCTGTTAACCAGAATGGTCTTGTTGCCGCTACAATTGGCCGTCGCCGTACTCGTCAATCTGTACAGGACGCGCAATCTGTGGGACACACTGCGGCGCCGTCTGGTATGAAGACACTGTTACACGCTGCCCCTTGCCCATGATTGCTCAGCTTAACGCGGATTATATCCGGACTCGTCCCGGTCGGGCATTGGTACGCCTTCTCAGCTATTCACTGTTTGAGGGTCGACCGTTGACAACACAAGGCCGGTGGATGAATCCCCTGGTCTTCGGGTTGTTCTCGCTTGTGAAGCATCTCCCTGCATTGAGAAAAGTCGAGCGACCGGTCTTCATTCTGGGTACAGGTCGTAGTGGTACCACGATTCTCGGCATCGTACTTTCGATGCACAGAGATGTTGGGTTCCTAAATGAGCCCAAGGCACTCTGGCATTCCATATTTCCTGAAGAAGACCTTATCGGCAGCTATAGTCGCGGACCAGCACGTTACAGGTTAGATGCTGGCGAGATTACCGAAGTAGTACGGCGCCATGCTCATAGGTTGTTTGGCGCTTATCTTGCCTTGACGCTCTCGAAGCGTGTTGTAGATAAATACCCAGAGCTAATTTTTCGTGTGCCCTTTGTGCGGGCTATATTCCCAGACGCGCGATTCATTTTCCTGGCACGCAATGGTTGGGATACTTGTCAATCTATTGACAATTGGTCACGCCGACTTGGCGTTTCAACTTATAGCGAGCGACATGATTGGTGGGGCGTGGACAACCGAAAGTGGTGGCTGTTGTGCGACCAAATTGTTGCTCATGAGCCTAAATTGGCAGGACTATATGATCAAGTACGAGAGCTTGACAGCCATTTTGACATGGCTGCTGTCGAGTGGACTGTTTCGATGCAAGAGGGACTACGTTTGACTCAGAAATACCCCGACGCTGTTCGGCTTGTTCGGTACGAGGACCTAACGGCGGCACCGCGGGATACCCTAGCATCGCTTGCCGAGTTCTGTGGGCTTTCGCTCGACGATACATTTCTTGAATATGGCTGCCGGGTATTGAAACCGACTCCTCACAGAGAACTCCCTAAGTTAAAACCAGTGATAAAAGATGCCTTCGAAGCAACAATGTTTGACTTGGGGTACATGTGAATAGTTTGCGCAGCTGGCTTGGCGCACCCTGTCTTTTGTTGGCTGGGTTTGTACTAGCATTCGCTGTGCCCCTAGAGGTGTATGCGCATGTTGTCCCACAACCAAAAAGATTCCAGCTTTCAGGCGATCCTATTTCTTTGAGGGGTGCGACGATCGCAATTGAGCCAAGACTCAGAAAAGCGGTCAGGGCTTCTGTAGCGTCATTGCAGGTAACATTCGGTGAGGCACTATCTGGACCACGCATTTCGATTCGGCAGTATTTGGCGCAGGTACATAACGAGCTGCCGCAGGATGTACGGACGGCACTAGCGCGCCCCCAATCCTATTGGGTGCGTGTTTCACCGACGGAAATTGAGATCGTCGGCGCTGATATTCAAGGCGTCGTGCATGGGGTGACTCTGCTAGAGCAGTTGGTGCGCAGTAACGGTTCTGTCCCTGTTGGGGAGGTGCTGGATTGGCCGACGCACGGGATTCGTGCGCTACACATCGTTGCACGTGGTACGAGTGTCGAGTCCCTGAGGCGCATTATTGTGCAGGCCCGTTACGCGCGTCTTAATACCCTGGTCCTCGCCCTCGCGGATGGAATAGAGCTGAAGTCACTGCCTGGTATCGCGCGAGCTGATGCTATCTCGCGTACGGATTTGCTCAGCTTTGTCAGGTTCGCTAACGAAAATGGAATCGTTGTGATTCCAGAACTAAAGCTACTGTCGCATCAAGAGAAGTTTCTCAAAAAGCAGCATCCCACATGGTTGTACAACCGACTAACATATAACCCGAACAACGATAAACTATACAGAGGAGTTATTGCGGTTATAGATGAAGTTATTGAGCTTTTCCAGCCATTCGCAATTCATATTGGTCACGATGAGGTGGCGGGTATCGCGACTCATTTGAAACTCGAAGGAGATGAACGATCTCTACCGCCTGATCTGTTTGAGAAAGATGTCAAGGTCCTTCACGGTCACTTGAAGTCTCGCAATATTGAGACGTGGATGTGGGGGGACATGTTGTTGCTCCCTTCGGAGTTCCCATCGATGCATAAAGTCAACATGAATGGTTTCGGCGGTTATGCGCAATTGCGCGACCGCCTGCCACGCGATATTGTTATCTGCGACTGGCACTATTTCGACACGCAAGGTGATTTTCCATCAAGCAAGAGATTTACAGAGTTGGGATATCGCGTGTTGGGCGCAACATGGAAGCGGCCTGAGACTATCGATAACTTCAGTCGCTATGTAGCTGATCTGCCAAATGGTGGGGCAGGTATGATTGCGACAACATGGTTTCACGTGCAGCGTGGTGAGTGGGAGATTGTTGAACGCATCATAAGAACTTCGGGTGAGGCATTCTGGAATGCGCGATAGACAGGTAGCCATCCTCGGCGCGCGCGGGATTCCGGGACGCTATGGCGGTTTCGAGACATTTGCCGAAGAGCTATCGGTGCCCCTGGTGAGGAGGGGCGTGTATGTAACGGTTTTTTGTGAGAACGCTGAGGGGCAGAGGCCCAGCGAGTACAAAGGCGTGAAGCTGGCATATGTCGATGTACCGCGTCTTGGCCCAGTAGCGCGGATATTGCTAGACCTCGTCGCGTTGTGGCGCGCCCGTAAGGGTTACGATGCGGTGTACATGCTGGGTTACGGCGCAAGTCTGTTTTGTTTCATTCCCCGCCTATGGGGGACACAGGTCTGGATCAATATGGACGGCGTCGAGTGGGCGCGCTCGAAGTGGAACTGGTTCGGGCGCACATGGCTCAAGGTAATGGAGGCCATCGCGATGTGGACGCCGAACCGTGTTATCGCGGACGCGGAGGGGATCAAGGCACACCTTGCACGTCGACATCGCCGACTTCCGCCTTGCTCGGTCATTCCCTATGGAGCACCCGTTGTGGTCGATCCGCCTTCAGTAGGGCTCCTTGCCCAGTGGAATCTGGCGGCGAGACAGTATTATCTCGTCGTCTGCCGGCTCGAGCCTGAGAACCACGTGCTTGAAATCATCCAGGGGTACGTACACTCCGCTTCAAGACTCCCGCTCGTGGTTGTCGGAAACGACAGCTCGGGTGGCGAATATGTCGAGGCATTGAAACGCAGCGCTGATTCGCGCGTGCGCTTCATCGGGACCGTTTTCGATGTACCGAAGCTACAGGCACTGCGCTTTCATTGCACCGCCTATTTTCATGGCCACTCGGTAGGCGGTACGAAT
>Ga0105107_10003246_pt1 | contig 10778 bp, 9 predicted proteins | sample PPLLaktember2015_6_FD_79335 | JGI IMG/M metagenome (GOLD analysis project Ga0105107, IMG submission 79335) | Freshwater sediment microbial communities from Prairie Pothole Lake near Jamestown, North Dakota, USA - PPLs Lake P8 Core (1) Depth... | ecosystem: Environmental > Aquatic > Freshwater >... | reverse complement strand
CCGCGGGTGTCGTCTAATGGCAAGACAACAGCTTCCCAAGCTGTGAACGTCGGTTCGATTCCGATCACCCGCTCCATCGGCGCACCGCTCTCATCGGCCGCGGTTTGTGCTCAGCTCTCCGCCGCGGTACGGATGCGGACCCAGCTGCCCTGAGCGCTAACAACGGCCTTCCTCAGCGCGCCGCCCCGCGCGCGACCGTCTCGAGCAGGAACCGGTCGAGCTCCGCCCGCGCCTCCCTGCCCGCGATGGCGTTGGCGCCGATGTGCGCACCGGCCGAGGTACAGCTGCGGAGATACTCGGCGAACCGCGACCAGGGGAGAAGCTCGCCGGAGGCGACGACCCGGAAGTGCGTGTCGCCCGCGATGTAGTTGCACGCCGCCCAGCTTTCCGCGTGTCCGAGATATTGCCGAAAGCGGCCGGCGTAGTCGAACGCGTGCTCGGCGCCGGCGTAGACGACGAGCTTCGCCGGGTAGCCCGCCGCGCGCACGCGATTCACGTGGTCCACGCACGGCGCGGCGCCCGTCCAGTCATCGTGCTCGCCGACCAGGAGCAGGAGGGGCGCGCCCGTCAGCTGCACCGGCGCGTGCTGCTCCCCGCACCACGGGTAGAACGCTGCGTGGGCGGCGAAGGGCAGGCCATCGGGCGCGAGCAACGTCCGGTAGCGTTCGCGCGCAGCCCAGTCCGCAACCATGCCTCCTTTCGACCAGCCGACCACGGCGATGCGAGCGGCGTCGACGTGCGGATGGGTCTGCAGGAGCGCCAGACCGCGGTATGCGTCGATCAGCATCGAGTAGGGGGTCACGGCCCGATGATCCCCGATCGTGTCGTCCACGCCCCGCGTCGTGAAGCTGTCGATGAGCAGGACCGCCATGCCGCGCTGGACGAACGACTGCGCGTACCGCAGATAGTGCGGGGTGATCCCGTCGCTTCCGTGCAGCACGACCACTGCCGGGCTCCGCCCCGCATCCTGCTCCGGCAGCAGCAGCTCTGCCCGCACCTCGACCGGCGTGCGCCGAAAGGTGCCGCTGGCGAGGTCCGGCCATTCCGCGTTGAAGCTCGCGAAGCGCAGCTTCCCGGCACGTCCGTCGCGCAACGACTCGACGAGCGGAGGTTCGGGCGCGCCATGGGCCAGCTTCCAGCCCGCCACGAGGAGCAGGGCCGCGACGACCGCCGCTCCGGCCGTCAGAACGAGGAGGTCGGCTCGGGCCGTCATCCGGTGGCCGCACGGCGGCGCTTGCCGCCAACGTGACGCAGGCTACGTCGGGCGTTGCCGCCGATCCAGATGCCGGACACGGCATAGCCTGCCGCCAGAACCACCCCGAGCCACGCCAGGAACCGCTCGGGCGCCATGCACACGCCGACGTCGGGCGACGGCCGGCTGTCGCCCACCGTCTCGCCCGACACGAAGATCGCTGCGGCGCCCGCATGGCGCGCCCGCGCCACAAACCGACGGGCTTCGGGCTCATCGGCCGCGTTACCCAGGATCAGGACCGCCGCGCACCGCGCGGCCAGTTCTCGCAGGCGACCGGAAGTGGCGTCGTCCACTGGCGTGCCAAACGGCGTCACGGCCGGCACGACCGGGCCCTGGCAGTGGGCGCACCGCAGATCGCAGCGGCGCCACATGCCCTGGGGTGGCCAAGACCCTCTGGCGTCGCAGTCCATGCATCGCGTGACGCGGACGTCGCCGTGCAGGCGCACCGCGTCCGTGGGCAGCGCATCCTCTGCGGGGACCAGCGGATCGCTGACGATCGTCGACTGGGTCCACCCCTTGCGCTGGAGCCGGGCGGCGCGGTGCGCAAGCTCGCTCGCCGGTAGGTGTTCGACCTCCTTCCTGGCGCGGGCGCACGCTTCCCAGAACACGCGGCGGCAGCGCGTGGATGCCCGCAGGCCCTCGCGCTCGAAAGCGATGCGCGGGAGCTCGGCGCCGAGCCACGTGCCGGAGAAAAAGGGCGACCGACCGCAATCGCGAGTCGCCGCGCCGGCGAGCAGCACCGCCACATCCCGGCCCGCCGTGCGCGCGGCAAGCAGCGCGCGCGCGGCGCGCCAGAACGCCGACCCGGCCAGCGGCGACGCCATCGCCCGCCGCATGAGGATCATCGCGAGCCACGTGCCGAGGATGAAGGGAACGAGGAGGGGTGGCAGCCACTGCTGCAGGGCCGATGATGCCCAGGCGATCCAAATGAGGGCCCCGAGGAGCGCGGCGAGGGTGCCCGCAGCGCACCCCGCGAGCGATCCACGCAGGAAGATCGCGTGCACGCCGAAGCTTGCGAGCGGAACGGTGATTGCCCAAAGCCCCAGCATCGCGCGCGGATCGTGGCCGACGAGCCAGCAAGCGAGGACGGTGATCGTGCTCAGCAGGACCGCCCAGAAACCGGCGAAGCGCGACTGCATGATCAGCGCCGCCACGATGCAGCAGGCACCGAGCGCACCGTACGGCACGAGCGGGCTTGCCGGCGCATCGGTCCAGAACCAGCCTCCCGCCGGCGCGGCCACTGTCGAGACGGTGTAGAGCGTCGTGACTGCGGCCGCGGAGAGTGCTGGCAGCATCACGCGGGCAAGCGCTCTTCGGAAGCCCGCGTCGAGCAGCACGGTGGCGGCGAGGATCGGGACGAGGAGCGCCGGGTGTCTCTCCCCGCTCGCGAGGAAGCCGCCGAAGAACAGGCCCACGATTGCGGGATTGAAGCTCGCAAGCCCCCACGACCATTCATCACGGGAGTAAGCCGGCACGAACCGGCCGACGATTGTCCCGAGGGCGGCGCCGAGCAGGGCGCCGAGACCGCTGTACGGCGAGACGAGCGCGATCCCGCCGAGGACCAGCACGCCGGCGGCGAGCGAGTCGCAGAAGGCGAGCTGCGCGCAGCCGCGCAGCGTGGCCCGCGCATGGCGCGTCAGTTCCACGTGCAGCCGAGCGAGGTGCTGCACGGGCCACCCGATACGCAGTTGTCGACTAGAAGCTGCAGCCCGCGCCGCGCAGTCGGCCGGGCAGCTCGTCGAGCGCAAAGACATCCCGCCACGTCTCCGGCCGGCGCACCAGCTCCGGGCCGGCCGGGCCGAGCAGGACAGTCGCCGGGCGCGTCCGGATGAACTGCATCGACTGCGTGTGGCAATAGGCCCCGACGTGAGCGATGCGGACGATGTCGCCGACCCGCAGCGGCGGCAGCGCCGCGCTCTCGCGCAGCCGGTCGGACTGCATGCACAGGGGCCCGAACACCTTCAGGGTCCGGTGACGCGAATACGCACTCCCGTTCAAGCCCCCCGCGCGCGACACGGGGTGATCGTAGTAGCAGGCCGTCGGGATGAGATTCACGCCGGCATCGAGGATGATGGCGTCCTCGTCCCGCTCCACGGACTTCCTCGCGACTACTGTGCACAGAAGCGATGTGCACGCGTCGACGACTGCGCGGCCCGGCTCGAGGACGAGCGTCAGGCGTCCGCCGAAGTGCTCCTTTGCCCGGGTGAGGCGCGGGAGGATCTCCTGCGCGTAGGGTTCCCAGAAGTCCCCGATGCGGATGCTGCCGCCGGCGAAGTCGTACTCCGGGCGCAACGTGTTCGACGACGGGTACCCGCCGCCGAAGTCCGCGATCCACGGCGTGAGGCCGAGCGCCCGGGCCCGCTTGGCGATGCCCACGAGCCGGTCCGCCACCGCGCCGTAGATCCCGGGCACCAGGACGAACGTGCCGCAGTGGTTGTGGATCAGGTCGAGGCGGAGCTTGGGATTCTTCGCGATCCGCCGCAGCGCCTGCTCGGTGTCGCCGTTGTCGTCGTTGAAGCCGAACTTGGTCCAGGCCGCCGCGCCGTGCTTAAAGCTGAAACGGATCCCGATGCGGGCCGGTGCCGAGAGCGTGCGCGCAATCTGCGCCACCTGCTCCAGCTCGTCGAAGTTGTCGACGGTGACGATTGCGCCCTCGCCCAGCGAACGGGTCAGCTCAGCGCGGGTCTTGTGCGGGCCGTTGAAGATGATCTGCGACGGCTCGAAACCGACCGAGCGGGCGAGCTCGTACTCCATTCCCGAAACCACCTCCGCCCAGGCGCCCTCGGACCGCAGGATTGCGCACACCGCAGGCAGGTAGTTCGTCTTCACCGAGTAGGCGACGCGCGTCGCGCAGCGCGGGTCCGAGAACGTCCGTTGGAACCGTCCGAAGTCCTCGCGCAGCCGCCGCTCCGAGATGATGTACAGCGGGCTGCCGTGCTCGCGCACGAGCTTTGCCGCGTCGTACTCCTCCTCGGCGTCGGCGGCCGCGCTCACCGTCGGCGTGAAGTGCTTGGTGAACGCGATGAACGGAAGATGCGATATGCGCGGCGGCGCGTACGGCTTTGCGTCAGGCATGGCGCAAGTGCCCCCTGGTCGCGAGCGCCGCGAGATGGCTCGGTCGAAGCGGAAACTCGGTCGTCTGGCGCATGAAGGCGACGTCCCCGGCCGATCCCGAGGGGGTGACCGCCTCGCCCAGCGCCGCATGCACGGCGGCCGCAGGCTGGTTGCAGCCGAGCGCGGCCGAATAGAAGATCCATCCGGTGAAGCGCGGGTTGACCTCGAAGAGAAAGAAGCGGTCCGTCATCTCGTCGCGCACGAACTCGCCCTCCCCCGGGCCCGTCCACTTGATCGCGCGGAGAAACTTCGCGAAGTCCGCCTCGAGCTGCGGCTCCCTCACACGCACGGCGCTCCACGTGCTGCCGCGCTGGCAGATCGCGAGCTTCTTGATCGTCAACGCCGACAGCACCCGGTGCTCGCGATCGCAGACGACGCTCGTCGCGTAATAGGGGCCGGTGACTTTCCGCTGGACGATCACTTCCGCCCATCCCATGCCCGCGAGCTGGTGCCATGCCGACCGCGCCTCGCCGAGCGAGTGGACAGGAAGGCTCATGAAGAGCGGACCCTTGACTACCGCCGGGAGCCCCACGGATTCCACGGCCCGCACGGTCTCGGCCTCGCCGCGCGCGAAGCGGCTCTCCGGGATCGAGAACTCGCCCCAATGGGCACGGAGCCTGCCGCTGAACAGGTGCGCCTTGGCCCGCCGGTCGAATGCTTTCTGGTCGGGCAGGAGGTAGCCGATGCCGAGCGCGTCGAGCCGCGGCTTCATCCGGATGAACAGCGGCAGCTCGCCGTCCAGGCAGGGGACGAGCACGTCGAAGGGATGCGCCCGGTGGATCTCCTCGATGCGGTAGGCGAGCGCGTCGAACGACCCGCCATCGGGGAGCCTGAAGACCTCGTCGAAGAGCGCGGGCTGGTAGGCGCCCGACTCGAGGGTGCCGTAGGCGAGGCCATAGATGCGCTCGACCTCCGGCGCGACCCTCAGGGCGCGCGCGACCCCGAGTCCGGGATTGATGACATCGAAAGTGCTCGTCCCGGTCACGGCGACAGTCAGCCGCCTGCGGCCGCGCGGCGCGCGCTGGCCGTTGCGCACCGGCCGGGGACGCTCGAACCGCTCGAGGCGTCCGTGCTGCTTGAGCCGCACCAGGTCCTCGATCGCGACCGGGAGCTCGAGGACTCCGCGCACGAACATCGTGCCGGCGCGTGGTCGCGCGACTTTCCGGCGCCGGCGGAAGATCTCCTCGAGGAGCACCACGGCGAGATTGGTGCCGCCCCAGTGCGACGCCTGGCACCACGACGGCAGATGGCGCTTCACGTCGCAGACCAGGGCGTGACCGGCCCCGAACGGCTGGACCGCCTCCAGGGTGAGCGGCCCGCGCCAGTCGAACGCCTGGAGACAATCCCGGGCGAAGCGCTCGATGTGCTCGACGTCCACGATCGTGCCGGTAACCGTGCGGCCCTCGCCGTTCACCGCCATGATCTTCATCGTGACGATCGCGCGGCATTGCCCGTCGCGGTCGGCGACCAGGCCGATCGAGTATCGGTCTCCGGCGACCTGGTACTGGAGCGTCACTCCGGGCTGGCTCGAGCCGTTGAGTCGCTCGGCCTCGGCATGCGCCTGCTGCGCGCTGTAGACCAGCCGCTCGCCGAAATGCACCCCCCTGACTAACAGCGGGTAGCCGATCCGGTCCGCGAGCGGCGCGACCTCGTACGCGCTCGGGACGTTGATGGTGAGCGGCCCGGCGATCTGCTGCTCGTGGAGGGTCTTGCCGAGGTTCGCGCGCGCGAGCGCCTCGACCCGATGCACAGGCGGCAGCAGCGTGCGAATGCCCCGGTCCGCCAAGCGGTCCGCAAGCCGCGCGATGATCGGCACGTCGGCGTCGCCGGGCAGGAGCGCGTCCACCGGCGCCTTGCGGTGGATTTCCAGAATCGCCTCGTAGAGCCGCTGGTCGCCAGCATGGACCGGCGGAAGCACCTCCACCCGGTCGATCACGCCAGGAAGCCATGCGCCGTTGATCTGGCCGCCATAGGTCCACGCGTGGATCGCCAGCGACCCGCGCCATCCTTGCCGGAGCGCATGCGCAACAGAGGTCCCCGGGCCCGGATCCTCTAGCCCGGCGAAACCGGTCACGGCGACCGTCAACGGCCTGCCCATGGTGGATGGGTCGATGCGTGGGACGTGCGCTGCGCTCTGCCGCCCGGATCACGTGATTCCGCATCGAGCAGCCCTTCGGCCGCGAGCACGTCCAGGAACGCGTTCAGATCGCGCGTCGCAACCTCGCGCGTCACCGCAAAGCGCGCCACCAGCGTCTGCGCGAGACGCTCGATCGTACTTCCGTCGCGCAGCTGCGGGATCACCGCGCTCGCGGTCTCGTTGCACGCACACATGCGCCCGGTCTTGGAGTCGATGAGAACGAAGTCGTCCTCCTCGGTATCCCGCTCGATGATCACATGCGCTTTCAACGCCAGCCGGATCTCTTGCATGTTCGCGCTCCGTCCTCCGACGGATTGTGCCCTCGCTCCGACGCAACTCGCTAGAGGTCTCTAGATAAGTTCGTCACGCAAGACGTATTCCACATCGACCCGGAACGACCTCAACGGGTTATCGGTGCATTTCCGCTTCGACTGTATCAACACTGAAACACACACTGTATCGATTTCGATACATCCCGCTTCGAAACGCGCTGGACCTGTCGAGCGCGCATTGCCATCCTCCGTGCGCCATGGCGAGTCGATCCCGCCAGCATCGCGCGAATCGGTACCGATCGCGTCGGTGCGACGCTAGAATGCGCCGATGCACCGGTCGCTCCAAGCCATCCGGTACGTGCGCGAACAGGAGAGACGACGATGTTGGCCCAGTCCATTCGTTTCGGCGCGTTTCTCGTCGCGATCGTCGCGACGAATCCGGGCGTGCAGGCCTACGATCCCGCGGCGCTCTCGCGCGTAAATGCAGGCACGGGCTGCGCGGGTTGCGATCTGGAGGCCGTCGATCTGCGCCGCGCGAAACTCACGCGCGTCAATCTCTCCGGCTCCAACCTGCGCGCGGCGCAGCTCGGCCACGCGCTGCTCGCCGGGGCGGACCTGCGTGGCGCGAACCTCGGCGCAGTGGAGGCACAGGCGGTCGATCTGCGCGACAGCAATCTGCGCGGCGCCATGCTCGATCGGGCGCGCCTTCCAGAGGCCGTGCTCGCCGGCGCGGACCTAAAGGGTGCGGATCTCGGCGGCGCCAACCTGCGGGGCGCGGACCTGAGCGGGGCGATCCTGGAGGGGGCGAGCTTCCGCGGCACGCAGCTGGACGGTGCAAAGCTCACCGGCGCGCGGCTGGGGGGCGCCGATCTATCGCAATCGGTCGGCCTGAGTCAGCACCAGCTCGATGGCGCCTGCGGGAATGCCGCAGGAACCGCGCTGACGCGGCTCCCGCCGAAGCTGGTCGTCCGTCCCTGCGAGTAGGCAGAGCGATGCGGCTTGCGCGGTTGGCGGCGTTCTGCACCGCCGTGACCCTGCTCGGCGCCGGGGGCGCCGCTTCGGCCCAGCTCGGCACGATCCGGCTCGACAACTGGTTCTACTACGTCGACAGCTACTTCGACTCGGCGACCGTCCAGTACCGGCCGCGGGTGTTCGTTCCGTTCGACTTCGCGCGTGGATGGACCTTCGTGCAGCGCGCCGATCTTCCTTTCTACTACACCGATGCGCTCGGGCCGGCCAACCCGGATGGCGACTGGAAGTTCCGCGCCGGCGACTTCATGATCGAGGAGATCCTCAATACGCCCGAGGTCGCGCCGAACGTGCGGCTGTTCGGCAGTGTGCGCCTGGTGATCCCAACCGGCGGGGAGTTTCCCTTCGGTGCCGATCAATGGCAGGTGGCCCCGGCGGCCGGGCTGATCTATTCGCGGCCCGACCTCTGGCGCGGCGCGACGTTCTTCCCGATCGCCCGCTACTTCTTCGGATTCGATGCGCAATCACCCGGGCTGACCGAGATTCGGCGTCTCGATCTGTTCCCGACCGCGATCTTCGGACTCGCTCCGGGGTGGGCCCTCCACCTCTATTCCGAGAACCCGATCAGCTACAACGACCGGACGCACAAGTGGTTCGTGCCGATTGATGTGCTCGTCACGCATCGCGTGAGCAAGTCGTTCGAGTTCGGCGTGGGCGGCGCCGTCCCGATCGTCGACGACGATCGCGCGTATCGCTGGCTCGTCCAGGCGCGCCTGACGTTCTACTTCTGAGGAGCCGCGGCGACGCGCGGCGCCTGACGAAGGGCCCCGGCCGGGGTCGTTGCAATGTCGGCGACGGACGACGCGCAGCGGGTCAATCGATTCGCGGCCCTGACACTTTCACCGCCCGCGCGTACTTTTCCGACGCGGCGCGGATGCGCGCGCCGTACTCTTCCGGCGTGCTTCCGACCGGGTCGATGTCGAGCTGGGCGAAGCGCTGCGCGACGTCGGGCGACTTCACCGCTTTCGCGATTTCCTGCGACATGCGGGCCACGATCGTAGCCGGCGCGCCCGCGGTCGCGACGAGCCCGATGTTCGGCGCGAAGTCGTAGCCCGGCACGCCGAGCTCGGCCACCGTCGGCACATCGGGCGCGGTCGGCGAGCGTTTCGCCGTGCTCACGGCGAGCACCTTCACCCGCCCGGCTTTCGCGTGCGCCGCAATGGAGGGCATCGCTGAGTACGCGAACGTGACGTCGCCGGCCACCAGCGCCGGAATCGACTGTCCGGTGCCCTTGTACGGGATATGAACGATGCGCAGGCCGAGCGCGCTCTTGAGGGACTCGGCGGCAATCGGCGCTTGGTTCGCGAGCGGTGGCGGCGATCTCCCCGAGGCCAACTTCTTCGCGCTGCAACAAGTCGGCACCGAAGGTGCCCCAACACCCGGCACGGCGGTAAGCACCGGCCAGGTGACCGGCTGGCGCGCTGGAGCCGAGCGAGTGATCGTGTGGTTTGGCGACGCGTCGTCGCATAACGAAACGATCAACGAGGCGAACACGATCGCTGCGCTCACGGCAGAAGGTGTGAAGGTTGTCGCGGTGAACACAGCCGGCAACAACGGTGGGATTGACGGCAGCTACGGGGGCGATACGAACCAGGCCGATGACATCGTCGCGGCTGTGGGCGGGTCGCTCACCAACACAGCGGGTACACTTAGCGCCGCAGCGTTGCAGGCGACGATCGAGGCTGCGATCGGGGCGATCACCTCGGAGCTCGATCTGAACTTCATCACCATCGGCCTGGGACCTGGACTGACCGTGACGTTCGAGTGCACCGACGCGCTTGGATGTGACGACGTGCCGGGCGGTGAATCGCGCAGCTTCCGGGTCACGTTCACAGGGCTCACGGCCGGCCTCTATGAGTTCGAAATCGGCGCCCGGGGTGTTGGCGCGACGGAGTTCGACCGGATCTGCGTTGGAGACACCGCAGGTTGCACGACGAGAGTACCCGAGCCGGGGACGCTTGCGCTCGTCGCGCTAGCGGTGCTCGGATTGGCCGCGCGGCGCCGGCGCGAGCGGAACGTCTAGTCGCATAGCGTCTCGTCAGATCGAACGGCGACCCGAAAGGGTCGCCGGTCGTTTATTTGGAGCGTGCACCGTCGAGGGTAGGGCCCTAACGCGCCGGCACGATCTACTGCGACAAGCGCGACACAATTACGGGTGGCGCACCCGTTCGGCGCCACGAGCCCCATCTGCGGCGCGATGTGGTCGCCGCGCACAGCAAGCTTGGCGACCGGCGGTGCGTGGGGCGCGGTCGGCGCACGCGGGGTTAGAATTCGAGCGCTCGCGATGGCAAGACAACAGCTTCCCAAGCTGTGAACGTCGGTTCGATTCCGATCACCCGCTCCAATACAGAGAGAGAAAGGGCGAGCGTCTCAATAGCGCTGGCCCTCGGAAGCGGTAGCGTGGCTTCGGCAGCTTGCGTGACCGAAGCGCGCTTTCCGGACCCTTCCGGTATCGCTCGTGGGGCTTCTTGTGGCATTCAGGAACTCGGCTCCGTCTGACCGGAAACCGAGACCTCCCTCGCCAACGGGGCCCAGGCCATGGTCGATGTTGCTGACCGTGGCGGCAGGCGCCCCCGAGCGATCTACTTTTGTCCGAGCGCTTCGACGCGCTTCCGGGCGAACTCGGCTTCCGACGAAGCTTGCTTCAGCGCGAGCGCTTGCTGATAGACGGCCAACGCGTCCTTCGGCTGGCGCTTGTCCTCGTACACAACCCCGAGGTGGACGAGGATCGTGCCTAGCGGCGGCGGCATCTTCGCCGCTTTCTCCAGCGTCGCGAGTGCCTGGTCGAGCTCGCCGCGCTGCCGGTGCACCCAGCCGAGCGTGTCGAGGAACTGTTTCTCCTTGGGTGCGAGCTTCACTGCGCGCTGCGCCCACTTGAGCGCGTCGTCCAGCCGCGCACGTCGCTCGGCCGCCATCCAGGCGAGGTTGTTGTACGCGACCGCGAGGTTCGGATCGGCCTCGATCGCCGCGAGAT
>Ga0105107_10003245_pt1 | contig 10778 bp, 12 predicted proteins | sample PPLLaktember2015_6_FD_79335 | JGI IMG/M metagenome (GOLD analysis project Ga0105107, IMG submission 79335) | Freshwater sediment microbial communities from Prairie Pothole Lake near Jamestown, North Dakota, USA - PPLs Lake P8 Core (1) Depth... | ecosystem: Environmental > Aquatic > Freshwater >... | reverse complement strand
TTCGCACCGTCGTCCACGTACCTCGCCCGGCCTCCCATCCCGCGCCGGCCTGATCGCGTGTCCGGGTGGCCGTACGACGCCCGGTCACACCCGTGCCGAGGCGTTCACGGCGCCGCCGAGCCCGCCACCCTGTAGCCCTCCGCGCTCAGCGGACGGACGCCAACCCCAGCTGCCTGGCCATCGCCTGACCGTCGGCGATGCCCCAGTGCTCGACGATGCACCCGTCCTCGATGCGGATGATGTCGATCGCGTCCACGCAGATCGGCCGTCCGGTCGGCGGCATCCCAAGGAACGATCCGGTGTTGGTGCCCGTGATCCGCCCGCGCGTCGCCACCCGATCCCCCTCGGCGATCACGTCGTCGAGCTCGACATGGTAGTCGGGGAAGGCGGCGCGCAGCTCGGTGAGCCAGGTCCGTAGGTCCGTCCGCATCTCGCCGGTGGCGATCGGCAGCGACTCGTGCTCGACCGCATCCCCCGCGACGAGCTCGTCGATGACGTCCAACCGACCCCGGTTGAAGACCTCCTCGATGAACCGGCGGGCGATCGCCCTGGCCTGCTCGGGGACGGGGTCCATCTGCTCTCACCCCCTCCTGGCGGAAGCCCGGTGACTCAGCAGCTCCAGCCTCGGGGACGGTGCATCTCGGGACGAGGGCCCAAGGTCCCGCGGGATGGAGACCTGAGGGTCACCCGCCGTCTCGGGCCCCCGTGAGCTCGAAGAGGAGATCGGCCTCCCGCTCGGGCGTGAGCCCGGCCCGCATGGGCTCGGGGAGCCCGCGAGCCCGGTCCCACTCGAGCGTCGCGGTGATCGTCTCCTCGACCGGGCGGTTCGCCAGCCCCGCCCTCCGGCCCTTCGAGGCATCCATCACGACGCGACCCGATGGACCCGGGTCCCACATCGGGAACGCCTCCTCGAGCTTCCGTTCCGCGATCCAGTCCTCGGGTGCCCAGGCGATCTCGGTGCCGGCGCCGGTCAGTCGGATGCACGTCTCAAGGAACCCCCCGACCTCGAGCGGGCGCCCGTCGGCGTTGAACGCCCCGGACGCCTCTGCGTCGAGCAGCGTCACCACGAACGCCCCGAGATCGCGGCCGTCCACGAACTGGAACACGCTCGCCGGGTCGCCCGGCGCCAGCATCCTGGTACCCCGCGCGGCCCGGCGGACCCAGGACGTGAACCGGTCGGTCGGGTCGTGCGGCCCAACCACGTATCCCGGGCGGACGACCAGCCCGCGGTCGCCGAACACGTCCTGCACGACCCGCTCGCACAGCACCTTCAGGGGCCCGTACCAACCCCAGCTCCCCTGGGATCCCGCGAGCGTGGCCAGGGGCGAGCCCTCGTCGACGACGGGCGGGAGCGGCTCGGCGTACACCGACTCGGAGGAGACGAAGCAGTAGCGGCCGACCGACGGTTCGAGGGCTGCCGCCGACAGCCGCACGACGCGCGGGGCGTACCCGCACACGTCCACGACCGCGTCCCAGCTCCGGCCCGACAGGAGGTCGAGCTCCGCCTCCCGATCGCCGTGCACGTGCTCCACGCGGACGAGGTCTGCGGGCTCGACCAGCCCCCGATGGAAGACGGTCACCTCGTGCCCTCGCGCCACGGCCTGCTCGAGCACGTGGCGTCCGACGAACCGGGTGCCGCCGATCAGCAGGATCCGCATGGCAGGAACCTACCGCGAGCGGGATCCCGCCGACGCGTACGGGCCCGACGCCCGTTCACGCAGGGACACTATCCTTGCGTGATGGAGCTCCTCCGCTCGACCGATCCCACTGAGCCGCTCGTCGCGCCCGCCCTCGTGGCGGCCTTCGACGGCTGGATCGACGCGGCGAGCGCCTCGACGGAAGCCGCACGGCGGATCGGCGCTGACGGGGAGGTCGTGACCGAGTTCGAGCCGGATCTGCTGTTCGACTACCGATCGCGGCGTCCGGTGCTCGACATCGTCGACGGGACCATCACCGAGGCCGTCTGGCCGAAGCTCACCATCACCCGAACGCGGACCGGAGACCGGGATCTGCTGGTGCTCTCCGGAGCCGAGCCCGACTTCCGGTGGCGCGAGATCGGAGGCGCGGTGAGCGAGCTGGCGCGCAGACTCGGCGTGGTCGAGTGGGTCAGCCTCGGCTCGATCCCCGCCGCCGTGCCGCACACGCTCCCGGTCCCGATCCTCGCCACGGCGTCCAAGCCCGGCCTCCTGCACGACGACGAGGTCCAGGGGCCGCAGGGGCTCCTCCGTGTGCCCTCCGCGGCGCTCAGCGCCATCGAGCTCACGGTCACCGGGAGCGGCATCCCGGCGGTGGGCTTCTACGCGCAGATCCCCCACTACGTCGGCGGCACGTTCCCCGCGGCCACCATCGCGCTGCTCGAGCACGCGGGTCGGCACCTGGGCGTGACCTTCCCCCTCCGTGAGCTACCCGACGAGGCGGCGGCCACGAAGGCGCGGATCGACGCCGCCGTCGACGGCGACGAGGAATCCCGAGCCTACGTCGCCCGCCTCGAGGCCGCCGCGAGCGATCAGGGCCTTCCATCCGGCGACGAGCTGGCCTCGGAGATCGAGCGCTTCCTCCGAGGCCAGGCGGGCGACCCGGGTCCGGGCCCCCGCTGACGACCACCCGACGCCGCCCCGCGGGACCTTCGGCCCTGCCACGGGTCCTCGCGCGGACGGAACGTGTCCTCGGAGGTGAATGATGAAGCGCGAGTACCTCGTGTACGGGGCCGCCATCGTGGTCTTCGGAGGGGTGGTGCTCTGGGCGACCGAGGCTCCGTGGGAGGCCGTCGCCGTGGCCGCAGGGGTCGCCATCGGGCTGCTGCTCGCCGCCGGGCTGATCATCAAGCCCTCGCCCACCGTGCTGCTCGTCGGCTCCGACGGGCACCGGGAGCAGCTGAGCGAGATGCTCCGCAGCGACGGCTTCGAGGTCGAGGTGTGTCCCGGACCGGAGGACAGCGCGTGTCCCGTGCTGTCCGGCAAGCCCTGCCCCGCCCACGGACGCCCGGTGGCGGCGCTCGTCGTCCGCCACCCTGGCGACGCCCAGGGACTGGCGCCGTGCGGACAGGCGTTCCGCATCCCCGAACTGGCCGTCGAGGAGGGCTCGGACCGGGAGCCCGAGTTCGCCGGGCGGTACGCACGGGTGGGTCTCGACCGCGGCCCCGAGGTCGTCTCGCAGACCCTGGATCGGCTCCTGTCGCCGACCTGACGCGAGCGGCTGCGCGGCACCGCCGCGTAGGATGTCGCGTCATGGCGGGCACCCATCGTGCTGGGGTCTCGGGGTCGGGTTCGGCCATGCCGCCGAGCGAGCGTGCTCGCGTGCGCCGGATGCCGGAGCGGGGCGCGTACGATCGCGCGACGATCGACACCATCCTGGACGAGGCACTGATCTGCCACCTCGCCTGGATCACGGACGACGGTACCCCTCGGGTCATCCCGACGATCCACGCGAGGGAGGGGGACTCCCTGTACCTGCATGGGTCGACGGCGAGCCGGACGCTCCGCGGCATCGAGGACGGTCGCGAGGTGTGCGTGGCCGCCACGATCGTCGACGGCCTCGTCCTCGCGCGGAGCGCCTTCCACCACTCGATGAACTACCGTTCCGTGATCCTGTACGGCCATCCGCGAGCGGTCACGGACCCCGACGAGAAGCTCGTCGCGCAGCGGGCCATCGTCGAGCATGTCGTGCGCGGCCGCGCGACGGACGCCCGCATGTCCACCGAGCGGGAGCTGGATCAGACGACGTTCCTCGCCATCGCGATCGAAGAAGCGTCGGCGAAGATCCGGACCGGCCCGCCGAAGGACGACGAGGACGATCTGGACCTGCCCGTGTGGGCCGGCGTGGTCCCGATGCGACTCGCGGTCGGCGAGCCGGAGCCGTCCCCGGACCTGCGGCGTGACCTCCCGATCCCCGACTACGTCGCCGGCTACCGGCGCGCCGGGAGCACGCCGGTTGACGCCGACCCAACCTAGCGGGTAGATATATCGAAGCGATATATCTACCCGATGTATCGGGGGCGGCACCACCCAGGGGAAGGGAACGACCTCCACCATGCTGGAACTCGCGATCCTCGGCCTGCTCAAGGAGCGGTCGATGCACGGCTACCAACTCTCCAAGCGGCTGACCGATGCCCTCGGGGGGTTCTGGCGCGTCTCGTACGGCTCGTTGTACCCGACCCTGAAGCGCCTCGAGCGGGACGGAGCCGTCGAGCAGGTCTTCGACGGCGTCGCCGTGGGTCGACGCAAGAACGTGTACCGCATCACGGACAAGGGTGAGGAGCTGTTCCTCGACCTGCTCCAGGAGGCCGGCCAGGACACCTCGACCGAGGAGAACCGGTTCCGCGTGCGCCTGGCGTTCTTCAAGTACCTGGCCCCCGACGCCCGGATCCGGCTGCTCGAGCGCCGGCGCGCACACCTCGAGGAGCGCCTGTCCACCATCACGACCTCGCTCGCGTCCACCCGCGAGCGGTTCGACACCTACACGCTGTCGCTGATGCAGCACGGCCGCGAGACCACGGAGCAGGACATCGCGTGGCTGAACGGCCTCATCGCCGCGGAGCGACGCCAGACGACCTCGACCAGCGGGGGTCCGAAGCGCCGGGAGGCACGGGCGCTTCGGAGGAAGGAGCGCACCACATGAGCACGGTTCGTCTCGCGATCGTCGGCACCGGCAACTGCGCGTCGTCGCTCGTGCAGGGACTCGAGTACTACAAGGACGCGACCGCCGAGGACGCGGTGCCCGGTCTGATGCACGTCGATCTGGGCGGATACCACATCCGAGACGTGGAGATCGTCGCCGCCTTCGACGTCGACGCGAAGAAGGTGGGCAAGGACGTCGCCGAGGCGATCTTCTCGGAGCCGAACAACACCATCCGGTTCTCGGACGTGGCGCCGACCGGCGTGACGGTCTCACGCGGCCCGACCCTCGACGGCCTCGGCACCTACTACCGGCAGGTCATCGAGGAGTCGGATCGGCCCGAGGTCGACGTGGCCAAGACGCTCAAGGACGTCGAGGCCGACGTCGTGGTCTGCTACCTGCCGGTCGGCTCCGAGCAGGCGGCCCGTCACTACGCGCAGGCCGCGATCGATGCCCGAGCGGCGTTCGTCAACTGCCTGCCGGTGTTCATCGCCAGCGACCAGACATGGGCCCGCAAGTTCGTGGACGCCGGCCTGCCGATCGTCGGGGACGACATCAAGAGCCAGGTCGGTGCGACGATCACGCACCGGATCCTCACCAAGCTCTTCGAGGATCGGGGCGTCAAGCTCAACCGGACCTACCAGCTCAACTTCGGCGGCAACATGGACTTCATGAACATGCTCGAGCGCGAGCGCCTCGTGTCGAAGAAGATCTCCAAGACGCAGTCGGTGCAGAGCCAGCTCCGCAAGGAGCTCGACAAGCACGACATCCACATCGGACCCTCCGACTACGTCCCGTGGCTCGAGGACCGCAAGTGGGCGCAGATCCGGCTCGAAGGTCAGGCGTTCGGCGACGTCCCGCTGAACATCGAGTTGAAGCTCGAGGTCTGGGACAGCCCCAACTCCGCCGGCATCGTGATCGACGCGCTGCGGTGCGCGAAGCTCGCGCTCGACCGCGGTGTCGCCGGACCGCTGATCGGCCCGAGCGCGTACTTCATGAAGTCGCCGCCGGTGCAGTTCAGCGACGAGGCCGCACACGAGATGGTCGAGGAGTTCATCCTGGGCAACGGGGCCTCGAAGTCCGCCGACTGGACCGCGTTCTTCGACATCCAGCGCGCGTAGGTCTCCCGGCCTTGGCACCGAACGTGTTGACGATCGGATCGACCGCGCCGGACTTCGCCCTGCCGGACGTCGCCGGCGGCGAGGTGGTCCGCCTTTCCAACCTCGAGCCGAGCCGAGCCCTGCTGGTCCTGTTCCTGTGCCGTCACTGCCCGTACGTGAAGCGGGTAGAGGGCGGCATCGCGGAGCTCGCACGGGACTACGAGGGCTCGGGCCTCGCGATCGTGGCCATCGGCCCCAACGACCCCGAGGCGTACCCGGAGGACGCTCCCGACAGCCTCGCCCAGCAGGCGGCCGAGGCCGGCTTCACGTTCCCGTACCTGTTCGACGAGACGCAGGAGATCGCCAGGGCGTACACGGCGATGTGCACGCCCGACCCGTTCCTGTTCGACGCCGAGCGCCGCCTCGTGTATCGAGGGCAGCTCGACGGCGCGCGACCGAGCAACGACATCCCCGTCACCTGCGATGACCTCCGGGCGGCGATCGACGCCCTCCTGGAAGGCCGACCGGTCCCGACGGACCAGCTCCCCGCCGTCGGCTGCAGCATCAAGTGGCGGCCGGGCAACGAGCCCGCCTGATCCGGTTCCATCGCGCTCTGCTGGACCCGGTCGTCCCGATCGACACGGGTCGCGACCCGGCGGTTTCTGGGACGATGGCGGTCGTCATGAGCGTCCCGCCGCCACCGGCGTTCCCGGATGACGACGCGTACGAACGGTCTCTGACCGACGCCGACTTCTGGGGTCCGTACGCGAAGGCCGCGCTGCGGCTCTCGGGACTGCCCGACGAGGGAGCGGTTCAGATGCGCTTCCCGACGACCCATGTCGCCGCGCTCGTGAACGACGACTACCTGGTCAAGCTCCACTACGAGGACTGGTTCGGCGAGGACTGCTTCCAGACCGAGCGAGAGGCGTACACGTTGCTGTCCCGCGCCGACCTCCCGATCCCCGAGCTGCTTGCCGAGGGCGCCCTGTACGACGACGGCTGGCGTTGGCCGTTCCTGGTGATGACCGCGATGCACGGCCGCTCGCTCCGCGAGCTCGATGGCGATGCCACGCCCCAGGACCTCGAGCGGATCGCCCGATGGATCGGTCACGCCCTGCGGGAGCTCCACGGCGTGCCGACCAAGGACGGGGAGCGCATCTCGCACGAGATCTACGTGGACCTGATCCAGATCCGGCAGCAGCGTTGTCACCGCGACCACGAGCAGTGGGGCTCGCTCCCCGTGCACCTCCAGCCGAAGGTCCGGGACTACGTGTGGGACGCCCGCAAGCTGATCGACCCCGAGCGCGAGAAGCCTGTGTTCCTGCACGGCGATCTGCACGCCGGGAACGTCTTCGTCGACGGCGAACCCGGCGAGCTGGGTCCGACGGGCATCGTGGACTTCAACGACGCGTACGAGGGCGACCCGCACTACGACCTCGTCGCGATCCACGCGAAGGCATTCGGCGGCGACAAGCACCTGCTGCGGACGATGCTGGACGGCTACGGGTGGAGCGAGCTCGGCCGAGGCTGGCCGCGCCGGATGATGGCGCTCACGCTCGCGCACGACTACGACATGATCCAGCCGATCGCGGACCAGCACCCCGGACGCCTCGAGGAGGTCACGTCCCTCGACGAGGTCGCCAGCCTGCTGTGGGACCTGGACACCCCCGGCCTCACCTGATGCGCACGGCCGTCCCGGCCTGATCCACAGGCGCCTACCATCGGACCGTGAAGGGGACGTCCGAGCGCGCGCGCGACGCCCTGCGGAGCCGGGACTTCCGTCGGCTGTTCTCGATCCGCCTCGTCTCGCAATCGGCCGACGGGATGTTCCAGGCGGCGCTGGTCGCCTCGGTCGTGTTCAACCCGGAGCAGCAGAGCACCACGGTGGGGTTCGCGATCGCGACGGCCGTGGTCTCCCTGCCGTTCTCGATCCTCGGGCCGTTCACCGGTGTGTTCATCGACCGCTGGTCGCGCAGGAGGATCCTCGTCGTCGCCCCGTGGATCCGCGCAGCCGTCGTGGCGTTGGCGCTCCTCGATCCCACCAGCCAGCCGGTCCCCTTCTACCTCGGCGTGCTGCTCGTCTTCTCGGTGAACCGGTTCTACCTGGCCACCGCGGTCGCCATCGTGCCGCGGCTGGTGCCCACCGAGGACCTCCTGATGGCCAACTCGATGTCGATCGTGGGCGGAACGGTCGCGTTGCTCACTGGCGTGTTCGTCGGCGGATGGGTCGCCGACCTGTTCAGCAACCTCCCGGTGATCGCGATCGCCGGGGCGATGTGGCTCGTGGCCTCCTGGATCGCGTCCCGCCTCTCGACCCCCCTGGTGCCCCACACACTGCCCGAGGCGCCCGTCCGCGACGAGTTCCATCGCGTGCTGCGTGAGTTCGCGGACGGCATCCGCCGGCTGGCGCACACGCCGAGGGCGGTCGGGCCGATCACCTCCATCACCCTGGATCAGATGGGCCAGGGGATCGTCCTCGTGCTGTCGCTGTTCGTGTTCCGCGACCGGTTCGAGGAAGGCGTCGGCTCGTTCTCGAACCTGATCGGCGCCGGGGGGATCGGCGTGCTCCTCGGCATCCTCACGGTCGGGAAGCTGGAGGAGCGCCTGCCCAAGGAGCGGATCGTGTCGCTGGCCTTCCTCGCCGGCGGCGTCGTCCTGATCGGGGTCTCGCTGTACGTCACCGGTTGGAGCGTGCTCGTGGCCAGCTTCTTCGTCGGGCTCACCTTCGCCTGGAAGAAGGTGCCGGTCGACACGATGGTCCAGGAGGCGATCCCCGACGGGTACCGGGGCCGCGTCTTCGCCGTGTACGACGTGGCGTACAACCTCTCGCGGGTGGTCGCCGCGTTCCTCGCGATCCCCCTGCTCTCAGCGATCGGTCCGGAGTGGACCGTCGCCCTCATCGGGGTGATCTTCCTCGCGTGGAGCCCGGTGCTCCCGAGGTGGGTCGCGCGGGCTCCGGAGATCGTGCTCCGCTTCTACGAGGGCGCTCGCGCCGAGGAGTGGCCGCGGTCGGTGGTCTGGGGCGGCGTCGAGGAGAGCGTCGAGGTCGACCGCGCGTGGCTCGAGGAGGTGGACGGCGAGCGACGCCGGTGCTTCCGGCTGACCATGCAGGACGGGACCCTGCTCCAGGTCTCGCGCCGGGACCCGGACGGCGCTTGGCGCGTGGATCGCGAGCTGGCCTAGGCGGCCAGGGCCTCGGGCTCGAGCTCGTCGTCGCGAACGGCCGCCCGTCGGACGGCTCGGATCCCCGCGGAGCCGACCGCGACGGCGAGCAGCCCGCCGATGGCCAGGGCCCACCTCGGTCCGAGCACCTCGGCGGTCCAACCCGCGATCGGCGCGCCGATCGGGGTCCCCCCGAGGAACACGACCGAGTACAGGGCCATCACGCGGCCACGCATCTCGGGGCGCGAGGTCAGCTGCAGCGTGGTGTTGCCCGTGATCATGAAGACGATGCTGACGAGCCCGAGCACCACGAGCGCCGCGAGCTCGGCGGCGAGCGTCGGCATGCCCGCCGCGACCACGCTCATCGCGCCCAACCCGATCGCGGCCGCCATCAGGCGCGTCGGGTTCGGCTGGGCACCTCGGGCCATGGCGAGCGCGCCGACCAGCGACCCGGCCCCCATGAACGCCAGCAGCGACCCGAGGGTCCCCGCGTCCCCGCCGAAGACCTCCTGGGCCATGAGCGGCATCAGGACCGCGAAGTTGAACGAGAAGGTGAAGATGACCGCCATCACGACGAGCGGGATCCGCAGCTCCGGCGTTCCCACCACGTACCGCAGCCCCTCCCGGATCCCGGCACCGTCCCGTGACCCGGTTCGATGGAGATCCTGCGCGCGCATCGCGAGCAGGCCGGCGATCACGGCGAGGTAGGACAGGCCGTTCACGAGGAAGCAGGCCGCCAGACCTGCACCGGCGATCAGGAGGCCGGCGAGCGCCGGCCCTACGATCCGGGTCCCGGTCATCACAGCGCTGTTCAGGCTGACGGCGTTGGTGAGGTGCTCGGCCTCGACCATCTCCGCGAAGAAGCTCTGCCGCGCGGGCGTGTCGACGGCGGTGACCACCCCCTGGAGGAGGGACAGCGTGTACACCATCCAGACCTCGACGACACCGGCGGCGACGAGCACCCACAGGGCGAGCGCGAGCACCGCGAAGGCAGACTGCGTGCCGAGCAGGATCCTCCGCTTCTCGTAACGGTCGGCGAGCACACCGGCCCAGGGACCGAGCACCAGGATCGGCGCGAAGCTGAGCGCCGTCACGATCCCGAGCGCGATGCCGCTCCCAGTGAGGCGCAGCACGAGCCACGAGGCGGCCACGTACTGGACCCACGTCCCGGTCACGGACACGGCCTGCCCGGCGAAGAACAGCCGGAAGTTCCGGGAGTGGTGCACGGCGTGGAACGTGCGATGGACGGCGAGACCGACCCTCGTCATCGAGCCTCCCCCGCGACGAGACGCTCGAGGATGCCGGCCGCCCGATCGAGCACCGCGATCTCGCGCGGTTCGAGCGCACGCAGTTGCCTGGCGAGGTAGGCGTCCTTCCGCCTGCGGCTCAGCTGCAGCAGCTTGACCCCCGCCGGGGTCACGCGGACCCAAGCAACGCGTCGGTCGTCCGGGTCGGGTTCGCGCGTCACGAGCCCGGCCTCGACGAGCGCGGCCACGATCCGCGTCATCGTCGGGGGCTGGACCTGCTCCACGGCAGACAGCTCGCCGATCGTCATCCCGCCACCGCGCTCGATCGACGACAGGGCGATCAGGAGCGAGGGGGTGATCCCCGCCTCGGCCTCCTGACGGAGCTTCCGTGCGAGCCGGGTCACGCCGAGACGGAGCCGTGAGGCGAGCTCGGTGGTGTCGAGGGTGTCGGAGGGAGCGGTCACGACCCCATGATACTTCGTGATGCTAATTAGCGTTACGAACCATCCAGGGACGTCACGCGTCGCCGCCATGATGTTGCGGGTCGAGGTACCCTCGGCCCATGGCTCCCTGGTTCCGCCTCGCACTCCTCGCGTCCCTGCTCGCCGGGCTGGCGGTCGCGTGCGGCGAGGAGGCTCCTGGGGCTGGATCCTCC
>Ga0105107_10003244_pt1 | contig 10778 bp, 7 predicted proteins | sample PPLLaktember2015_6_FD_79335 | JGI IMG/M metagenome (GOLD analysis project Ga0105107, IMG submission 79335) | Freshwater sediment microbial communities from Prairie Pothole Lake near Jamestown, North Dakota, USA - PPLs Lake P8 Core (1) Depth... | ecosystem: Environmental > Aquatic > Freshwater >... | reverse complement strand
GTTCACGTCGAACGCCGCCACGTCGCTCGGGTCGGTGCCGACCGCTGCGCTGAACTGCTGGAACTGGGCGGCCCCGTTGCCCAGCAGGAAGTACACGCGGTCGTCGCCCGGCGAGGCAACGGAGATGTCCATGTTCGCGTCGCCGTTGATCTGGATGCCTGTCGCACGCAGCAGATCCGCGCCGATGATGTTCGCCCCGACCTGCGTCGCGTCGGTGATCGTGCCGTCGCCGTTGCCGGGGCTGCCCCAGTACTCGATGCCGCCGAGCACGAACACGTCGGTGTCCGCGGTCGCGCCGTAGTGCGCGACCGCGACGGTCGCCGGTGTGTCGACGTCGGTCTGGAACGGCCCGCTCGGCGTCACCGTGCCGTCGCCGTCGGAGAGCAGCACGAGGTAGTCGGCGCTGCCCTGCGCCACGACCACGAGGTCGTCGTCGGCGTCGATCTGGTTGTCGACCGAGCCGACCCCGATGTCGACCGGCGTCGTGCCCACGGCCACGTCGTCGGCCGCCGCGAAGCCGCCCAGCCCGTCGGCGACGAGCAGCGAGACCGTGCCGTCCATGCGGTTCACGACCGCGAGATCCATGTCGGCGTTGCCGTCGAGATCGACCGCCGTCATCGCGATCGGCTCGGCGCCGACGGTGAACGTCGCCTCCGCACCGAACGTGCCGTCGCCGGCCCCGAGCCGCACGCTCACCGTGCCGTCGGCGAGGTTCGTCGTCGCGACGTCCAGCTCACCGTCGCCGTCGATGTCCGCGAGCACCAGGTCCGACGGGGCTCCGCCCATCGCATACGCGACGCCGGGCTGCAGGCACACCTCGCCGAGCTCGGGATCGCCGTCGCCGCACGTGGGCAGCGGCCCCGTGTCGGTCGTCGTGGCGTCGGTGGGATCGCCCGTCGAGGTCTCCGCGGAGGTGCTGGTGGTCGTCGCATCGGTCGGGTCGCCGCTCGACGACTCGCCCGGCCCCTCGCTCGAGCTGTCGACCGTGACCGCGGTCGTCGTCTCGGTGCTGCCCTCCGACGTGCTGCTCTCGTCGGTCGTCATCGTCGCGTCGCTCGTCGACACCGTCGTGTCGGCGGTGAGCGTCGCCTCGGTCGGGCTCTCGTCGTTCGTGCCCGTGTCAGGACCGGTCGTGAACCCGCCCTCGTCGGGCAGATCGTCGCCCGCACTGTCGCCGCACGCAGTCGCGAGCGCCAGCAGGCACCCGTGGATCGTCCGTCTCGCTCGAATCATGGCAAGCGTCTCCGCAAGGGATCAGAAAAGGGATCGGGGCGCCACCCCGACGACTACCCCGAGATCGTGATCCCGTCCGCGGAGCACGTCCAGTCGAAGTCGGTGCCGAGGACCTGGTCGCCCAGGAACTCGCACAGATCGGCCGTGCCGGTGCCCGGCACGACGAGCACGGGATCGCTCGCGGGGTCCTGATCGGGGCTCGCGATTCCGTCCAGCAGGTACTGCGGGGTGTTCAGCAGCAAGCCGGCGAACAGCCGCGCGGCGGCCTCGGTGTCGGCCGCTCCGACGTCCACGACGGTGTCGTCCAGCGCGACGCCCGTGAGGGCCTCGATCGCAGCGACCTCGGCCGCGGTGGTGATCTCGGTCTCGGTGAGCAGGCGATCCTTCACCGCGACCATCACGTCGCGCAGGGTCGCCTCGGGCGATGCGACCGCGACGTCGACGAGCTGCGCGATCCAGTCCTGGGCGGCACAGAGCGCGCCGAGCGGTCCCGTGCACGCGCCCTCGAGCGTCGGATCCTCGCCGCCGGCGAGCCGCGTCTCCCAGTGGAGCAGGCCGTTGAAGTCGACCCCGTTGAACCCGCTCTCGCTGTCGTTGAGGAACACGCCGGTGTCGCGCAGGAAGTCGAGCTCCGTCGGCGCGGCCTGGCAGGGCGGATTCGCCCCCGCGCCGCAGTTCACCCCGGGCAGCTCGGTGTCGGCCGGGCCGAAGCGCTGCGGCCGGTCCCACCACATCGCGCGCGCCGTCATGTCGAGCAGCACCATCGCGGTGTAGCGGTGCAGCCCGTCGCCCACGCCGTTGCCGCGCAGCGTCGGATCGCTCGAGCTCTTCGTGAACGGGTTGAAGATCGCCGGCAGGTGGTACGGCGTGGACGCCGTGCACGTGTCGGGCGCCGCCTGGTTGAAGTACGGGTGATCCGCGATCTCGACGAGCAGCGAGCGCAGCGAGTAGCGGTTGTCGGCGAACGCATCCGTGAGCTGCTGCAAGAGGTCGCGCTGCGCCTGGTTGCGCGGGAAGTTGTTCGCGACCACGAGCGGGTAGCCCATGATCTCGCGCCACGCCTTGTTCGCGAAGTTCATCGAGAACATGTACGCGAACGCCACCGTCTCGTCCGCGATGGACTCGTCGGCCTCGAGCTGCAGGCCCTGGGTGGCGAGCGTGTCGAACCCCTGGCGCATGCGCTGGTCGAGGTGGAACACCGTCGCGCCCTGGCCGCTCGGGCTGTCGGGCAGCGAGTACGCGCCGATCATGTACGGATCCTCGTCGAGCAGATCCGTGTTCGCCGGCGCGTCGAAGTCGAACGTGCCGCAGACGAAGTACATGCCCCATGCGAGATCGTTGCTGCCCTCGAAGAACCCGGCGCGGCGGAAGATCGCGTGGGCCTGCGGCTCGTTCGCGAGCGGCGCGTCCGGTCCGTACACGGCGAGCTCGAAGTGTCCCGGGATGTTCCAGTGGCGGTCGGTCTCGGGGTCCGGCGTGTCGGTGACCGCATAGTCGCCGCGATGGCACGGCAGGCACTCGGTCTTGCGGCCGAGGTAGTTGGCCTCGAACGACTGCCCGTAGGTCGTGCGGCGCATGACCTCGAGCTCCGTCGGCGTCACGTTGCCGGCGATGTCCGGGGCCGAGAGACGCGCGAAGAGATCGGCGCGGTAGGCCGGTGTGACGTCGTCGAGCAACAGCGAGCTGTACACGACGTCGCCCATCCAGAACTGCGCGCCGTACTGCGACTGCGGTCCGCTGTCGCGGATGTGCTCCGCGAGCGCGGTGCTCTCGGCCTGGGGACCGAAGACGTCGTAGCAGGTCTCGTTGCGCCGGTCGGAGTTGACGTTGACGCGCAGCTGCTCGTAGAGAAACTGCTTCCAGCGCTCGAGGTACTCGTCGCCCTGCGCGAGGCCGCGGGCCACCTCGCGCCGCCCGTCGTAGCCGAGCGCGTCGAGCTGCTGGACCATCTGGACCAGCAATCGGACCTCGCGGATGCTCTCGGGCCGCCGGCCCTGCATCACCGGCAGCACGCGCTTCGCCCACGACTCGTCGCCGGCGTCGCACAGCTCGGGATCGTCGCCGGGCGGCTCCGGCTCGCCGCCGTCGGTGCCCGACGTCTGCGGGTTGGGGCCGCTCTCGTCGGACTCGTCGGCCTCGCCCTGGTCGGACTCGCCGTCGGTGCCGGTCGAGTCGTCGGCGCTGGTGAAGCCCGACATCGCGGTGTCGCCGTCGCTGTCGGTCTGCTGGGCATCGTCGCCGCACGCCGCGAGTGCGAGCGCGACCGACCACCACGGGACGCGGTGCGTCGGGATCTTCATGGCACCACCCCCAGGTACTCGTTGCGGACCCGCGTGGCGGCCTGCAGCTCGTCCTCGACCCCGCCGCGGACGTCGCCGACGGCGAACGACTGCGACGAGAACGGATAGATGCCGAGCGACTGCAGCACCATGATGCGGTTCTCCGCCGGAGTGACGTAGCCGTTCACGATCGTGTTGTCGGCATGGCCGTCGCTCTCGCGGATGGCCCCGTACACGGCGCGATCCTGCATCGTGCCGCCGATGAACACGGTGACGTAGCCCTGCGGCCAGTGGTTCGTGCCGCTGCCGCCGATCTCGTCCTGGCGGCCCGGCGTGCGCCCGAACTCGGTGTTGATGACGATCATCGTGCGGTCGAGATCGATCTGCCCCGGCCCATCGCCGATGATCTCCGCGAGCGCAGCCATCGTGTGCGGGATGTTCTGCGAGGCGTACTGCGTGTGGAAGAAGTGCGTGTCGTGGCCGCCGTTCACCGCCGGGCGGATGCCGGTGTCGATCCACAGCACGTAGCGGGCCTGATCGGTCTCGCGCGTGAGCAGGCTGGCGGCGAGCCGGGCCTGCATGCGCGGCATGTCGAACGGCTGCTGCGCGTCGTTGCACACCGGAGGATTGGGCGCCGCGATCTCGGCGAACAGGCTTGCCGGCAGGATGTCCTGCAGGTGCGCCGCGTTGCGGCGCGCGAAGTCGGAGAACTCGTAGTTGCCGCGCTCGGGCGAGCGGGTCGCCGTGCCGAGACCGCCCTTGCGGAAGCGGTTCTCGTACTCCTGGCGGTAGTAGGTGATCGCGGCGTCGAACGTCTCGGGGTCGACGATGCCCGGGCGCGCGAGCAGCTCGTTGAGCAGCGAGTTCTGATCGACGGTGACCGCGAGCGGTCGGGCGGAGGCGGGGTGAAAGCCGACCGCCGACGCCGACAGCGAGTTGAACGTGCTGAAGCCGGCGCCCGGATAGAGGACGTAGGCGTACGGCGCCGCCCGCAAGCCGCCGCCGGCCTCGGGGTTCTCGCTGAAGTAGCGCTGGATCGAGGCACCGACGCCGGCGAGCCGCGGCTGGCCGATGCGATCGCCGGTGAACGACACCGGGTTCGCGCCCTCGTGCGCGACCTGATCGTGGGTCTGCACGACGATGCGCATGCGCGCGAGGATGTCCGGCCGCGCGCGCAACGGCAGCAGCCACGGACCGAGGAAGAGCTCGACGCCGTGGGCGTCCTCGACCTGGGCCGACTCCCACAGATCCGCGGGCGCGTTGCCGTAGCCGCATTCCTCGAAGCGGAAGTCGCGGTCGGGCTGGTTGCCGACCGGGTTGCCCGGCGCGTACTGGTTCACGTACTGGAAGTTCGCGGTGCCCCACGTCGGCACCGTGTAGAAGGTGTCGAACGCACTCATGCCGCCGTTGACGTGCAGCTCGAGCACGTTGGTGCTGAGGCGATCGGGCGGCAGGATCGCGTCCATCTTGTCGGCCGGCCACGCGCCCCAGCCGGCCGCGCGCGCACCCCGGGGATACTTCAGGATGCCGAACACGCCGCCGGCCGCGACCGCGGCTGCGGTGCCCGTGCGTCGGAGAAAGGCTCTGCGTCTCATCGTGGGTCTCTCATTCGGCGTAGAGATCGAGATAGCCGCGGCGTTCGACGCGGGTGACGGCCTTGACGATCCCGTCGGTGAACGGCACGTCGGCCACGCGCTCGCGCGCGAGGCTGATCGTGATGGGGCCTTCGGCGAGCACGCCGAGATCGGCGGCCGGGATCGAGTACTCGCCGTCGTCCACGGCGCGGATCGTGAACATGCGACCGAAGTCGTCCCAGACGCGGATGACGAAGCGGCTGCCCTCGTCCGCCGCGCCGTCCCACTGCACCGTGAGCGCCTGCGACCGCGGGACGGCGAGCAGCAGCTCGTCGAGATCGGGCGCCGTCGCGGTGAACGTCGCGGGCGTGTGCACCTGATCGAGCAGCACGTTGTCCGCGAAGGCGTCACCGCCGTAGAGGACGATGTCGTAGTCGGTGTCCGGCACCCAGTCGTCGAGCTCGGGCGCGCAGCCCTCCGGCTGCACCATCGCCGTCGTGGCCGCGTACACCGGGAAGATGTCGCCGACCATGCCGACCTCGAGCAGGCACGCGAGCGCCTCGACGTCGCCGCTGCGCAGCTTCATCGCGTTGCCGGCCGGGCGCCAGTCCTCGACGTCGCCCCAGTCGAACGGCGCGGGCACGTCGTTGTGCTCGAGCTCGTCGTCGCCCGCGGGCGGCAGCGGGAAGCCGCTCTGGTACGGAAACACGGCGACGAAGTCCTCGACGCCGTCCCAGCCGACGTCGACGTGCCGCCATGCCCCGGCCATCGCGACCTCGTCGGTGTCGATCACCGGATCGGCGAGATAGCGCGTGAACGTGAGGATGCCGCGCAGCTCGCCCTCGCCGAGCGTCTCGACACCCGTCGGATCGGTCTCGCCCTGCGACTCGCCGACGCTCTCGTCGACGGACTCGCTGCCCTGCGAGCCGCTGTCGTCGTCGTCGCCGAAGCCCGTGTTCGCATCGTCGCTCGAGCCCTGCGATCCGCCGTCGTCGCCCTTGCAGGCGGCGAAGAGGGCGAGGGATGCAGCGAGGACGGCGATCGGCGAACGAGGCCAAGGTGTCATGGGGATCGAAGGGCGCAGCGTACCTCGCCGCACATCGAGGACAGCAGGAACGTCGGCGCGGTGCAAGGATGTTCTGCCCAACGTGTACGGTGTAGCGCATCGTTTGCCGACGCCGAGGCGACGGGGCGAGCACGCGATGTGATGCTGCGCGTGATCGCGCATCGACGCGACCCGACGGTCGATCGCTGTCGAGTCCGTCGAGTCAGAAGCCCTGCGCGCGGACGTGGGCGACGAGCGCCGAGTAGAAGTCGTCGTGGCGCCACGGGTTGGTGAGCCCCGGTACATCGCCCAGGAGCTGACCGACCTCGTCGAGGTGATCGGCCGGGATGCAGCCGAGGAACTCGCCCCACCGCGCGTCGGTGACCCGCACGAGGCCGTCGTTCGCGACCGGCGCCAGGGGATCCGCCGTGAGGATGGCGGCCGAGAGCGCGAGCCCGCTGTCGATGGCATCGCGGTCGGCGGCGAAGTCGGCGAGGAACGCGGGGGCGTTCGGTAGATCGCACGCGGGTCCACCGAGATGCAGCGACGAGCGGCCGGCGATCGACGCGTACACGACGCCCGGGGCGTCCGGATACGTCGCGTTGAACGCGGCGATGCCGGGCGTCGAGAACTGCGCGAGCGCCTCGGTGATCGAGGTGTCGCCGTCGATCTCCGACCACAGCGCGGCGCCGAGCACCTGCGCGAGCTCGTCGGCGAGCGCCTGCGCCTGCGGATCGGGCACGAGACCGAGCACGATGTCGGCGATCGGCGTGCCGTGGTGCGGCGTGGCGACGGTCGTGACGGAGGCGACGAGATCGGGGCGCAGGCTGGCGACGACGCGCGCATCGAGCCCGCCCTGCGAGTGGCCGACGAGGTTCACCTTCGCGTGGCCGGTGATCGCGAGGATTTCTTCCACGTGGGTGAGCAACTGTTCGCCGCGTGCCGTCGAGTCGTCGAACGGGTTCACCGCGGGCGTGAACACGAACGCCTCGCCGTCGTCGGCCAGGCGATCCGCGACGCCGTAGTAGTAGGTCACGAAGTCGACGCCCGCGAACGTCTCGAACCCGAAGAAGCCGTGCGCGAGCACGATGGGGTAGGGCGGGCCGAGCAGCGGCTCGCCGGTGGACGTGTCGTCGACGCCCGCGCTGCCGCCCTCGGTGCTCGTGTCGAGCGGACCGTCGTCGGCGTCGCTCTCGTCGAGGTCGGGCGGCGGTTGCGTCGTCGCGGGATCGGAACTGGTCGACGCGTCGCCCTCGGCCTCGTCGGCCTCGACCGGATCGCCGCCGCACGCGAGCACGCCGACGGCGATGCCCACGAGCATCGCGGATTGCCCCCACGTCCGCATGCGAGGCAGTCTCGCATGCTCGCGGGGGGCGTCAACCTGCCGTTCGACGTAGGGTGCGGCGCGACGTCACGGGGCGACGATGCGGCCCTCGGCGAACAGCGTGTCGTACCAGGGGCCGCCCGGCGTCCACCACTGGGCGCCGGTGGGATCGACCCCGGTGTGCCACACGAGCGCCGCCGTCACGAGCCCGCGCAGCGTCGCCTGCACGTCCTCGGGCGTCTGCTCGGAGTTCGGAGCGGAACACGTGGCGCAGAAGGCATCCGGCGGGTCCTGGAAGTCGCAGTGATCCGCGTCGACGACCCGCAGTCGATCGGCGCCCGCGATCGCGCCGAACACCGCGACGCCGTTGCCCGAGGTGTTGCACATCGCCGGCTCGGCGACGACGTCGGCGGCCGGCACCGCGATGTCCGGTGCCGCGTTCGCACCGAGGTCGGCGTTGTCGACCATGTCGAGCCCGACGAGCGCGATCGCCTCGGCGTCGGCCGCCGTCGCGAGCAGGGCCGCGAGCCCGCCGGCCGAGTAACCCGCGTAGGCGACCGGACCGAGATCGAGCGATTCCACCAGGGCGACGAGGTCGATCCCGTTCTGCGCGTGATCGGGATCGAAGAACGTCGCGTGGCACAGATCGGGCGTCACCACGCGCAGGCCCCAGCTCGCGAGGTGCTCGGCGCGGCCGGCCATGCTGCCGCGATTGCCCATGAAGCCGTGGGCGAGCACGACCGTCGGCGCGTCGGCGACGTCGGTCGGCGCGAAGATCGTGTAGCCCATCGCGCAGCCGGGCAGGTCGGCCTCGCCGTCGTCGGTGCCCACCTCGTGCGGGCCGGGCTCGCGGAAGTCGGGGCCGGGTCGATCGGAGACGCCCGTCGTCGTGTCGTCGCCGGCGGTCGTGTCGTCGCCGGCCGTCGTGTCGCCGGGTCCCGAGTCGTCGACGTCGTCCTCGCCGTCGTCGGTCGGCATCGTCGTGCCCGCCGTCGTCGCGCTGCTGCCGTCGTCGTCCGCCGGGCTCGTCGTCGTGGGCGAGCTCGAAGCGCTGTTCCCCGTGTCGCCGCCGGTGTCCGTCGCCGCGGCCTCGTCCGCGTCGCCGTCCTCGTCCGGCGCGCACGCGCCGAGCAGCACCAGCACCACCGTGGTTCCCCCCGTGATTCGCATCCTCTCTACTCCTCGTCGTATGGCTCGTCCGCCAGCTCGCGCAACGTCGGCAACAACAGCTTACGTCGCAACAGGACCACCAGCCGCTCGCTGAGCGTCGTCGCGACCTCGGTGAGTCGGGCGAGATCGTGGCCTGCGCTCGGGACCACGCCTGCACGGAACATCAGCAGCTCGATGCGCACGAGCTCCGCGATCGCGCCGACGTAGTTGCGCAGGATCTCGGGCGGCAGCATCGCGGGCGAGATGCCGTTGCGTCGCGCCTCGGCGAGCACCCGCAACAGCGCCACGTCGTCTCCGACGTACGTCGGCTCGCCGTCGCGCTCCTCCGCGGTGACGATCCCGAGCGACTCGAACAGCGCGAGCTCGGAGGGATCGACCCCGGTCTGCACGAGGTGTGCACGCGTGACGACCTCGCGGGGCGCGAGCTCGCCGAGCACGCGCGCGATCGTGATCTCGAGCGCGCGATCGCTGGGCAGATCGTCCTCGTCGATGCGATCGAGCAGTCGCCCGATGACCTCGAGCGGCAGCCGCAGCGTCTGCTGTAGCCGCTTGATCGCCTTCACGCGGGGGACGAGCGCGGCGTCGTAGTACGCCATGTTGCGGCTCGTCCGGACCGGCTCGGGCAACAGGCCCTCGCGGACGTAGTGCTTGATCGTCGGGATCGGCACGCCGCTTCGGGCCGCGAACTCGGACATCTTGAGCCGGAGGGTCGACATGAAAGTAGGAAGTTCGACTTCCGACAGACGGATACACCGAGCGACGGCCGGATGCGAGAGGCGTCCGATTTCACAGCGATTCCGGGCGGCTGGCGCGCCGCTCGGGCGCGCTCGGGCCGCGATGCTCGAGCGATCGCCCCGTCGATCGTCAGCGCGCGTCGCCGAGCCGCGAGCGCATTGCGCCCGTGCGACGCGGGTCGGCGATGACCTTCGTCTCTTCGCGGTACGGCACGAAGCCGGCGCGCTGGTAGACGAGCAGCGCACGCGGGTGATCGAGCGTGCACGTGTGCACCCAGACGCGCTCGGGCTCGTGCTGCCAGGCGAGCTCGACGGCGTGATCGATGAGGTACAGGCCGAGCCCCTCGCCGATGAAGTCGGGCACGAGGCCGCAATAGGTCAGCTCGACGTCGGGCATCTGGCGGCAGTCGAGCTCGGCGAAGCCGGCCGGCGATCCGTCGGCATAGAGCACGAACACCTCGACGTTCTCGTCGTGCACGATGGCCGCGAGCGCCTCGTCGTCGAGCTGGCGGCGCTCGTACCAGAGCCACGGTGCACCGACGGTCTCGTAGAGGTAGCGATAGAAGTGGATCGGCGGCCGTTCGGCCCGCAACAGCGCCACGGTGCGGTGCAGGTTGTGCTGGTGCCGGCGGGGGCGTGTGCGCATCTCGAGGTAGGTGACCGTGACCTCGAGCGTGTCCTCGACGGGTTCCATGGCGGGCCCGACTGTACGCGAAACCGACCGGAAGCGCGTGCTATCGTGCTCCGTCATGGGGCTGCGGCGTGGGTCGTGGGCGTGCGCCGTTGGGCTCGCCGCGTGCGGGCATCCGAGCCCCTCCGTACCCGACGAGCCGGCCGCGCAGGCGCCCGCGATCGTCGAGAACGCGCGGTCGCCCGGGCCCGATGCGCCCACGCCGGTGCCCATCGATCCACGGATCGCGGTCGTGCTCGTCACCGATCCCGCCGTGCTCGCGACGATCGAGGCGCGCGGGTGGACGTTCGCCGAGGCGGCGTTCGGGATCACGGCCGCCGACAATGCGACGCTCGCGAAGGACCCGTATTGGCGATCGATCACGCGCACGATCACCGCCGACATCGCCGCGGTGGGCGAGGGCGACGACAAGGCCGGCGTCGGTTTGCGATTCCTGCACCGCCTGTTCGACGCGCGATGGTTGGAGTCCGATCGCGCGTGGTTCGAGCTCGTGGGCGTGGCGAACCGGCTCGATCGCAAGGTCTTCCACCCCGGCACGTGCGGCGAGACGCGGCTCGTCTACCGGCTCGCGCACCGGGCGAAGCAGTACCGCGAGGAGGTGCGCTCGCGCCTGCCGATGACCGTCAACGTGGTGTTCTGGCAGGCCGACGACGGCAAGGGCTGCCGCACGGTCGCCGAGCGCTGGCGGACGGCGCCCGACGTCGCCGGCGAAGCGCTCGCGCAGCACC
>Ga0105107_10003243_pt1 | contig 10781 bp, 7 predicted proteins | sample PPLLaktember2015_6_FD_79335 | JGI IMG/M metagenome (GOLD analysis project Ga0105107, IMG submission 79335) | Freshwater sediment microbial communities from Prairie Pothole Lake near Jamestown, North Dakota, USA - PPLs Lake P8 Core (1) Depth... | ecosystem: Environmental > Aquatic > Freshwater >... | reverse complement strand
GCTCGGCTCCGCTCGCTTCGCTGCCTCGAGTAGTCGTAGCCCCTAGTCCAGAACCTTCACTTCGTCGCCGACGCGGATGTCGCCGCCGCGCCCGCGCGTCATCAGCGCGACCGCAAAAGTCGGCTCCTGCTGCTGAAACGCGCGCACCAGCGTTTGCATCACCTGGAGGTCGCGCTCGCCGGTGAGGGGGTTCGCGTGAGTGGCGAGGCAGCGCGTTTTCGGACGCGTGACGTCGAACTCGACCTCGCCGATGCGCACTCTGCGCCCCATCCAGTCCTGCTCTTCCCACGCCGCGATGCCTTCGACCGCGATGTTGGAGCGGAAGCGCAGCTCGTCGAGCGCGGGATTCTTCAATGCAGCGGCCACCGCCGCGAGGCTTTCCCGGCCGTGCAGCGTGACCTGGCCCTGCTCGTTGTCCTGGTAGCGCGGCGTGATGCCGTCGCCGATCAACCGCAGGGGCGCGCGTTCCGGGTGTTTCCCGAGCGGATTCTCGGTAAGCCCCAGCACATAGCGTTCGACCGCCGCGGCGAGCCGCTCGCGGCCGGCGTCGTCGAGCGCCTCGTCGGCGAGGACCTCGCCGTCGAGCGCGATCGCCAGCCGCCGCCCGTCCCGATCGAGCTTCGCCTGCAGGCGCGCGAGCCCCGGCGTGTTCGCGAGCACGGTGAAACCGTATTTGCGGCTCCAGGCGGTTTCGGGCAAGCCTGAATCGGCGAAGCGGAACGCGAGCGCGCGATCGCCGGCAATACGGCCTTCTTCGAGCGCGGTCAGGCGCTCGCACGCTTCGGGCGTGAAACCCTTGACCGGATAACGATAGAGCGCGACGACGTGCGGCATGCGGTAATCCTATCGTACGGGCCGGGCCCACGCGGTACAATCCCTTCGTCCAAAAGTTAAGACCTACTTTTGGCCGGGAAGCAGTTAGCACCAAAGGCTTCGGGCGGCCGGGCGCCTTTGGTGCCGTAAGAGCAACGAAGAACCAATGGGGTCAGCAGGGCGCTTGGTGTTTCGTAGTCGTTTCAAGCTGAATCGTCTGGCTCCGCCAGCGATTCAGTTCAATCTATAGGCGGCGCAAAGTAGGTTTGCACTTTGCGACGGAGAAAGAATGGCAGCGAGGAAATACGACGAAAGCTCGGTCAAGAAACTGCGTGGCATCGAGCCCGTGCAGCGCCTTCCGGGGATGTATACCCGGACCGGCGATCCCACCCACATCATCCAGGAAGCGATCGACAACGCCGCCGACGAGGCTTTCGGAGCCCACGCCGACCGCATCGACGTGACCGTGCACCGCGACGGCTCGGTGAGCGTCGCAGACAACGGCCGCGGCATTCCGGTCGGCCTCCATCCCGAAGAGAAAATACCGACGGTGCAGCTCGTTTTCACCGAGCTTCACGCCGGCGCCAAGTTCTCGAAGAGCGAGGCCGATGCGGCTTACAAGTTTTCGGGCGGGTTGCACGGGGTCGGCGTCTCGGTGACGAACGCGCTCTCCGAGCGCCTCGAAGTCGAAGTGAAGCGCGAAGCCGGCGTGCACCGCATCGTTTTCCAGAACGGCGTGGTGAGCGAAAAGCTGAAAAAGGTGAAAAGCTGCGCTCCGCGCGACACCGGCACCGCGCTGCGCATCTGGCCGAACAGGAAGTACTTCGACAGCCCGAAGGTCTCCATGCCGGACCTGGAGCGCATCGTGCGCTCCAAGGCGGTGCTGCTGCCGGGCGTCAAGGTCACGCTCAACATCGAGACGGCCAAAGAGACCGAGAGCCGCTCGTGGAGCTACCCCGAAGGCATGAAAGGCTATCTCGCCGAGCTGCTCGCCGATGCGCAGGTCGTCGCACCGATTTTCGACGGCGAGAAATACGTGACCGAAGCCAACGGTTTCGCGCTGGGCGAGGGCGCGGGCTGGGCTTACGCCTTCGTCGACGAGAGCAAAGGCTTCGGCGAGTCTTATGCCAACCTGATTCCGACGCCGGCCGGCGGCACGCACGAGGCGGGTTTGCGCGACGGCGTCTTCGAAGCGGTGAAAGCGTTCGCCGATCACCACAGCATGATGCCTCGGGGCATCAGGCTGATGGCCGACGACGTGTGGTCGCGCACGGTGTTCTTCCTGTCCGCGAAAGTGCTCGAGCCGCAGTTCCACGGGCAGACCAAGGAGAAGCTTTCCAACCGCGACGCGATCAAGCTCGTCTCGAGCATGGTGCGCGACCCGTTCGAGCTGTGGATGAACAGCCACGTCGACTGGGGGCGCAAGATCGCCGAGCTCGTGATCAGGCAGGCGGTCGAGCGCTCGCGCTCGGTGACGAAAGTCGAGCGCAAGAAATCGTCGAGCGTCGTCATCCTGCCGGAGAAGCTCACCGACTGCGAATCGACCGACATCGGCGACAACGAGTTGTATCTGGTCGAAGGCGATTCGGCGGGCGGCTCGGCCAAGCAGGCGCGCGACAAGCGTTTCCAGGCGATTTACAAGATGCGCGGCAAAGCGCTCAACTCGTGGGAAGTGAAGCGCGAGCTGCTCTTTTCCAACGCGGAGATCCACGACATCGCGGTCGCGGTGGGCGTCGATCCGCATGGTGCCGACGAAAATCCCGATCTTTCGGGATTGCGCTACGGCAAGATCGCCTCGATGACCGACGCGGACGTGGACGGCGCGCACATCTCGGTGCTGCTCCTGACGCTGTTCTACCGCCACTTCCCGAAGCTGATCGAGCGCGGCCACATTTACATCGCGAGCCCGCCGCTTTACAAGATCGACATCCCGGCGCAGGGCAAGCGGCCGGCGAAAAAGCTTTACGCGCTCGACGAGGAGGAGCGCAAATCGATCGTCGACCGTGCGCGCGACGAAGGAATCAAGCCCGAGTCGATACGGATCCAGCGCTTCAAAGGTCTGGGCGAAATGAATCCCGAGCAGTTGTGGGAAACCGCGCTGTGCCCGGACACGCGGCGGCTGCTGCAGGTGCGGATCGAGGACGCGCCGCACACGCTCTACATATTCAACATGCTCATGTCCAAGCGCGAGGCCGACAAGCGCTGCGCGTGGATGGAAGAGAAAGGCGACACCGTCGAGGCGGACGTTTGAGAGCGCGCGGCGTTCGTCAGAACCGAACAGCCGTTCGTCCAGGGCGGGAGCGGTAGCGGAGTCGAAGGGCGAACGAGACAGTAATGGACACGAAGACCAAACACCCTAAAGCGGAAGACCTCTCCGGCGATCTCTTCGCCGAGGCCGGCGCCGGCGGCATGGGCGCGGGATCGCCTCCGCCGAATCCGCCGGTAATCGGGGACGATGGCTCGATCGACATGGCGGCGTTCGCCGAGCGGAGCTACCTCACCTACGCGATGAGCGTGGTGCGGGGCCGGGCGATCCCGAACGTCGAAGACGGTCAGAAACCGGTGCAGCGGCGCATCCTCTACGCGATGCACGAGCTGGGGCTGCGTCCCGCAGTCGCGCACAGCAAGTCGGCGCGCATCGTCGGCGAAGTGCTCGGCAAATACCATCCGCACGGCGACGCGTCCACCTACGACGCGCTGGTGCGCATGGCGCAGGATTTCTCGCTGCGCTATCCGCTGATCGACGGCCAGGGCAACTTCGGAACCGCGGATGGCGATTCCGCGGCGGCGTATCGCTACACCGAAGCGCGGCTGACCCCGATCGCCGACCTGCTGCTTTCCGAAATCGATCAGGACACCGTCGACTTCCTGCCCAACTACGACGGGCGGTTAAGAGAGCCCGACCTGCTTCCCGCGCGCCTGCCCATGCTGCTCTTGAACGGCGCATCCGGTGTCGCGGTCGGAATGGCGTGCGAGCTGCCTCCGCACAACATGCGTGAGATCGCCGAAGCCGCGGTGCAGGTGCTGAGACACCCGAAGACCACCGCGTCCGCGCTGATGGACATCGTGCAGGGGCCCGACTTCCCCGGCGGCGGGCAGATCATCAGCCCGCGCCAGGCGATCCTCGACGCCTACACCACGGGCCGCGGCTCCTTGCGCGCGCGCTGCAAATGGAAAGTCGAGAACCTCGCGCGAGGGCAGTGGCAGGTCGTCGTCACCGAGCTTCCGCCCACGACCTCGGCCAAGCGCATCATGGGCGAGATCGAGGAGCTCACCAATCCCAAGCCCAGGGAAAAAGGCGGGAAGGTGAGCGCGGGCCAGGGCAATCTGAAGCAGCTCATCCTGGGCTCGCTGGAGAAAGTGAACGACGAGTCCGACAAGGACAACAAGGTGAGGCTCGTGCTCGAGCCGCGCTCCTCGCGCCAGGACCCGGACGAGTTCATGCGCCTCATGCTCGCGCACACGAGCCTCGAGGAAAACTTCTCGGTGAATCTCGTCGTCCTCGGGCTCGACGGACGGCCGGCGCGCAAGAACATCCACTCGATGCTGAGCGAGTGGGTCGAGTTCCGCATCGCGACGGTCACGCGTCGCACCACGTTCAGGCTGAACCAGGTCGAGCGCCGTATACACATACTCGAAGGCCGCAACATCGTCTTCCTGGCGATCGACAAGGTGATCCGGGTGATCCGCGAGTCCGACGAGCCCAAGCCGGACCTGATGAAGCATTTCAAGCTGACCGAGATCCAGGCCGAGGACATCCTCGAGATCCGGCTGCGCCAGCTCGCGCGGCTCGAAGGCATCAAGATCCAGAACGAGCTGAAAGAGCTCAAGCTCGAGAGGAAGGACCTGAAGACGCTGCTCGCCAGCGAGGCGGAGATGAAGAAGCTCGTCGCGAAAGAGATTCGCGACGATGCGAAAAGGTACGGCGACGCGCGCCGCACCACGATCGAAGAGGCGGGCCGGGCGACTTTCGAGCGCCAGGTGGTCGATGAGCCGCTCACGATCATCGTCTCGCGCAACGGCTGGGTGCGCTCGCGCCAGGGCCACGCGCTCGATCTTTCCGGTCTCGCGTACAAGACGGGCGACGCGCAGGACGCGATCCTGGAGACGCGCTCGGTCAACTACATCGCCGCGATCGACTCGACCGGCCGTGCGTTCAGCGTGCAGGCCGGCGACATACCCGGCGGCAAAGGCGACGGCGTGCCGTTCACGTCGTTCATCGAGCTCGCCCCCGGCGCAAGGCTCGCGCAGGTGGTCGACGCGGCGCCCGGCCGCCGCTATCTCTTCGCCAATTCGGGCGGCTACGGCTTCATCGCGAAAGCCGAAGAGCTCCTGACGCGCATTCGCGCGGGCAAAGCTTTCATGACTCTCCAGGAAGGCGAAGAGGTGCTGCGCCCCGCGCCCGTTCCCGTGAAGCCGGAGATGGCGGTGATGCTCTCGGAGCACGGGCGCATGCTGCTTTTCCCCGCCGGGGAGCTCAAAGAGCTCGCGCGCGGCCGCGGCGTGACGCTGATGGGGCTCGACGCGGACGAGAAGATGACCGCGGTGGGCTTCGGCGATTCGAAAGCGGTCACCGTGGTCGGCAAGGCGCGCTCGGGGGCCGACAAGACCGTGCGCGTCGCCGGGCAGGACCTGCAGAAGCACATCGTGCACCGCGCGCGCAAAGGGTGCTTGTTGCCGGGGAAAATCACGCCTGCCGCCGTCAGGGGCTGAACGACGCGCTTCAGATTCGCACTTCCCAGCACCCGCGATTGCGCGTTCCCGCCCGCAGCAGCCGCAGCCGCGCGTGGAAGATGAGATCGCCCACCAGCGCGTTCGGAAGGCCGTTGCTGAAGTCGATCCATTTCGCGCCTGAATTCGTGCTGCGATAGACGCCGTTATCGGTCGCGGCGTAGACGTGCCTGGTATTCGCCGGATCGATCACCAGCGCGTTCACCGGGATGTCGGGCAGGTTGCCGCTGCGGTTCGACCACGTCTTGCCGCCGTTCGTGGAGCGGAACACGTGCGCGCCGCCGAACTTCGAGCACGTCGCCCACACCGTTGCCGCGGGCGAGCCGGGCACCGCGATGTCGCTGATGTAGCCGGCGCGCGGGCTCTTCAGCGTCTTCACCGTGCCGCTCGCCCAGTCGTGCGCGCCGCGGGTGATCCGATACATCATGCCGCTCTCGGTGCCGACGAAGATGTCGCGAGCGCCGGCCACCGACAGCGCCGAGGCGAGGTCGGGGTCATCGTCTCCGGACGTGGGCAGCGCCACTTCCTCCCACGAGTCCCCGGCGTCGTCCGATACGAATACCGTGGCACCGGCCTTGGCGAGCACGCGCCCGCACAGCTCCATCGGCGGATAGAAGAGCGCGGGGTAATCTTCCGCCGCGGGCGGCGAAACGTCGGCCCATTCGAACGCCTTGGGGCCGGTCGCGCGCGCGCGCTCGATCCACATGCCGAAGAACGAGTGCAGGCACAGCGGCGGCGTCCCGTCGATCACGGCGCAGTCGCCGCCGTCGCCTTCGGCCACCTGGTCCCAGCGCTCGCTGCTGTCATAGGCGAGCGTGCCGTTGTCCTGCGTGCCGCCGAGCACCCATTCGTCCTCGGCCGCGACCTGCGCGAGGAACTCGAACTCGGTGATGCCGAGGCCGACGTTGAGCGAGTCCCATGTCGTTCCGCGATCGGGTGAGCGGAAAAGCCCGCCGTCGTTGCACACGTAGAGCGTGCGCGGGTCGGCGGGGTCGAACTCCAGGTGATGCTGGTCGGGGTGTATCGAGTCGCCGCTCGCGCGCGAAGAGATGTTGGTCCAGGCGAGCTTGCCGCCCGTGCGCACCCCGCGATAAAGCTCGATCGCGCCCCAGCACACGAAAGCCGGGTCGACCGGTGACACCGCGAAACACCAGTCGTACCACGCCTGCGAGACGTCCATCGCCTTGGGTACGGTCTCCTTCGCAAACGCGCCGCCGGCCGATGCGCGCCGCCACAGGAAGGCGCCGTAGGCGGTCGCTGCGGCGACGTAGACGATCGCAGGATTCGAAGGCGCGTGACAGACTTCGATGCGCTCGAACGCCGTTCCGACCGAGACGCCTGGCAGCGCCACGCGAGACCAGCTTTTTCCTCCGTTCGCCGAGCGCATGAGACCGTCCTCGCACGCGGCGAAGATCTCCGCAGGAGTCGTTGGGTTGATCGACACGTCCCAGGCGAGCCCGCTGCGCGCCACGCGCACGCTGTCGCCGCCGTCGCGGCTCTCGTAAAGCCCTTCGACCGCGGCGATCCACAGGTGGAGCGGGTCGCCCGGATCGACGGCGACATCGAAAATCGCCACCCCGGCGAGCGCGGCGAGGGCGACGTGCGCCCACGTGCGTCCCGCGTCGAACGAGCGCATGAGACCCATGCCGAGCGGGCTGCGCGCGTCGCCTTCGCCGGTGGCGGCGTAAACCATGTTGGGCGAGCTCGGCGCGGCGGCGATCGCGCCCATCGAGAGCGTCGCTTCGTAATCGGTGAGCGGCTGCCACGTCCTGCCGGCGTCCATCGAGCCCCACAGCCCGCCGCCCGCCGACGACAGCACCAGCCGGCGCGTATCGGTGGGATCGATGTAGATCCCGTTGCAGCGCCCGGAGACCGGCGGGCGCGCCTCGCCGTACGTCTGGCCGTTCGGAATCAGGGTCGGGCCGAGCTCGCGCCACACCGGCAGATTGACGGCCGCGGCGAACTTCGGCGGCTCGAGCTTGATCTTCTTCGCGGCCGCGGCCGAGTAAGGTACTTTCAACCCCGCGTGCGGTGCCGGCTTACGCGAGCGTCCGCGCGCTGTCTTCGCGAGTCGCGGGCCGTCAACGGGCGCCGTGAGCGCCGCGCCGCGCTGCTTCTCGAAGTAGCGGATGCGCGCGAGCGCTTTTCCGAGGGGATAGCGCACTTTCCCGGCCGCACGCGAAACGGTGCGCGCGCGGGTCTCCCGGGGTCCTGCCCGCTGGGGCAATTTCACAAGGGCTCTCCCTACAAGTGCAGCGAGCGATAGGGGCTCTTAGTCTTCGCTGCGTTTTTTACCCGAATCCTCGGCAGGCTTTTGCGCGTCACCCCCCGCCTCGTCGGGCGGCGTGTCGGTGTCCGTCGGCAATCCGCGCTGACGGTTGAACTGCTCGAGGCGCTTGCGCGCGTGGCCGCCGGGCGGCGGTTTCTGATCGGGACTGTCGTCGGGCTGTTTGGGGCGGCGCATCCGGTGAGCTCCTCGGGAAAGACGCATGGCTCGCGGCTGGTCGGACATGGTTGCACATTTCCGGCGCTCTTTGCCAGTCGATCGCACGCCGTGCGCCGGCGATATCGGCGCCGGGATGAAAATCTGACATTTCGGCAGATTTGCCAAGCCGCGCACGACTCCCTACATTTAAAGACAAAGGTATCGCCAATGAAGATCACTCTCGTCCCGCGTGCGGCGCCGCCGGGCCGCCTTCGCGTCTGGATCGGCGTGCTCGCGAAAGCGCCGCCCGCGTTGACCTGGGCGATCGCACGGCCCGACGGCAGTGCGGTCGCGGGCACGCAGGTGAAAGCGCTGCGAGCGCTCGCGAGCGCGATTCCGGAGGCGCTCCTCGGCGGCCGCGCCGCGCAGAATTTCACCGGCGTCTACGAGATCGGCGGCCTCGCGCCCGGCACGGCGTATGTCGTCACGGCGAGCACGCCGGACGGCACTTCGGGCGGCACGCTGTACACGAGGACGCTGCCGTCACAGGTGCCGCCGCTCCTCGATCGTCCGTTCAACGTGCTTCTCGTGTCGTGCTTTCACAGCGGCGAAGACCGCCACGGCGCGGGCGTGGTCGCGGCGCAGCTCACGGGACCCGCGACGCCCGATCTGACGCTGCTCCTGGGCGACCAGGTGTATCTGGACCTGCCCACGCTCGCGAACTTTCCGAAAGCGGCGCCGGCGCTCGCGCAGAAATTCGAAGGCGACTACCGCGCGAACTGGCAGGGCGAAGCGGGTTACTCGCAGCTCCTCGCGCTCGCGCCCACCGCGTCGCTGCCGGATGATCACGAATACTGGAACAATTTCCCGCACGCGAGCCCGATCATCCAGAACAGCTGGAAGCCCGAGGGCCGCAAGAGCTGGACCGCGGCCGCGACGGCGCTCTACGAGGCTTTCCAGTTCTCTTACGAGGACCACGCGTACCTGCACGGCGATGCCGCTCAGCTCGGCGACGCGCAGGTGATCGACGTCGAGCCGCTCACGTTCTTCCTCGCCGACGGCAGGTCGAGACGCGACCCCGACCGGCACTGGGTGCTCACGCAACGCGGTCTCGCGCAGCTCGACCAGTGGGTGACTTCGACGATAGCCGAAAAGCGCGTGGGCGTTTTCATCACCGGACAGTCGCTGCTCGATCCGCCTGCGAGCAGTTACGAAGGGCGCGTCGCGGATTACGCGATGCCGAATTACGACGACTTCCTGCGCATCACGCAAACGCTGGCCCGCATCCCGTCGGCGCGCCTGCCGCTCATCCTCGTCACCGGCGACGTCCATTGGGGCCGGGTCGCGAGAATCCAGGACACGCATACCGGCGCGGCGATCTACGAGATCATCTCCTCGCCCACTTCCCTCGTCTCGACGGTGGGCAAGGACCAGTGGAGAAGGATCTGGGACGCGGCGAGGGGCGGCGGCGACGGCTGGCCGCGGCATTCGGAAGCCGCCGACGTCTCGGACTTCCTGTGGTCGAGCGCATTCGACAAGCGCTTCACGTGCAGGCGCATACATCCCCAGAAAGGCAATCACATCGCGCTGCTGTCATTCGTTCGCAGCGGCGCCGGCGTGCGGCTGCGCACGACCTACTACCCGATACACGACGAGTCGGCGCATCGCGAGCCGCGGGCGCTCGACGAGATCACGCTGGCGCCCGTATAAGGAGAGCGAGTATGTCCACGCTGCAATCGAGAGCAGTCTCCGCAAACAAGGCGTTCGCGGAAAAGAAACGGGTCAAGGGCAGGAGCAACCTGGACTGGCTGCAGCCGCACCTGCGCCAGGACCGCGTCGGCGTTCTCCTGCTGGGCGGCACCGGCCCCGTGGACTTTCGCCTGCGCGTCGCGCAATCGCACCTGCGCGACGATCTCACGCCGAGTCACTGGTCGCACGTCGCGCTCCTCGGGGACGTCGACGCGAAGCGGCCGGGCGCCACGCCGCTCTACGAGATTTCGCTCCTGCCCGCGGCCGGCTTCGGTTTTCCGCCGCCGGACAATGGAGTACAGAAGTCGACCCTCGAGCGCTACGCCGACGCGGAAGCCTGGCCGAATATCGCCATCCTGTACCTGCCGGCGGCCGTCGAGAAAAAGAAGCTCATGGAAGCGCTCGAGCGCTTCAAGAAAGGACGCGTCGTGCTCGACGCGGTTCAGCTCGTGCTGGCGTGGCTCGCCTACGTCTGGGGTGTCGGGCGCGCGGCCAATCCGCTCCTCGACGGCATGGGCATTCCGTCCTCGGCGATGCTCGAGATCGTGACCGGCGCCGAGCATTTCGATCTCACGCCCGGCCTCGAGAGCCGCGCGAGCTGCCCCGAAGCCATCTGGCAGTCCGCGCGCTGGTGGCACGACTATCACGAGCAGAACCGCGAAGGCGCGATCGTCGGCGCTTTCCACACCAGTCACTACCTGCTGCCCGAGCTCAGCACCAAATCCTAGGAGGCTCCCATGCCGACCCCACCGAACCCCGCGCCGAAGCGCTCGCTGATACTCGCCGGCGGCGGCATGAAAGTCGGTTTCCAGGCGGGCGTGCTCCAGGTGTGGCTGGACGAAGCGGGGCTCGAGTTCGACCACGTCGACGGCGCGAGCGGCGGCGTCTTCAACACGGCGATGCTGTGCCAGGGAATGAGCGGAACCGAAATCGCGGACGCGTGGCGCCGCACCGACCCGATCGCGGCCGTCGACGTCAATGCGGCGGAGCTCGCGAAGCTCGTGTGGGCGCGCTCGCTCTTTACGTTCGACGCTTTCCGCGAGCGCCTCTTCAAGACGTGGGG
>Ga0105107_10003242_pt1 | contig 10781 bp, 10 predicted proteins | sample PPLLaktember2015_6_FD_79335 | JGI IMG/M metagenome (GOLD analysis project Ga0105107, IMG submission 79335) | Freshwater sediment microbial communities from Prairie Pothole Lake near Jamestown, North Dakota, USA - PPLs Lake P8 Core (1) Depth... | ecosystem: Environmental > Aquatic > Freshwater >... | reverse complement strand
TCATCATGGTCGGCGAGATCCGCGACGGCGAGACCGCCCAGATGGCGATCCAGGCGGCGCTCACCGGCCACCTGGTGTTCTCGACGGTGCACACCCGCGACGCCGCGGGCGCGGTGACCCGCCTCGCCGAGCTCGGCGTGGAGCGCTTCCTGCTCTCGAGCGTGCTTCGCGGCGTGGTGGCCCAGCGCCTGGTGCGCTGCGTCTGTCCCCACTGCCAGGTGGAGGGCTTCCTGACCGCGACCCAGGTGGCCGCCCTCGGCCTGAAGGTGCCCTCCGAGCGCCGCGAGCAGCTCAAGGTGCGCTGGGGCGAGGGCTGCGTCGACTGCCGCTACACGGGCCTCTACGGCCGGATCGGCGTGTTCGAGATGCTCGACGTCGGGCGCCGCGTCCGCACCCTCATCAACGAGGGCCGCGACGCCACCGACATCGCCCACGCCGCGCGCGTCGAGGGCATGGAGATGCTGCGGGAGTCGGCGATCCGCAAGCTGGCCGAAGGCGCCACCACCTTCGAGGAGGTGGTGAGGGTCACGGCGGACGCCCAGTGAGCAAGGACCAGGTCGAGGAGCTCGGCCTGCTGGTGCGGGCCGGCTGGCGGGTGGTGGCCCTCGAGAGCTTCGAGGAGGAGCGCGCGCTGCGCGTGCTCGGCAAGGTCGGCGCCGCCACCAAGCGGGCCGTCCGCACCTGGTCGCGGAGCGCCGGCTTCGAGCCCGACGGCAAGGGCGCGGGGTCCCTCGACGCCTGCGTGCAGGCGATGGCCGCGGTGGAGGAGCCCGCGCTCTTCGCGCTGCTCGACGCCCAGAGCGTGATCGGCGACGCCGGCGGCCTGCGCCGGCTCCGCGACCGCCTGGCGGAGCTCGGCAAGCGCAAGCAGATGGTGGTGCTGATCGGGCCCCTGCTCGAGGTGCCCCTCGAGCTCGAGCGCGAGGTGGGGCGCCTGCAGCTCGCGCTGCCCGGAGCCCCGGAGCTGCGCGGCCTGTTCGAGAAGGTGGTGGAGAGCGCCGGGCGCGAGGCCCTCGACGGGAACCTGCTCGACGCGTGCGTGCGCGCGGCGCTCGGCCTGACGGGCAGCGAGGCGGTGCGGGCCTTCCGCAAGGCCTGGCTCGCGGCCGGGCGCGCCGGCTCGGAGATGCCCGGCCTCGTCGCGCGGGAGAAGCGCCTCGCGCTCCACCGCACGCCCGCTCTCAGCTTCCACGAGGCCCAGGAGACCCTCGGCGACGTCGGCGGACTCGGCGAGCTGAAGGCGTGGCTGCGCCAGCGGCGCCAGGCCTTCGGCGACGAGGCCCGCAGCTTCGGCCTGCCGGCGCCTCGGGGCCTGCTGCTCCTCGGCGTCCAGGGCTGCGGCAAGTCCCTGTGCGCCAAGGCCGTCGCCCGGGAGTGGCAGTTCCCCCTGCTCCGGGCCGACCTCGCCGCCGCCTTCGGCGATCCCTCCCGCAGCCCGGAGCTGGTGATGCGCGAGGCCGTCGCGGTGGCCGAGTCCCTGGCGCCGGCGGTGCTCTGGATCGACGAGATCGAGAAGGGCTTCGCGGTGGGCGGCGCCGAGGCGCGGGCGACCCGCACCTTCGGCTCGTTCCTCACCTGGATGTCGGAGAAGCGGGCGCCGGTCTTCGTGGTGGCGACCGCCAACGACGTGACCGCGCTCCCCCCGGAGCTGCTCCGGCGCGGCCGCTTCGACGAGCTGTTCTTCGTCGACCTGCCCTCGGCGGCCGAGCGCATGGAGATCCTCGCGATCCACCTGCGCAAGAACCGGCGCGACCCCCTGCAGTTCCCCCTCGAAGCCCTGGCCGGCCAGGCGGAGCGGCTCTCCGGCGCCGAGCTCGAGCAGGTCGTTTCGGCGGCCCTCTACAAGGCCTTCGCCGCCGGCCGCGATCTCGCCGAGGCGGACCTCGCCGACGCGATCCAGGAGACGGTGCCGCTCTACGAGACCTACGAGGAGCGCATCAAGGAGCTGCGCAACTGGGCGCGTCACCGCGCCCGCGCGGCGAGCCTCGACGGCCGGATGGCCGACCTCTTCACCCCGAGCTGAGCCGCGGGGCCGCGGGAGCCCGCGGCGGCCGCGAGGCCGGAGGAGCGGGACGCGAGGCGGCCGGAAGGGCCGGGCCCGGAGCGAGGCTCAGCCGGCGCTCGGGGGCCGCTTGCCGCGCATGCCCTTGCGCTTCTTGCCCACGCAGACGCCCGCGTCGCAGCGATCCTTCTTGGTCCAGGCGAGCCCGTCGTCGCAGCGCGTGCCGTTGGGCTGGAGCACCGCCATGCAGCCGATCCCCTCGACGCAGGCGGGCTCGGCGCAGTCCGTCGCCGCGAAGCAGTCTTCGTCGGCGACGCAGGCCGCCGGCTCGCAGGCTCCGGCGACGCACTGGCCGAAGGCGTCGCCGTCGAGGCAGGTCGTGCCGTCGTCGAGCGCGACGTTCGTGCAGGCGCTGCCCTCGCAGGAATCGGTGGTGCAGGGATTTCCGTCGTCGCAGGCCTGCGGGTCGCAGACCTCGGCCGCGGCGATCGTGATCTCGTTCGAGAGCGGGGACTCGCCCGCCGCGTTGTACGCGCTGAGGGCGACGACATAGGACGTCATGGAGTCGAGGGTCAGGTAGGCGCGGCGCCGGCCGATGCTGTTGGGCTCCACCATCCCGAGGTCGATTTCCTGAAGGTAGACGCCGGGCTCGGTGCCGATGTGCGCCACCCAGCCGAGGGCCTCCTCGCCCTCGGGCTGGTCCCAGCGGATCTTGACGCTGACGTCCTCGGCGAGGACGGTGCCGGGGGCCACGAGGGCCAGCGCTGCGAGGAGCGCGGCGGTCGCGTGGCGCAGGAGCCTGCGGGAAGCGGGGGCCGTCGTTTCCATCGCAGGGAACGTTCGGCTCTCGGCGCGGCGCCGAACGTGACGGGCGCTACAAGCGGGGCGCTTCCGCCTCGATCAGTCGATGGAAGCCGGGAAGGCCCGCCACACGTCGGCCGAGACGCCGGCCCGGCGCGCGCTCTCCAGCAGCTCCGGCAGCCGGCAGCGTGCGGCTGCGTACTCGCTGCGCGCGGCGTCCCGGTCGGCGACGATCTTCTTCAGGGCCTCGCCCCGGGGGCGCTGTCGGTTCCGGGCGTAGGTGTACTCGGCGTCGGCCTCGGCGAGGCGGCTCCGGCTGCGGTCGATCTGGGCCTGGGCCTGGCCGAGGGCGGCGGCCCAGGCCGCCGAGTCCTCGCCCGCGGGGAGCTCGCCGAGCTCGATCTGCAGGTCCTCGCAGGCCGGCGGGACCCACTCGGGCGGCTGGTCGGCCTCGTCGAGGCTCTTCGCGCTGCCGAGGCTCTCGTCGAGCTCGCCGGCGCCCGTGGCGCCCGGCTCCCGGGCGTCCACGACGTGGGGGTCGGCCGGCTCCTCGGTCAACGCTTCGTCGACGTCCCGGGCCTCGCCGGTGGCGGCCTCGCCGACGTCGCGCACCACGTGGGAGTCGACCTCGTCGAGATCCCGCGCCGGGTCGCCGGCGCGCGCGCCCGAGGCGGCGAGGGCCAGCGCGAAGCTGGCGGCGAGGGACAGGGGAAGTCCGGGCAAGCGCGTCATCATCGGGTGGGCCCTCCCTGCCCCCGGATCGGCGCTCCGGAGCGGCGCCTTGACCGGCGTCTAGAACGGCGCGAGGGGCAGGGCGCGGCGCTCGGTCGAGCGCCGCAGCTCCGTCCAGATGGCCTCCTCGAGGCGGCGGGCCTCGGGCGAGTCCAGGGTCTCGACGTGGGCGTGGAGCTCGACGAGGAGAGCCCGCAGCGCCTGGTTCGAGGCCTCGAGGGCGGACACGCGGAGGTCGCGGTCCTCCCCCGCCGCCGCCTCGCGGAGGCGCGCGCCGAGGGCGGCGCCCGCGAGCGCGGCGGCCTCGCGGAACAGCGCGCGCAGCGCCGCGTTCTCCTCGACGCGGCGGGCCGCCGCGCGGTCCCACTCCTCGGCGGCCATCTGCAGCATCATCGCCGAGATGCCGGCGCCGCGCTGGACGTACTCGACGCCGATCGCCGGGCCGATCTCGAGGAGCAGCGAGAGAGAGAGCTTCTGGAGCGCGACGGGGACCTCGGGCTTCACCGCAGGTGCCCCAGCGTCTCGAGCATCGCGCGGTCCTGGGAGTTGCCGAGCCACCAGCCCGCCATGCCGAGCACCGGGTCGGAGTTCGCCCCGGAGCTGTACTCCTTCGCGCCGGAGATCCAGATCGCGAGACCTTTCACGCTCGAGAACACCTCCCACCAGCGCAGGTCCTCGGGGTCGGCCCGCAGGCCGCTCGCCCGCTCCCACACCGCGATGGCGCGCTCCCGCGGCAGCAGACCGCCGGCGCGGTCGTCGCGGGCCCAGCACCAGATGCGGTTCAGCGACCAGGCGAGGTCCTCGAGGGGGTCGCCGAGGTGGGTCATCTCCCAGTCGAGGATCGCGAGGATCTCGCCCTCGGGAGACACCAGGAAGTTGCCGGTGCGGTAATCGGCGTGCACCACGGCGAGCTTCGCCGCGGGGCGCGGCGGATGGCGGCGCAGCCAGCGGATCGCGGCGCGCGCGATCGGCTGGGGCTCGAGCTCGTCCTCGTCGATCACGCGTTCCCAGTGGTCGAGCTCCCGGCGCCAGCATGCGTCGAGGGGCACCTTCTCGAGCACCTCGGTCATGCCGAGGGCTTCCGGATCGGCGCGATGGATCTCGCCGAGCAGCGTCCACTTGCGCTCGCCGATGCGCTCGAGATGGGCGGAGTAGGGCGGCGCGAACAGGGCCTGGGGGCTCGCCTCGCCGCCGCGCACCTCCTGCATCACGAAGAAGGGACGGTCGAGCCAGCGGGTGTCCTCCTCGAGCCAGAGCGCGGCGGGCACCGGCACCGCCGTGCCGTGGAAGGCCGTGTAGGCCCGGAACTCGACGGCGCGCTCGGTCTCGATCAGGCTGCCCGGCGGGTCGCGGCGCAGGATCAGCCGGTGCTCCTCCTCGCCGGCGCCGCGCCGGCAGCGGAGCACGAGGCGGTAGGTCTCCCGCGAGGCGCCGCCGTGGATGCGCACGAGCCCTTCGACGCGCACGTCGCGCGCGTCGGGCCAGCGGTGGGAGGCGTAGGCGGCGAAGCGCTCGCTGAGGTCGGCCATAAGGGGCGGATTCTGGCAGATCCGGCGCCACTGGGTAGCATGGCGACGGCTCGGCCAGGAGGCGCCGCTGAAGCCCGCGCGCACCGTCTTCGCAGTCGCCCTCGCGCTCCTCGCGGCGGGCGCCGCGGCCGCCGACCTCGCGCCCTGGGATCAGGCCCGGGCCACGGGCCTCGCCCGCGAGCTGGTGCCCGCGACCGACGAGCTCTACGACGCCTTCTACAAGCAGCCCCAGCCGCCCATGACGCCTCGCTCGGCCCGGGACTACGACCGCCTGAAGCGCGACATCCGCCTGATCGAGAGCGGGGCCCGGGGGCTCGCCGCCGATCTCGAGCGCGGCGAAGGACGGGAGCAGACCCTGGAGGCCTACCGGAGCCTCCAGAGCCGCGTGAACTGGGCGCGGGAGCGCGCCCGCTCGGTTTTCACGACCAAGGACGTCGAGGAGCGCGCCGCCGCCGTCGGCCGGCTGCTCGGCCAGCTTGCGCCCTTCTACGATCCCGAAGCGCCCGATCTGCGCTGAGCCGGAGCGGTAGACTCGGCCCCATGCCGGAAGCCGTCGCCCGCGCGCCGCGCCGCGCCGTCCTGATCCTGCTCGACAGCCTGAACCGCCATCTGCTCGGCTGCTACGGCGGGCGCGAGTTCGCGACCCCGAACCTCGACCGCTTCGCCGCCGGGGCGGTGCGCTTCGAGCGCCACTACGCGGGCTCGCTCCCCTGCATGCCGGCGCGCCACGACCTCCTGTGCGGCGCCCTCGACTTCCTGTGGAAGCCCTGGGGCTCGATCGAGCTCTGGGAGGAGCCGATCAGCGCGGCCCTGCGCCGCAAGGGCGTGGTCTCGATGCTGATCTCCGATCACCCGCACCTCTTCGAGGTCGGCGGCGAGAACTACCACACGGAGTTCAGCGCCTGGCGCTACGAGCGGGGACACGAGGGCGACCCCTGGCGCACCCGACCGGATCCGAGCTGGACCGGGTCGCCGAGCTTCGGCCGCGGCGACAGCCTGCTGCCCTACGACCTCTCGCGAGGCTGGTTTCGCGGCGAGGAGGACTTCCCCGGACCGCGCACGATGGCGACCGCGGCGCGCTGGCTCGACGAGGAGGCCCCGCACCACGAGAGCTTCTTCCTGTTCGTCGACGAGTTCGACCCCCACGAGCCCTTCGACACCCCGGAGCCCTGGGCCTCGCGTTACGACCCGGACTGGCAGGGGGCCCACCTGATCTGGCCGCCCTACGTGGACGGCGGCGTGCGGCGCGGGGTGCTGAGCGAGCGGCAGGCGCGTCAGGTGCGCGCCTGCTACGGCGCCAAGCTCTCGATGATCGACCACTGGCTCGGCCAGGTGCTCGCGCGCCTCGAGGGCAGCGCCTTCGCCGACGACACCGCGGTGATCGTGACGACGGACCACGGCCACTACCTCGGGGAGAAGGACGTGTGGGGGAAGCCCGGGGTGCCGGTGCAGGAGCCCCTCGGCCACATCCCCCTGCTCGTGCGCTGGCCCGGCGTCGCGCCGCGCAGCGAGAGGGCGCTGACGACCAGCGTCGACGTGTTCGCGACCCTCGCCGAGCTCTTCGGCGCCGAGGCGAAGCAGCGCACCCACGGGCGCTCCCTGGCGCCGCTCCTGCGCGGCGAGACGCGCTCGGTGCGCGAGTGGGCCCTCGCGGGCATCTACGGCCGGCAGGTGACGCTCTTCGACGGCACCTGGAACTACGCCCGGGGGCCCCGGGGCGCCAACGCGCCGCTCTCTTTGTTCTCGAATCGCTGGTCGACGATGCCGATCGGCCTGCTCCCGGAGCTGCGCCTGCCGGTGCCCGACGAGCGCGCCTTCCTCGACCGCATGCCCGGCTCGACGATCCCGGTGATCCGCCAGCCGTTTCGCGCGGGCGACCTGCTGCCCTTCTGGTCCCTCGGGACGCCTCCCGGGAACCGGCTCTGGAACGTGGCCGAGGACCCCGCCGAAGCCCGGGACCTCGCCGGCTCGCCGGCGGAGAAGCCGCTGGAGGAGGCGCTTCGCGCGGCGCTCCTCGAGCTGGAGGCGCCGGAGGACCAGCTCCAGCGCCTGGGGCTCCGTTGAGGGAGCGCGTCTTCGGGGTCGAGACCGAGTACGCGGTCATCTACCACCCGGCGCGGGGCGAGCCCGGGCGGCCGACGAACCTCCAGATCTACGGGCTCCTGGAGCAGGCGCTCCACGAGCGCGTCGCGAGCCTGCCGCGGGCGGCCTCGCTGCTGCGCTCGAAGCGCGGGCGCTTCCTCGAGAACGGAGGCTCGTTCCACTACGAGGCGACGCCCCAGGACTTCGAGCACGGCCTGCTCGAGCTCGCGAGCCCCGAGTGCCGCGATCCCTTCACGCTGCTGCGCTGCGAGCGGGCGAAGGACGAGCTCGTCGAGGAGCTGGCCCGGGAAGCCACCCGCCGCCTGCGCGCCTCCGCCTTCGGCTGGGGCGGCGAGGTGCGCATCGGCAAGAACAACGTCGACAGCCAGGGCCACACCTTCGGCTCCCACGAGAGCTACTGGATCGAAGACCCGCTGCCGGCGCGCCGGAAGCTGGCGCTCGCGCCGCTCTGGCTGCTGCTCTGGCTCGCGACGCTGCCGGTGTTCGCGTGGCTGCTCGCGGCGGTAGCGGGCCTCGTCGGGCTCTCCGTCGCGGTCCTGCTGCTGCCCGCCGGCGCCGCGCTGCTGGCCGCCTTCGCGCCCCTGGCGGGCCGCGTGCGGCCGGCAGCCGGGGCGGCGCTCCGGCGCGCCTCGCGCTCCCTCGCCGAGCTCCCGCTCCGCCTGTTCCGGCACGTCGAGTCGAGCCCGGGCGACGTCGTGCGCCGCCTGGCGTGGGTCGAGGCGCCCCTGCGCCCGCTGATCGCCCTCCACTCGGCGCTGCACCGGCGCTTCCACTTCCTTCCCATCGAGCGCGGGCTCACCGCGTTCCTCGTGACGCGCACCGTGTTCGCCGGTGCCGGCGCCGTGGTGTTCGACGGCGGGCCGCTGCTGCGCCTGGCCCAGCGCCCGCCGCACCTGCGCGCCCTCTCGCGCATCTTCACCTCGGGCGACGAGCGGCCCCTGTTCGAGAGCCGCGTCCTCTTCTTCCGGCCCTGGAGCGCCTTTGCCTCCCGGCGGCGGCTCCACCTGATGCTCGGCGACGCGAACCTCTGCGAGTGGGCGCAGGTGCTGCGCACCGGCGCGACGGCCCTCGTCCTCGAGGCGATCGAGAGCGACCCGGGCGGAGACTGGCCCCGCCTCGCCGATCCCCTGGCCTCGCTGCGCGCCCTGAACCGCGACGGCGAGCTGCGGGCGGAGCTCGAGCTCGCCGGCGGCGCGCGCCGGACGGCCCTCGCGATCCAGCGCGACTACCTGGGGCGCGTGCGGCGCAGCTTCGCGCGGGCGCCGGAGCCGCCCGAAGGCTGGAAGGTGCGCGTGCTCGCGATGTGGGACGAGACCCTCGCGCTCCTCGAGCGCGATCCCGAGGCCCTCGCCGACAGGATCGACTGGATCGCGAAGCGCGCGCTGCTGCGCCGGGACGTGCGCGACCCCGCCGACGCGCGCGCCCTCGAGAAGCGGGGAGCGGCGGTGCTCGGCGAGCTGGTCTCGACGGGCGACGAGGCGCGCCGGCTGCGGGGCCTCGCCTACCGCATGCTGCGCACCGACCTCCGCTACCACGAGCTCGGCCCGGGAGGCGGCTACCGGCGCCTCCGCGAGGGGGGCCGGGTGCGCCGGCTGGTCTCCGACGACGAGGTGGCTCGCGCGCGCCGCGAGCCGCCCGGCGACACGCGGGCGCTTCCCCGGGGCCGCGCGATCCGCGAGGCCGCCCGCCACTCCCGCACGGGGGGCGCGACCTGGCACCGCGTGCGTCTCGGCCCCCTCGACTGGCGCTGGTTCCCCGACCCGCTCCGCGCCGAGGCGTGGCGCGGGCCGCGGGAGGACTGACGTGAGCCGCGGGGGAGCTGACGCGGGACGCCGCTGGCTGCTCGTGGCCGCGGCCCTCGCCGCCGCCTTCGCGCTCTGGCTCCTGCTCGGCGTCGCGGAGCGGGCGGTGCTGTTCCCGGGCTCCTTCGCCGCGCCCGACGGCCGCGCGGAGGTCGCGCGGTACGGAGCGCAGGCCGTGTGGCTCGAGCACGCCGGCGGCCGCTCGGAGGCCTGGCTGCTGCCCGGCGCGCGCCCGGCCGGAGACGCCGGCCCCCTCGTCGTCTACGCCCACGGCAACGGGGAGCTCATCGACCACTGGGTCGGGGAGTTCGAGACGCCGCGCCGCGCGGGGCTCTCGGTGCTGCTGGTCGAGTATCCGGGCTACGGGCGCTCCTCGGGGCGGCCGTCCCAGGCCTCGGTCGAGGCGGCGATGACGGCCGCCTACGACTGGGCCGTGGGGCAACCCGGCGTCGACCCGCGGCGCGTGGTCGGCTTCGGGCGCTCCCTCGGAGGCGGCGCCGCTTGCGCGCTGGCCCGCGAGCGTCCCCTCGCGGCGCTGGTGCTGGAGTCGACCTTCACGAGCGTCCGCGACCTCGCCCGCGGGCTCGGGTTCCCGGCGCTGCTGGTCCGCAACCCCTTCGACAACCTCTCGGTGGTCGGCGGCTCAGTGAAACCAGAACTGGTGCTCCACGGCGCGCGGGACACCTCGATCGCACCGTCCCACGCCGAGGCGCTGCACCGCGCCGCGCCGGGCTCCGAGCTCCACCTCCTCGCCTGCGGCCACAACGACTGCCGCCGGCCGTGGGGGCTCGTCGAGGGCTTCCTGCGCGCCCATGGCTTGCTTTGACGTTTAGAAAGGGGACGGACTTAAGACTTTAGATTTTCTGTTCACGCGACGCGTGAACAGAAAATCTAAAGTCTTAAGTCCGTCCCCTTTCTAAACACGCGGTGAGGAAAGCCCCGAACAACGCGGCGCGATGCTCGCGCTCGAGGCTCTCCGGGTGCCATTGCACGCCCACCAGGAAAGGCGCGGCCGTGCCGCCCGCGGCTTCGATGGCTTCGATCACGCCGTCCGCCGAGCGGGCGGCGACGGCCAGCCCGCGCCCCGGGTCCGACACCGCCTGGTGATGGCGTGAGTTCACCGCGATCTCGGCGGCGCCGAACAGCCGGGCGAGGCGCGTGCCGGGGACGAGGGCGACCGGGTGGCGCGCCGCCGGGTCGGCGCACCGGTGCTCGAGGGAGCCGGGCAGGTCGAGGGGCAGGTGGTGGTGGAGCGCTCCGCCGCTCTCGAGGGCGAGTAGCTGCATTCCGTAGCAGACCCCGAGCAGCGGGAGCGCGGCGGCGCGCGCGGCGGCGAGCAGGGCGCGGTCGAAGGTGAGCTGCGCCGCGTCGGCCGGCGAGAACGCCACGGCCTCGGGATAGGGGGCCGCCGGCAGGAAGTCGGGGCCGCCCGGGACCAGCAGCCCGTCGACCGCCGCGATCTGCGCCGCGGCGGGCCCCGGCGCGGCGAGGTAGACCGGGACGCCCCCGGCCTCGGCGACGGCCTCGGCGTAGGCGGCGTCCAGGTAGTGGAAGCGGCGGCCGGGCCGCCAGCGCCCGGCGGCGTCGAGGGAGGGGGGGATGCCGATGCGCGGCGCCATCGGCGCAGACGCTATCATGGCGGTCCCGAATCACGGATTGGAGGGACGCACAATGGCAATCAAGGTAGGCGACAGGATTCCCCCGGTGGCGCTCAAGGCGGTGACGCCCGAGGGCACGAAGGACGTGAAGGCCGACGAGCTGTTCGCCGGCAAGAAGGCGGTGCTCTTCGCGCTGCCCGGTGCCTTCACCCCG
>Ga0105107_10003240_pt1 | contig 10783 bp, 10 predicted proteins | sample PPLLaktember2015_6_FD_79335 | JGI IMG/M metagenome (GOLD analysis project Ga0105107, IMG submission 79335) | Freshwater sediment microbial communities from Prairie Pothole Lake near Jamestown, North Dakota, USA - PPLs Lake P8 Core (1) Depth... | ecosystem: Environmental > Aquatic > Freshwater >... | reverse complement strand
GAACACAGCTGTGGCGCAGTTCGACGCGAGTGAACGTCAGCCGCTCGGGGCACCGCCGCCGGCGTACGCGAGCGCGTAGCCGGTCATGTCGCTGTACGTGTACGCGCCGACGAGCCCGTTGTACGACGTGACCTGGCCGGTGGTCTTGTCGACGCGATGCGCCGAGTTGCCGTACGCGACGGCCCAGACGTATCCGTAGTAGTCGATGCTGATGCCGTAGGAGCCGGGCACCGGCCACGTCTGCGCGACGGTCAGCGTCTGGCGATCGATGCCGATCACCGAGTTTCCGCCGGCCATCCAGAGCAGCCCGTCGGCGCCCGCTTCCGCCATGCAGCCGGCATAGCCGCCGCCGTTGCCGGTCTGCCACGTCTCGGTCATCGGATCGAAGCGCGAGAACTGGCTCGAGCACGCCCACACGTACCCGTCGGAATCGACCGTCATGCCGTAGCTGCTGGTCGGCACCGGCCACATCTCGTAGCTGAGATCGTCGATGTCGACGCGCACGAGCTGCACACCGCCGAGCTTCGTGCCCCAGAAGTTGCCCTCCGCATCCGATGCGCCGCCGTAGATCCCGTAGAAGTCCTGCGGGAAGCCGGCGAGCGTGACCATGTCGATCACCGCGCCCGTGTCGCCGTCCATCAGGATCACGTCGGTCGAGGCGTTCGTGCCCGAGGTCCACAGCTTCTCCTCGCCCCACGTGCACGTCGTGTCGTCGTAGACCCCCGGCGTCCACGCGACCGGTCGCTGGGACGCGTAGGCGAACGGCGTGTACCAGGCGATGCACTCCTCCTCGCCCCACGCGAGCGCGGCCGGACTGTTGGAGGTCTGGACGCCCGGCGACCCGTTCGTGTCGGCGCACGACTCGGGCGTCGCGTAGATCTTCGCGACGCCGCCCGAGCGATTCGCCACCGCGACGTGGCCCGCCAGGCTCACGCTCGTGCGCGACGGATTGCCCGCGGAGTCGGGGCGCACGCGGTAGCGTCCGACTTCCTGGACGGTCTGCGTGTCGATCTTCGAGATCGTGCCCTCGGTGCTGTTGGCGGCCCAGAGGTACGAGAACTCCGGCTCGCCGCCGCCCTTGCCCGAGCAGCCCGCCTCGCCGATGTCGGGCATCACCCCGAGATCGAACTTGGGCCCGCTGCCCGCGGACGCGCCGTCGTCGCTGCCGTCGGCAGCCTCGTCCGCGGCACTGCTCTGCGACGCGGACCCGGTGCCGTCGTCGTCGGCCGAGGCATCCGCCGAGCCGGTGCCGGCCGACACGATGCCTTCGTCCGCCGAACCGCCGCCGTCACGTCCACTGCCGGCCTCGCCGCACGCCGGCCCGAGCACGAGCGCAAAGGCAGCCCACATCGTCGCATTGCACGTGCGCATGGTCCCCGATCTCCGATCGTAGGCTCGCACGTGCGTTCGTCGTGCTTCAAGCGCGCACGGTGACGCAGGGGCCCGCGCACCTGCGTCGCACGAGCGCGTGGTCGTGCGCCCCCGTGCGGGATCACGGAGTCTTCGGCAATGTGCACGCCGTGCCCACCCGCGGGCGATAGCGCTCCAGCAGCTCGTCGTCGGCGAACACCTTCGAAGGTGCAGCATCGACAGGTTCGTTCGCTTGCAGGAACTCGCCGCGGAACACGGGCTGGGTGCTGGCGATCGTCCAGCCGTCGGCCGCGCGCTCGAGCACCACGTTCTGCGTCGCCGTCACGAGATGGTGCTTGCGCGTGCCGGAAGCCGGCGCGTCGGACTCGACGCGCAGCTCGGTCACCGTGGCGGCGGCCTGCCCCTCGGCGAGTGTCGGTGGATCGCGGGTCTCCCCCTGCTCGGGCCGCGTGAAGCCGGGCTTGGCCGCGACCGCGATCGTCGTCACATCCTTCGTCGGCGCGCGGGAGAGGAACGCGGTGCAGATCTCCGCGCTCGTGACCTTCGGACCGGTGTGCCCCTGCGGCAACGCACACGCCTTGCCGCCCTTGGGCCCGTAGCGCTCGACCACCTGCGCGCCGAACAGCGTGCGCGGATCGTGATCGGGCGTCTTGCGGATGTAGAAGATCTCCGAGCGCGAGACGCCCTTCTCCGAGGCGACGCTCCACGCCGTGCCGTCGTGCTTCAGCGTGAGCTCGCGGGTGAGGGTGATCCCGGCGATGCGGCGCTGACCGTTCTCGACCGGGCCCGTCTCGGCGCGCAGCTCGGCGACCTGGGCCGTCATCGCCGTGCCGTCCGCGGTCGGCTCGATCGCGTTCTCCGTGGCCGACGCGGCGATGACCGTGACGTGCCCCGGCGTGGGCAGGGCCGCGAACGCCTTGCACACGTCGTCGGGCGTGAGCGCGGGCAGGGCCGGTGCGGATGGGGTCGGGGTGTCGCGGGACGCTGGCTTGTCCGCATCGCAGCCGACGACCCCGCAGGCGAGGACGAGGAGGAGCGCTCGCACGCCGCGAGCATAGATCGTCCCGCTCGCGTGCGGCCCGCGCGAGCCACGAGCGCGCGATACTGCGGCCGATGCCCACGTTCGAGCGCTCGATCGTCGTGCGGGCCCCGCGGGCACCACTGTTCGATCTGATGCAGGACTACGCGCGTCGCCTCGAGTGGGATCCGTTCCTGCGCGAGGCGAGGCTCGTCGACGCCGCCGCCTCGGCCGTCGGCGTGCGGGCGTGGTGCGTCGACCAGGACGGGCGCGGCATGGAGACCGAGTACGTCAGCTTCGATCGCCCGAACCGCGTCGCCGTGCGCATGACGAGGGGCCCATGGATGTTCCGCAAGTTCGCGGGCGCGTGGATCTACGACGAGATCGACGCGACGACGACGCGCGTCGTGTTCAAGTACCACGTCGAGGCGATCGTCCGGTTCGGCCGCATCGGCGATGCCGTGCTCACGCGGATCTTCGCGAAGGAGATGCGCTACCGGCTCGAGGCGCTGCGCCACGCCGTCGAGGACCGCGGCGTGCTGTCGAGCGGGTGATTCAACCGACCGTGGTCGTGAGGCGGTCGACCGCGTGCACCGGCGCGCGGTCGCCCTTCATGAGGTGGGCGATCGCGCCCAGCACGAGCCGCTGGCTCTGCAGCATCGACTTGCCCTCGAACACCGGCGAGACCACCTCGATCGTGAAGTGGCCGCCACCGCCACCGACGACGATCGTCGCGTCGGGGATGACCTTCTCGATCGCGTCGCGGATCGCCTGGTGGACGTCACCGGGGAAGTCGGTCTCGTGATGGCTCATGGCAGCGTCCCCGTCGCGGGCAGGCGCGACACCTCGGCGGGCGACTCGACGATCACGACGTGATCGCCGGTCTGCTTCACGACCGGCACCGCGGCGAGCAGCTCGCACAGCTGCGGCCCCACGCGCGTGATGTTGCCGGCGCCCAGCGTGAGCACGAGATCGCCGGGCAGCGCGAGCCGGGCGATCGCGCCGGGCAGGGCGGCGACGTCGGGCTCGAACACGACCGGACGATCGGGCCGGCGCTCGCGGATGGCCTCGGCCAGCCGCTCGCCGGAGATGCCGGGCAGCGGGGCCTCGCCGGCGGAGTAGACCTCGCCGACCACGACGACGTCCGCCGCATCGAGGCAGGACGCGAACTCGGCGAAGTTGTCGCGCAGGCGCGTGTAGCGGTGGGGCTGCACGGCCGCGACGATGCGCCGGGCGGGGAAGCTCGTCCGGGCGCCGCACAACGTCGCGCGGATCTCGGTCGGGTGGTGGCCGTAGTCGTCGACCACCAGCACGTCGCCGACCTCGCCACGGACGGTGAACCGACGCTGCACGCCCTCGAATTCGGCGAGCGCCTTGCGCGTGACCTCGATCGGCACCTCGAGCTCGTCGGCGATGGCGATGGCGGCGAGCGCATTGCCGACGTTGTGGATGCCCGGCATCCGCAGCTCGAACACGCCCAGATCCTTGCCGCACACCAGCACGTGGAACCGCGTGACGAGGCCGTCGTGCTGCACGGCGGCGGCGACGTAGTCCGCGTCGGTGCGGAGGATGCCGTACGTCGTGATGCGCTTGCCGAGCTGCGGCACGATGCGCGCCACGTTGGGGTCGTCGATGCACACGACCGACAGCCCGTAGAACGGCACGCGGTTGGCGAAGCCGACGAAGGCGCGGACGACGTCGTCGAGCGTGCCGTAGTGGTCGAGGTGCTCGGCGTCGATGTTCGTGACGACCGCGAAGGTGGGCGCCAGCACGAGGAACGACCCGTCGCTCTCGTCGGCCTCCGCGACCAGCAGCTCGCCGCGGCCCAGCCGTGCGTTCGTGCCCAGCGCGTTGACCTTGCCGCCGATGACGACGGTGGGATCGAGCCCCGCCGCATGGAGGATCGACGCGATGAGCGAGGTCGTCGTGGTCTTGCCGTGGCTGCCGGCGATGGCGACGCCCTGCTTGAGCCGCATCAGCTCGGCGAGCATCTCGGCGCGCGGGATGACGGGGATCTTGCGCTGGCGCGCCGCGACGATCTCGGGGTTGTCGCGCCCGACGGCGCTCGAGACCACCACGACGTCGGCGTCGCCGACGTGATGGGCGGAGTGGCCGACGTGGATGGTCGCGCCGAGCTCGGCGAGGCGGCGGCCGGTGTCCGACTCGACGAGATCGGTGCCGGTGACGCGATAGCCCAGGGTGAGGAGCACCTCGGCGATGCCGCTCATGCCGATGCCGCCGACGCCGACGAAGTGGATATGGGTGTCGCTCTTGCGGAACATCGGAGGATCGGCCCAAGCGCTTCTTGCCCGAAACCCCGGCGGAGGCCAAGCCCGCCGGCGGACCACGCACAAACGCGCGCGTGGCTGCCGTGATTCCAGCGCGTGTCCCGCTCGAGCGGGCTCCGCATCCTCACCGCGGTCGGGGCCGAGGATGCGGCATCCTCCGCCTGTGCCTGCCTCTACACACGTCCCGCCCGCCGCCGGGGTCGAGCGCGCGGAGGCGCTCGCGACCGACATGGCCGCCCGGTTGGCGCCGTGGTTCCGCATCCACCGGCGTGAGATGAGCTGGCGCAACACCACCGATCCCTACGCGATCTGGGTGTCGGAAGTGATGCTGCAACAGACGCGCGTCGAAACGGTCGAGCGCTACTGGGGCGAGTTCCTGCGCCGCTTCCCCGACGTCGGCACGCTCGCGGCCGCGGACGAGGAGCACGTGCTGCAGGCGTGGAGCGGGCTCGGCTACTACCGGCGCGCGCGGATGCTGCATCGCGGCGCGAAGGTCGTCGCGGAGCGCCACGGCACGCGGCTGCCCGACGACGCCGATGCGCTACGCGCCATCCCGGGCGTGGGTCCGTACACGGCCGGAGCCATCGCCGCGATCGCGTTCGATCGGCCGGTGGCGCTCGTCGACGGCAACGTCGCGCGGGTGCTGTCGCGGATCCTCGCGATCGAGGACGTGCGCGAGCAGGCCGCCACCGCGCGCGTGCACTGGACGATGGTCGAGCGCATCGTGCAGCACGGATCACCGCGTGTGCTCGCGCAGGCGTTGATGGAGCTCGGGGCGACGGTCTGCACCCCCAAGTCGCCGCGCTGCGAGGCGTGTCCGGTCGCGGCGTCGTGTGGCGCGCTCGCCCGCGGGCTCGTCGACGTGATCCCCGCGGTGCGCGTGCGGCCGGCGTCGCCGCTGCATCGGTGGTGGGCGCTGGCGATCGAGCACGACGGTCGCACGCTGCTCGTGCGGCGGCCCGACGAGGGACTGCTCGCCGGGCTGTGGTGCCTGCCGCTGGTCGCGATCGAGGACGGGCGCGCCGATGTCGATGCGAACTCGATCGCGGCCGCGATCGACGGCAGCGTGCGGATCGAACGCGGGACCGGGGATCCGGTGGTCCACACGTTCACGCATCGCGTGTGGGAGATGCATCCATTGATCTTGCGTGCGGATGCGGCCGTGTTGCCGCGCGGCATCGAGCCGGAGCACGTCGCCTGGCTCGCGCCCGGACAGCGACCGGAAGGTGGTCTGCCGACCGTCACGCGCAAGCTGCTCGTGCGGATCGGGCACCGCACGAAGTAGCCGCGGCTACTTCGCCGTGTAGTAGGTGCCGCGGCCCATGCCGTGGCGCTCGAGATAGCCGTGGCGCACGAGCTGACCGATGTGGAACCGCAGCTTGCGGCGACCGGCTCGCGTCGCCGACTCGAGCTGCTGCATCGTCGCCTGCCCGAAGCCCTGCACGAGCGGCAGCAGGGCCTTCGCCGCCTCTTGCAGGCTCATGCGCTCGTCGAGCGAGACCGTCGCCTTGCCCTTGGCGCCGGCCGCCTTGCCCTTGGCCTTCGCGGGCGGCTCGGCCTTCGCCGCGCGGCCCTTGCCCGCCTTCGCGGTCGGCTTCGCCTTGGTCTTCGCGGTCGCCTTCTTCGCGCGGCCCTTGGCCGCCTTGCCGCGCGCCTTCACGGGCGCTTCCTCTTCCTCTTCCTCTTCCTCTTCTTCCTCTTCGTCCTCGTCCTCGTCCTCGTCCTCGTCCTCGTCCTCGTCTTCGTCCTCGTCGTCCTCTTCGTCCGCCTCGACGTCCTCGTCCTCCTCGGCCTCGTCCTCCTCGGCCTCGTCCTCCTCGGCCTCGTGCGGCGTCCCGCGTGCGCCGGCCAACGCGCCGGAGCTCTCCTCGTCACCGGGCAGCAGCGCATCCGCGAGATCCCCGAGCGTCAGCTCGCCGACCCCTTCGCCCCAGCCGAGCGCTGCGGCGGCATCGACGATCTCGCCGACGGTCGCATCGCCATCGAGCTTGCTCGCCAGGATCTCGAGCACCGCCTTGCGCAGCTCGGTGGCGAGGTGTCGACGATAGCTGGGCTCGAATGCCACTGGTTGTCGTTGCACGGCGCCGGACCATAGCAAAGCGCCCCTGGCGCGGCCAGAGCGGACCCCGAGCCCATGTGCCCGCACACGGTCGGGCCGCGATCGCGCCCGAGCGCCCCGTCGGCCCCCGTGCGCGGCATGCTACGGTGCCGGGCCGACCGTAACCCGCGGGCCCGGCGAGCGCGTCTGACAGGGACAGCCGATGCAGCAGCCGAATGCGGACAAGGCCGTCGACAAGCTCCGGGCGTGGCCTCGCATCAAGCGGGTGTTCGGCTACGCACGCCCCTATCGCTTCCGGCTGGCGCTGGCGCTGCTCTGCCTGCTCGTCGCGAGCGGGCTCGGGCTCCTGTATCCGTCGTACTTCGGCGATGTGATCGATGCGGCGTTCTCCGATCGCGATCTGACGGACCTCGATCGCAGCAGCCTCGTGCTCGTCGGCATCTTCGCCGCCCAGGCCGTGTTCGTGTTCTTCCGCCACTACCTCATGAGCTGGGTGGGCGAGCACGTCGTGGCCGACATGCGCGTGCGGGTGTACCGACACCTGCTCGCGATGCCGCAGTCGTTCTTCCACCGCAAGCGCACCGGCGAGCTGCTGTCGCGGCTCTCCGACGACGTCGCACGCGTGCAGAACACGGTCGGCGCCGATCTCAGCATGGCGCTGCGCAACGGGCTCACGCTGTTCGGCGGCATCGCGATCCTGCTGTTCACGAATCCGAAGCTCACCATGGTGATGCTCGCGGTCGTCCCACCGATGGCCGTCGCCGCGCGCTTCTGGGGCCGCAAGATCCGCTCGCTCGCGCGCCAGACCCAGGACGAGCTCGCCCGCGTCAGCGGCGAGGCGCAGGAACGCATCGCCGGCATCGACACGGTGCAGGGCTTCACGCGCGAGGAGCACGAGATCGGCCGCTACGGCGCCGGCATCGAGAACACGTTCGGCCTGTTCGTGAAGCAGGCACTGGCCCGCAGCTGGTTCTGGGCCGTGTCGAGCTTCGTCGCATTCTCGGCGATCGCCGCGATCTTCTGGCTCGGCGGGCGCATGGTCGTCTCCGGCGAGATCACGGCCGGCGACCTCACCGAGTTCATGCTCTACACGATGCTCGTCGCCGGCTCGATCAGCGCGATGACGGAGCTGTGGGCATCGATGCAGTCGACGCTCGGCGCGACGGCGCGCATCTTCGAGATCCTCGACACTCCGCCCGACATCGCCGATCCGGAAGCGCCCGACTCGCTCGGTGTCGTGCGCGGCGAGGTCGCCTTCGAGGGCGTGTCGTTCTCGTACGACAACCGCGAGACCGGCGTGCTGCACGGCATCGATCTGCAGGTGCGACCGGGCGAGTCGTGTGCGCTCGTCAGCGCGAGCGGATCGGGCAAGACCACGCTCACGCGCCTGTTGCTCCGCTTCTACGATCCCGGCAAGGGCCGCGTGACACTCGACGGCCACGACCTGCGCCGCCTCGCGCTCGCCGAGCTGCGCGGATCGATGGCCGTGGTCTCGCAGGATCCGGTGCTCCTGTCGGGATCGATCCGCGAGAACATCCGCTACGGCCGGCTGTCGGCCACCGATGCCGAGATCGAGCAGGCCGCCCGCATGGCGAACGCCGACGCGTTCGTGCGCGCGTTCCCGGACGGCTACGATACGCCGGTCGGAGAGCGCGGCGTGCAGCTCTCGGGCGGCCAGCGCCAGCGCATCGCGATCGCCCGCGCCATCCTGCGCGATCCCAAGGTGCTCATCCTCGACGAGGCCACGAGCGCGCTCGATGCCGAGAGCGAGGGGCTCGTGCAGCAGGCCCTCGAGACGCTGCAGCGCGGCCGCACGACGCTGGTCGTCGCGCACCGGCTCAGCACGATCCGGAACTGCGATCGCATCGTCGTGCTCGACGGCGGTCGCATCGTGGAAGAGGGCACCCACGAGCAGCTCATGGCCCGCGCGGGCACCTACGCCCGCCTCGTGGCGCGCCAGACCCATGGCATGATCGGCACCGAACCGGGCGCCGACGTCGTCCCGCTGCGCACCGCCGAGGCCTGAGCGCGATGGAGCCCACCTTCGACCCCCGCATCGACCAGGCGAACGAGCGCACGCTGCTCGCGTGGGTGCGCACCGGGCTCGGGCTGATGGCGTTCGGCTTCGTCGCTGCGCGGGCCGGCGACTGGATGCGGATGCTCTCCGGGAGCGCGCCGCAGGCACTCGGTCCCGTCGGCTGGATCGGCATCGTGTTCGTGGCGTTCGGCAGCCTGTTCCCGGTGCTCGCGGTGGTCCAGTTCCGCCGGGTGCGGCAGGCCATCCGGACGAACCGCCCGATCCCGACCGGCGGTGTGCTGGCGCCCGCCGTCGCGCTGTTGCTCGCGGTGGCGGGCGGCATCCTCACGGGTCTGCTCGCGACGGGGTGACGTCAGCCCGGCGGCTCGAAGTCGTCGCAGGTGGTGTCGATCAGCGCGACGGCCTGCTCGAAGAACCCGTTGTAGTTCGGCTCGCACACGCTGCCGCGGATCGAATTCGGGAACATGTCGATGAACGTGCGCAGCTTCACCGGGTCGTCCGATTCGGCCGGGCAGATCGGCTGCGGCGCGTCCGTGTCGTTCACGAGGCCGAGCATCACGATCGCGCTCGCGTCGCCACCCTTCGACGCGGTGACGTTCGCGAACCACCCCTCGGGCAGGCCGGTCGATCCGTTGTCCTCCTCGTCGGTGATGAGCACGACGACCAGGATCGCGTCGGGTCGGATGAAGCCCTCGTTGCAGGCACCGGGCTGCGAGAGCTCGGCGGACAGCGCCCCGACCATCGCGCTCATCTGCTTCTCGTCGCCGTCGCCGTCGCTGCCGACCTTCGCGGCGCACTGGAACGACGCCGAGAGGTTCGGCTCGGTCGCGTCCATGTAGCGCATGCCGCTCGCGAACGGACAGAGCTGGTTGGTCGCGTCCCCGCCCATCGGATAGTTCACGCCGGCGCCCAGCGTCGAGTCGCACATCGACGGGGCTCCCTCGGCGCACGGATACGTCGGGATGTCCGGACACGTGTTGCCGAAGAACCCGCAGAGCACGGCACAGTCGCCGCCCCACTCGGCGTCGGTGTCGACCACCATCACGTGATAGTCCTGCGCGTCGGTGAGCGTCTCCTGGATCGTCGCCATGAACCCGGGGAAGCTCGAGATCAGGTTGTCCTGCTCGTCGCTCATGGATCCCGAGTTGTCGATGACGAACAGGAAGTCGACCTTCTTGCAGCCCGCCGGGTCGCCGCCTTCGGCGCTCGCGGCCGTCGCGGCCCCGACGTCGAGCACGAGCCCGTCGTCGTCGGCGACGGTGTCCTCGTGCGTGCCGGCCTCCTGCGATTCGCCGGTGCCGTCCTCGCTGCCGCCGCTGATCGAGCTGCCGATCGACGTGAGCGACGTCGGGCCCGAGCCGTCGTCGCGAGCGCCACGATCTTCGCCGCAGGCCCCCAGTACCGCCGCCGTCGCGGCGACGAGCGGACCCCCTCCACGCGCCATGATCCCGTGCATCCCCATCCCAGGTCATCATATCCCCCCGCGCGCGTGCCCAGCGACGGCGCCGACGTGCGGGTTCGGACGTGCGCGGGATCGTCGTCGCGGGAACCGGCCGACCGCCGCGACGAACGCACGCGCGACCCTGGGATGGGTGGGGCCTTGGGCGGCCTGGCACGGCGTGCTATCCCGCCCCCATGTCGACGCCGTCCGCCCCCGCGACCGAGGACACCGACCTGCTGCAGACGATCGTCTCGCTGTGCAAGCGGCGGGGATTCGTGTTCCAGAGCTCGGAGATCTACGGCGGCCTGCGCAGCGCCTACGACTACGGCCCGATGGGTGCCGAGCTCAAGCGCAACCTCATGAGCGAGTGGTGGCGTGCGATGGTGCACATGCGCGAGGACATCGTCGGCATCGACGCCTCGATCATCATGCATCCACGGGTGTGGAAGGCCAGCGGCCACCTCGCGAACTTCGCGGACCCGCTGGTCGACTGCAAGGTCTGTGGGGAACGCTTCCGCGCCGACAAGGCGCCGCGGGCCGAGCCGGGTGCCGACGCGATCATCACGCT
>Ga0105107_10003238_pt1 | contig 10784 bp, 9 predicted proteins | sample PPLLaktember2015_6_FD_79335 | JGI IMG/M metagenome (GOLD analysis project Ga0105107, IMG submission 79335) | Freshwater sediment microbial communities from Prairie Pothole Lake near Jamestown, North Dakota, USA - PPLs Lake P8 Core (1) Depth... | ecosystem: Environmental > Aquatic > Freshwater >... | reverse complement strand
GACATGATGATGCGCCTCTGCGATGCCTGCGCACCGGCAAGCCCGGACGGGTTATTCATACGGTTGATGAATAATATCGCTGGCTGAAACCTTTTGTCTTATTTTTTTATTTTAATGACAGGCTGAGAACGCAGCATTTTTATACCTGATGAAAAAGTACAACTGGCCCGATGGTTATTCCCTCCTCCAATCTTTCATAAGAACCTATAAACAGGTTAAAGATCCCGTCGGGTCAATGGAGGAAAGTATGGAGAAATACGACGGTACATACGCCGTCAATCTTGGCGCCAAAAGAATGATCGCAACGCAGGATCCCGGATTTATCGATCATGTTTTAAAAAACAACCACAAGAATTATTATAAATCTCCGATCCTCACCGAACAACTGGGCCGTTTCCTCGGAAAAGGTCTGCTTACCTCAAACGGCGAATACTGGCTGAAACAAAGGCGGCTGATTCAGCCCGGCTTTCACATTGAAAAGATCCATGCGCTTTACGGCATCATAAAAAAGACCGTCGATCAGTTCATTTCGAATTTTCCCGCCGGTGACAGGGTGGATGTGTATCCGCTGATGAACAATTTCGCGTTCGAAATTGTGATCAACACACTGTTCAACATCAAAGTGCCTCCCGACACGAGAAATGAACTGAGCCGCTTCATCACTGATACTCAGGACTTCGTCATAAAAGATATCAGACAGCCGCATAAAAGCTGGTGGTTCACGCTATCGGGTGAAGTGGCAAAGAATCTGAAAAAAGCTGAGGGTGCGCGACAAATCATCCGGTCGATCATCCGTACCCGGAAGAACAGCGGCCAGAAATTCAATGACCTCCTCGATATGTTGCTGGACGCCCGCTATGAAGACACAGGTTTGCCGATGGAGGAGGCGCAGGTCATTGACGAGATCCTTATCCTGTTAATAGCCGGTCATGAAACGACGGCGAATGCCCTTTCGTGGACGCTGTATCTGCTGGCCAACCACCGCGATGAATTGGAAAAATTGCGCATGGCTACCCTTAACCTTACCGTGGACGAATGCGTCAGGCACGACTACCTGAACGCTGTCATCAACGAATCCATGCGATTATACCCCCCGGCGTGGATCAGTGACCGTGTATCCCTTGAGGATGATACATATCGCCATTACACTTTCCCCGGTAATACCATCATTATTTTGTTCTATTATGGCCTGCACCGGGATAAAAAGTACTGGGAGCACCCCACCGCATTTAATCCGGAAAGATTTTTGAGGTACCGGGACCACAAGGAAAAGGCAAAAGCATTTTATCCCTTTGGTTCAGGACCGCGCCTTTGTATCGGAAACAATTTTGCCATGGCTGAAATGACCCTTTTCCTGCAGGCCATGGTGCAACGCTTCGACATCCTCCCCACATCCATCGAGCCGCATATTAAACCCCTCGTGACGTTAAGGCCCGATCGGGTCATCCTCAGCATCACGAAGCGTGACTGACGGACAGCCGTTGCGGATAGATTCCGGCAACCTGCCATGCACGGTGTTTTTACAGCTATCCCCAAAAACAAGGATGGCACAAACAAGGTCGAGATTACGTGCAGGAAGGCCGGGTACGACGCTGAATGAAGAGAAGCTGCTGACGCGCATCGCGGAGCGCGCATTAATGTGGAAGCCGCAGGAGAAGAAAGCGATAAGTCATTGAGAGAGTATTATTACGGGCGGCGATACCCTGCCAGCCGGCGTTATCAAGGACTCACAAACAGTGAATTGTAATAGGTAATCAACTTCGAAAGCCCATCCCGGTTCGAAGAGATCTTTTCTGCCCGGGCAAAGGCCGTGGCCTCCTGCTGTTTTTCCGGAAGATCGGATATAAGGCTTTTGACGCTTCCGACTTTAAACAATGGCTGGTCATCCACCTGAACATAGTGGGCATCGGGAGACGTGTAGTACTTGGCCGGTAATCCATGAGTATCCAGCTTCTGGCGATAATTGACAATCTTTTTTGCGAACAGCTTAACCTTGCCATTCTGAACAAGTTCGAGAAAGCCATCCTCCTTTTTCGTCTGGTGCTTGAGATTCTTTACGACAAATACCTGATCTCCCATTTCGATCCTTGAAATGCGGGTGTCCGGTTCCAGAATAAAAGTCTGACCACCGTCCTGAAATTCCATGCGGTCAATAAACATGTTGTAGCGCATGGAGACGCCATTCATTTTCCGATCGCCGAGGTAGACGTAGGAAACAACATATTGATCATTGAGGAAAGGGGATCCTTCATAATTCTGTTCTGGTTGCCCGTGAAGGACCAGATCCACCTCCTTGATTAGCAGATGGTCTTGAAGATTGATGCCACCTCGCTGTGCATGGATCGCGGTGGGCGCTGTCAGGGCAAAAACAACGGTAAGAAAAATCGAACGGTTTGACATAGGGTCTGTTTATTTGCGTAAAGTAAGCAAATATAAACAAAAGGGCCGACCCTTGCAGAACGGAGAATCTCACTATTGCATGAACGGGTAAGTTTCTGTTAACCAGATTCAGGGGAGATATCGAACACAGCTACTCTTGTTTCTTGCGAAAATGCATCAGGAGCGAATACCATCCATACCCCATTACAAAAAGGATGAGCAAAAGAACATAAGGACTTTCCATACGAATTGATCTTAACGTAAAACTGTTAAAACGGTTTTTTTGAAAATTTTATTGTGGGGGTTCGTTAACAGGACGCTCATTAGACACGCATCCGCATGATAACGTTGGAAAATAACGTGTTACGAATGGTTTTTTTCATGCCCGAACTGCCGGAACTACAATTTAGTGCCGCCGAATGCATTAGGTAAGGTCGGATAACATCAGCCTCTTCGAATAAATCTTCCCAAAAATGAATATCCCAATTAATATTTTTTGCTTATTTCTACCCCGATTGCAGAACAGAAGCATTTAAACTATGCCTGAAATGTTGGACGACAAGAAGATTTTCTCCCTGCTGGAAGTGACGACGAGCATTCAAAAAACGCTGGCGACGCGCTACACAAGCTCCTTCTGGGTGAAGGCTGAAATGAACAAGCTCAATTATTATCCGCACTCAGGACATTGTTACCCCGACCTGGTGGAAAAAGTCGAGGGAAAAGTAATTGCTCAGCTTAAGTCAACCCTCTGGAAAGACGATTACAACAGGATCAATCAGCACTTCATCAAGGTGGTAAAAGCTCCCCTGAAAGAAGGAATTAAAATGCTGTTTTGTGCCCGGATCACCTTTGATCCGATGCATGGCCTTGCGTTGAGGATCATTGAAATCGATCCGGTCTTTTCCCTTGGCGAACTTGAACGCGAAAAACAGGAGAGCATTGCAAGGCTCAGAAACGAAGGCATCTACGACCGGAATAAATCTTTACCCTTCCCCCTGTTGCCGAAGCGGATGGCGGTGATTTCGGTTCAGACCAGCAAAGGGTACGCTGATTTTCTCAAAATGATCGACGGAAATCCCTGGGGTTACAAATTCTTTCACATGCTTTTTCCTTCGCTGCTTCAGGGGGATCATGCGGTAGAATCGATCCGGTACCAGTTAGACAGGATCAGGAAAGTCGCATCGCATTTCGATGTGGTCGCAATAGTAAGGGGAGGTGGAGGTGAGGTTGGCCTGTCGTGCTTTAATAACTATGTTCTGTCAAGAGAAATCGCGCTGTTCCCACTTCCTGTGATAACAGGAATCGGACATGCCACCAACGAAACAGTGGCGGAAATGGTTGCTTACAGAAACGCCATCACGCCGACGGAGCTGGCGGACTACCTGATTCAGAAGTTCCATAATTTTTCCGCTCCTGTTCAGAAGGCGGAAGAGACGCTCGTGGGACGGGCCAAACGCCTTGTAGCGGATGAGCGCCATCACCTTCAAACTTCCGTGAGGTATTTCCGGTCCGTGACGGATAACGTGCTCATCAGGAGTCACCATGAGATACGGCAGCATGCCCGTGATCTTTTTAAGCAATCGAATCTGAACCTGCTCCGACAAAAACAGACGCATTCCTCCATTGTTTACAAGGTTAGGACAATGGCGTTATCGCTTTGTTCCATCCGCCGCCAGGAGCTGGGACAGATCTTCCTTATGATACGAAAAGATCTTGCCGCCTACATGAAACAGGAATCCGGCCGCATGTCGAACATGACCAAATCGATCGCCAACATGCATCCCGAAAATGTTTTGAAACGCGGCTATTCCATTACCAGGATCGATGGAAAAGCAATTACAAGTATTGATAAAGTGATGCCTTCCGACAAGATTGAGACAATTGTCGCAGATGGTGTTATTATGAGTGAAGTACTGACAACAAAAAAATCCCCCGGATCATGAATGACAATCCTAATTACGCCGAAGCGTTTGAAGAACTTCAGCAAATAGTCTCGGAAATTGAAGAAGGCCATATTTCCGTAGACGAGCTGGCGGAAAAAGTAAAACGCGCCGCACTCCTGATCAGGATCTGCAAAACAAAACTCACGTCGACAGAAGAAGACGTGAACAGGATCCTCAAAGATCTCGACAGCACCGAATCCGAAGGGAATTAAGTCGGCGCATCGCACTCAGCCGCTCCTTCAGAGAGGTTGGAGGGGTATCTCATCATCTGGTACCCGCGCGAACAGGTTTACCATTTTCAAACTGCACCTCCACGAGTTTTTCACTTTCAATGATCTGCGCGACGATCTGCTTTGAATTTGAATCGATCACGTCCCCTGAAGAGGGATAACAATACCGCCCATCGATTCCGAAGGTGATCCATCCATTCTTTTTGTTCAGCCTGATATCGGCAATTTGCCTGTGAGGAGTGACGCTGCGATCGAATACGTGAACATATGGGCCCGCATCGTTCGATACCCAGATCTCATTCTGATCCGGAGGAAGATTCACGCCATGGCTGGTGGTCAGATGGTTTCCACGGATCTTTTTAAAACCCTGCACTTCAACCCGTCCGATCCTTTTTCCGGTTTGCAGATCGCCGATCTCATATCCCAGGATACCATCCATGTTCACATAGCAATATCTGTCGTCGAGTGTCACCGCAAAAGGGCGGATACCCTTTGGCCCGTTGATAGTGTTTGAAATCCATCCCCAGCCATTTTCCGGATTCGCTTCAAAAGGACCAACTGTTCTCATGATGGTGTGGGTCTTTATATCGGCCACATACAGGTTTTCATTTCCCAGCGCGGCGAGATACATCTTGCTCCCATCGCTGCTGCACCAGGTATTGTGCGGATTTCCGTAAGGCACCGGTACAAAGGCTATCACTTTCCTCAGGTCCGCATCGATTACATCCCATCCTCTTCCATGCCTTTTCGGAAGGTAAATGTATTTGCCATCAGGTGTCATTGCCTGACTGTCCGGATAGCCGTTGATTGGGATCGCCCAGTCAATTTTTTCCGACTTGAGGTCGACACAAACAAACTGATCGCCCACGTATGAACTGAGGTAAAGTTTACCGCGCCTGGGATCCGCGCTGATGCCTTTGTAAGAACCCGTTCCCGGAACTTCAAATTTTCTCAAAAAGCGGTGGCCATCGTTGATATCGTATACATAAACAAAGCCATGATCCTCGGCTACGTAAAGCAGGCGGTCGGTCTGCGCTGCGGCCGCAAGGCAAGTCAGCATCAGGATGAACAGTAGCAATTTTTTTATCATCATAACCTTTTAATGATTTTAGGTTTAATTCTCATGCAGTCAGCCAATAAATATCACGTTTGCGCGACACAATCCCAATCCCGTTCATGGATAATTGATGAAACCAGGCAGTGTGGCGTGGGGGGTTTGCAATGAATTTTGATTTACCCTGCCCGGGTGGATTGGTGACCGAAAGCCTGGGAGAAATACCGATCAAAAAAAATATCTTTAATATGTGCATAATTCTTGCGACATTTCCTTACGTCAACAAGTTCCACACGGCTACGGAGTCAAGGTTCAATACAGTGAAGCCTTCCGTAAACTTCGGAAACAGGTGAAGGTTTTCAGTATCAAATACAATTATTCAACCACTATGAAACGCAGGGACATCATTAAAAATTTAGCCATTATACCTTTTGCAGGTGGATTTCTTCCACATGATACCAATGCTGGCACTTCCGCCGCAGAAGGGATAAAAGCTTCCGGACCGCTGTCAATCGGGCCGAAAATATACGAGTCTATCGGGGTAGATCCGGTCATTAACTGCCGCGGGACGTTCACCATTATCGGAGGGTCACTCGAGCGGCCGGAGGTACTGGCGGCATCCCGCGCGGCCGCCGAGCATTTTGTTCAATACGATGAACTTGCTTTTGGCGTCGGCCGCAGGCTTGCCGAAATAACAGGCGCCGAGTGGGGCATGGTGTCTTCCGGTTGCGCTGCCGGGTTGAAGCATATTGCTGCAGCCTGCGTTACCGGTGGAAATCCGGAAAAACTCATAAGGATCCCGGACCTTGCAGGGATGGATAAAACGGAGGTGATTATCCCGGCTTATTCCCGCAACGTGTATGACCACGCTATCCGCAACATCGGCGTGACGATCGTGGAAGTTGAAACGGCGGAAGAACTTGGGAAGGCGATTAATCCGCGGACAGCATTGATCTACATTGTGGCAGGCAACGAGTCGGCTAAAGGCCAACCGCTTTCCCTCGAAGTTATCGCCGGAATTGCAAAACCAAAGGATATCCCCGTGCTCGTGGATGCAGCTGCCGAGATCCTCACCATCCCCAATGTTCACCTGCAGCAGGGAGCAACGATCGTGGCGTACAGCGGAGGAAAGGCTATTTGCGGACCTCAGTGCGCCGGATTGCTACTGGGTAAAAAAGATATTCTCATGTCGGCGTGGCAGGCGAGCGCTCCGCACCACGGGCCCGGACGCGACAACAAGGTCGGAAAAGAAGAAATGCTGGGAATGCTCGCTGCTGTGGAAGCATGGATCACGCGCGACCATCAGGCGGAGTGGAAGACCTGGCTCTCATGGCTTGATTTTATTGCCAAGAAGATTTCAAAGATCGATGGTATAGAAACCTCCGTTCGTGAGCCTACGCAGCTTTCGAACAAATCACCAGTACTGAACATCAGCTGGGACCCGGACAAACTGCACATCACGGCCGAGGAAATAGCCGAAGATTTTGCGCGCAATAAACCGCGCATTGCTATCGGCGGCCGCAGCAGCGACGGCAAAACGACGCTCAGCATTACCACTGGCCAGATGCAACCTGGAAATGAAAAAATTGTGGCCGAAAGGATTCATGATGTGCTTTCGAAAAAGCACAAACCGAAGTCTGATGAGCTGGCGGCGCCGTCGGTGACCATCGGCGGCCACTGGGATGTGGCGGTAGAATTCTTCAGCAGCATCAGCCAGCACTCATTATATATAGAGCAGGACGGTAACTGGATCCAGGGCACTCACCAATCCGATTTTTCCACTCAGGAAGTCATGGGTATGGTTGAAGGCGATCAGGTAAAACTGCGCAGCATGGTGCGTATTCCGGGCAGCCGCGTCACCTATCTGTTCTCCGGTACAGCCACAAAAGATTCCATCACTGGCTCGATTTATCTTGGCGAATACCTGAATGCAAAGTTTACTGCAAAACGCGCTGCTTACAACGGCGATCGCACGCGGATCTTTATCCCCGGCGGACCTCCACTGGCAACGTAAGGTCGCGCTGAAATATTGATGCAATGATATCCGGTCGTTCGTGATGGAAAATATTTGCCTGCCATGAACACCGGAGCGCGATCACACCGGGGCCTTGAACGGCTTCCACCACAGTAAACAAAATTTCCAACAAGGATAAGAACGTCAAATGACCAGGAATAGAAAATTGTTGAAGACATTTCGCCGATTCGGATATGTCGCCGCCATCCTTTTTACAGTCGCCGTCTCTGAGAGATCCCTCGCTCAGCAAAATCAGGACATCGATATTCTGATAAAAGGAGGGCACGTGATCGATCCCAAAAACAGTATTGATGGTCTCATGGATGTGGCCATCAGAGAAGGGAAGATATCACAGGTCGCGTCCAACATCCCCGTTGCTAATGCTAAAAGGGTTGTGGATGCGAAGGGATTGTACGTGACACCCGGACTGATCGATATGCACGCCCACGTCTTTATCGGCAACGACCTTGATGCCTATATCGCCAATGCACAGACAAGCGTTCCTCCGGACGGATTTACATTCAGATCCGGGGTGACCACGGTCGTGGATGCGGGTTCATCAGGATGGAGAAATTTCCGGTTGTTCAAGGAGCAAACGATCGACCGGGCGCAAACAAGAGTGCTTGCCTTATTGAATATTGTCGGCACCGGGATGACCGGCCGTTTCGAGGAACAGGATATGTCGGACATGAACCCGGTGATGACGGCGCATATGGTGAAAAAACTTTTCCCGAACATTATTGTTGGAATCAAGTCCGCGCATTTCTGGGGTGATTTCACGCAGGTCGACCGCGCCGTAGAGGCAGGCAAACTTGCCGGTGTCCCCGTCATGGTCGACTTCGGCGAACATGACCCCCCAAACTCCATCGAATCCCTGTTCATGCAACACCTTCGCCCCGGAGATATCTTCACCCATACTTTTTCCTACGGCCCGAAACAAAGAGAAACCATCGTCGATGAAAACGGAAAAGTGAAGCCGTTTGTTTTTGCAGCGCAAAAGCGCGGATTGATCTTTGATGTCGGCCACGGCGGAGGTGCATTCTCATGGCGCCAGGCGGTACCTGCCATGAAACAGGGCTTCAAACCCGATGTCATCAGCACGGACCTGCATACGCAAAGCATGAATGGAGGGATGAAAGATCTGGCGAACGTGATCTCTAAGTTCCTTAACATGGGAATGACTCTCCAGGATGCCGTTGCACGGACGACGGTAAATCCAGCCCGTGTTATCAACAGACCCGAGCTCGGCCATTTAAGTCCCGGCACTGAGGCGGACGTTGCCATCTTTAACTTAAGGAAAGGTGATTTTGGATTCCTGGATGTCAGAGGGCTGAAACTCCAGGGCAATCAGAAACTGGAAGCCGAATTGACGATTCGCGCAGGAAGGATCGTATGGGACCTCAATGGTATCAGCGCGCCGGTTTGGGATACAGTGAAGTAATCGGCGGTGCACTCCAGTTGGCGTTGATTGCCCCCCATAACGTTTACACAAGCACATGCACAAGACATTTTTTGTAGTCACGGTATGGTTGGTATCCTTTGCATTTCACGCGAGTGGGCAGGAGATCGACCTGCTGATAAAGAACGGCCACGTCATTGATCCGAGGAATAATATCAACGCGCGAATGGATGTCGCCATTACAGGCGGAATGATCTTTCAGGTAGCCCCTGGCATCGCCGAATCGCGCGCAAAGAAAGTGGTTGACGCAAGCGGATTGTATGTTAGCCCCGGGTTTATCGATATTCATACGCACGTCTTTGTAGGCACCAAACCCGGTTTCGCCAATGGTACGAGCAGCATTTCTCCTGATGACTTCGCTTGCAGGTCAGGTGTTACTACCGTTGTTGACGCGGGCACGTCGGGATGGCGAAATTTCCCTGTGTTCAGGGAACAGGTGATCAACAGGTCCAAAACAAGGATACTCGCTTTTCTCAGCATCGGCGGCACGGGCCTCAGCGGGAAGAGTGCACAGGAGGATCTTGATGACATGAATCCTGATTCCACATTTCTGATGTTTAAAAAATATCCTGAAACCATCGTAGGGATAAAAATCGGGCATTATGAAGGAAGTGACTGGACACCGTTTGACCGGGCATTGACCGCGGCATCAAAGGCGGGTATTCCTCTTTTTGTGGAATGCCATCTGCCGCAATATTCGCTGGAGGACCAACTCAAGAGGATGAGACCCGGCGATATCATCACACATTCCTTCGAAAAAGTTTCCGAACGCATGTCGGTAGTGGATGAGGAAGGCCGCGTGCGCCCTTTTGTAAAAGAAGCGCAGAAGCGTGGGATCTTGTTTGACCTGGGCCATGGTGGCGCGGGATTCTGGTTCAGTGAGGCCGTGCCCGCCCTTAAACAAGGTCTGGGACCGAATTCATTTGGAACGGACCTTCATCGCAACAGCGTCAATGCCGGCATGAAAGACATGATGAATGTCATGTCGAAGTACCTGGCCATGGGCATGAAGAAGGAAGATGTTATTTTGAGGGGTACGTGGGCTCCCGCGCGATCAATTAAACGCGAAGACCTCGGAAATCTCAGCAAAGGAGCGCCTGCCGATGTCGTGGTCTGGAGTATACGGAAGGGCAAGTTCGGATTTGTCGACGCCGGCGGCAACAGGATTGAAGGCGATCAGAAAATGGAAGCGGAGTTAACACTGCGCGAAGGAAAGGTTGTCTGGGACCTCAATGGGCTGACAGCGAAGAAATTCGAAATCAAGTAGCATATAGCCATCAGGTTGCATATGGATGCCGGTCACCATTACAGGCTGCTGATAATCAATTATGAATTTAATTTTCTTTCGATGGGTCTATATTTCCGGCATGTCCTGAAAGTGATCTTTGCCGCTTTCAGCGTCCTGGTCTTTGTTCAATGTAAGGAAGGGGAGCTACTGCCTCCGGGGGATCCGGATAACGGAGGACTCATCCTGCCGGAAAAATTCCAGGCACTGGTGGTAGCAGACAGCACCGGAAGGGCAAGGCACCTTGCTGTGAATGATAATGGAGATATTTATGTCAAGCTCACATATAACGATGCGATGAAGGGCTCGGGAGGGACCGTGGGACTCCGCGACGTGGATCGCGATGGTAAAGCCGACTCCATAGTCTACTTCGGTGATTACAGGGACGAAGGGAATTCAGCAGTGGGGATGACGATCCAT
>Ga0105107_10003237_pt1 | contig 10785 bp, 7 predicted proteins | sample PPLLaktember2015_6_FD_79335 | JGI IMG/M metagenome (GOLD analysis project Ga0105107, IMG submission 79335) | Freshwater sediment microbial communities from Prairie Pothole Lake near Jamestown, North Dakota, USA - PPLs Lake P8 Core (1) Depth... | ecosystem: Environmental > Aquatic > Freshwater >... | reverse complement strand
GTCCGGGTTGCCGAACTCCTTGCCCGTCTCCTTCTCGATGGCGCGGAGGGACTCGATCTCCTGCTCCCAGATGTCGGGCGGGAAGTTTCCTTCGGCGGCGAGGTAGGCGATGCAGGCCTCGGTCGTGACGGTGAACCCCGGGGGAACCGGCACGCCGATTCGGGACATCTCGGCCAGGTTGGCGCCTTTGCCACCGAGGAGGGCTCGTACGCCCTCCCAGTCGCTGACCGTGGCCTCCGCGGCCTCCAGCTCCGAGAACAGGTACACCCACTTCCGGGCCATGAGAGCGATCCTTGTCCGATTTTGACGATCGACGTTCGACGCGCTTCATCGAGCGAACGAAGGACCTCGAGGCGGCCGAATCGAGCTCGAGCCGAGGTCCGTGATCAACCAATCTATGCCGCTCGCTTCGCTAAGGGTAAGCCGCCTTGGCAGGAAGTGCGCCATGGGGCGGGCATCGCCGGCGTGGGCGCGCCGGCCGCGCGGGGACGAAATCTTGCAATTTACAAGTGATCCGGGGCGGTCCCGAAGAGCCCCACCTTCGGCTCGGACCTCGTCGTGGCGCTCGGTGACACCGTCTTGCTCAGGGCGCAGGGTACGCGCACACGTCGAGTCGGCCCCGTCAATGGTTTCGATGTGCACTCGCCAAGAGCGCTGTGCTGATTTTCGAGGTGTCGCCAGGCGGCAACGAGCCACTGTCTCGCTCGCGCATCATGGCTACGACCCCGACGTCCGACGCGTCAGCGTCCGGCGAGCTCCACCGCGTTCGCGGCGTTAGGCTCGAGCGTCGGGGCGCTGAGGAAGCCGCTAAGGTGCAGGCCGAGGTCGAGGGGTCTCCCCGAGCTCTTCAGCTGCTCCAGCACGCTGGCACCGACGCCGGTCCGGCGGAGCGAGAGGTGATCGAACTGCTCCGAGGGCACGGCGAGCGCCATGGAGACGTCGGCCTCGCCGCCGAACCCCACCAGCCCCCGGAACGCGAGTCGTCCCATCTCGCCGTCGAGATGGCCGTTCTCGATCTTCATGACTCGGTCACGGATCCCGATCCCACCCTCGAGTTGGCTGAACGAGACGTCCGTCCATCGGTCGGACTCGAGAAAGTCCGCCAGCGCGGCGTTCACGCCCGTTCCCGCGACACGGCCGTCGCCCAGGGTCAGGCGGGCCTCGCCCATGAGATCCTGGGCGACCGGGAGCAGCTGCGTGTCGGTCGAGCCCGTGAGCTCGACCTCCATGTTCAACGTGCCGACGATCTCGTCTTCACTCGCCGTTCGGGCGCGAAAGAAGGAGGCCGCCGACGCATTCTCCAACCGCAATGAAAGCGCGAACGGTTGATGAGCGGCACCACCGAGGGCTACGCGGAGTGAGCCGCTCGCACGGCCGCCCCAGGCGCCGAACGAGGCGTCGCTCACGGCGACCATCGAATCCGTCAGCTCGACCGTCGCGACGATCTCCTCGACGCGACCATCACCCTGCGACAGCGTGTCGAAGCGCAGCTCGAGCGAGCCCAGCAGCGGCATGCCGGCCACGCGATGCATGCCGAGGTAGCCCGCGACCACCGACGCGTCGCGGCCGTCGACCGGACGGCCGCTCAGTTGCGCGAAGGCGATCTCGGCGTAGCTCGGTTGCTCGTCGAGTCGCGGCGGAAACACCGCGTCCAAGTCCAGCGACGGACCCACGAAGCTCGCACGAATCCGCGGCGTACCGTCGTTGTCGACCCAGAACCCCGCGACGGCGTCCAGCTCACCGCTCGTCACCACGCGGTCGGAGCCGACCAGCACCGGTAGCTCCGACCAGGTGATGCCTCGACCTGCCAGGTTGACCACGCCCTCAGGCACGTAGACCGGAGCACCCAGCGCTTCGTGATCGAGATGGAATCCATGGAGAGCCGCGGTCCCCACGACCTGCAGGCTGTCCGGTGCCTCGAGCGGGCCCGCGACCGACAGGTCCAGCTCGGCGTTGCCCGAGAGCGTGAAGCTCGCCGGCAGCAGCCGGAGCCCGTGGAGCACGTCCAGGTCGGGCCGCGCGTGAGCCACGACCGAAGCGGTCACGCGCTCGTCGCGCGTGACGATCCCCGAGACCTGGAACGGCCCGCCGGCGAACGCGCCCTCGAGCGAGTCGAGCGTGATCCGCTCGGCATTCACCGCCACGATGCCGTCGATGCTCTCCGCGACCGGCTCGCCCCGCACGCGGAGCGTCACGCCCTGGAGCCGGACGGTGGCGTCGAGCGAAGGACGGTCGTTCGAGGTGAGGCCGCCTCGCAGGCGCAGGACGACCGCGAGCGTCCCCTCGGCGCGCGGGAGCAGCTCCGCCCGCATGTCTTCGGGAAGCAGAGCCGTGAGGGTCCGGGCGCTGATGTCGTCTCCCGTGAGATCCACCTCGAAGGAAGGCTGCGGCTCGGCGAGGTTGGCCACACGACCCCGAACGTCCAACGTGTCGCCGGCGAGCGCGAGGAATCCGCCGTCGATCTGGACCGCGTGTGCAGGGCCGCCGCCCCACGCGCTCAGCTGTCCGCTCGGCCCGCCTACCCGGATGATCTCGTCGACCAGGCCGGCCACGCGCACCATCAACGAGTCCGAGTCCAGCGTCACGTCCGCCCGCCACGCGTTTCCCGCTTCGTCGCCTGCCCTGCGAACGTCGATCCGCGCGTCGCCGCCGGTTACGCCCATCGAGCGAGCGCGCGGGCCGTCGAAGTACGTCAGGCTGGCGTCGGATACCGTGATCCGCCGGAGCGCGGCCGCGAGCGGAGCGCCGTCCGTCTCGTTCGCGTCGGTCGCGCGCCGCGGGACGAGATCGCCGAAGTTCGACTTGCCGTTCTCGTCGATCGCGAGGTGGACGGCCGCGCCTTCGACGTGCAGCCCCCGCACGCGCACGCGTCCGATGAAGAGCGGGAGCCAGGCGAGGTCCATTCTCACCCGGTCGATACGCGCGAGCGTCGGGCTTTCTACGCCCGGCGGGTTGTCCACTGCGATGTTCGACAGGTGAACGGACGGCCGCGGGAAAAGGCCCACCGTTCCTTCGGTGATGTGGACCGTACGGTTGAGCGCAGCCGACGCGCGGGGCCCGACCCAATCGCGCACCAGGTCCACGTCCACGAACGCTTGCAGGGCGATCGCGCCGATCACGTAGGCGAGCAGCGCCGCGCCGGCGAGGATCGCAAACGGATGTTCCCGCCACGGCGGCAACGTCGCGCGCTCCGTGTGGCCAAACTCCCCACCCGCCGGGTCGAACGTGACCGACGAGATGGAAGTAGGCGCACGGCGCTTTCCCTTCGACCGACTGGAGATGCTCACACGACGCGGCTTCATTGCGACGCCCTCCGTCCGTGGGGGATGAGCCCAAGCGAGTTCCTTGAGCAAGCGGAGTGCCAGTCGCGTCGCGACTTCGACTTACGACTTTGACTTGGAAGAGCGTGTCGATTCGGTTACCCGAATGAAAACACGCATCACGGAGCTGTTCGGCATCGAGCATCCCATCATCCAGGGCGGGATGCACTACGTCGGCTACGCGGAGCTGGCGTCAGCTGTTTCCAACGCGGGCGGCCTCGGCATCATCACGGGTCTCACGCAGCCCACGCCCGAAGATCTGCGGCGCGAGATCGCGCGCTGCCGCGAGATGACGGACCGGCCGTTCGGCGTGAACCTCACGATCCTGCCCGCGTTTCGCGACATCCCGTACGCCGAGTACATGCGCGCGATCGTCGAGGGCGGCGTGAAGATCGTCGAGACCGCCGGCAGGAACCCCGAAGCTTATCTGCCGCCGCTCAAGGCGGCGGGCGTGAAAGTGATCCACAAGTGCACGTCGGTCCGGCACGCGCTCAAGGCCGAGCGGCTCGGTTGCGACGCCGCCAGCGTGGACGGCTTCGAGTGCGGCGGCCATCCCGGCGAGGACGACGTGCCCAACATGATCCTGCTGCCGCGCGCGGCCGAGGAGCTCTCGATCCCGTTCGTGGCATCGGGCGGCATGGCCGACGGCCGCAGCTTGGTTGCCGCGCTCGCGCTCGGGGCCGACGGCATGAACATGGGCACCCGCTTCATCGCCACGAAGGAAGCGCCCGTGCACGACAACGTGAAGCGCGCGCTCGTCGAGGCCGACGAGCTCCAGACGCGGCTCGTCATGCGGCCGCTCCGGAACACCGAGCGCGTCATGAACAACGCGTCCACCGAGGAAGTTCTGCGTATCGAGCGCGAGAAGGGCGCCTCGGTGACGATCGAGGACATCCGCCATCTCGTGGCGGGTCAGCAGGGCAGGAAGGTGCTCCAGGAAGGCGATCTCGACGCGGGCGTGTGGAGCTGCGGAATGGTCGCCGGGCTCATCCACGACGTGCCGACCTGCAAGGAGCTGATCGACCGGATCATGGCGGAGGCGACGGCCATCATTCGGGAGCGGCTCGGCGGGTTCCTGGGGGTGGCACGGTGAACAGAGACTCCGGTTGCGCGGACTCCTCGTAGATCAGCTCGCCCGCCCGATTGAACTGCCGGAGCACCAACGCGGTTGCTCGAAGATCGAACTCGATCGCCACGGTGGACGTCTGACAGGTCATGCGAAACTCGACGGGCCGCAGGAAGACTTCCGGTAGAGCCGGAAGCCCCTGGCTGAATAACAGGACGGCTCGCGCGCGGCACTCGTCATCGCTGGCACCTCCCGTAGCCGTATCGAGGAAGAGGTTCGCGTTCACCACGATGGGCTGGACTTGGCGGGTTTGCGTCGAAGGGAGGAGGGGCCCAACGGCCAAAGCCGTCATCCGGTAGTCCACCTCCATCGCGCGTGCTTGCTCCAGCGCTCGGGGAGGCACGGCGAAGGACTGGGCGAGTAGGATCGCCATGTCGCTGAGAACCAGTTGCTCGTGACGAAGCGAATTGGCGATCGCGAAAGCCTCGTTGACGAGAAGCGTTTCGTCGTCACGATGTCCGGTTATCTCGAGCATGAAGCCGTGACCGTCGCGGCCCCGGAAGAACACCGCCGCGTTGCTTCCGTCTTCTGCGCGGACGGGCGAGCGATACAGGGTGACGTACGCGCCTCGACCCGCGCGCTCGGGACGCACGATGGTCTCACCCGGCGCACGGATTCCGCTGGCGAGGAGGGCCAGATTCCTAGTTGTGATCCCCGGTGGGATCACGCCGAGGTCGTACGCGCGAGCGGTGAGGTAGCGGCGTAGGAGCGTTCCACCGACGGGACGCCGGTGAGCCGATCCGGCCATCGCGGGTCGAGGCTCGTCGCCAGCCTCGTCGGTCGCCACCCAGTCGGCAGGGAAGACGACCTCGACCCCAGCCGTCGTGTCCGCCCACGTCACGGCGGTCGGTTCGAAGTCTCGATCGGCTCGGCGCTGAGCATCGAATACGAGGCCGGCGAGGAGGAGCAGGCCCACGAGGGCGAGGTGCTTCGGGCGGATGCGCGGCAGACGTGACGGTACGATCGATCGCATGATATCCACGATCACTCGCACGCCGAACAGAGGAGCGGCTATCCAGCGTGAGCTACGATGCCAGCGCCTCTGGGCAGACCAGAGCCACCGGTAACCTTCGATCAGATCGACGATCCACCGTCTCGCCATCACGCCTCCAACGGCCGACCCATCCGGGCGCGGCCCACGTCGGTCAGTCGGTCGAGCGCCGCGAGAATCCGGCGCAGCTCCGCCGCTCCGCGCGCCGTCAGGCGATAGTGCTTCCGGTGCGTGACGCCCGGCGGCTCGGCAACGTCGACGCGCTCGATCGCACCTTCGGCTGCCAAATCCTTGAGGCAGCGGTAGAGCGTGCCCGGCCCGAGGAGCACCTCGCCCGAGGTGAACTCGGCCACGTCTTCGGCGATCCCGAGACCGTGACTGGGGCCCTTCGAGAGGGCGAGGAGGACGTAGAACGACGCGGTCGGTTGGGCCATGGGAGCTCTATCGCTGTTGAATATCTACTATGGATACTCCGCGGCCGAGGAGCGCGCCAGGGGGCCCTGCCGCTCAGCGCTCCGGCGCCTCTCCCGCGTAGCCGGTCAGCTCGACGTAGCCGCGGCCGCTGACCGGCGAGCCGCCCTCGCCGCGGCCGCCGACCGAGACGGCGCCCTCCCAATACCGGAACGAGAGGTCGAGCTCCTGGTCGGGGATGCGGGGCTCGATCGCGAGATCCCACCCCCGCGCGGGAATGGCGATCCGCCATCCGGAGGGATAGACGGCACCATCGACTGGCGACGACCAGGTGCCGGTGCTTTCGAGCGAGATATCATCGCCGAACGCCAGCCGTGTCGGCGTACCCTCGGGATCGACGATCACCGCCTCGCTCCATTCGTCGGCGGTTCCGTCCGCGCGTCGCAGTCTATACGCCATCATGTCCCAGCCGTCCTCGAGCTGGAGCGCGAACCAGTCCCATCCGACCTGATCGGCCGAGAGGGCGGAGGTGCTCCACTCGCGGTCGAGCCACGCGAGGCCCGTGACCGCGATCGTGTCGCCGGCGACGACCACGGTCCCGCGTGCCGGCATACGGGTGAACGAGTAGTAGTACGACGCGTTGCCGGGCTCGGGACCTTTCTGGCTGAGTCCAAGCTCGCCTTGGAGCACGGGCGGTTTCCCCGCTTCGAGCACGAGATCGATCGCGGTGCCGTCCGCGGCGGCCCGCGAGCGTAGCGGGAACGTCGCTCCCGTCGCCCCGGCGATCGACCAGTCGCCCAGCCAAACGTTCAGCGGCTCGGCGGTGGCGCCGGCGAGGCCTGCCGCGCCGCGCGCGAACCGCTCGTGCGCGTAGAAATCACCGGCCTCGACGTCGGTCACGGTGAAGTGCGCCATGTAGGCCTGCCTCGTCGACCAGTCGGAAGGCGAGTCGGGCATCTCGGGCGCGAGCGCGCTCCGGAAGATCGTGAGCTGGAAGCCGAAGTCGTTGCCGGCGTCCGAGGTGAGGTTACCCGTCACGTACCACCACTCGGTGCGGAACGATGGATGCGAGCCGTGATCCGCGGGAAACACGAACGGGCGTGGCTCGGAGGCTCGCGCGTAGCCCGCGGTGTCGGCACGGGCGAGGGTCTCGAGAACGGACAGTCGGGTCTCGAGCGTGTCACGTTCGGATCCGCAGGCGAGCGCGAGGGCGACCAGCGCCGGCGCGAGCGTTCGCGCGTGCATCACTCTCCCCTCATCGCCAACGCCGGAGATATCCGCGACATGCGCACCGCCGGATACACCCCCGCCAGAAGCGCGGCGACGATGGCCAGGGCGAGCGCCTGGGCGAGCACGCCCGCGCCGATCTGCATGTCGAGCGTCCAGCCGAACGCGCGCTTGTTGATCACGAAGATCATGACGGCGGAGAGCGCGAGGCCCATGGGGACGGCGAGCACACCCGAGACGACGCCCATCAGCCCAGTCTGCGTGATGACCAAGCGCCTGAGCTCGGCGGGCTCGAGACCCCATGCCCTCATCACGCCGAGCTCGCGTGAGCGCTCGAGCTCGAGCGCCATGAGCGCGCTGAGCACGCCGACGAACGCCACCACGAACGCCAACAGCCTCAGGACGGCGGTCACCTGGAACGTGCGATCGAACACTTCGAGCGATGCGTTCCGGAGCACGTCGTTCGTGCGCACGACGACGGTCAGGCCTTCCGGGACGGTCGCGAGCAGGTCGCGCACGACCTCCTCGGATTCGACACCTTCGTCGAGGAAGAGCGCGAGCGACGTCACGCCGGGATCGACGAACCAGCGATCGTAGAGCGCGCGGGAGATCGTGACCGCCCCCTGATCGGACCCGTAGTCACGAAAGACGCCGATCACGCGTGCCTGCTGTCTTCCTGTCGGCGTGGGGAGGTCGACGATGTCTCCCGGCCGGAGCCCCCGCCGGTACGCGAACGGCTCGGACACGAGCGCGCCATCCCCAGCACGAAACGCGCGCATGATGTCGTCCGCGTCGCCCTCCAGGAAGTCGAACGTCTCGCGGGTGCCCTGAGCGAGGTCGAGTCCGACCAGCCGATACGTCCCCGCCTCGTCCACGACGTCCACACCGCGATAGGTGCTGTGACTCGCGACGTCGGGATGAGCGATGAAGGCCGCGATGACGTCCGCCGGCAGCGTCCCGCTCGCGCGCGAAGCGCTCGGCCCCGGAAGCGAGACGTACACGTCGGCGACCAGCGTGGCGTCGAGCCAGCGGACGAGCGTGGCGCGAAAGCTCTGGATCATGATGCCGAGGCCCACCGTGACCGACACGGCGACGGAGAGTGCCGCGATCGCAGGGGCGGTGCGGCCGAGGGCGCGCACGATGCCACGCGCGGCGACGAGCCCGAGCGCACCGGAAACGCGCACCAAGAGTGGTCGCACGGCCGACGTGACCATCACCGCACCCATCGGCGTGAGGAGTGCGAGCCCCGCGATCACGAAGAACAGCGCCGCGAACCCGAGGCCGAGCCCTCCGTCGGGCAGGAGAAGGAGCGCTCCGCCGAACGCGGCCACGATCACTCCGAGCGCGGCCGCGAGAGGGGCAAGCCGGCGCGCCCTGGCCTCGTGCGAGGACCGGAGCATCGCGATCCGCGGCTCGGACGAGGCCGCCTCGAGCGCGGCAGGAAGCGCGGCCAAGAGCGTCGTGCCGAGGCCGAGAGCCGCGGCTTTCAGGAGTAGCGCCGGATCGGTCTGCACCCCCTCGACCGACACCACGAAGTAGAGGTCGTTGATCGTGCGCGTGACCATCCGCACGAGCCCCTGCCCGAGCGCCACGCCCGCGACGAGCCCCAACGCGACGCCCGCGGCGCCGATGACGAGCGCCTCGTTGAGGATGGTGCGCAGGATCTCCGCACGCGTGACGCCCAGCGCGCGGAGTCGGCCGATGAGGTCACGCCGCTGCACGACGGAGAACGTCATCGCGTTGTAGATCAGGAACGCGCCGAAGACGAGCGCGAGCAGGCTGAGCGCGGTCAGGTTCACATCGAACGCGTCGATCATGCCGGCCATGGTATCGGCGGTGGTGCCGGCGGCCTCCACCGACTCACCGGGTCCGAGTAGGGCGCGGACGCCTGCGAGGCGCTCCGCGCTGCGCGGATCGTCGGACGGCAGCAGCAGATCGATGCGGGTCAGGCTTCCCACCAGGCCGAGCACCTCCTGCGCGGTCGAGACATCGACCAGCAGGAGGTCCGCGAGCCCCGCGCGAGAGAGATCATCGAGCGGCTCGACGATGCCCACCACCTCCAGCTCCCACGACCGCCCGCCCACCATGATCGGCAACGTCTCACCCGGCTCCACGCCGGCGCGGGCTGCGGTGGGTGCTGCCAACACCACGGCGAGCCGCGTGGTGAGCAGAGCGGCCGGGTCGAGCTCGGCGGGACCGCCGACGACGAACGGTCGGAACGGACCCTCCGAGAAGGGATCGATCCCGAGAACCCGGAGCGCCTCGCCCGGAAGCCGCGGAGAGGACCCGAAGCCCTCGACGACCGGCGCCGACTCGTGGATGCCCACCTCGCGGCGTATCCGCATGAAGAGCCGCTCGTCGAGGATGCCGAGCTCGCTCACGACCTCGTGCGTGCTCCGTCCCGCGACGGTCTCGGCGGACACCGCGAACGCGCTCCGGGCGCTGCGCGTCGCCAGGTCGATCGACAGGACCACGGCGACGCCCAGCGCCACGCCGACGATCGACAGTACCAGCTGCGCCCTGTGGCGTAGCAGATGCCGCGCGCTCGCGAGGGTGAGAAGCTTCACGATGCCCCGTCCTCGACGAGCCGGCCGTGAGCGAGCCGCAGGACGCGGTCCATACGCGCCGCCAACGGTCGGGAGTGCGTGACGACGACGAGCGTGCGCCGCTCGCCGCTCACCAGCTCGGCCATCAAGTCGCCCACCTTGGCCGCCATCTCTTCGTCCAGATTACCCGTGGGCTCGTCCGCCAGCACGAGCTCCGGGTCGTGCACGAGCGCGCGCGCGAGGGCCACCCGTTGCTGCTCGCCGCCCGACAGCCGATCCGGGAACGTGTCGGCGCGCGCGATGAGCCCGACGCGCTCGAGGAGCGCCCGCGCGCGCTTCTGATGCACGTCGTCCGCTTCGCCCTTGAGCTCGAGCGGAAGCAGCAGGTTCTCGAGGACCGTGAGCGTGGGCAGCAGGTTGAAGAACTGGAAGACGAAGCCGATGTGCTTGCGCCGGAAGCGCGTACGCTCGACTTCGCTGAGCGCCGTCAGGTCGGTGCCGGCGATCGTGACGGTGCCGGTGTCAGGCTTGTCGATCCCACTGATGAGGTTCAGGAGCGTGGACTTACCCGAGCCCGAAGGGCCGAGGATCGCCACGCGCTCACCCGGCGCGACGCGGGCGCTCGCGCCGTCCAGCACCACGTGCACGCGGCCGCCCTCCTCGTACCCTTTGCGCAGGTCGCGGAGCTCGAGCTGGGGCGCGGCGGAAGGCGAATGGGGCTGAGAGGCGGGCACGCTCGCGACCTGGTTGGCAGGGCCGTCTACGGTCGGTCCCCGTCGCAAATCATGCACCCCGGGGCCGGCGGGTCCAGCGGAGGGCGGCCCTCAGTCCCCGCGGGGACTGGGGCTGCGGGCGAGAGTCGCCTAGTTGTTCGGCGCGCCGTTACGGATCCAGGCCTCGAGGATCAAGCGGTTCCCAACGGAGACCTTCGTGCCGTGCGGGCCACACTCGTCGATGGCATCGCCCGTGGTCTGCATGAGCGTCCACAATACGCTTTCGGTCAGTCCGGTGGCTCCGCCGGCCGAGCTGATTCGACGGAAGGTGGCGGGGAGATTCGGGAGATTCGCATCGCAGTTTGGACGCAGATTTCGTAGCAGCGCCGAGTAGTTCGCGACGGCGTTGGCCGGGTCGAGAACGAGCCCACTGAATCCGGAAGGCGGGGCG
>Ga0105107_10003235_pt1 | contig 10786 bp, 10 predicted proteins | sample PPLLaktember2015_6_FD_79335 | JGI IMG/M metagenome (GOLD analysis project Ga0105107, IMG submission 79335) | Freshwater sediment microbial communities from Prairie Pothole Lake near Jamestown, North Dakota, USA - PPLs Lake P8 Core (1) Depth... | ecosystem: Environmental > Aquatic > Freshwater >... | reverse complement strand
CGCGACGCCCTCCCCCTCGCGGATCAGGCCGAGGAGGATGTGCTCCGTGCCCACGTATTCGTGATGCAGCCGCGCCGCCTCCTCGCGCGCCATCTGCAGCACCTTCCGGACACGATCGGTGAAGTTGTAGCCGTTCATCCTGTCACCCCGCGTCGGGACCGCCCCCACGGCGGCCCGCTTCCTCGGCCAGCACCCCCCGCACGTACGCCGCGCGGCGTCGCGGCAGCTCCGCGTCGCCCAGCGCCAGGCCCGTCTGGGCCGCCAGGTGCGCCGGCTGGGTGTGGATCAGCAGCTTGTTGAGCGCGTACAGCCCCACTTCGCGGATCAGGCCCGTCCCCGCGCCCAGCCGCACCCCGCTGAGCAGGTTCATCGCCTCCTCGAAGGAGAGCGAGCGGGCGTGGCGCAGGAGGCCGTACGCGCGCCAGACCTTGTCCTCGATCACGGACGGCGCGTCGCGCAGCAGGACGGCGCGCGCCTCCTCCTCGTACGCGATGACCTGCCGGACCATCTTCCCGAGATGGTCGAGCAATTCCCGTTCCGTGCGGCCGAGGGTGGTCTGGTTCGACAGCTGGAAAAGGTTGCCGACGACCTCGCTGCCCTCGCCGTACAGCCCCCGGAAGGTGAGCCCGACCTGCCCCAGACCCTGGAGCACTTTCGTGATTTCCTTGGTCAGGACGAGCCCGGGCAGGTGGATCAGGACCGACGCCCGCAGGCCCGTGCCGACGTTGGTCGGACAGCTCGTAAGATAACCGAACTCGGGATGGAAAGCATAGGGAAGTCGTTGTCCCAGTTCGGTGTCCAGCCGGTCCACCTCGCGGTAGGCGGCCTCCAGCGCGAGGCCGGAAACGAGCCCCTGGAGGCGCAGGTGGTCCTCCTCGTTGACCATGGCGCCGACCGGGCCGGCCGAGAGCAGCGCCGCCGCCGGCCGCACCGCCTGGTCGCCCTCCAGCCCCGCCAGCTCCCGGCTGACCAGGTGGCGCTCGTGGAGCTGCAGCCGCTCGTCGTGATCCAGCCGGTCGAGCCGGAAGACCGCCGCGGCGCGGAGTGGCCGGGTGGCCTCCCCCGCGGAGAGGATCTCGTCCAGCACCGCCTCGCGCTCGGCGACCCCGCTCCGGACCGGGAAGGGCCGCCCGCGCAGGTTCCGCGCGAGCCGCACCCTGGTGGAGAGGACGAGGTGGCTCTCCGGGCCGCTGGCGTCGAGCCAGGCCAGCCCACCGTCGGGGAGGAGCGTGAAGTCGATCATCCCAGCTCCTGCAGGCGGTCGCGGAGCTCCGCGGCCAGCTCGAAGTTCTCCTCGCTCACCGCCGCCTGCAGGCGGGCGCGGAGCTCCCGCACCCGGGCGTCCACGTCGGCCGGGGCGAAGCCTTCCGCGAGGTACTGCTCCCCGCGGTGATGCGTGGCGCCGTGGAGGCGTCGCAGGAGCCCGCGGAGCGGGCCCGCGAACGCCTGCCAGCACTCCGCGCACCCGAGGCGGCCGGTGGCGCGGAAGTCCTCCAGCGTCGCGCCGCAGGCCGGGCAGGCCTCGGCGGCCGCCTCCTCCCCCGCCTCGGACGCCTTCCCGAGCGCCGCGACGAGCTGGCCGAGCGGCGTCTTCCCAACGGTCTCGGCGGCGGCGACGCCCTGCTCCGCGGCGCACTGGACGCAGAGGTGGACCTTCGTCACCTCGCCCCCCGCCACCTGGTGCAGGTGAACGACGGCTTCCCGCTCCCCGCACCGCTCGCAGCGCATCAGGCCATCGCCTCCGCCCCGGCGCGCGGGAGCAGCCGGCCCCCCTCGAGGGTGAGGATCCGGTCGGCGCGGGCGGCGAAGCCCCGGTTGTGCGTGACCACCACGACGGCCATCTGGTAGTCGGCGGCGAGGCCGGCGAAGAGCTCGTGGAGCTGGTCGCCGTGGGCCTGGTCGAGGTTGCCGGTCGGCTCGTCGGCGAGGAGCACGCGCGGCCCGGCGGCGAGCGCGCGCGCCACCGCGGCGCGCTGCTGCTCGCCGCCGGAGAGCTGCGGCGGCAGGTGCGCGAGGCGCCCCCCGAGCCCGACCGCGCCCAGGAGCTCGCGCGCCCGCGCCTCCGCGGCCCGGCGTCCCTCACCGGCGATGAGCAGCGGCATCGCCACGTTCTCCAGCGCGGTGAAGTCCCGCAGGAGGTGGTGGAACTGGAAGACGAACCCGACCTTCCGGTTCCGGAGCGCGGCGAGGGCATCGGGCCCGAGCCCAGCGTAGTCGGTGCCGTCGAGCCGGACCTGCCCCGCCGTGGGCCGGTCGAGGGCGCCAAGCAGGTGGAGCAGCGTGCTCTTGCCGGTGCCGCTCGCCCCGACGATCGCCACGAACTCGCCGCGGCCCACGTCGAGGTCCACGCCGGACAGCACCTCGATCTCGGCGCCATCGCCGCCGAGGTACCGCTTCACCAGGCCGCGGGCCTCGAGCACGGTCATTCCCACCGGATCGCCTCCACCGGCTCGAGCCGCGCCGCGCGGGAGGACGGGAAGACCGTGACCACGATCGCGAGGGCGAAGCTGGCGAGGAGCACGAGGCCGACGTCGAGCGCCTCCACCCGCACTGGCAGCCGGTCGATGAAGTAGACCGACGGGTCGATGCGGATCAGGCCGTCGAAGGCCCGCGCGACGGTGAGCCCGAGGACCAGCCCGAGCGCCACCCCCGCGAGCCCGATCATCGCCCCCTGCGCGAGGAACACCCGGCGGATGGCGCCGCGCGTGAGCCCCATCGCCTGCAGGATGCCGATCTCGCGGGTCTTGGAGGACACCGTCATCGTCAGCGTGGCGACGATGTTGGAGGCTGCCACCAGGATGATGAAGAAGATCACCAGGGCCATGCCCAGCTTCTCCAGCTGGAGCGCGCTGAAGAGCGAGGCGTTCTGGGTCTGCCAGTCGAGGGCGCGGTAGGGGTAGCCGAGCGCCGCCTCGAGCTGGGTGCCGACCGCGCCGGCGCGCCAGGGGTCGGCCACGCGCACCTGGAGGCCGGAGACCGCGTCGCCCAGGCCGGTGAACGCCTGGGCCACCGGCAGGCTCATCACCACGAACTGCTGGTCGTACTGGAACATCCCGGTGTCGAAGATGCCGGTGACCTCGAAGCGCCAGAAGCGCGGCATCGCCACGCCCAGCGCGCGGTTCACCCTGGCCGCGGAGGGCGGCACGAGCGAGACCACGTCGCCGGGCCGGACATTGATGCGCTCGGCGAGCCGCCAGCCGAGGAGCACCGCCCCGTCCATCCCCTCGCGCGTGGGACGGAGGCCGAGGTCGCCCTCCCGGAGCACGTCGGGGAGCGAGGTCACGGCGAGGGAGGCACTGTCGGGCTCGACGCCGAGGACGCTCACCGTGGTGGCATAGTCGGCGCCCGCCGTGATGATGGACTCGGTGATGATCTCCGGGGCGGCGGCCACGACCTCGGGGTTGGCCCGGATGGTGGCGAGCGCCGCCTGCCACCCCTCGACGCGGAGGCCCGCGCCGTAGGTCAGGATCCGGAGGTGGGGGCTCGCCACCAGGATGCGGTCGCGCAGGTCGTCGCGGAGGCCGTTCATCAGCCCGAGGACCACGATGAGCGCCATCACCCCGACGGCGAGCCCGCCGACGGCGATGCCGGTGATGAGCGAGACGCCCCGCCCCCCGCGGCGGCTCCGCAGGTAGCGGGCGGCGATCCGGAGCTCGAGCGCCGAGGGGAGGCGCACCTCAGGCCTCGGGGCGCATGGCCGGGAAGAGGATGACGTCCCGGATGGAGGGCTGGTCGGCCAGCAGCATCACCAGCCGGTCCACGCCGATCCCGACCCCGCCGGTGGGCGGCATCCCGTACTCCAGCGCGCGCACGTAGTCGGCGTCGAGGTGCTGGGCCTCGTCGTCGCCCTCGGCGCGCATCGCGGCCTGGCCCTCGAACCGGCGGCGCTGGTCGTCGGGATCGTTGAGCTCGCTGAACGCGTTGGCCAGCTCCCGGCCCTGCACGAAGAGCTCGAACCGCTCGGTGAGGGTCGGGTCGTCGCGATGGAGCTTGGCCAGCGGCGACAGCGCCACGGGGTAGTCCACCACGAAGGTGGGCTGGACCAGGGTCGGCTCGAGCACCGCCTTGAAGACCTCGTCCACCAGCTTGGCGCCGTGGAACGTGGCCGCCTCGTCCGCGGGCACGTGGCGGGCGCGGAGCACGGCGCGGAGCTCCTCCGGCGCGGCGGCGCGCACGTCCACCCCGGCAAGCTCGCGGATGCCGTCCACGAAGCGCACCCGGCGGAACGGCGGGGTGAAGTCGAGCGTCACGCCCTCGCGCTCGACCCGGAGCCCGCCGCACACCGCCTGCACCAGGTCGGCGAGCATCTCCTCCACCAGGGCCATCATGTCGCCGTAGTCGGCGTAGGCCTGGTAGAACTCGAGCATCGTGAACTCGGGGTTGTGGCTCCGGTCCATCCCCTCGTTCCGGAAGTCGTGGCCGATCTCGTAGACCCGCTCGAGCCCGCCCACGATGAGCCGCTTGAGGTAGAGCTCGTCGGCGATCCGGAGGTAGAGCGGCATGTCGAGCGCGTTGTGGTGCGTCACGAACGGCCGCGCCGAGGCCCCGCCATAGAGGGGCTGCAGGATCGGCGTCTCCACCTCGAGGTAGCCGCGCGCGTCGAGGAAGCCCCGCAGCCGCCGGACCACCGCGGCGCGGAGCCGGAAGACCTCGCGGACCCCGGGGTGCACCGCGAGGTCGGCGTACCGCTGGCGGTAGCGGGTCTCCGGGTCGGAGAGGCCGCCGAAGACCTGCCGATCCCCGTCCGGCCCGGCCACGACCTTGCCGCGCGGGAGCGGACGGAGCGACTTGGCGAGGAGGGTCACGCCGGGCGTGCCCGCCGCGTCGGCCGGGACGGCCTGCACCGTGACCTCGCCGGTCCGGGTGCGCATCAGGCGGCCGGCCACGCCGACGTGGTCGTCCAGGTCGAGCAGCGTCACCAGCTCCCAGAGCCCGGCCGGCTCCAGCTCGTCCTTCCGGAAGTAGGCCTGGATCCGGCCGCTGGCGTCCTCGAGGTGGGCGAAGGCGGTCTTCCCCGCCGTCCGGATCGCGACCACGCGGCCCGCCACCCGCACCACCGGGCCCGCATCGCCCATCGCGTCGTCGTAGAGCGCCGCCGCATCGGCGGCGGCGTGGGTCCGGTCGTAGCGGTAGGCGAAGGGCCGGACGCCGATCGCCTCCAGCCGCTCGCGGGTCTCGCGCCGGGCCGCCTCAACGTGGCTCCGCTCGAGGGCGTCGGTCACGCGGCCCGCCCGCCGGCGCGCTTGAGCCAGGCGTGGATGAACTCGTCGAGGTCGCCGTCCATGACCCGCTGGACGTCGCCGACCTTGAGCTCGGTGCGGTGGTCGTTGACCATCGTGTAGGGCTGGAAGACGTAGCTCCGGATCTGGTTCCCCCAGGAGTTGTCCGCCTTGGTGGCCTCGAGGGCGTCCTTGGCCGCCTGCTGCTCCTCGAGCTTCCGGCGGTAGAGCGCCGCGCGGAGCATCTTCATCGCCACCTCGCGGTTCTTGTACTGGCTCCGCTCCTGCTGGCAGCTCACCACGATGCCCGTGGGCAGGTGGCGGAGGCGGACCGCGGAGGACGTCTTGTTGACGTGCTGCCCGCCGGCGCCCGAGGCGCGGAAGACCTCCATCTCGATGTCCTCCTCGCGCAGGTCGATCTCGATCGTGTCGTCCACCGAGGGGAAGACGAAGACCGACGCGAAGGAGGTGTGCCGGCGGGACTGGGAGTCGTACGGCGAGATCCGCACCAGGCGGTGCACCCCGGTCTCCGCCTTGAGGTAGCCGTAGGCGTACTCGCCCTTGATCTCGAGCGTGGCGGACTTGATCCCCGCCTCCTCCCCCTCCTGCCGGTCGAGCAGCCGCACCTCGTAGCCGCCCCGCTCCGCCCACCGGGTGTACATCCGGAGCAGCATCTCCGCCCAGTCCTGGCTCTCGGTGCCGCCCGCGCCGGGGTGGATGGTCAGGATCGCGTCCCGGACGTCGTCCGGGTCGCTCAGGAGGGAACGGAGCTCGAAGACGTCGAGGTCGTGGGCGGCCTGCGCCACCTCGCGGACCAGCTCGGCGGCCATCTCCTCGTCGGGATCCGCCTCGAGCAGCTCGGCAAGGCCGGCCGCATCGGCCAGGCGCCGCTCCAGCTCGTCGAAGGGACCGAGGGTGCCGCGGAGGCCCTTCAGCTCCTGGACCGCGGCCCGGGCGCGGTCCTGCTGGCCCCAGAAGCCCGGTTCGGCCTGCTGGGCCTCGAGCGCGGCCATCCGCTCCCGCCTGGCGGGGACGTCAAAGGAACCCCCGGAGCTCGTCGAGCCGGCGGCGGAGGTCCTCGAGGCGGTCGGTTGTGTCGGACATCGCGTACTCCACGGGTGAATGCGAGAGCCGCCCGACCGCCGGGGCGGACGAGCGGCTCGCGAAGACCCCAATATACCCGGTCGGGCGCACGCCGGGGAGCGGTGCCCTCAGAAGACCGGCTGCCCCTCGGCGAGGATCTCGTTGAGCGCCTCGGTGAAGAACGGCGTGGACTCCGCGAGGTCGCGGCCGACCTGCACCGTGTACTCCTCCCAGCTCTTCTTGATCTCCTCCGCGAACGACTCCTTGAGGCGCCCGGCCCGGAGCGCTTCCCGACGCCGCTCGGCGTGGTAGACGGCGATGTCGGACACCAGCGCCCGGGCGAGCCGCCGCGCCTTCTGCCGCGGATCCTGGGAGAGGAACGGGTTGACGGGCGCGCCGGGCCGGGCCGGCGCCGGCGGCGGCGACGGGGCCGCCACCGCTGCGGCCGCGCCTCCCGCCGGCGGGGCGAGCGGCTGGCCGGCCCCACGGGCCGGCGGCGCGAAGCCGGGGGCGTGCGCCGGCGGCGGACCCGCCGGCCGCGGCCCTGCGGGCCGCGCCAAGGGCGCCGGGGGATGGGGGGCCGGGGCCGCCACCGGCGCAGGCGCGGTCGTGGGCGGCGGCGGCGGCGGCGGGGCCGGGCGCGGTGCCGCCACCCGCGGTTCCTCCCGCTCGGGGACGGGTGCGGGCATCGGCGCGGGCGTCGCGGCCATGACCGGCTCGGTCGTGACGGCGAAGACGGCCTGGCAGACCGCGCAGCGCGCGCGGACGCCACCGGGCGGCACCTTCGCCGGGTCGATGCGGTAGACGGTCTGGCAACTCGGGCAGGTCACGGTCATGGTCGGCTCCTCAACGCCCTCCCCGCGCACCCGGCGGGGCGTCGGGCTCGCTCGCCTGGCGCCGGTCCACCACGAACACGGAACCGGGCAGCGTCTTGGCGTAACTCTTCATCTCGGTGGCCAGCTCGCTCACCTGGGCCGGGTGGGTGAACCGGCGGTGGCGGTTGGTCACGATCCCGATGGACAGCGTCATGAGCGGCACGCGGTGCAGCTGGCCCCGGCGGTCCTTCCCGAAAAAGTAGCCTGCCCGGCGGTCCTGCTCGTTGTACTGCCAGGGGATCAGCGTGTCGAACACCGAGAGGATCTCGGTGCACACCGGGCTGATCTGGTCCGCGGAGACGATGAAGATGAAGTCGTCCCCGCCGATGTGGCCAGTGAAGCCGTCGGCGCCCACCATGCCCCGCACCACGTCGTGCAGGATCCGGGAGAGCAGGTAGATCACCCGGTCGCCGTCGTAATAGCTGTACCGGTCGTTGAACTCCTTGAAGTGGTCGAGGTCGGCGTAGCAGACCGCGAAGGGCCCGCCCCCCTCGAGCCGGCGCCGGATCTCGCGCTCGATCTCGGTCGTGCCCGGCATCCGCGTCGAGGGATGCACCGACACGTCCCGCTGGGCCCGGGCCACCATCGCCTCGAGCCGGGCGCGGCGCTCCGTGCCGTCGAACAGGCCGGTGATGACCTCGTCCGCCCCCGCGCCGAACCAGGCACGCACCGGCCCCGGCTCGTGGGCCGAGCCGAGGACCGCGATCGGCGCCACCGCAGTGAAGGCGTCTGCCTTGAGCCGCGCCAGCAGCGCGAGTCCCGCCTCGCCCATCGTGTCGCCGTCGAACACCAGCACGGCGTTCGCCCCGCGGAGGACGAGCTCCTCCACCGCCGCGCCATCCGTCATCGCCTGCACCGGATAGCCCCGGTCCTCCGCCCACTGCCGCACCAGGGGAGGCACCGCGCCGGCGCCCGGCGAGTGATAGATGAGCGTCGGGCGGCTACGCAAGCCGTGGCTCCCGTAAGCGGGTGTCGGTCTTCAACTTAGGAGCACGGGGGGCGGACTGTCAAATGAAGAGCGCCCCCGCGGCCACCAGCGCGTACACCGCGAGCAGCTGGACGCCCTCGAACCAGTGCGACTCGCCGTCCAGGGTGATGATCGCGGCCACCACGGTGGACATCGCGAGCGCGATGACCTCGAAGGGGGTGAACGCGAGGTTCATCCCCTGCCCCATGAGGATCCCGATGAACACCAGGAGCGGTGCGATCAGCAGCGCCACCTGCGTGCTCGAACCCAGCGCGATCTGCAGCGCGAGGTCGGTCTGCCCCTTCCGGGCCACGACGACCGCCGTCGCGTGCTCGGCGGCATTGCCGATGAGCGGGATGATGATCAGGCCGAGGAAGATCTCGGAGAGCCCGCTCCCGGCGGTGACCGCCTCGGTCGCGTGCACCAGGATCTCCGCCTGGACCGCGGTGGCCGCCGTGGCGAGGACGAGGAGGCCCACGGCCCTCGGGACCGTCCAGACCTTCCCGGTGGTCGGATGCGGGTCACCCCCGAAGACGCGGCTGTGCGTCTTGAGGGAGAAGAGCAGCGAGGCCAGGTAGGTGAGCAGCAGCACCACCGCCACGATCTCCGAGAGGTGCAGCTCCTCGACCCGGCCCGCCTCCGGGTGCAGCGAATGGAAGAGCGCGGGGAACACCAGGCCGATCACGGCCAGGGCCAGCATGCCGGCGCTCATCCCGGCGGCCGTGCGGTTGAAGCGGAAGGTCTGGGTCTTCGTGCCGGCCGCCACGAACGACAGCCCGAGGATCAGCAGCAGGTTGCCCAGGATCGACCCGGTGATGGACGCCTTGACGAGGTCCACCAGCCCCTGCCGCAGCGCGGCGACGGCGATGATGAGCTCCGCGGCATTGCCGAAGGTGGCGTTGAGCAGCCCGCCCACCGTGGGGCCGGTGCGCGCGGCGAGGTGTTCGGTGGCCTCGCCCATCCAGCCCGCGAGCGGCAGCACGCCGAGGCACGCGATCGCGAAGACCAGGCCCGGTGCCGCGTGCGCCCACGCGAGATACCAGGACAGCGGCACGCAGGCGACGAGCACGCCCCGGACCAGGAGGCCGAACCAGTTGCGCGCCGCGCGAGGCGCCCTGGGCGCCGGGGCCGAGGACCTCGCCTGGGCGGCCGCGCGGAGGGACTCCTCCACTTCCGCGCGCCGGGCCCGGATCTCGAGTTCCCGCCGCGATTCTCGCGGCTCGACCTCGTCCCGCGCCCGCTGGTCGGGCGTCCGCTCGGTCCGCGCCGGCTGCTTAGGTGCCGGTTTCTCCTGCCGGGGGGGCCTGGGCGGCTTGGGCGGCTTCGGTTCCCGGGGCGGCCGCGCGGGCGGCGCGGGCGGCTCCGGGACATCCATGGAGGGCGACGGGCCCGCTGTCGCCTCCCTCGGGGCGGCTCGGGCCGGCCGCTCCTCCGGTGCGGCGCCCAGCGCACGGGCAGCGGGGCCGCCCCGCTCCGCGGCGATCGCGGAGAGCAGGTGCTCCGGGCCGACCGGCTCCCCCCCCGCGGCTGCCGCCGCGGCCGCCAGCGCCCGTTCCGCCCGGGGCCGGAGAACCGGCGGATCGGCCGGCTCGGCCGTGCCGGGCTTCGCGCCTTCCTCGAGGCGGGTCCGCACCACGTCGGCGGACAGCCCTCGCTCGGCGAGGACGGCGAGCACGGCGGGATGCGCCTGCCGCAGCAGGCCGAGCAGGAGGTGCTCCGTGCCGAGGCGGTCGTGCCCCAGGCGCGCGGCCTCCGCGCGGGCGGCCTCGAGCGCGTCGCGGCCGGCCGCCGAATAGACGGGTTCGGTCATCAGGAGGGGAGCTTCAGAGGGGCCGGGCGTCGTCCACCAGCATCACCGGGATCCCGTCCTCGACGGGATAGACCAGGCGGCAGGCGTGGCAGACCAGACGCTCGTCGGGCCCGGGGTGGTACTCGAGGTCGCCCTTGCACTTGGGGCAGACGAGGATCTCCAGGAGCTCGGGCGGGAGGCTCACGACGGCGACTCCTGTTCCGCGCGGGGGAAGCCGAACCGGGTGAGTGCCGCGGCGCTCCGGCGCCACTTCGGCAGCACCTTCACCCGGAGGTCGAGGTAGACGGGATCTCCGGTGAGGGCTTCCAGCCGGGCACGGGCGTGCTGGCCGATGGCCTTGACCATTCGGCCGCCCTTGCCGACCACCATCCCCTTCTGGGACTCCCGCTCGACGAACAGCGTTGCACGAATGTACACCGGCCGTTCATTCTCGCGGAACTCCTCCACCTCGGCGGCGAAGCTGTAGGGCAGCTCCTCACCCAGGTTCTCGAAGGCGGCCTCCCGCAGGTATTCCACCACGAAGAAGCGGAGCGGCTGGACGCCGATCTCCTCGGGGTCGTAGTCGAAGGGGCCCTCGGGAAGGAGGGGTTCCAGCCGGTCGAGGAGCATGGGAAGGCCCTCACCCCGGGTGGAGGAGACCACCACCGCGCCCTCTGCCTCCAGCAGATGGCGCGCCTCCGGGGTGACCAGGTCACCCTTGGTGTAGCAGGTCACGACGGGCACCCCGGCGGCCGCGGCGCCATCGGGGCCGAGGAGGTCGCGGAAGGCCGGCGCCGGGGCTGCCGGGGCGGGATGCAGGTGCACCACGGCGTGCATCTGGCGGAGCGTCTCG
>Ga0105107_10003234_pt1 | contig 10789 bp, 13 predicted proteins | sample PPLLaktember2015_6_FD_79335 | JGI IMG/M metagenome (GOLD analysis project Ga0105107, IMG submission 79335) | Freshwater sediment microbial communities from Prairie Pothole Lake near Jamestown, North Dakota, USA - PPLs Lake P8 Core (1) Depth... | ecosystem: Environmental > Aquatic > Freshwater >... | reverse complement strand
TAGTAGGCGTGCTCCCACAAGTCGACGGCGAGGAGCGGCGCGCCTCCCTGGCGGAGCGGATTGTCCGCGTCGTGGGTGGTGACCACCCGCAGCCGGTGCCGGAAGTCGAGGGCGAGCCAGAGCCAGCCGGAGCCGAAGTGACCGTCCGCCGCGTGGACGAGGCGGCGCTCGAGCTCGGCGAGGCTGCCGAAGTCGCGCTCGATGGCCGCCAGCAGCTCGCCCCCCGGCGGGCTTCCGCCGGGCGTGAGGCTCTTCCAGAAGAAGTCGTGGTTCCACACCTGGGCCGCGTTCTCGAAGACCTCGCCGCTCGCGCTCCGGATCAGGGCCTCCAGGGGCTCGTCCTGCTCCGGCTTGCTGCGCGTGAGCTCCAGCAGCTTCTTCAGGTAGCCGCGGTGGTGGCGCTCGTAGTGGACCTCGACGGTCAGCCCCGTGATGTGCGGCTCGAGGGCGTCCTTCGCGTAGGGAAGCGGCGCTAGCGTTCGTTCCATTCGGGCGACTCCTCGCGCACGGTGTTGCCCTCGAGGATTGCAACGGACGTGCCGCGCGCAGGGCGTGTGGCGGCGCGCGGGACGCCCGCGGCAGGCGCACCCGGGCTGCAGCTTCTACAATCCGCTTCCGGCGCCGTCAGCCTCGGGCCGCGGCGGCCCCGTACACCGCGAGGCGGTTGTAGAGCGTCTTCAGGCTGATCCCGAGCACCTCGGCCGCGCGCTTCTTGTCTCCGGCGAGCTGCTCCAGGGTGGCGAGGATCAGCTCCCGCTCGACCTCGGAGATCGAGGTGCCGACGTTCACGCGCAGGGCGCCGTCCGGCTCCGCGGGTCGGGCCGCGGTTTCCCCTTCCGGGACCGGGAGGTCCTCGGCGGCGATCACGTGGTCGGTCATGATGGCCGCGCGCTCTACCACGTTGCGCAGCTCGCGCACGTTGCCGGGCCACGGCAGCTCGCGCAGCCGCAGCAGCGCCGCGTCGGACCAGCGCTTGTCGGTGGCCTCCCGGCGGTTCAGCGCGGCGAGGAAGTGCTCGGCCAGGACTACGACGTCGTCGCCTCGCTCGCGGAGCGGCGGCAGATGGATCGGGAAGACGTTCAGGCGGTACAGCAGGTCCTCGCGCAGCGAGCCGGCTTCGACGGCCTGCTTGGGATTGCGGTTGGACGCCGAAACCACCCGCACGTCCACGGGAATGGCCTCGGTGGAGCCGACCCGGGTCACCGCGCGCGCCTCGAGCACCCGCAACAGCTTCACCTGGAGCTCGAGGGGCATCTCGGTGATCTCGTCCAGGAACAGCGTCCCTCCGTCGGCCTGCTCGAAGAAGCCCTGCCGGCGCCGGTCGGCCCCCGTGAAGCTGCCGCGCTCGTGGCCGAAGAGCTCGCTCTCGATCAGCGTGGGAGAGATCGCCCCGCAGTTCACGGCGACGAAGGGCCGCGCCTTGCGGCGGCTCTGGGAGTGGATCGTCTCGGCCACGAGCTCCTTGCCGGTGCCGCTCTCGCCGAGGACGAGGACGCTCGCCTCGGTCGGCGCGACCCGGGCGATCAGGTCGTAGACCTCCTGCATGGCCTTCGAGCGGCCGATCAGGGGCCCGAAGCGGCCCAGCTCGCGCAGCTCGCCCCGCAGCGAGGCCACCTCGGCGCGCAGGGCGGCCGCGCGCGAGACGTGGGCCAGCACGCTCTGGAGGCGCGGCTGGTCGACGGGCTTCGTCAGGTAGTCGAGGGCGCCGCGCCGCAGGGCGTCCACCGCCGAGTCGACGCTCGCGTTCCCGGTGATCACGACGAAAGCGGCCAGGGCAGCGCCCTCGTCGCGAGCCAGCTCGAGGCCGTCCCCGTCCGGAAGGCTGAGGTCGATCAGCACGATGTCGGCGGGAGCCTTCGCGAGGAGGGCGCGGGCCGTGCCCACCGAGTCGGCCTGCCGCACGACGAACCCCTCGCGCTCCACGAGCAGCGCCATGCTCTCCCGGAAGTCTGCGTCGTCGTCGACCACCAGCGCGGAAAGCGTCGTCATCTCGTTACCCCACCGTAGGCTGGAAGTTCATCTCGACCCAGTAACGCGCGGCCTCGGCCAGCCATCCACCCGGCTCGCGCGTCTCCGCCCGCTTCACCAGATAGCTGTTGGCCCCGAGCTCGTAGGCGCGGCGGACGTCGTCCGGGCACGACGACGTCGAAACCACCACCACGGGGATCGACCGCGTCTGCGCGTGGCTGCGCAGCGCGCGGAGGACCTCGAAGCCGTCGACGAGAGGCATGCGGAGATCGAGGAAGATCACCTGGGGCCGCAGGCGCTCGCCGGGGTCCGGGCGACCCGAAAGGTGCAGGACCGAGAGGGCTTCGCGCCCGTTGTGCGCCGTGCGCACGTCGACCGGGAGGCCGGTCCGGCGCAGCGCGCGGAGGGCGATGTCGAGATCGTCGCTGCTGTCGTCGACGAGGAGGATCGTCACGGCGACCCCTGGCCGGCCGGGAGCGCGAGGTAGAAGCGGGCGCCGCCCCCGGGCTCGCCCTCCGCCCAGACGCGTCCGCCGTGCCGCTCCGCTGCCTGCCGCACGATCGCGAGGCCGACCCCGGCCCCGGGGAACTCGTCGCGCGCGTGGAGCCGCTCGAAGGCGCGGAACAGGCGGCCGGCGAAGCGGGGGTCGAAGCCGACGCCCTCGTCGGCGACCCAGTAGACGACCCCTCCGTCGGGCTCCCGGCGGCCCCCGACGGCCAACTGCGCCTTCTCGCGCCCGCCCGAGAACTTCGCGGCGTTCGCGAGGAGCTCGGCGAAGCAGGCGCGGAGGAGCGCCGGGTCCGCGAACGCCGCCGGCAGCGCGCCGAGGGAGAGCTCCGCCGGGCGCAGGGCCGGCGGCAGGCTCGCGAAGGCCTCGCGAGCCAACCCCTCGGCGTCGACGCGCTCGGGCCGCAAGGGCTCGCGCGCCGCCCGGGAGAGGCGGGTGAAGCCCTCGAGCAGCGCGAGGGCGGAATGGGCGGCCCGACGGATGCGGGCGAGCAGGCGGCGCGCGTCGTCGTCGAGCTCCTTGCCGTGATCCTGCTCCAGCACGCTCGCGAAGTTCACGACCGCACCGAGGGGCGAGCGCAGATCGTGGTTGAACGAGCGCAGCACGCTCTCTTCCTCGGCGTTCGCTCCGGCGAGGAGTCCCGGCTCCGGCGCGAGAGCTTCGCTCCCCGGCGCCTCCATCCCGGTCCGCCGCGGCGCCCGCGCCCGCAGCGCGAGGGCCGCGCCGACGAGGAGGCACACCGAGCCGAACACCGCCCCGGCGAGACTGGCCGGCCCCCACTCTGCGGAGAGGGCTCTACCGAGGGCAGCGCCCAGGAAGCCGCTCGCCAGCGCCCCGATCACGACGCCGAGTCGCGGCCGCGCCTCGAGTTTTTGCTCCACGTTCGTGTCGATTCTACAATTTCCAGGCGAATCCGGTGCTTCCATCCTCCAGGAGCCTCCCAGCGGGTCTCGCGGCGCCTCCCAACCTTCTTTCGTAAAGCCCGTTCGCAGCATTCGTGCCATTTGCGATTGGCCCCACGGGGCCCCGTCGGCCTCCCGAGCCGGCGCCGCCGAGCGGGCGGAAATTCGCGTCCACGCGCTTCCCGGACCGCCGACGGGGATCCCCCGGCTCCTCCGTCCAGCCCTGTGGCCGGCCGCCGCGCTCGCGGGGATCGTCGTCGTGGCGCCCTCGTATTCGCGGGAGACTTCGACGTCGCGCCAGCGCGCGCCTCCGCGACGTCCTGCTCGCCCTCTCGCTGCGCGCAGCGAGGGCGCGCTCCGCCGCGCGCGCCGCGTGTGACTGCGCTCACATTGACAGGCTCGAGGCGGGTGATTCAATTTGAAGGCTCGCCGCCGCGAGGCGTTCCGCGCCCCTACACCTTCCGCCGCGCGGCAGCGAACGAGGTGATCGATGCCGGCTGGCGCCGCGCTGAGGCCTCGATTCTCGCGATGGGTGTCTCCTCTCGGTGTCGCGACCGTCGTCCTCGGCACCGGAATGCTCCTGCTCGAGTCCCTGGCGCCGGCGCGCGAATCCCTCGGACCGTTCCGCAACGCTCCCGCCCTCGCCGTCGCCCTCGCGGGCCTCGCCCTCGTCGGCCTCGCGCGGGAGCCGGGCCGGCGCTGGCTGCGGGAGCTGGCGCGGGGCTCCGCCGTGGCCGCCGCGCTCCTCGCGGCCGCGACCCTCGCCCTCGGGCTCGGCGACCCGGAGCACGCGCCGCTGATGGGGCTGCCGACGGCGCTGGGCCTCCTGCTCGTGGGCGTCGCGATCCCGCTCGCCGCGAGCTCGTCGTCCCGCGCCGCGCAAGCGGCCGAGCTCATTGCCTGGGCGTCCCTCGCCCTCGGGACCCTCGTGGTCCTCGGTCACCTCTACGCGGTGGAGGGGATCCGCGGCCTCGGCGGGGTCGTCTCCAGCCCGTGGGCCGCCCTCGGCGTCGTGCTGCTCAGCGTCGCGGTGCTCACGTCGCGCTCCGGCTTCCGCCTGGCCCGCGTGCTCGCGGGGCGCTCCCTCGGCGCGGAGCAGCTCCGCCGCGCGCTGCCCGCGCTGCTCGGCATCCCGCTTGCGTCCGGTCTCGCAGCCGCCCTCGCGGTGCGCCTCGACCACCTGGGACCGAGCGCTGCCATCGCGCTCCTCACGCTGCTGACGCTCGGCGGCACCGGTCTCTTCGCCGCGACCCACGCCCGCCGCATCGACGCCCTGGCGCGGGAGCGGAGCCGCCTCGAAGGGCTGTTCCGGCGCACCTTCGAGAACGCGGCCGTCGGCATCGCGCACCTCGACGCCGACGGGCGCTGGCTGCGCGTGAACGACCGGCTGTGCGAGATCCTCGGCCGCTCCCGCGAGGAGCTGCGCAGCGCCACCTTGATCGGGGTCACCCACCCGGAGGACGTCGCGGTCGTGACCGAGGCCCAGCAGGACCTCGCCGCGGGCAGCGTCGACAGCCACCGCTTCGAGCAGCGCTGCATCACCAAGACCGGGAGCGAGGTCGCCGTCGAGCTCGTCGTCTCCTCCGAGCGCAACGCCGCCGGGCGCCTCTCCTACCTGGTGGCCGTGGTCCAGGACGTCTCCGAGCAGCGCCGGACGGCCCGGGAGCTGGGCCTGCTGCAGCGCGCCCTGGCCTGCTCGGTGGACGGCGTGGTGATCCTCACCAGCCGCCGGCCCGAGGGCGAGATCGTCTACGTGAACCCCGCCTTCACGCGCATCACGGGGTACTCGGCGGAGGAGGCCCTCGGCCAGGGCTGGGAGCTGCTGGGCGAGCTCGGCCCCGAGCAGCCGCCGCTCGAAGAGCTGTGCGGCGCCATGAGCCGCGACGAGGGGCTCTCGCTCCTGCTGCGGAGCCGGACGAAGCACGGCGAGCGCTTCTGGAGCGAGATCCGCCTCGCTCCGGTCGCGGACGCGCGCAGCGGAGCCGTGACCCACTACATCGGCGTGCTCGAGGACGTGACGGCCCGGCTCGAGGCCGCAGCGGAGCGCGAGCGGCTGCTGGCGGGGGCGCTGGCGGCCCGGGAGGAGGCCGAGCGCGCGGGCCGCAGCAAGGACGAGTTCTTCGCCCTCGTCTCCCACGAGCTGCGCTCGCCCCTGGGCGCCGTCGCGAGCTGGCTGCCGATGCTACGGAGCGACGCCCGGGCGGAGGTGCGGCAGCGGGCGCTGAGCGTCGTCGAACGCAACGTCTCGCTGCTGGCGCGCCTCATCCGGGACCTGCTCGACGCCTCGCGCATCGCCAGCGGCAAGCTCGAGATCGAGCGCTGCGCCCTCGACCTGCTCGACGTCGTCCGCACCGCCGTGGTCGCGCTGGAGCCGGCCGCCCGGGAACGCGGCGTCGCGCTGTCCCTGCGCGCGGCGCCGGAGGTCGCGTACGTCGAGGGCGACCCCGAGCGCCTCGACCAGGTCGTCCGGAACCTGATCGAGAACGGCCTCAAGTTCACGCCCCCCGGCGGCCGCGTCGAGCTGAGCGTCGAGAGCCACGGCGATCGTCTCGCCCTCGAGGTGTCCGACACCGGCGAAGGCATTCCGGCCGAGCTCCTGCCGAGGATCTTCGAGCGCTTCCGCCAGGGCGAGTCCGGTCCTCGGGGCGCGGCGAAGGGGCTCGGCCTCGGGCTCGCCATCGTGCGCCACCTGGTGGAGCTGCACGGCGGCCGCGTCGAGGCCTGGAGCGAGGGCCCGGGCTGCGGCACGCGCATGCGCGTCGAGCTGCCGGCGACCGCCGCCCCCACCCGGAGCGGCCTGCGCCCCGAGGGCGACGGCGCGCACTCCCTCGAGGGCGTCTGCGTGCTGCTGCTCGATCCCGATCGCGTCTCGGCGGAGGCGCTCGCCCTCGCCCTCGAGGCTGCGGACGCCGAGGTGGCCTGGGTGCGCGGGGCCGACGAAGCCCTGGTCGAGGGCAACGCGCTCGTGCCCGAGGCGGTCGTCGCCGACCTCGACGAGAGGCCCGGCGAGGCGGAGAAGCTGGTGCGCGGCCTGCGGGAGCGGCACGCGGCGCGCGCGCCGGTCGCCGTGGCCCTCTCCACCGACGACACGCTGGCCTCGCGGCGGCGCGCGCGCGACGCCGGCTTCGACGCCTACCTCGCGCGCCCCTTCTATCCGGATCGTCTGATCGGGGCGATCCGCGGCCTGCTCGCGCGTCCCCGGCGCGTGCTGGTGGTCGACGACGACCGGGACACGGCCGACTCCCTGGCCATGCTGCTCGCGCGCCGGGGTTTCGAGGTGGAGCGCGCCTACGACGCCGCGGAGGCGCTCGCGCTGGCTCGCAGCTTCGAGCCGGCCGTCGTGGTCACGGACATCCGGCTCGGCGACGGCCACGGCGCGGAGCTCGCCCGGGCCCTGCACGCCCTCGGCCGCCCGCTCCGCGTGATCGCGGCGAGCGGCGCCAACCGGTACGACCTCGGCGCGGCGGGCCGCCTCTTCGACGGCTTCGTCCGCAAGCCGATCGACCTCGCGGCGCTCGTCGCCCTGCTCCAGGCGCGCTGACCCCGGGCCTTCGAGGCGTCAGTCGACGAGCTCCCAGGGGTAGGCGGGAGAGAGGATCGGGCGGTAGCCGCGCGGGACGGGGGCGGGGAAAGTGGCGACCTCGTAGACCCCCACGAGCTCGCGGGTGACGAAGCGGCCGACGCCCTTCGCGAAGCCCAGACTCGCGGCCCAAAGGGGACCGCGGCTCCGGCCTTCCGCGACGATTTCCGCGGGCAGCTCCATGATCCCGAGGCCGAGGTTGCTGAGGCCGCGGCCGAGCTTGTGCCCCGGAGTGTGGGCCCCGGCCGGGGCCGCGACGGCCGAGAGGGCCAGGGCGAAGACGATGGCGGGAAGGCGGCGCATGGTCCCTCCTCCTGGGGACCCGGAGCGGGCGTGTCGCCCACCCTCCGGTCCTTCGCGGGTTGCGTGAGGGGCGGCGGCGGACGCTCAGGTGCAGCCGCGCAGCACGTAGAGCAGCAGGAGCACCGGCACCGGGACGCCGAGCAGCCAGAGCAGCACCCAGCCGACGCGACCCTCTTCCCTCCGTCGCGACGCATCCACGCGCGCCATCTCAGCGCCCTCCGCGGCGCGCCGGGCGCCGCCGCCCCGAGCCGCTCCTCTTCCCACCGCCGTCCTGCTTGTTCACCGTCGCCCAGGCGCGGCGCTCGGCCTCGCGGCCCGAGAGACCGTGCGACCTGTAGCTGTCCTCGATCTTCTCCGCCTTGCGCTTCTGCTTGGCGGTGTACTTCGCCTTCGATCCTTGCGGCATGGTTCCGCTCCTCCTCGAGCGCGTCTGCGCTTGCCCTCGTGGAGAGCAACAAGCGTGCCGCCTCGCAGCCACCGAGAAGGACGCCGCGCCGGGCGCTCTCCGTTGCAGATTCTTCAATCGGGCTCCGCTGCGCCGCTCGTTTCGGAGCCGCTCGCGATCGCGGCGCTCGTGGAACGACTTCCGCGCAGGGCACGCGTCTTGCTTGGTCTCCGGCACACCGAGGGAACGGAATGGCCAGCCTGACGACGATCCCGCGCGAACGCATCCCCGAGGCGCCGTCCGTGTCCGACGCTGCCGAGCGTACCCTGGAGGCCGCTCGCCGCCTCGCCGAGGACTGGCTCGAGCTCGCTCGCCTCGAGGCCGCGAGCGCGCTGCGCCGCAGCCTCGTCGCCGCCGGCCTGCTCGGCGGCGCCCTCGCGCTCCTCGCCCTGGGCTGGATCGCGGCGGCCGTCGCCGCGGCCCTCGCTCTCGCCCGCGTACTCGAGCTCGACGCGAGCGTCGCCTGCGTGGCGCTTGCCCACGCCGTCGCCGGCGGCGCGCTGCTGGCGCTGGGGCGAAAGCGCCTCGCGGCGAGCGAGGACACCGGGCAATGACCGAGCGCGAGGCCCTGGAGCACGCCCTCGAGCGGGACCGCAGCGAGCTGTGCCGGGCCTTCGCCGACCTGCGGCGCTCGACGGTGAAGCAGATCGCTCCGGGCGAGCGCATCCGGCAGAGCCCCTACGCGTGGCTGGGCGCGGCGGCGGCCATCGGCTTCTGGTGGGCGTGGCGAAACGCGCCGCGCCCTTGACGATCGGACCCCCAGGAGGAGAGAACCATGGCATCTGCATCCCAGACCACCGTCGAAGCGCTGCGCGAGCGCACGGACGAGGTGAACGAGGCCGTGCGCGAGGTGGCGGACCGCGCGCGCAGCGAGCTCGAGCCCCTGCTGCGGCGGGCCGACGAGAGCACGCGCCGCCTCGTGGCAGAGCATCCCATCGGCACGCTGATTGGCGCTGTCGCCGCGGGCTACCTGATCGGCCGCGTGCTGGCCGTGCGGCGCTGAGCCGATGGCGACGACGAACCGCGCCGCACGGAGTGGCTCTGGCGAGGACGGCACCGCCCGGGAGCAGGCGGAAGCCGGCACCCGGACGTTGTTCGAGCACGGGCGGGAGATGCGCGCCGAGGGCGAGGCCCTGCTGCAGGCGACCCAGACCGTCCTTCGCGACGTGAGCCACGTGGTGGGCCAGCAGATCGAGGTCCGCCCCTACGCCACGCTCGGAACGGCCTTCGGCCTCGGGCTCCTGCTCGGAGGCGGGCTGCCCTTCGGCGTCGTGCGCTTCACGGCCCGCGTCGCCGCGGGCATGTTCCTGCGCCAGGCCGTCGAGGCCGCCCTCCCCTTCGGGCCTCCTCGGCCCTGACGAAGCGGCGTCTCGCGCCGGCTCCGGCGAACGCTGGAGCCGGCTGCGCCCGGGGCGGAGCGGAGACTGTAGAAACGGCCGTCGCTCTCTTCGCCCGCACCCCGCACACGCCGCCGCACCCTGGCACGTGCCTTGCTCTTCCTCCCTGCAGGAGGGGAATGGGAGGCACGATCGTGGCACAGGGCGAACGCAACAAGGACCAGGATCGAAGCGACCAGGATGCGGGCGAGCGCATGCGCCAGGGCTCGCAACGCCCGGACCGGAAGCGCGAGCGCAGCCGGCGGGAGCGCGGCGAGGACGAGCCGCGCGAGCAAGGGCGCGAGCAGGACGAAGAGCGCTGAGCAGCCTCGCGCTCCCGGGAGGCCGTCGGTCTCCGACGCAGCGAGGCCCGTGCGCTCTCCGGCGCATCGGGCCTCCGCGTCCGCAGCGGAGGTTCACGGTGAACGAGCTCGTCGAATCACTCGGGCTGGTCGGTCTGGCAGGGCTGCTGGGAGCCTGCCTCGGGATCGAGCGCGAGCTAGCCCGCAAGCCCGCGGGGCTCCGCACCCACATCCTCGTGGCGGTCTCCTCCGCCTCCCTGATGCTGATCGGCGACGGCGTCACGGAGCGCTTCGCCGGCGAGCAGGGCGCGGCGCGGGTCGCCGCCGATCCCCTGCGCGTCATGGAGGCGATCGTGGTCGGAATCAGCTTCCTCGGTGCGGGAACCATCGTGCAGGCCGGTCCGCGCGTGGAGGGCTTGACCACCGCCGCCTCGATCCTGGTGACGGCGGCGATCGGGCTCGCGGTCGCGACCGGAGAGGCCCTGTTCGCGGCCGCCGTCACGGGAGCGGTGCTCGCCGTCCTGCTCGTCCTCGGCCGGCTGGAGCAATGGCTCGGAACCGCCCCGCCGTCCACCTCGGCGCCCGCAGGCGGGGAGCGTCCGGCCGAGCCGTCGGGGTGAGCCGTGAGAGGTGGCAGCGAGATCGCGCACGGCGGGCTCCGGGCCCTCGTCGTCGACCCCGATCGCGGGCTGTGCGAAGGCCTGCGCTCGCTGCTCGAGGAGCAGGGCTTCTGCCTCGCGCAAGCCGACACCCTCGAGCGCGCCCGCTCGCTGCTTGCCGCGGATGGCTTCGACGTGCTGCTCGTCGAGCCCGACCTTCCGGACGGAGACGGGCTGGCGCTCGTCGAGGAGCCGGAGCGCGCCGCCGAGGCCGTGGTGATCACCGGTCGCGCCAGCGTCGCCTCGGCCGTCGCGGCCCTCCGGGCCGGCGCGATCGACTACCTGACGAAGCCCCTCGACCGGGCCCGACTCGGCGCGCTGCTCCGAAACGTCGCCCGCACGCGCGCCCTCCGCAGCCAGGTCCGCGCCCCTCGCGGCGGGCTCCGGGAGTCCGAAGGTTTCGGGGCCCTCGTCGGCAGCTCGCCGCCGATGCAGGAGGTCTACCGCCGGATCGCGAAGGTCGCTCCGACGAACGCGAGCGTCCTCATCGTGGGCGGGAGCGGAACGGGCAAGGAGCTCGTCGCCCAGACGATCCATCGCGCCAGCCGGCGGGCCGCGAGCCGGTTCGTCGCGGTGAACTGCGGGGCGCTCTCCGCCTTCCTGGCCGAGAGCGAGCTGTTCGGGCACGAGAAGGGCAGCTTCACCGGCGCCGAGTCGCGGCGTGCCGGCTACTTCGAGCAGGCGAGCGGTGGCACGCTGTTCCTCGACGAGATCACCGAGATGCCGGCCGAGCTGCAGGTGAAGCT
>Ga0105107_10003233_pt1 | contig 10792 bp, 13 predicted proteins | sample PPLLaktember2015_6_FD_79335 | JGI IMG/M metagenome (GOLD analysis project Ga0105107, IMG submission 79335) | Freshwater sediment microbial communities from Prairie Pothole Lake near Jamestown, North Dakota, USA - PPLs Lake P8 Core (1) Depth... | ecosystem: Environmental > Aquatic > Freshwater >... | reverse complement strand
TCGGCCGGGCGGCGGCCTTGCCCCAGATCTGCGCGGTGCGGCGGTCGCGACCGCAGCCGAGCCGATAGGCCTTGTATCGTACCGGATCCTTCTTCCAGAAGTCCTGGTGGTACTCCTCGGCCTGGTAGAACGGCGCAGCGTCGCGGATCTGCGTCGCCACGGGCCGGCCGAGCCGCTCGCCGATCGCGCGCTTCGACTCCTCGGCGAGCCGTCGCTCTTCCGCGTCGTGCACGAAGATCGCGCTCCGGTACGACTCCCCGCGATCGCAGAACTGCCCGCCGTCGTCGAGCGCGTCCACGTTGCGCCAGTAGACCTCGAGCAGCTTTTCGTAGCCGATGCGCTTCGGGTCGTAGACGACCTGGACGGCTTCGACGTGGCCGGTGCCGCCGGCCGAGACCTGCTCGTAGCTGGGGTTCGCGACGCTGCCGCCGGTGAAGCCGGAGGTGGTCGATACGACGCCGTCGAGCGCGTCGAAGGGCGGCTCCATGCACCAGAAGCAGCCGCCGGCGAAGACGGCGCTGGCGGTGGCGGGAGCAGGCGTGGCGGGCGCCGCCTGCTCCGCACGGCAGGTGGCGCTCGCGAGCAGGGCCAGCGCGACGATGACGGCCCTCATGTTTCCCTCCCGCGCTTCATCGCGAAGTCGTAGGTCCCGTAGTGGATGTAGTCCGCCCAGTCGACCGAGGCGAGCTTGCGGACCGCCTGGCGGCCGGCCTGGAGCGCCTCGCCGATCGGGTCGCCAGCGACGAGCCGCCCGTAGAAGGTGGTGGCGAAGGTCTCGGCGCTGTCGTCGCCCACGGGCCAGTAGGTGCCGACGTAGTTGGCGACGCCGCCGCGCAGGAACGCCTCGGCGAGGCCCACGCTGCGGTCCACCCGGCGCTGGACGTCGAGCTCGCGCCGCCGGCGCAGCTTCGGCGTGCGGATCCGGCCCGCCTCGCAGGCGTTGAAGAAGACCAGCGAGGGAAGCTGCGCCAGCTCCGCCAGGTGGGCTCCCGAGAGTACTTCGTCGCCGTGGCAGAGGATGCCCGATCGCGCCGGCGCCTCCGGATCGAAGAAGGCGTGGCCGGCGTAGTGCACGACGTCGTAGCGGCCCGAGCGCAGGCGTGCGAGCAGCTCCGCGCGCGTGGCCTTCTCGCGGGCGAGCTCGTCGATCCGCACCACGCTGCCGCTCGGGAACAGCGCCTTCAGCCGCTTCGCCTCCCGCTCCGCGCCGTCCAGGTCCGCCGTCGGGTTGGTGACCAGCAGCAGCTCCAGGATCTCGCCGAGCCGGCGCTCCTCCAGCCACTTCGCGACGGAGAGGTCCTGCGCCGCGTAGCGGCGCGAGAGGCCCTGCTCGGCCGCGGGCGACCAGTCGTCGATGCAGAGCGTCTCCCAGGGGATGCGCGAGGCGACCGCGTCGTGGACCACGACCAGATGGCAGTCCCGCTGCTGGAGCAGCACCTCCGCCACCGTGGGGTCCAGGATCAACGCCGCCAGCTCGTTGCCGAACGCCGACAGCTTCGCCGCCGTGAAGGCGCGCGACTCGATGCGCTTCAGCAGGGCGTCGAGGGCGGAGTCCTCCACCTCGCGGACGCCCGCCACGACGGCGGCGCGGCCGGCGGCGGTCAACACCGCCGAGCGGAACACCTGGACGGCGTCGGAACGCTCCTCGCGGTTCACCACCAGGTAGGCGTGGTCGCGCAGCGGAGGCCCGCGCCGCCCGCCGCCGTCGGGGAGCGCCGGCGGCTCGGGCAGCCGGGCTTCGTCGAAGGTGACGACCAGCTCGCCGAACAGCTCCGTGCTCGCCAGGCGGTACAGCTCCTCCTTCATCTCCTGGAAGCGCTCGGGGTTCGTCTCGCAGATCGTGAGGCGGCGCATGCGGTGGCTGCGGTCGGCGTCGAGCAGGCCGCGCACGAAGCCGCGCAGCTGGTTGTACAGGAGCGACTGCACGCTCCATCCGGAGCCCGCGCCGAACAGCACCGTCGCGAAGTCCTCGACGTGCGTGCGCACGAAGGTGCGCACGACGTTCTCGGCGACGAACTGCTGCACGTCGTCGCGGAAGCCGTCGAAGGAGCCGAGGCCCACGAACAGCACGCTGTCGGCCTGGAGCAGGTGGCGTCCGGTCGGCAGCACCGAGACCGCGCCGACCTCACCGGAGAGCATCCGGCGGGTGAGGAACTCCCGGACGACGCCGCGCATCCGCTCGTCGATCGCGCGGGCGGCGCCCGCCGGGTCGACGCCCTGGAAGATGCCGAGCGTGAGCGCGTGCGCCGGCGCCTCCGTGATGCTGCCGTTCGCCAGGCACAGCTCGATGCCGTGCGCGCGCCGCCGGGTCACCTCGACGTCGCGCAGCGAGTGCTGGAAGCCGGGGGCGGGCGCCTCGAGCGGAGCGGCGGCCGCCGCGAGCGGGGGGCCGGCCTCGCGCGAGCGCGCCGACACCAGCTCGTCGGCGAGCTGCCGCGTGTCGCGGGTGCTCCAGCTGCCGGGCGCGCGCTGCGCGATCGGATCCTGGGGCAGCTCCGCCTCCGGCACGCTCCGCACGGCCTTGCGCGCGCGCGCCGGCGCCCACGTCGAGGGGAGCCGGCTGGTCTGTCCGTCCTGGAGCAGGTCGATCACGGCGTCCGCCACCGCGCCGTTGTTGGGCAGGCTGCCGTGCGCCTCCGCCACGTAGTAGGTGCGGACGCCGCGCAGCAAGGCGAGCGCGAGCGGCACGGTGCCGTCGCCTTCGCGGCCGAGCTCGTAGCGGACCTCGCCGTCGCTCCAGCTCACGCCGACGGTGGTCTCCTGGTCCACGCCGGCGATCAAGGTGAGGCGCTCGTCCTCGGCCGGCTCCGGCAGCGCGCGCTGCGCCGCGCGCGCGGCGTCGAGCATCGGCTGGCGTGGCGCGGGCGCGTCGGAGGGCCAGCTCGCGGCGTCGTAGAGGTCGACGCCGCTCCAGCGCTCGGGGCGCGGCAGCATCTCGTGCAGGCCGGGGAAGGTGGCGAAGAGCCGGCGCGCGAGGTCCTCGGGCGAGTGCTCGAGATCGAGCGCCGCGACCTTGCGCACCAGCGAGTAGCTGCCCCGGAATGCCTGGACGGGGGCGAAGGAGCCGTGGTTGGGCGTTCCCAGCATCACCACGCTCGCGATCTTGCGCGAGGCCTTCGCGCGCGCGAGCGCGGCGCGCGCCACCAGCCCGCCCATGCTGTGGGCGACCAGATGGACCCTGCCTGACGCGGCCTCCAGCCGGTCGGCCAGCTCGACCCCGAGCTCGCGGATGCTGCGGCGCCAGTCGAAGGGCGCGAAGTCGGCGTCGAAGCCCGCCAGCCGCAGGCGGAGCTTGAGCTTCAGGTAGGCGTAGAGGATCACGCCGCACGGCACGATGGCGCCCGCGTCCGGGAGCGCGAGCGAGAGCAGCCGCCCGCGTGCGATGTCGAGCGGATCGATCCAGATCAGGTCCGTGGAGCCGTTGCGGCGCCGCCCGAGGCTGGAGCCCATCATGCCGGGCAGGATCCACACGCGCGGGCCGCCGCGGAGCGGCTGGCGCAGGGTCTGGCGTGCGAGCTCGGCGAGCTCGCGCTCGAGCTCCGGCCCGAAGTAGTCCTCGAGCAGGCCGCGCCGCTCGCCGGTGGCGAGCATGCGCTCGACGTCCTGGTTGCGCAGCGGCTGCGCGGAGCGCAGGGCGGGCGGGACCGGCGCCGTCGCCGCCCTCGAACGCGGCCGGCGACGGGCCGCAGCGACGCGGCGCTTCTTCTTCGGCACGGCACCTCCCTCGGCTGGAGGAACGAGTCCTCAGTCGCCCGTCCGCAGCGCCGGCAACGGCTCGCCGTCCGGCACGAAGCGCAGCGCCACGCCGTTGTTGCAGTAGCGCAGGCCCGTCGGCTGCGGGCCGTCCTGGAACACGTGGCCCTGGTGACCGCCGCAACGGGCGCAGTGGTACTCGGTACGCGGCCAGACCAGCTTGTAGTCGCGCTTCGTGGCGACCGCGCCCGGCAGGGGCTCGAAGAAGCTCGGCCAGCCGGTGCCGCTGTCGAACTTCGCCTGCGAGCCGAACAGCGGCAGGAAGCAGGCCGCGCACACGAAGGTGCCCTTGCGCTTCTCGCGGTCGAGCGGGCTCGAGCCGGCGCGCTCGGTCGCCGCCTCGAAGAGCACCGCGTAGGCGTCGGGCGGGAGCAGCTGCTTCCAGCGGGACTTCGGGAGCTCGAGGCGGTCGGGGCGCGGGGCGTCGGCGGCGGGCATCGGGGAGCCTCCCTGGGCGCGGGCGTGCGGGGCCGCGAGGGCGGCGCCCGCGAGCGCGAGGGCGCGCAGCAGTTCGCGGCGGGTCACGGCGCCGCCGCCTCCGCCCGCATGCCCTCGACCTCGCGCAGCGCGGCCTCGATCACGGAGAAGTAGCGCCGGCGCACGCGCCGGAAGCGGTCGCCGCGCACCGACGCGAGCGCGTCCTGCTCGTCGCGGTGCGACAGGATCTGGCGGTAGGTCGCGTCGAAGTGTTGCAGGTTCGCGTCGAGCTCGGTGAAGCGCGGGTCGTCGAGCAGCTTCACGAGCCGCTGCGTCTTGCGCATCGTGAAGGGGCCCTGGAGCGCGAGCAGCCGCGGGCGCGTGTCGAAGACCTCGTTGTCGGGGTGCACCGGGAGCGAGATCAGCAGCGCGCCGTGCCGCGTGGGCAGCCAGCCGAACTCGAGCATCGCGTGGCGCATCGGGTCGTCCCGGAAGACCTCGGGATACGCATCGACGGGGCCCAGGGTGCCGAGCGCGGCGAGCCTCAGCGCCTCGTTGGCGGGCACCGCCAGGTGGAAGAGCTGGAGCAGCTTGGTGAGCTGGATCGAGATCGGCTCCCAGATGCTGGCCGCCGCCAGCGCGTTGCGCAGGGTGTGCACGCAGTTGTCGGAGTAGCCGCTCCAGCGGTACTCGGCGGCGCCGGTCACGTATTCGCGGTTGCGGTCGTTCAGGAAGTGGACGACCTCGTCGAGCATCTCGGCCTCGATCGGCACGCGGCCGCACAGCGACGAGCGCGCGAAGCCGAGCGCGAAGTCGGTGCCGGCGCTCTGGCGCGCGACGAAGTCCAGCAGGCCCGAGTCGGGCGTCTGCCCGGGCCACGGCCACAGCTCCACGCCGCGATAGACGCCCGCGTCGATCGCCTCGCGGGCGGTCTGCTCGAGCCGCGCGCGCGTCACCACCTCGTCCGGCCCGAGCGTGCCGTAGAACAGCTCGCGGCCGCCGAACGCGACCCAGTTGGCGGAGCGGAACCAGCGGTTGACGCTGATTCCGGCGCCGTGCTCGGGATCGGCGGGGTCGGTGACGCCGGCCGCGCAGCGGCGCAGCTTCGGATAGGGCGCGTCGGGGTCGCGGCACGCGCCCTTCAGGTACATGACCGCGTGTCCGGGGCTGCCGCCCGTACCGAGCTCCTCCGAGCGGTACTGGGTGGTCGCGCACAGCTCGACGTAGTAGGGGAACAGCGACTCGTAGCGGGCATCCGGCTCGTGGTGCACGAACTTCTCGGGCGGGAGCAGCACGCGGTCCGAGCAGGAGGCCAGCAGGACCGGCAGCGCCGCCAGGAAGACGATCGTCGGCCTCATCCCACCCCCTCGAGCGGTCCCCATCATACAGTGACGGCGAGATCCGTCGTGGCGTACCCTGCTCCGCTCGGAGGCCCGCATGATCACGCGTGCGAAGAGGTGATCGTCATCCTCTCCGGATCCGGCGAGCTCGCGATCGAGGGCGAGACGCGCCCCTTCGGCGCCGGCGATCCCCTGCCCGTCCCGTGGGCGGCTCCCTAACGAAGGGGTCGGTCGCGTGCCGATCAGCGGCCCGCTCGCGCACATCGATATCTCGATCGGGTACCCCGAGCGATCGATCCCGTTCTATGCGGCCTTCTTCGAGGCGCTCGGCTACCGGCGCTGGAACGTCCCCCTGCCGGAGTGGCAGGGGCCGAGCCCGAGCCGGGCCACGTGGGGGATCCGCTATCCCGACGGCGCGCGCTTCGCCGTCGAGCTCCGCCCGGCGCGCCCCGAGAGCCGCGACCGCCGCTACGACCGCTACGAGCCCGGCCCGCACCACCTGGCGTTCCACGCCGGGAGCCGCGAGGGGGTCGAGCGCGTCCACCGCGCGATGCTGGCGGCCGGCGCCACCGTGCTCGACCCGCCGGCCGACTACGGCGGCCAGCCCGGCTACGGCGAGGGCTACTATGCGGCCTTCTTCGCCGACCCCGACGGCGTGAAGCTGGAGGTCGTGTACCTCGCGGGCGAGAACCCGTAGAAGCTTGCGCGCGGGGCAGGGAGGATCCGAATGAAGCGTCGCCGCGCCCTGGTCTTCGTCGCCGTGCTGCTGCTCTCGGTGGGCTGCGACCAGGCGACCAAGCAGCTCGCCCTCGAGCGCCTGGACGGCGCGCCGCCGATCTCGCTCGCCGGCGACGCGATCCGCTTCCAGCTCACGGCGAATCCCGGCGGCTTCCTGAGCCTCGGCTCCCGCCTCTCGCCGCCGCTCCAGCGGCTCGTCTTCGTCGGGCTCGTTCCGGTCTGCCTCGTGCTCGTGTGCGCGCTCGCCATCCGCTCCCGAACGTTGTCGGCGCTGGCGATGGCGGGCCTGGGTCTGATCGTCGGCGGCGGACTCGGCAACTGGCTCGATCGGGTCCGCGAGTCGGGTGCGGTGACGGACTTCGTGAGCCTCGGCGTCGGGAGCCTGCGGACGGGCATCTTCAACGGCGCGGACGTCGCCATCATCGCCGGCGTGGTGCTGCTCTCGCTCGCGCGGTCCGGCGACGGCCCCGAACGGCCGGAGGGCTGATGGACGCGCGCGCGCTCGTCCTCGCGGCCCTCTCCGGCGCGCTCTCGTACGCCGCCTGCTACGTCCCCGATTGGGGCACTTCGTGGGGCGCCGGCATCGCCTTCGGCCTGCTCGTGCTGGGGCCGACCCGTCGCGACGCGCCGCGCTTCCTGGCGCTCGTCGCGCTCAGCATCGCCGTCTATCGCGCCGCGGTGTGGCTCGCGGTCCGGCTCGTCGTGGACACGCCCGTGCCGGCCGTGGTGGCGTGCGGGCTGGCCGGCGTGCTGGGCGCCGCGGCGCTGTCGCTCGCCGTGGGCGCCGCGCTCGGCGCCGGCGCGGAGCGCGGCGCGATCGTGCGTGCGGTGGCCTGGGGTGCGGCCGGCGGCGTCCTGATCGGCCTGGCCGTGGGCGCAGCCGACGAGTCGCTCGGCCAGAAGCTCCTGCTGCTCGCGGGCTTCGTGGTCTGGCAGGTGGGATACACGGCGTCGCACCGCCTCGCGCCGTGGCGGGCTACGGACGGGCTGCGCGCGAGCGCCGGGTAGGGCGGCCGCCGGGCGCACATGCCTTCCGCCATCGCGCACGCCGCGCCGGCCCTTGCGCTGATCCCGCTCTTCCGAGGGCCGGCGGTCCCCGCGCGGCTGTGGGCGCTCGGCGTCGCCTGCGCGCTCGCGCCGGACCTCGACGTGCTGGCCTTCCGCGCCGGCATCCCGTACGAGCACGTGCTCGGCCACCGCGGCCTCTGGCACTCGATCCCGTTCGCCGCGCTGTTCGCGGCGTTCGCCTGCTTCGCGGCCTTCCCGAGGCCAAGCGCCGGCTTCGCACGGTCGCGCGCCTGGCTGTACCTGTTCCTCGCGACGGCCTCCCACGGGTTGCTCGACGCGTTCACGAACGGCGGCCTCGGGGTCGCGCTCTGGAGCCCGTTCGAGAACGGCCGGCATTTCTTCGCCTTCCGCCCGATCGAAGTCTCGCCGCTCAGCGTGCGCGCCTTCGTCTCCGCGCGCGGCCTCGCGATCCTCGCCAACGAGCTGCTCTGGGTCTGGCTGCCCTGTGCGCTGCTGGCGGCTTCGCTATTCGCCGCGAGACGGCGCCGTCGCTGATCCGCGCGCGGTAGGATCCGAGCGCAGGAGGATGCCCATGATCACGGGATCGTGTCTCTGCGGCGAGGTCCGGCTGCGCGTCACCGGCAAGCTCGGCCCGGCCGGCTTCTGCCACTGCTCGCAGTGCCGCAAGGCCAACGGCTCGGCGTTCGCGAGCAACGCGCCGGTGCGCGCGAAGTATCTCGAGATCGAAGGGCGCGAGTGGATCCGCGAGTTCGAGTCCTCGCCCGGGAAGTTCCGCGCCTTCTGCTCGCGCTGCGGCTCGCCGGTGTACTCGCGCCGGGACGCGGAGCGCGAGATCCTGCGGCTGCGCCTCGGCCTGCTCGACGACGACCCCGGCCGCCGTCCCGCCGCCCACGTGTGGGTCGGCTCGAAGGCGCCCTGGTACGAGATCACGGACTCGCTGCCCCGCTTCGACGAGGGGCTGCCGCCGGCGCCGGAGCCCTGAGCGAAAGGACGCCGTCGGCGTCACGTCCCGGTGACGCGCAGCCACACGTGCTCGAGGCCGCGTTCCTCGTGCACCCATTCGCCGACCTTGCCGAACCCGAGCTTCGCCGCGAGCCCCGCCGAGGCGGCGTTCTCCGGCCCGATCGAGAGCACGAAGCGCCGCACGCCGTGCCGCTCGCTCGCCCAGCGCACCAGCGCCGCGCTGGCCTCGGCCGCGTAGCCGCGCCGGCGGTCGACCGCGAAGATCGTGTAGCCGAACTCGACGCCGCCCGGCGCGAAATCGCGCAGCCAGGCGCCGTCCGGCGGGCCGTGGAAGCCGCCGACGCCAATCACGCGCGCCTCGCTCGCCAGGACGATCGCGCGCGTGAGCCACGGCTCGTGCTCGGGCGCGCGCTCGAGCTGGCGCAGGCGCATGCGCAACACCGGGGTCAGCTCGTCCCACTCGACCGGAAGGCGCGCGCCGAGCAAGGCCTCGGCGGTGGGGCCATCGCCCACGAGTGACGCGCGCAGGAAGGCCGGGCTCATCGTGAGCAGCCGGAGCCGGTCGGTCTCGATCGCGTGGGGCGGCACGGGCGCACAGGGTACCGGGCCCGGAGCGCCGCGTGATAGGATGCGCGCGTGGAGCAGACGAGCCGGCGCTGTGGAGGCTCGCCAGCGCCCTGCTCGCGGCTCTGCTCGCGACCTTGCTCGTCGTCTTCCTGCGATTGCGGCGACGCCACCTCGAGGAGATCCGGACCGGCGAAGCCACCGTCATGGCGATGGGGATCTGGATGGTCGCGGCGCTGGTGCTGGCCGCCGAGTCGCTGAACGCGGCGGGTCTGATCGGGGCGCCCTCCGCCGGCGTGTTCTTCGCGGGGCTGGTCTTCCTGGTCGCCTTCGGCAGCTATCTGTTCGCGCGCATGCTCTTCCTCTGGAGGGGCTGAAGGAGGCAGGACGCTGGCGGCCTATCTCTCCATCGAGACCCGCATCACGGACCCGGAGCAGTACCAGAAGTACGTCGAGGCGGCGCGCGCGTTCTGGCGCTCGCCGGCCTACCAGGAGGCCTGGCGCCTGCGCGAGGGCGCCGGAGAGGTCCACGTGGTGCTCGCCGAGGAGCTGCCGGCGGCGCCGGCGGAATCGGTCCGGACGGCGAGATTGCCGCTCGCCGACCGGGAGAAGGGGAGCCCGTGACGCATTGGCGGTTCGCGGAGAGACGTCGGGCGGGCGTCCCCGGCGCCCGAACCCGACGGGATCGTCGCTTGACGCCTCGCCCGCAGCAGGCAAGGCTGAGGTCGGGGTGAGGCTGGGCCGAAACGTGCGGAGGCAGAACATGGGTCTCCTCGAAGATCTCGTCGGATCGCTGACCGCCAGCGACCGGAACGTGTCCAACGACCAGGCGAGCGTCCTGGTGCGGGGGGTGCTCGAGTCGCTGGCCGGCGGTGATCAGGAGGCCGGCATCGACGGCCTCTCGAAGCGCTTCCAGAGCGCCGGGCTCGGCGACGTGATCTCCTCGTGGATCGGCGCCGGCGCCAACAAGCCGGTGGAGCCGAGCGCGCTCGACCGGGTGTTGCGCGGGAGCCCGCTCGAATCGCTGACCTCCCGGGCGGGCCTGGGCGGGATCGCCGGCGCCGCGGCGCTGGCCGTGCTGCTGCCGAAGCTGATCGACAAGCTGACGCCGGACGGAAAGGTGCCGGCGGCCGACCGGCTGCGTGAGGTGGCGGCCCAGGCGGGCTCCGACCCGCTGCGCGGCCCGGCTCCCTTCGCGCAGGCCGCGGAGAGCGGCGGCGGTGGCGGCTCGAAGCCGAAGGCGGACTTCTCGAAGGTGCGCAGCGGCGCTTCGTCGGGCGTGGCGCCGCCGGCCGCGGCGAAGGAGCAGAGCTACACGGTGGCGAAGGGCGACAGCCTGTCGAAGATCGCCAAGAAGGTCTACGGCGACGCCAATCAGTGGAAGCGCATCTTCGAGGCGAACCGTGACCAGATCGAGAACCCCGACCTGATCCATCCGGGCCAGGTGCTGCGCATCCCGAACTGAGCGGAAGGAGGCCTCATGCATCGCAACGTCCTTCGTCTGGCGGCCGTCGCCGTCCTCGTGGCCCCGCTGGCGCTCGGCGCCTGCAAGCGGTCGGACACCACCACTACCGCCCCGGCGCCGGCCCCCGCGCCCAAGGTCGAGAGCCCGCCGCCGACCGCGGCGCCGGCTCCCGCGCCGTTCCGGGTCACCAGCGTCGAGGTCGGCAACGCGGTCAGCGGCGACAAGCGCGTGACCGCGCCCACGGCCACGCTCGCGCCCGGCGACACGATCTACGCGTCGGTCGCCAGCGACGGCGCCGCGCAGAGCGTGAAGCTCACCGCGCGCTGGACCTACGAGGACGGCCAGGTGGTGGACGAGACCACGCAGATGATCGCGCCTACCGGTCCCGCTGCTTCCGAGTTCCACATCTCGCAGGAGGGCGGCCTGCCCGCGGGCCGCTACCAGGTCGAGATCATGGCCGACGGCCGCTCGGTGGGAACCAAGGAGTTCGAGGTGCGCTGACCGCGCAAGCGAGCGAAGCGAG
>Ga0105107_10003232_pt1 | contig 10793 bp, 5 predicted proteins | sample PPLLaktember2015_6_FD_79335 | JGI IMG/M metagenome (GOLD analysis project Ga0105107, IMG submission 79335) | Freshwater sediment microbial communities from Prairie Pothole Lake near Jamestown, North Dakota, USA - PPLs Lake P8 Core (1) Depth... | ecosystem: Environmental > Aquatic > Freshwater >... | reverse complement strand
GTGGGGGCCGCGATGGCCCGCGAGCTGCGATCGGTCGGTGCCGACGTGCTGCTCGCCCCGACGATGAACGTGCTGCGCCACCCGCGATGGGGCCGCGCGCAGGAGACCTATGGCGAGGACGTCGCGCACCTCGGCGCGATGGCGGCCGCGTTCATCGAGGGTGTGCAGTCGGAGCAGGTGATCGCGACGGCGAAGCACTATGCGGCGAACAGCATCGAGGACACGCGCTTCGACGTGGACGTCACGCTGGACGAGCGCACGCTGCGGGAGATCTATCTCCCGCATTTCCGCCGCGCCGTGATGGAGGCCGGGGTCGGCGCCGTGATGAGCGCGTACAACTCGGTGAACGGCCACCACTGCGACGTGAACCGGCACCTGCTCACCGAGATCCTCGTCGACGAGTGGCAGTTCCAGGGCTTCGTGATGTCGGACTGGATCTTCGGCACGCACGGCGACATCGAGCCGGTGCGCGCGGGGCTGCACGTCGAGATGCCGGCGGGCACCGAGTTCGCGACGCTGGCGGAGAAGGTGGAGAGCGGCCAGCTCGAGCTCGCTGCGATCGACAATGCCGTGCGCCGGGTGATCCGGGCCCAGCTGTGCTTCGGGCTCGACACGAATCCGCCGGTGCCGGACGCGGCCCAGCGCAACACGCTCGAGCACCGCATCCTCGCCTACGAGAGCGCGACGCGCGGGCTCGTGCTGCTGCAGAACGACGGCGTGCTGCCGCTCGATCGCGCGGGGCTCGGATCGATCGCGGTGGTCGGCCCGCTCGCCGACGTCGAGAACCTCGGTGATCGTGGCAGCAGCGACGTGCTCGTCGACGACGTCGTGACCGCGCTCGAGGGCCTGCGCGACCGCGCCGGACCGATCGCGATCACCCACGTGGCGGCAACCGAGCTCGGGCCCGTCGACGAGGCCGCGATCGCGGCGGCGGATGCCGTCGTGGTCGTCGTCGGTCTCACCAGCGAGGAGGAGGGCGAGGGCCTCATCGCGGCGGGCGACCGCGAGAGCCTGGCGCTGCCGGCCGATCAGATCGCGCTGCTGCACGCCGTCGCGGCGCTCGGACGGCCGACGATCGTCGTGCTCGAGGCGGGCGCGGCGATCCTGGTGGACGAGTGGCTCGCGGACGCCGACGCGCTGCTCATGGCGTGGTATCCGGGCGTCGAGGGCGGTCACGCGATCGCCGACGTGCTGTTCGGCGACGTCGAGCCGAGCGGCCGGCTGCCGATCAGCTTCCCGCACGCCGAGGCCGACCTGCCGCCGTTCGACAACGTGTCGACGAGCGTGACCTACGGCTATCTGCACGGGTATCGCCACCTCGAGGCGAACGCGACACCGGCGGCGTTCGCCTTCGGTCACGGGCTGTCGTACACGACGTTCGAGCTCGCGGACCTCGTGCTGGACGACGCGGAGCTCGGTGCGGACGACACGATCGGCGCGTCGGTCGACGTGACGAACACCGGCACGCGCACCGGCATCGAGACCGTCCAGCTGTACGTCGGCATGCCCGGATCGACGGTCGAGCGAGCGCCGAAGGACCTGCGGGCGTTCGCCCAGGTCCAGCTCGAGCCCGGGGCGCGCGCGACCGTGCGCCTCGCGGTGCCGGTGCGCGATCTCGCGTGGTGGGACACCGCGACCGGCACGTGGCAGGTCGAGCCGGGCGAGGTCGTCGTGCAGGTCGGCCGCTCGTCGGCGGATCCGGGGCTGCAGGCGGCCGCGACGATCGAACCCTGAAGGCTCACGCCGCCGGGCCGGGCATCACGAGGATGTGCGAGCCGGTCGCGAGCGAGGGAAAGCCGCGCTTGTTGTCCGGATCGTCGATGGGCCGCAGCGTCGTCGCGTCGATCCGGGCGGCGCGCGGCGGCTGGCCGAAGTTCACGATGAACTCGTGCCCGTCGAGCGACAGCGCGATGCCGCGGGGATTCGGCACGCGCAGGCTGTGCACGAGCTCGCCGGTCGCCAGCCGCCAGAACGTGACGTAGTGGGCCAGCGGCGTCGTCGCGCCGACGATGCCGGTCGGCTCGTGGATCGCCACGCTCAGCGTCTCGCCGAGCAGCGCATCGGTGATCTCCCGCGGTGCGTGCACGGTCGCGAGCGCGCCGCCGACCGGGCGCAGGCTGATCCCGCCGCGATGGGTCTCGGCGGCGTATCCGTCGCGCGGCGCGGACACGACCGCGAGGTCGCCCGCGGCCGTCATCGCGAGGTGACCCGCGTTGAGCTCGGCGTCGGGGATGTCGATGCGCTCGCGCAGGGCCTGGGTCGCGAGGTCGACGTACGCCACGTTCGGCGGATCGGGCTCGCCGAGCTTGCTGCCGCCATTGCTGACGACGAGCGTGCGGCCGTCGTCGGCGAGCATGCAGTCGTGGGGCGCGAGGCCGTAGCTCGGGAAATCGCCGAGCAGCCGGAAGTCGCGCCCGTCCCGCACCGCGATCCATCCGCGCGAGCGGTCGGCGACGTCGGTCTCCGTGCAGAACAGCAGCGCCCCGTCGGCCGAGAACACGCCGTGCCCGTAGAACTGGCGCCCCGCGCCGGCCGGGATCGACGCCACGCGCGCGCCGGTGCGCGTCGAGAGATCGATGTCGACGATCGCGCAGCCCGGCCCGTGCTTCTCGAACATGACGTAGCGGCGGGGGTCGTGCCGGCCCGATGGTGGGCAGGGCGTGATGCCGTGGGCCAGGAAGTCCAGGTCGATCGACGCCGGCGGCAGGGGGCGATCGAGATCGAGCACACCGACGTGGAACACCATCTCCCCCGTCCGTGCATGGCGCATCGCACCGCCCCCGAGCACGATGCCGATTCGCCGGGAACCTTCGTCGCGCGAATCGAACGCCGAACGTTCGCCTTCCATCGAGCCCCACATCGTAGCACCATCGTGTTGGAGTCGACCGATGCTCGAGGACATGCTTTCCACGGTGCGACGGCGAGCGCTGGCCGGGCTCGGCGCGAGCCTGGCGGTCGGTTGCGGCGGCGAGGGTCCGCGGCAGGACACGTCGGCGGGCGACGGGATCCTGAGCGTCGGCGAGTCCGCCTCGGCCAGCCAGACCGAGGGCGACGCGGACGACGACGACGACGACGGCACGGCGTCGCAGTCGGCGAGCGGCACCGCCGAGACCGCGGCCGACGCGAGCGACGACGGCATCGTGTTCGATCTCGGGGTACAGCCCGACGCCAACAACGAGATCGAGCAGGGCTGCACGAAGGTCGACTTCCTGTTCGTGATCGACAACTCCGGCTCCATGGCCGACAACCAGGTCAACCTGGCGAACAACTTCCCGAACTTCATCGACGGGATCCAGGCGACGCTGGCGGAGGTCGACGAGTACCAGGTGGGTGTGATCACGACCGATGCGTACTCCCCCAACGTGGCCGGCTGCAACCAGGTCGGCGGCCTCATCGTGCGCACCGGTGGCGAGGACTCGAGCAACATGGTCTGCGGCCCGTATGCTGCCGGACGCAACTACATGACCGAGGCCGACGATCTCGCGACCGAATTCGCGTGTGCCGCGAAGGTCGGATCCGACGGCAGCGGGATCGAGCTCGTGATGCAGGCGATGGAGATCGCCGTGCGCAAGGATCTCGGCGGTCCGGGCCAGTGCAACGAGGGCTTCATCCGCGACGACGCGCTGCTCGTCATCGTCCTCATCACCGACGAGTGGGACGGCCCGAACGATCCCGAGCTGTTCGGCAGCCCCGGGGACGAGAACACCTGGTACGACACGGTGGTCACGGCGAAAGCGGGCATCCCCGAGAACGTCGTCGTGCTTTCGCTCATCCACACGACGCCCGACTGTCCGCCGAGCGACGGGTTCCTGAGCGGCAGCATCTTGCCGTTCACGCTGATGTTCGGGCCGAACGGGTTCGTCGGCTGCATCGACGACGATTACGGGGCCATCTTCGCGCAGGCCACCGGGATCATCGAAGAGGCCTGCAACAACTTCATGCCGCCCGGCTGATCGGCCAATCGGCCGTCCGGTTGCACCGCGTGCCGCGAGGGCGTCGCGGCCACGCGGAGCACGCGCGTGCACGATCGCGTCCGGATCGCGCCGCACACATCTCGACACCGTGACGGAGACACCGCTCGCGCCGCACCACGCTGGACACATCGGCGCGCGAGGGTGTGATGGGAGGCAATCGACACACCGCCACTCGGCACGTCGAACGACGACGGACGATGGCGCCCGCGAGCGCCGTCGCGTGATAGAAGAGATGCTGGGACCGAGTCGGCGATGAAGTTCTTCTCGAGGTTGTTCAGCGACAAGGATTCCAACGCGGCGAGCGATGGAAGCGATCCCGAGGCCGTCGATCGACACGACGCGCCGACGCCTCCGCTTCCACCTGCGCCGCCACCACCCGTGCCGGTGCCGGCGATCGCGAGCTGCGACTCGCGGCCGATCGACATCGCGGGTGCAGAGCGACGCACGATCGCCGCACCGCCGATCGTCACACCGCCGATGCCCCGCGGCGAGACGCGGTCGGCCGCACCTTCGACGACGCCGACGCGGGCCCGCGCACGCACGCCGGTCGGCGTCGCGGCGGCCCGCAAGAATCCCGTCACCACCGTGACGATGCCCCCGAGCCCGGCGACGTCGTCCACGCCGAGGCGTGCCGATCCGGACAAGCCACTGTTCTCCGCGCCGAGCTCGACGACGGGCACGAAGGCACCGCCGCTCGCCGTTCCGCCGAGCACGGCCACGAGCAAGGTCGCAGCTGCGGTTCCTCCGACGACGACAGCCGCCGCGAAGCCGGCAACGACGACCACGACGACACCACGTCGTCGACGCACGCGTCCGTCGATCGAGAAGCCGGCCGAGTCCGCCGCGGAGCTGTTCGGCGAGATCGACGCGGCGATCGATGGCGCGCAGGAGACCGAGGACAAGCCCGTCGTCGAGGGCAAGCTCGCGAACGATGCGAAGACCGAGCTGGAAGTTCGCGCGCTGTTCGGCCGTATCGCGGCGCATCACGTCACGCACGTGCGGGACTTCGTGATCGAGCTGGGCCTCGCACCGGCGGCGAAGTCGTGGCTCGCGATCTGTCGCCCGGCCGTGGCCTCGCTGCGGCGCGCCGCGGATCGCATCCACTTCAGCGCGCTGGTCGAGGCGACCGACGTGTTCGCCAGTGCGCTTGGCGAGGCAGAGAGATCTCCCGGCGGCTTCATCGAGGGCCGCGAACGCGACGACATCCTGATGCGCTATCGCGCGCTCGAGAAGGTGCTGCCCGAGGCGTTCGACGTCGCCCCGACACAGAACCGGCGCGAGCCCATCGTGATGCACGCGCTGCTCGGGAAGGTGAACGGGCTCGGCAGCCTCGGCATCCACCGCATGTACTCGGCGGGGGTGATGAATCTGGCGGCGCTCTATCGCGCGCGGGTCGACGATCTCGCGTCGGCCACCGGCATCGAGGCGCCGTTGTGTGCCGCCATCCTCGACGAGGTCCAGCGGTACCGTCGCACCCGCGCCGAACAGGCGCCCGAGGCCGATCACGCCCGCGAGCGCGGCCGGCTGCGCGAGCTGCTGGATTCGCTCACCGACTGCGAGACGCGCTTCCGCGCGGCCGATGCCGCCGAGGATCGCACGGCGAAGCGCCGCATCCGTCGTCAGCGCGACGCGCTCATCCGCGAGCTCGATCTCGTGCTCGCGCACCTCGGCGAGCTCGACCTCGTCACGGAGATGGCGAGCACCTCGATCGCGGGCCGGATCCGTCGCATCGACGGCTGGCTGCGCGAGCTGCCGGCACGACTCACCCAGAACCGAGCCCACGCGTGAACGCGAAGATTCGACCCGGAGCCAGCGACATGCCGCAACCCACACGAGCCGAGATCGAGCAAGGAGCGAAGTCCGGTCGCGCCTTCGAGCACTCCGATCTGCGCGACGTGCAACTCGCGGGCGCGATGCTGGTGGGCATCAAGCTCGCCCGCGCCGACCTCGACGGCGCCAACCTGGGCAACGCCGACCTGTCGGGAGCCGACCTCGCGGGCGCGACGCTGCGCGAGGCCTACCTCGCCGGGGCCAAGCTCGCCGACGCGGGCCTCGTGAAGGCGGATCTCGACGGGGCCAACCTGTCGGGCGCCGATCTGTCGGGCGCCGACCTCACCCGCGCGAACCTCAGCGGAGCGAACCTCGAGGCCGCGAACCTGCAGGGCGCACGACTGCGCTACGCGCAGCTCGATGCCGCCGTGCTCGGTCGCGCGAACCTGACGGGGGCGATCCTCTGTCACGCGGATCTCGAGGAAGCCGATCTCGGCGGGGTGAATGCTCGCGGCGCGAACCTCGAGCGGGTGAACCTGCGCGGCGCGAACCTCGAGCAGGCGCGTCTCGATCGCGCGAATTTGCAGCGCGCGTTCGGCAGCGGGGCCCGGCTCGTCGGCGCCGTGCTGAAGGAGGCCAAGCTCCAGGAGGCCGACCTCGCCGGGGCGCGCCTGCGCGAGTGCGATCTGACCGGTGCCGATCTGCGTCGCACCGTGCTCACCGACGCCGACCTGCACGGCACCGTGCTCACGGGTGCGAAGGTGCACGGCCTCGAGGTTTCGGGTCTGCCGCCGAGCGTCGTCGTGGAGTGGGCCGACGGCAGTGCGAAGGGCGACGGCAGCCGTCTGCTCGATGCGCGTCAGGTGCGGCAGCTCGTCGGCGACGAGCCGGTCACGTCGACCCCCACGCAGCGCTTCTTCGGCGAGGGCGACGTCATCCGCAACGCCGAGCTGCAGTTCGCTGCGGCGGCCGCAGTGCACATCGAGAGCGAGCTCGTCGGCTGCACGATCCAGCTGTCACCCGACGCCGAGCTCGTGCTCGGCGAGCGCGGCATCATGCGCGACTGCACCATCGTCGGGGGCCGACTGACGATCCACGGCCGCTTCTTCGAGGGCAAACGCCCCGGCATCCGCGAGCCCCGCTGTGTCGTGGTGAGCAAGACGGGCGTGCTGGCCACTCGCATCCAACAGCCCGAGCAACCCACACAGTTCGCGTTCGAACGCGGCTGCCGCATGCGCCTCGACATCGCCGGGGCCGATCCGAACGGACACCACCAGGGGAAGAAGACCATCATGGCCGACACGACCGAGAAGAAGACATTCGTCGAAGAGGGCACGGAATTCGTCGGGACACTGCGGGCGACCTGTCCCGTGGTCGTGCGCGGCTCGCTCGAGGGCGATCTCGAGGCGCCCGCGGTCTCGGTCACGAACACCGGCCGGGTCACCGGCAACGTCAAGGCGAAGCGCGTCCAGTCGGAAGGCGTGCTCGCGGGCTCCATCGATGCCGACGAGATCTCGCTCGCGGGCGTGGTGAAGAGCAACACGGTGATCCGCGCCCGCTCGCTCGAGGTGAAGCTCGGCGCCGAGCGAGGCAAGCTCGAGGTCACGTTCGGCGAGTGCGTGGTCGAGGTCGGCGACATGCCGAGCGCCGACGAGCGCAAGGACGCCTCCGAGCAGGAGGCCGCGAGCGCGAGCTCGAGCGACACGACGGCGCAGGCGAAGAGCGACGACGAACCGGCGAAGCGCTCGCGCAAGCGCAAGTCCGACGGTGCCGAAGGCGATGCGACCGACGAATCGAGCGAGAACGCAGTGATCGGCCCGAACGGCGCCGACCCGCATCCGTTCCCGTGAGCGCGAGCTAGTCCAGGCGCACCACGGGGCAGCCCCAGCCGTCGTAGTGGCCGCCGCACGAGCTGGCCAGCTCGCGTAGCTCGATCGTCACGTCGAAGATCCCGATGGGGGCGAGCTCGTGGGAGAACTGCAGCCGGTACGGCATCTCCTCGCCGGGGGCCTCGGTCGCGCCGTCGACGGTGAAGCCGCGGGTGCCGATGCGCGTGGCGAAGCGCTCGCGGGCGGACGTGCTGGGAAAGTCGGCCTCGTGGTCGAGCTTGCGTGGGCGCTCGAGATCGTCGCCCTCCTCGCGCAGTGCATCGAGGACGCGGCGATCGTGGATGTACTGCCAGCCGAGCTCGTTCGGATACAGGAACTGGAAGTACTGCTCCCAGTCGGGATCCGCGTAGCTGCCGATCGTGATCTCGCGATCGCCGATCGCAGTACGGCAGCGGACGGCGACGGCTCGCAGCCCGTCCTCGCTCGGCGCATAGAAGTAGTGACGCATCGCCCCGCCGAAGCTCGCGCGCCCGACGTGCACGGCATCGGCGGCGAGGAAGAGCTCGACCAGCGTGTCCTCGATCTCGTCGAGCCGCGGCCGCTCGTCGGCGTGGGGCAGTCCGTCGTCGCGCGGCGAGAGCAGGGGTACCAGCACGCGGACGCTCAGCGGTCGCGCGGGATCGGGTGCTCGCTCGGCGATGTCGAGATCGATCGCGAGAAAGGCCCGGTGATCGTCGACCGAGCACTCGTAGAATTCCCACGCGTGGTCCACCACGGCATCCTACGCCCATGGCGCGTGCCAGGAACGCCTGAGCGCTCACTCGCGCGTACGGGAGCGCTCCGCGAGCCAGTGCTCGACCTCGTCGGCGCGGGCGAGGCGTTCGCCGCCGACCTGGCGGTACAGCTCGGCGGCCTGGCGGCCGAGGGACTGCACGCGATCGCGATGGCGCCCGCGACCGATCGCGTCGAGTGACTGCGCGAGCCCCCAGCTCGTGTCCGCGAGCTCGATCTTGTCGCCGCCGGCGGCCTGGCGCAGCGTCAGCGCGCGCTCGAACAGCGGGATCGCGGCGGTGTGGTCACCCTGGGCGACGTGGATTCTGGCGAGCTCGGCGTACGACAACGCGAGATCCGGATGCTCGGGTCCCAGCCGCGCCGACATGCGATCGAGCGATCCTTGCAGCAGCGCCTCGGCCTCGTCGTAGTCGCCCGCGAAGCCGAGCACCATCGCGAGATTCGTCTCGAGCATCGCCGTCGACGGGTGATCGGGCCCCAGCGTTCGTGCGAGCAGATCGCGACCGCGGCGGTAGTGCGCCTCGGCATCGGGCAGCCGACGCTGCTCGCCGTACAGCACGCCCAGGTTGTTGTGGATGGTCGCGTGCAGCGTCGCGTCGTCGGGCTGGGAGCGCTCGGCGTTCGCGAGCGCGGCGAGGTGGGCCTTCTCGGCCTCGTCGTAACGGCCGGCATGGAAGTACGCCGATCCGAGGTTCGTGTAGAGGCTGCTGAGTCGCGGCTGCGGACCGGTCGCGTTCGCCCGCAGGATGTCGATGGCGCGCTGACAGTGGACGATGGCGCCGTCGAAGTCGCCGAGGTCGATGTTGACGTGGCACACCGCGTTCAGCGGACGCATGAGTCCGGGGTGATCGCGACCGAACGCCTCCTCCTCGGCCGCCAGCGATCGCTGCAGGACCGCGATCGCCTCGTCGTAGTGCCCGAGGTCCACGTGGCAGAGCCCGATGTTGAGCAGGATAGGCCCCGGACGCGGGCCGCCGTCGATGCGGCGGGCGAGGGCATCGTCGAAGAACGCCAGCGCGTCCTCGTAGTCGCCGTGGTGGTACGCCACCTGTCCGCGGGCATTCGCGAGCTCCGTCGCCCAGTGGGGCGACTCCTGACCCGCGCGCCGCGAGGCGGCGATCGCATGCTCGATCCATCGCTGGGCATTCGTGTGATCGCCGCGTGCCGCGAGCAGGCCCGCGAGACCGAGCGCCGCATCGATGACGACCGCGTGGTGCTCGGTCGCGAGGGCGGCCGCGAACGCGGCATCGTAGTGCGGCTCGGAGGCCGCCGAGTCGCCGGCACGATCGAGCAGATGCGCGAGCAAGGCCTCGGCCTCGGCCTCGTACCACGGCTGCCCGGCCGCTCGCGCTGCATCCGCTACCGCCTGCGCCTGGTCCCGACCCGACTCGTCCCGCCACGCCTCGGCCGCGATGCGTGCCCGCGAGATCGCGGTGTCGAGCTCGTACACGACGGCCTCGTCGGCGTCGACCCAGCGCGGACCGCCCCGTCGATCCTCGGTGCACATCGCGATCGGATGCAGCGATTCGGCGGCTTCGATCGCGTGCTCGACCAGCTCCGCATCGGCGCGCTCGAGCAGGTCGACGAGCCCGCGTGCCTCCTCGCGGCGCCGGTGCAGGCACAGCATGCGCGCCATCGCGACGTCTGCAGCCAGCGTGCCGGCGGCCTGCGCCTCGCAGACGGATCGCTCGGCACTGCGGAGATCGTCCATGTACGGACCGATCATCCCGCGCAGCCGACCGGTAACGTCCTCGCCGTACGGCACGCCGGTGGCCGCGATCGCGGCGGCGATCGTGCGGTCGCGGTCGGCGTTCCACAGCGCATCGATCCGTTCGTCGACGGCTGAGCAGTACCCGTGATCGGGCGGTGCGTCCTGCCGGCTGGCCACGACCACGCCGCCGAACACGGCCGCCGTGACCGCGGCCGCGAACCCGACCTTGCGCCACACCGGGATGATCGCGAGCTGGCGGAGCAGCGCTCGCATGTCGGGGAAGCGATCGGCCGGGTCGCGCGACAGGCCGCGAATCACGGCCGCGCGCACTCGCAGGGGCACGTGCGTGCGCGGCCCCGGAATCCGCATGCGCCCGGCGAGCACGTTCTCGGCCAGCGCGAACACGGTGTCGCCGGCGAACGGGCGTCGGTCGTAGAGGAACTCGTACAGCGCGACGCAGAACGAGAACTGATCCGAGCGCGCGTCGGCGGGCTCGCCCTCGAACAGCTCCGGAGCCATGTACGCCGGCGTGCCGACCAGCATGCCGCTGCGCGTGAGCGTGACGTCGAGCGATTCGGACGATCGCGCGTGCGGGTCGGCGGGCCCAGGCGACTCTCCGCGCCCGCCGCGGGCGTGGCCGAAGTCGGTGACGCGAGGGCGGCCATCGCTGCCGATGAGCACGTTCGCCGGCTTGAAGTCGCGGTGGACGATGCCGGC
>Ga0105107_10003231_pt1 | contig 10793 bp, 8 predicted proteins | sample PPLLaktember2015_6_FD_79335 | JGI IMG/M metagenome (GOLD analysis project Ga0105107, IMG submission 79335) | Freshwater sediment microbial communities from Prairie Pothole Lake near Jamestown, North Dakota, USA - PPLs Lake P8 Core (1) Depth... | ecosystem: Environmental > Aquatic > Freshwater >... | reverse complement strand
ATGATCCGCTTCATGGACTTCAACGACGGCTACACGAGCAACGGCGAATCGGGCCATCCGAGCGACAGTCTCGCCGCCGCACTCAGTGTCGCCGATCTCATGCATCGCGATGGCCGGGCGCTGATCACGGCCGCGGTCCTCGCCTACGATGTCTTTTGCCACATCTGCGACCAGGCCGATCTGAAACCGCTCGGCTTCGATCATGTCACGGTCGGCGGCATGGCGAGCACCGCAGCAGCGGCACGGCTGCTCGGGCTCACCGGCGAGCGGCTCGCGCACGCGTTCAATCTCGGCATCGCGCCGAACATCGCGCTTTATCAGACCCGGATCGGCAACGTGTCGATGTGGAAAGGGTGCGCGTACGCCAACGCGAGCCGCAATGCGGTGTTCGCTGCGCTACTCGCCAAACGCGGCATGACCGGTCCTTCACCCGTGTTCGAGGGTGTCGGCGGCTACTTCAAGGCGGTTACCCGCAAGCCGTTCGCGCTGCCGCCGTTCGGTGGCCGCGGCGGCGAGTTCAAGATCATGCAATGTCTGATGAAACGCTTCCCGCTCGGCCAATATTCGCAGACAGTTGCCGAAGCCGCGATCGAGGCGCGCGCGAAGATCGCATCGATCGACGAAATCGCGGAGGTGCATGTCGAGACGCTCGCAACGGCGATCCGCCTGATGGCGGGCGACCCGCAGAAGTGGGAGCCGCAGACGCGCGAGACCGCCGATCACAGCATGCCGTACACGGTCGCGGTAGCGCTCATGCACGGCGATGTCGGCGAGGAGCATTTCGAGGATAGCTGCATCCGGGATCCCGCCTTGCGCGCGCTCACCCGCCGCGTGAAGGTCACCGAATGGGACGAGGCGAATCGGCGCATGCCGGAGGCCATGCTCTGCCGCCTGACCGTCACGACCCGCTCGGGCGCACGCCATGAGACGCGCGTCGAGTATCACCGCGGCCACTGGAAGAACCCCATGACCGACACTGAAGTCGAGGCGAAATTCCGCAAGCTCGCCCGGCATGTGCTTCCGCCAGCCCGGATCGATCCATTGCTCGCGCGCTTGTGGCAACTGGAAACGGTGGCCGATGTCGGCGAGATTCTGCGCCTGACCGTACCGGGCTGAGACCCTTCCTACCCATCGAATGAGGAGAACGACGATGAACACATGCACGCATCGGCTCGCCGCAATCTGCGGCGCGCTCATGCTTGGCGCTGCGGGTCTCGCCAGCGCCGCCACCGCCGGCTATCCCGCGCGCCCGATCCGGCTGCTAGTACCTTTTGCGCCCGGCGGGGGATCGGACACATTAGCCCGCATCCTCGCCTCCAAGATGAGCGAATCGATGGGCCAGACCTGGGTCATCGACAATCGTGGTGGCGCCGGCGGCAATCTGGCTGCGGAAACCGTGGCTCGTGCGGAACCCGACGGACACACGATATTCATCGCGCTGAGCACCGTCATCACGGTGAATCCCAGCCTGTACAAGCTACCGTACAGCGTCGAACGCGATCTGCAGCCGGTCGTTCACATCGCGAGCGCGCAGTACATCGTGGTGCTCAATCCGAGCGTGCCGGCGAAGACGCTGGCGGAGCTGGTCACGCTCGCCAAGCAGAAGCCGGGCGCGCTCAACTACGCATCGGGTGGAATCGGCACACCGCTGCACCTCGCCGCCGAGCTGATGAAGAAGCGCGCCGGGATCAATTTGACCCATGTGCCCTACAAGGGCGGCGCGCAGGCCGCGGCGTCGGTCCTTGCCGGCGAAACTCAGGTGCTGTTCGGTAGTGTCGCATCCTCGCTGGCACATGCCAAGGCGGGCCGCCTGCGCGCCATCGCGACCACGGGGCCCAAGCGCGCCAAGGTCGCACCCGAGCTGCCGACCATCGCCGAATCCGGCTATCCCGGCTTCGACGTGAGCACGTGGTACGCGTTACTGGTGCCGGCGAAAACGCCGAAGGACATCGCCGCGCGAATTCACGACGAGACCTTGAAGGCGCTCCAGCACAGCGATGTCCAAACCGCGATGGCGCGCCAGGGCCTGGAAATCGAAAGCGGTCCCGCCTCCATGGTCGCCGCCCGCATCAAGTCTGAGACCGCCATGTGGGCCACGGTCATCAAAGAGGCAGGGATACGGGCGCAGTAGCTCAGCAATAGAGCGCTCGCAGCGCCCTGACGTCACGTACTTGCTCGATATTCCACAAGGTTTCGAGCAACGCCGTGCTTCGTCTTGCACCGAGCACCGGGGCAAGCAGATCGAGCGCCTTTTCATCCTCTTCCGCGCGCGTCAGCGGATTCTCGAAGCTTCCTTTGGCGGCCATGGTTTGATGCTTGAGGATGCGGCCGTTCTTGAGCTCGATCTCCATCACGCAACGCCAGCGCCGCTGGGCATCGGTGAGCTCAGGATCGCCCAGCGCCCGAATGCGCTTACGCAGTGCGAGCAGCTTGGGATCGCGCATGCGTTTGAAGTCGTGCGCCGAGGCGAAGCTAAAGAACTCCGCAGCCATGTGCGTGCTCGTCGCAGTCCCGCTCGACGCATAGTTGAGCTCGCCGGACTTGGGATTGGCGAGCGCAATCGGTTCCTTCACCGAGTGGGCCGGCACGCTCGGATGAACGACGAGTAAATGCGGCAGGTCGACCAGCTGCGACACGGGCGCAAAATCCCGGATCACGTCGAAGGGGAGCTTCTTGCGCACCGCCGGGCTGATCGACAGGGACGCCGCGACCACCAGCAAAGTAAGCCGTCCGGGGTCGCGCGGGTGACTAGCTCGGCGCTATTGAGGCTGCCCGAGCCCGGCCGGTTGTCGACCACCACCGAGTGCCCGGCTCTCCTCCGATCGCAGCCTCATTCCGCATCATAGCCGGGCGCCACCCGGGCATCGAGCACGCACACCCCGCCCTGCTCGACCGTTTCCACGCCGAGACGCAGCGCCGGGCCGATATCTTCGGGCTTCTCTATCGGACCGATGCCGACCGCACCCATGCTCCGTGCCATGGCGGCGATATCGATGTCGGGGTCGGCAACGCGCTGGCCGATCCAGCGGTTCTCGGGCGGCCGCCCGCGGCTGATGGCGATGTGCTCCTGATGGCGCTCGTCGTTGAAGAACGACCGGTTGTTGCACACGACCATCAGGCAAGGGATCTTGTAGTGGGTCGCGGTCCACACCGCCGTGTTGCCCATGATGAAGTCGCCGTCGCCGTGAAGCCCGACGGCGATGCGTCCGGAGCCGCGCAATGCGAGCGCCGCGCCGACGGTGATCCCGGGGCCGGAGCCGACGCCGGCCCCGCCGTCGTAGCCGATGTAGTCGAGCGGATGCCGAAAATGCGTGTAGGCGCCGTTCCAGCCGAGCGGCAGTCGGGTGATGCATACCTGCCTGCCGGCGACCGTCTTGCGAAGGCGCTCGGCCAGAATCGCCAGCGTGAGCCCGTCGCCTCGCGCCTCGGACTTCGTCGCGACCTCGAGGCGCGCGGGCGCGCCGCCGCCACGGCTGCGGCATGCGGCAACGAGATGCGGGACCGCGGCATCGGGCTCGCACAGCAGCTGCACGTCGGTAGGCGCAAGCGCGTGGTAATCGTAGCTCCAGCCGCGATGCGCGTGCACGTCGCACGACACCTGGATCACCAGGGCGCCCACCGCCGCCTCGGCGTACGCCTGCTTCAGCGTCCCGCCGAGATCCAGCCAATCGAGCGAGAGTATGACATCGGCCTGGGCGATAAGATTGCGCGCCTGCGCCGACAGGCGATTTGCCGGCGGCGCGGCATGCAAGGGATGATCGGTCGGGAAGGCGGCGCCGAGCTTGATCTGCGTGAGCACGCGCATGTTGAGCTTCTCGGCCAGAGCCACCCGCGCGTTCCAAGCGTCGAGACTGCGCGAGCAGCGCCCCGCGAGCATCACGGGATTGCGTGCGTTCGACAGCAGCTCGGCTGCCCGCTCGAGCGCGTCCCGCGCCGGCATGGCGGCCGACGGCGGCGCGTAGCGGGCAACGTCGGGAAGCTCGGGCAGCCGCTCGAGCTCGTGTTCCTGCACGGCGCTGTCCAGATTGACGTACACCGGCCCGCGCGGCGCGGTCTGTGCAATCTGCGCCGCCCGAAGTATCGCCTCGACCGCGGCCGGCACCGACCCGGGCTGGTTGTCCCACTTGGTGAAGTTGCGGACGAGCCCGCCCTGATCCGCGCACGTATGGATCCAGTCGATCCAGGGCCGGCGCCTGGCCGCATCCCAGGGCCCGGTGGCGCCCAGGATCAACACCGGCATCCGGTCACACCAAGCGTCGAAAATCGGCATGCACGCGTGCATCAGTCCCACGTTCGCATGCAAGGCGGCCGCCATCATCCTTCCCGAGGCCTTCGCATAGCCCTGCGCGATCGACACGGCCGTCTCGTCGTGCAGACAGAGCAGCATCTGCGGCGCCCGGTTGCCGAGATAGTTGACGAGGCTGTCGTGCAGCCACCGGTAGCTCGCACCGGGGTTCAAGGCGATGTACGGAATCTCGAGCATGCGCAGCGTTTCCGCGACGACATCGCTGCCCCAGAAGCCCGAATCGCTGCGGCTCGGCACCGCCGCGTCGTGATGGATCGAAGTCTGACCTGTCATTGCTCGCTCCCTTCAGGCGCGATTATTAACGATCGATCGGCACGCGCGCCAAGCGGCACCGCCGACGGCCACGGTCGCGGCTCGAGCCCCAATGCGAAACCACGGCAGGTATATCATCCGGGTACCCAGTCTGCCGACGCAACGCATACGATGAACCTCCCCGTCTTCGATACGCATTTCCACATCATCGACTTCCGCTTTCCGGTGAGTGAGAACCAGGGGTTCTTGCCGCCGAGCTTCCCGGTGGACGAGTACCGCAAGCGTACCGCAGGTCTTGACATCAAGGGGGGCGTGGTCGTCGCCGGCTCGTTCCAGAACTTCGACACCACGTTCATGCGCGATGCCCTCGCGCAGCTCGGGCCGACCTTCGTTGGCGTCGTGCAGATTCCCGCCGATATGCCCGATGCCGAGATCATGGCGCTCGATGCGATCGGCGTGCGCGGCGTGAGATTCAACCTCGTGCGCGGCGGTTCGGCCGGGATCGAGGATCTCGATCGGGTGGCACGGCGTGTTCACGACCTGGCCGGCTGGCACGTCGAGCTCTATGCCGATGCGAAGGACCTGGCGCCGGTATTCTCCAGCTTGCAGCGCCTGCCTGCGATCAGCATCGCCCATCTCGGCCTGTCCAGCGAAGGCTTGCCCACCCTCCTGCGCCTGGCCGAGCGCGGCATGATGGTGAAGGCGACGGGATTCGGCCGGGTCGACCTCGACGTGCCCGCCGCGATTCGCGCGCTGGCGGCGGCCAACCCCGATTGCCTGATGTTCGGCTCCGACCTGCCGTCGCAGCGCGCGCGCCGGCCCTTCGAGCCGCAGGACATGGCCCTCATCCGGGCGAACATCGACCCCGCGCTCGAGCGCAAGGTTTTTTTCGACAACGCGGTCCGGTTCTACCGACCGCGCGAGATTCAGCGCGGCGCGGACGCGTAATGCGCCTGCGCGGGCCTATGCCATGCCGATCGGTTCCGGCAGCTGCGCCATGATCTCGCCCGGACGCTCGCGCATCATGTCGTGGAGCTCGTTGCGCACGCGACGGTAAGCCGGGTCGTCGAAGCGGTTGATCATCTCTTCCGGGTCGTTCACGAGATCGTAGAGCTCGCCGGCCCCGGAGTCGAGCTCGAACGTGCACTTGTGGGTGCGCGTGCGCACCGTGCGCAGCTTGACCGCCACGCCGCAGCGCGACGGATGCACGTGCCACTCGCTGTACGCGACAGCGCGCGTCTCGGCGCCGCGCTCGAGCAGCGGCCGCAAGCTGCGGCTCTGCAGCGAGCGGGCGCTCGCAACGCCCGAGTAGTCGTGAAAGGTGGCTGCGAGATCGAGTGTCGACACCGGGTCTCGCACCACCTGCCCGGCCTGCACGCCCGGCCCGCGCACCACCATGGCAACCCGCAGCAGGTCCTCGTAGGGAATCGGGTGCTTGAGGTACAGCCCGTGATTGCCGAGCAGCTCGCCGTGATCGGTGGTATAGACGACCAGCGTATTCTCCGAGAGCCCTTGCTGCTCCAGGGCATCGATGATGCGCCCGACGTTGTGATCGATCTGCGAGATCATGCCGTAGTAGTTCGCGGTCATGTGCGCGAGCTGTTCGTCGCTCTGGTCGGGCACCCGCGAGCCCTCGGCGCGAAATTTCAGCATCGTGGGGTCGGCCAACTGCGGCGTACCCTCGAGCACTGCCTTGTGCCACCACGGCCGGCGCTCGAGGTCGCGCAGCCGGTGCTTGGGAAGGGTGACCGATTTCGGGTCGTACATCCGGCTCCAGGGCTCGGGACAGTCGAAGGCATGGTGGGGATCCGGAAACGAGGCCCAGACGCAGAACGGCTTGTCGGTCCGCCCCCGCGCCATGAAGTCGATCGTGCGGTCCGCGATCCAGGTACTGCTGTGCCAGGCGGCAGGCAGGGCCGAATACCACGTCTGTGCCGCGCCGACGTCGGGGCCCAGGTCCTTCTTCCACAGGTCGATCGCCTCGCCGCTGCGCCCGCGGCCGAGCAGCCAGCGTTCGTAGTGGCCGACGGGCGGTTGCTCGAGCGGCCGGGTGCGGTGCAGGTGGCCAAGCACGCAAAGCTCGACATTCTGGAATCCCATATACGGACCGAACCATTGGGGACCGTAGCGCGACTGGCTCTTGTTGCACTCGGGCGTACCGGTGGGCGCGAAGGTCGACTTGGTCGCAAAGTGCGCCTTGCCGATCAACGCCGTGGCATAGCCAGAGGTAGCCAGCGTGCCGGCGAAACCCCGTGCTCCGACGGCCGGATCGAGGTCCACCCCGTTGTCCCACACGCCGTGGGTGAGCGGGAGCAGGCCGGTGAGGATCGAGGCCCGCGAGGGCTGGCAGACCAAATTCGGCGTGATGCACGCGGCGAAGCGCGTGCCCTCGCGCGCGAGGCGATCGATGTGCGGCGTCTTGATCAGCGGGTTCTCGAAGCCGAAACAGTCCGCGCGCTGTTGGTCCGAGGTGATGAGCAGAATGTTCGGCCGAGCCATGGCATGCGCCTCGCTGAAGAATGGTGTGGGAATCGGCCTCGAGGCCGGCCATCGCGGCGCGAACGATTATAGACGCAGCATCTTCGCCATGGCAGGATGGCCGCAAGCCTCGAGCAACCGATCTTCACGTGCAATGCCAACATCACCCGACCCACAGACCCTTGCGAGCATCGCCTGCGCGGCGCTCGTCTGCGACGACGTCGATGAGAAACTCGATCGGGTCGCGGCGGCCTCACGCGCGCTGGCGGAAGGCGACGTCGTCGCGATGCCGTACTTCGCATGCTGCGCGCCGCAGACGCCGGGTCGGCCGCCGCGGCCCGAGCTCGTGCCGCCGCGCTTGCTCGATCGTCGGAGCACGGCTTCGCCGGTCGCACACGCCGCGCTCATTCACGCGGTCGCGCACATCGAATTCAACGCCATCAATCTCGCGCTCGATGCGCTGTGCCGGTTCCCCGAATTACCCCGCGCCTTCTACGTTGACTGGCTGAAGGTTGCCGCCGAGGAGGCGACCCATTTCTCGCTGCTGCGCGAGCACCTGCGATGCCTCGGCCATGACTATGGCGACTTCGCTGCGCATGACGGCTTGTGGCAGATGGCATTGAAGACGGCGCACGATCCGCTCGCGCGCATGGCGCTCGTTCCTCGGGTGCTGGAAGCGCGTGGCCTGGACGCTTCGCCGGGAATCATCCGCCGGCTGCGCGAGGCCCGTGACGAGCGTGGTGCCGAGATCATCGAGATCATTCTGCGCGACGAGGTCGGCCACGTCGCCATCGGCACGCGCTGGTTCAACCACCTGTGCGCGCAGCGAGGGCTCGATCCGGAGCGCACCTTCGAAGCCCTGCTGCTTGAATACGATGCGCCGCGTCCGGTCTTGCCGCTCAACGTCGAGGCAAGACGCCGCGCGCGCTTCACGCCCGGCGAGATCGAGCACGTGGAAGCGCTCGCCAAGCGCCGCGCAATGCGGCCAACGCGATGATGCGTGCGGCGTGCGGACCGCTGCGAGCGAGCCGCCCGCCGATTCGGCGCCGCTCCGAGTCAGGCTGCATCAAGGCCACGGATGCTGAATCGAGCCGCGCTGCCGACATGGGATGACACGATTGTTGGTATTGGTTTCATAATGTAAAATTACATCCTCTCAAATAAGGCCGACTGCTGTGCCCGACACGCAGACCAAGTCCTCGATCCAGGTGATCGATCGGATGATGCATCTGATCGAAACACTGGTTCGCCATCCCAGTCCGACCAACCTCAAGCAGTTGGCGGCGGAGACGGGACTGCACCCCTCGACCGCGCACCGCATACTGGCGGTCATGGTCGAGAATCGCCTGGTGGATCGCATCGAGCCGGGCACATACCGCCTCGGCATACGGCTGCTCGAGCTCGGCAATCTGGTGCGCATGCGCCTCAACGTGCGCCAGGAAGCACTGCCCTACATGCAGGCCTTGCACGACCAGATCCGCGAGACCGTCAACCTCAGCGTGCGCCAGGGCGACGAGGTGGTCTACGTCGAGCGGGTGAGCTCCAGCGGCCAGATGATGCGCGTGGTTCAGGCGGTCGGCACGCGAGCACCGCTGCATGCGACCGCGGTCGGGAAGGTGTTCCTCGCCGAGGACGGCACCGATGCAGCCGCGGCCTATGCCCAGCGCGCCGGGCTCGCCCGCCTCACCGACCACACGCTCGCCGACCCTGCCATTCTTGCCGGCGAGCTGGCGCAGGTCCGCATCCAGGGTTATGCCATCGACCGCGAGGAAGCGGAGAAGGGCGTGTCGTGCATCGCCGCGGGAATTCGCGATGACGAGGGGCGTCTGGTCGCAGGTCTGTCGGTCTCTGCGCCTTCGGATCGGCTCGATTCAGCCTGGGCGCTACGCGTTCGCGACACGGCCGAGGAGGTCTCGCGCGCCATGGGATACGCGCCTCGATAGATGAGCGGCCCGCTCGACGGCATTCGCATCCTGGATCTGACGACGGTGGTGCTGGGCCCGTTTGCGACCCAGCTTCTCGCCGATCTGGGTGCCGACGTCCTGAAGGTCGAGCCGCCGGAAGGGGACAACATCCGCCAGATCTCCCCGATGCGCCACCCCGGCATGGGCGCGATGTTCCTGCACATGAACCGGAACAAACGCTCGATCGTGCTCGACCTGAAGCGGCCCGCCGGGCGCGAGGCCCTGTTGCGCCTGGCGACGAAGGTCGACGTGCTTTGCTACAACACCCGTCCGCAGGCGATGCAGCGGCTTCGTCTCGGCTATGCCGATGTCAAAGCGGTGAATCCCGCCATCGTCTATGTCGGCGCCACGGGCTTCGACCCGGACGGACCTTATGCCGGACGGCCTGCGTACGACGATCTCATCCAGGGCGCGGTCGGATTGCCCTGGCTGATGATGAAGAACGGCGCCCACACGCCGCGCTACGTCCCGGCCACGCTTTGCGATCGTATCGTCGGCCAGGCCACGGCCAACGCGATCCTGGCGGCCTTGGTACAGCGGGGCCGCAGCGGCGAGGGCCAGTCGGTGGTCGTGCCGATGTTCGAGACCATGGCGCAGTTCATCCTGGGAGATCACTTCGGCGGGCGCACCTTCGAACCGGCGCTCGGCGAAGCGGGATATGCGCGCGTCCTGGCCCGATACCGTGCCCCCTACGAGACGAAGGACGGACACATCTGCGTGCTGGTCTACAACGACAAGCAGTGGACGAGCTTCTTCGCCAAGATCGGCAAGTCGGAGCTGTACGCGAACGACCCGCGGTTCGGCACGTTGGCCGCACGGTCGAGGAACATCGACGACGTGTACGCGTTCGTGGCCGAGGAGTTGCGCACCCGCACGACCGAGGAGTGGGAGCGGCTCTTCACGGAGGCCGACATTCCCTGGATGCCGATGAACTCGATCGACGATCTGATCGACGACCCGCATCTGGCGCTTGCCGGTTTCTTCGAGCAGGTCGACCACCCGAGCGAAGGCGCGATCAGGACCCCGGGCGTGCCGACACGCTGGTCGAGCGCGCAGCCGCAACTTCGCTACCCCGCGCCGCGGCTGGGCCAGCACAGCGCCGAACTGCTGCGCGAGGCAGGCTATACGGCCGCCGAGATCGAGCAGATGGCGCGAGACGGCATCACGCAACTGGACCGGTGAGGCTGCGTTGCACGCGCGCCCGCCGAGAGGACGAGCTTGATGGACTTCACCTTGAGCGCGGAGCAGCAGGCGATTCGCGACGCGGTATTCAGGATACTGAACCCCGGCGGACCGCTCGGCGACGACTACTGGCTCGCGCGCGATCGCGACGGCGGCTTTCCGCACGAGTTCTTCGGCGCCATCGCCCGCGACGGCTGGCTCGGCATCGCCATGCCCGAGCAATACGGCGGTGCCGGGCTGGGGATTACCGAAGCCGCTCTGCTCATGCAGGCCATCGCCGAATCGGGCGCGGGCATGGCAGGCGCTTCGGCCGTGCATTTGAACATCTTCGGCTTGAACCCGGTGGTCGTGTTCGGCACGGCGGCACAGAAGGAGCGCTGGCTGCCGCCGATGATACGCGGCGAAGTGAAGGCATGCTTCGCGGTCACCGAGCCGAACACGGGGCTCAACACGCTCGCGCTGCAAACGCGCGCCGACCGGCGAGGCGACGGTTATATCCTGTCCGGGCAGAAGATCTGGACATCCACCGCGCAGGTCGCGAACAAGATGCTGATACTCGCCCGCACCACGCCGCTCGAAAGCATCGGGCGGTCGACGGGGGGACTGAGCCT
>Ga0105107_10003229_pt1 | contig 10796 bp, 13 predicted proteins | sample PPLLaktember2015_6_FD_79335 | JGI IMG/M metagenome (GOLD analysis project Ga0105107, IMG submission 79335) | Freshwater sediment microbial communities from Prairie Pothole Lake near Jamestown, North Dakota, USA - PPLs Lake P8 Core (1) Depth... | ecosystem: Environmental > Aquatic > Freshwater >... | reverse complement strand
GCGAGGAGGCGGGCGAAAAGCTCTCCGCGCTTCTCCGGGATCACATCCTCATCGCGGCGGACGTGGTCAAGGCGGCCAAGGCCGGCGTCGCCGCCGATCTCGACGCGGCGAACAAGAAATGGTACGCCAATGCCGACGACATCGCCGCGTTCCTGGGCGGAGCCAATCCCAACTGGACGCGCGCGGCCCTGACGGACATGCTGCACAAGCATCTGGAATATACCACCCAGGAGGTCGTCTCCCGGCTCAAGAAGGATTGGGCGGCGGACATCGCGGCTTACGACATCGGCCATACGCACATGCTGATGTTCGCCGACGCTCTGACCCAGGGGATCGTGAAGCAGTTTCCCGGCAAGTTCAAGTCCTGAGCCCGTCCCCGGTCGAGCCGCGAGTCGCCGCGACGAGGCGGCCATCTTCGTCTTTCGGCCCTCGGCGGGCCGTGCCGATATCCGTCAGGCCCACGATGTTCATGGCTTCGGCCGGTGTCAGCGCCTTTGGCATGCCGCTTGCTCGTGAGTGGATCAGGAGATCGGCTAGAAAGGAAGAACGCAAATGGCACAGTACGGAAAGAAAGCACAGAAAAAGGTCGGAGAGGTGCTCAAGGAATTCAAGCGGGGCAACCTGAAAAGCGGCCGGAGCGGCAAGAAGGTCACGAACAAAAAACAGGCTATCGCGATAGGGTTGTCGGAAGCCCGGAAGCGGGGGGCCAAGGTCCCTCCGCCTCCGGAAAAATGAGCGGCCCTGCCTCAGCCAGCCCCCCCTTCCAGATATCTCTTGAGCAGCAGGGCGCTGTTGCGCTTCTCGTCCTTGGCGGCGTAGACGAACGTGACCGGGCCCGCTTTCAGCCGGGCCCGCAGCCGCTCGACCTCCTCGGGATTGGCCCGCAGCTCGCCCAGATAGCGTTTGCTGAAGGCCTCCCACTTGGCCGGATCGTGGCCGTACCATTTGCGCAGCCCCGGGCTAGGGGCGACCTCTTTGAACCACTCGTCGATCGCCGCCTTTTCCTTGGTCAGGCCCCGGGGCCATAGCCGCTCGACCAGAAGGCGGGCGCCGTCCGATCTCTCCGGCGGCTCATAAGCGCGCTTCAATTTGATCTTCATATCCCTCCCTCCCTCGATCGGTCCCGGGCCGGCCGCTCCGTTTCTCATTATAACAGACCACGGACAGCCGGCGGGCCCGAGGATCCCTTGACCCCGCCGGCCTGACATGGCATGATTCTTGAAGAAGTCCCCTGTAGATCTCGCCAAGAGGAGGCCCCCATGAAGTGGCTCGGAAAATTCGCCGATCAGGCCTACGCGTTGTTGCGGATCCTGGCGGGCGTCATGTTCGCCTTCCACGGCGCCCAGAAGCTGTTCGGGGTCCTGGGCGGCACCCAGCCTCCCCTGGCCTCCCAGTTATGGTTCGCCGGGATCATCGAGCTCTTCGGGGGGCTGGCGGTGGCGCTGGGGCTGGAGACCCGTGTCGCCGCCTTCATCTGCAGCGGCGAGATGGCCGTGGCTTACGTCCAGGCCCATTGGAAATTCCAGATGGATTCCCAGTTCTTCCCCATCATGAACCGCGGCGAGCTGGCCCTCCTCTATTGCCTCCTGTTCTTCTTCATCGCCACGAAGGGAACGGTCAAGTGGGGATTGATGAAACGAGATTGAAGCGGCCCGGCCTGATCCGGGCCGGCCGCGTTTATGCGTCCAGCCGCCGGAACCCCTAGACCGCCCGGCCCTTCTTCCGGTTCCAATAGAGAAAAGCCGGGATGCCAAGGGCGATGATGGCCAGCCCGGCGAAGGCGTTCCAGAAGCTCTGGACGAGCGTGTTGACGATCACGAACAGGGCAGACAGGACGAAGAGCGCCGGCGTCACCGGATAGCCCCATGTCTTATAGGGACGGGGCAGGTCCGGCCGCTTTCTCCTCAGGATGATGACGCCGAGCGCGGCCAGGCCCAGGAAGATCCAGGCGCCGAAAACGGCGTATTTCAGGAGCTGCTCGAAGGTCCCTCCGGGGACGAGGCAGATCACGGTGCTCCAGGCCCCGAGGACGAGGAGCGAGACGTGCGGGGTCCGGAATCGGGGGTGGACGGCGGCCATCTTCCGGAAGAAGAGCCCGTCCTTGGCCATGGCGTAATAGACCCGCGGCCCGGTCAGGACGTGGCCGTTGGCCGCGCCGAGTATCGAGAACAGGATGATGAAAGCGACGATCGAGGCCCCGACGGGCCCTACGGCGGCGGCCATGGCCGTCGCGGCGATCCGGTTCGATGCGGCCATCTCGCCCGCCGGCACGGCGTAGAGGTAGGCCACATTGGTCAGGATATAAACGACCGTGACCAGCCCGCAGCCGGCGATGAGACCGAGGGGGATGGTCCGAGACGGGTTCTTGGTTTCCCCGGCGTTATAGGTCGAGCATTCGAAGCCCTTGTAGGCCCAGAGCGCGGCCACGAGCGCCAGCCCGAAGGGTCCGACGGGATCTCCCTTGAGGGCAGACACCGGGGGGGTCGCCAGGTTGCCCCAGCTGCCGCGGGCGAAGAGGAAGATGCTGAAAACGATCCCCGAGAGGGCCGCGAACTTCAGGACCGTCAGGAGGTTCTGGAAGAAGGCCCCCTGCTTGACCCCGACATAGTTGATCCCGACCAGAGCGAAGATGAACAGGACGGCCGCCGCCCTCTGGGCGGCCGGCCCGAGGGGGACGAAATGGGGCAGGTACTTCGTGGCGAAGGCCAGCGAAAGCGTCGCGATCGTGCCCGTGTCGATGACCAGCAGGAGGGCCCAGCCGAACAGGAATCCGACGAGCGGACCGTAGGCCTCGCGCAAGTAAACGTAGATGCCTCCGGTCTCCGTGAACGCCGCGGCCAGCTCGGCGAGCGACAGGGCCCCGAAGATGCACATGAGCCCGCCGACGACCCAGACGAGGAGCATCAGGACCGGCGACTTGACCTCGGCGGCCACGGTCGCCGGGACGATGAAGATGCCCGAGCCGATCATCGTGCCGACGACGATCGCGGTGATGCTGCCGACGCCGAGAGCGCGGTGCAGAGACGCGGGAGCGGGCCCGCAGGGTTGAGGGGCGGAGCCGGGTGATGACGTGTCGTTGTTGGCCATGCGGCCTATCTTATTCGGAGACGGCCCCGATGGCAACCCCGGAAGGCGGGCAGGAGCGAGTCCGATTCAGTGCCGGGCGGACGACGAGCCCGTCGCGCGGCACGACGAACGCGCCCTGCGCAGTGAAGTACGCCACGGGCAGGCCGTAATCCGCTCCGTCCCCGGTCTCGAAAACCATGTCCCGGCGGAGCGGCTCGGGATTCCGGGACACCGGGCCGGGGCCGGCGCCTCCCTTACCCGGATCGATTCGACGCCGCTGAACTGATGAGCCGGGCCGCGTGCCCCCCGGCCCGGCTTTACTCACCCGGCCAGCACCCCGACCAGGGTCATACGTTCGAGGTTCTCCGGACCGTGCGGGGCCTCGTCCATCTCGCCGGAGAGATCGTGCCCGGCCGTATGGTTGGGAATGTGCTCCCCGTCCTGCCAGAGCGCGCTGTCCGTGACGTCGTACACTTTGCCCCGGAAAGCGATGTAGGCCCTGTGCCCGTTCTTGCCGTCGAATCGGGCCAGCTCTTCGAGCGTGAATCCCTTCTCTTCGGTCACCTCAGCCTCCTTGCGCTTGCGAGATCGGCGGGATCGGTCCGGAGGACCCGGTCGTCGTTCGCCGCGGGCGATCCCCGGCCGTCGCGGTTGCTCGTCGTGAATGTGATCAGGCCGCCCGGTCCCGCCACGACTTCCCGGAGCCGTCCGAAATCCCCCGGGAAATGCTCCCTCAGCTGGGTCACCTGCCCCGACTGGATGATCGCCTCGTAAAGGGTTTCGCCCCGGAGCCCGGCGAAGAAGAGCGAGCCGCCGACAAACGCCGCGCCCGACGGCGCCCAGGTCACGGAGCCGGAGTGCCGGAGCGGCGCCTCCATTCCCGCTCGGGTCTCGTCTCCCTGGATGACCGGCCAGCCGTAATTCTTGCCGGCCTCGATCTTGTTGATCTCGTCGAGACCGGACAGCGACCCGGACCGGCCATGTTCGGTCGCGTACAGGACCCCGGCCCCGTCCCAGGCCAGGCCCTGGACGTTCCGGTGTCCGTAGGAATAGACCTCGTTGTCGAATGGATTGCCCGGCGCGGGCTGCCCGCCGGCCGTCACGCGCAGGATCTTCCCGGCCAGGCTGCCCGTGTCCTGGGCGCTGGAGGATCCCCCGGCGTCCCCGGTCCCGATATAGAGGAAGCCGTCGGGTCCGAACTTGATCCGGCCGCCGTTGTGGACCGAGGCCCCGGGAATGGCGTCGAGGACGATCTCTTCATCGGCCAACGCCCCCCCGGAATAGGTCATGCGCGAGACCCGGTTCAGGGTCCCGCCGCCTTGCCCGCTGTAGGTATAGTAGAGATAGACGAGACGGTTGGCAGCGAAATCCGGATGAAGCGTGATACCAAGAAGCCCCCCTTCCCCGATCTCCTGGACCCCAGCCAGCGTGGCCACAGGCGCCGCCTGAAGCCGCCCGGACGCGTCGATCAGGCGCACCGTCCCCTTTCGCTCGGTCACGAGCATGCTCCCATCGGCGAGGAATGCGATCGCCCAGGGTGTATCCAGACCCCCCGCGATGACCGTGGCGGCCGGGGCCCCGTTCCCGTCGGGGCTGGAGCCGGCGGAACAGGCGGCGATCACAAGGACCGCCGCAACGACCTCGAATGTCGAACAGAAGGACTTCATGGCAGCCTCCTGGCGGACAGCTCGATCAGACAAGCTGCAAGATACGGGCCAGATCCTGTGGGGGAGCCTCACTTCCACTGAAAATATCGCACGTAATCGATCGAGTATTGCAACGGGAAGATGCCGTCGTCGATCCCGTGCATGCCTCCCCAGGTGCCGCCGACGGCCGTGTTGAGGAGGACGTAGAACGGCTTCGAGAACCGCCAGTACGCGGAGTACCTAGCATCCTTACGATAGGTGAAATAATTCCGGCCGTCGACGAAGAAATCCAGCCTGTCGGGGCGCCACTCGACGGCGTAGACATGGAAATCGGCGTATGGCGCGCTGACGGTGATCTGGCCGCCCTTGTCGACCTTGCCGGGATCGTTGACCGAGCCCGGAGTATGGACCGTGGCATAGATCGTGTCGGGCTCGTAACCGACGTTCTCCATGACGTCGATCTCGCCGCACTCGGGCCAGCCGGCCCGGGTGATGTCCGTCCCCATCATCCAGATCGCGGGCCACGACCCGACGCCCGTGGGGATCTTGGCCCGGACCTCGATCCGGCCGCAGAAGAACTCCTTCTTGCCCAGCGTGTTGACGCTGGCCGAGGTGTAGCTGGCGCCGGCATAATCCTCGTGGCGCGATTCGATCACCAGACAGCCGCCTTCGACCCGGGCATTCTCCGCGCGTCCGGCCGTGTAATACTGGGCCTCCTGATTCCGGATGAAGCCGACTTCATAACCCCACGTCGCGGGATCGGGCGGGCCGTCGGCGTTGAATTCCTCGGCCCAGACGAGCTCGAGTTTCGACGGGGCGTCCGGGGCGGCGCAGGAGGCAAGCGTCAGCGCCGCCAAAGCCAGCAGGAGGACAAAGCCGGGCGTTTCCGGACTTATGGAGCGTCGCGTCATGTTTGGTCCCTCACTTCAGCGAGTTGCGCCGCTCGACGGGCGCGCCCGCGTCACCGGCTTCACCTTCCGGTATTCCTCTTGGACGGCGGCGGCGCCGTACCGTCTCTCCAGCCGGCGGATGGCGAAGTGCCCCTGGGCGATGTTCTGGAAATGGTCCATGAAGATCGTGTTGATGAGGCCCCCTCCGATCGCGCCCACGGCCGGGACGGCCATGGCGGCGACCTTCTCCGACACGACGATCCCGAACCGGGAAGCGATCGCGGCGATCAGCCGGACCAGGACGGGCGCGCCTTTGGCCGTCAGGCCTCGCCGGGAGATGTATTGCGCGGCTTCCGTGACCGCTGTGGACATGGCCGCGCGGACGGCATAATACCCGGTCTCGGAAGCGTCGTCCTTGTCCGACCGGCCGCCGAGCGCGAAGACCTGGAGGCAGTTCAGCATCGTTTCCGGAGAATGGGGGTCCTCCCCTTCGCTCCGGGCGATGTCGGAGATCGAGCGCAGCATGATCACGGTGGAGACCGGCAGCTCGAAGGCCAGCCCCGCCAGCCCGAAGGCCCCGCCGGTGGCGCCGCAGGTCATCACCGCGGCCTTGTGGATCGCCCGGGAGTGCCGGGACCGCCCCCGGCCCCTCACCGTGGCCACCGCGAAGACCAGGGCCTTCTCGATCGCTTTACGGGTCGCCGCCTGGACGAAGCGTCCCCATCTGCGCGGCAGCCTGGCCAGGCCCTTCTCGATCGGCGAGGCCAGCGCGTCCGTCAGCCTGGCGGCCAGGCTGGGACGCTCCAGGCGTGCCTTGGCCTGCCTGAGCGCTTCGATGTCATCGGGGGCGAAATCCATTCTCTCTCAGGGTCATGATAGGCGCGGCGACGGGCATCGTCAAGGAACAGTCCGCCGGCTTGACACGGGCCGGACGGCGGGCTATCTTGCCGGCGACGGGAGGATGTCCATGAAAAAGTCCGTCTTAGCCCTGATCGGCCTCATCGCGTTCGCGGCCGCCGCAGGAGCCGCCGAGATCCATGTCTCCGCAAGCGGCCGTGATTCGAACCCCGGGACAAAGTCCGCGCCCCTTCGCACGATCCAGCGCGCCGCCGTCCTGGCCCAGCCCGGCGATGTCGTCACGGTGCATGCGGGCGTCTATCGCGAGCGGGTCGATCCGCCCCGGGGCGGCGAGTCCGGTGCGAAGCGGATCACGTATCAGGCCGCCACGGGCGAGAGAGTCGAGATCAAGGGGTCCGAGGCGATCAAGGGCTGGGTGAAGGTCCAGGACGGCGTCTGGAAGGCGGTCCTCCCCCCGGCGTTCTTCGGCGGTTTCAATCCCTATGCCGACCTCATCCGGGGCGACTGGTTCGAGCCCAAGGGCCGGGACCATCACACCGGCGCGGTCTATCTCGACGGCGAATGGCTGATCGAAGCGGCCCGGCTGGAGGATGTCCTGAAGCCCGCCGGCGCGGCGCCGCTGTGGTTCGGACGGGTGGATAAGGACGCGACGACGATCTGGGCGCAGTTCGGGGGCGCCGATCCCAACGACCGTTTGGTCGAGATCAACGTCCGCCAGACCGTCTTCTACCCTGAAAAGACGGGGATCGATTATGTCACCGTGCGCGGCTTCGTCATGCGCCACGCGGCGACGAACTGGGCCCCGCCGACGGCCGAACAGGTCGGGCTCATCGGCACGAACTGGAGCAGGGGCTGGATCATCGAGAAGAACACGATCAGCCATTCCGTCTGTTCGGGGATCGCCCTCGGCAAGCACGGCGACGAATTCGACAATACGTCGAAAGACACGGCGGAAGGCTACGTCAAGACGATCGAGCGCGCCCTGGCCCGGGGCTGGAGCAAGGACCGCATCGGCAGCCACGTCGTCCGCGACAACGTCATCTCGCACTGCGAACAGGCCGGGATCGTCGGCAGCCTGGGCGCGGCGTTCAGCACGGTCACCGGCAACACCATTCACGATATCCACGTCCGGCAGTTGTTCACCGGCGCGGAGATGGCCGGCATCAAGTTCCACGCCGCCATCGACGCGGTCATCGCCCGCAACCACATTTACAGGACGGTCCGCGGCCTCTGGCTAGACTGGATGGCCCAAGGCACGCGCGTCACCGGGAACCTTTTCCACGACAATCCGGCCGAGGACCTGTTCATGGAGGTCGACCACGGGCCGTTCCTGGTGGACAACAACGTCTTCCTGTCGCCGCGGTCGGTCCTCAACGTCTCGCAGGGCGGGGCCTACGTCCACAACCTCATAGCCGGAGAGATCCGCGTGAACGCGTACGACGCCCGGCAGACGCCGTTCCACAAGGCCCACTCGACCGAGCTGGCCGGGATGCACGACAACCCCTTCGGCGACGACAAGTATTTCAACAACGTGTTCGCCGGCCGGGCCGACCTCGGCGTCTACGACAAGGCGCCCCTGCCGGTTCGGATGGAGGGGAACGTGTTCCTCGCCGGGGCCAGGCCGTCCCGGCACGAGCGCGAGCCCGTCGTCCGGCCGGATCTCGATCCAGGGCTCGTGATCGTCGGGGAATCCGGCGGATTCCATCTCGAGCTCGTCTGGGACAAGGCTTTCGAGGGCGGCGCGCGCCGGACCGTGACCACGGAGGTTCTCGGCAAGGCGGCCATCCCGGACCTCCCCTACGAGCAGGCCGACGGAAAGCCCCTTCGCATCGATATTGATTTCTTTGGCCGGAAGAGAAGCGCGGCCAACCCGACTCCAGGCCCGTTCGGGGCTCCCGGAATCGGGCCGCTCAAGCTTAAGCTCCGATAGCCTCCGCCTTCATGACGATAAACCCGGGACGGGGATCGAGCATCACGCCTCGACCGTGCCCTCGAAGACGAATGTCGCCGGGCCCGTCAGCCGGATGTTGGTCACCCGGTCGTCGTGAATGTCGAAGGCGACGTTCAGACGGCCGCCCCTCGTCCTCACATCGACGGAGCCCGCACGGAGATGCCCCTTGAGAGCTGATGAGATGGCCGCGGCCGTCACCCCCGTCCCGCAAGCCAGCGTTTCTGCTTCCACGCCCCGCTCGAAGGTCCTCAAATAGAGCTCGCGGCCGGTCATCTCGACGAAATTGACGTTCGTTCCGCCGGGCGCGAACAGCGGGGACCGCCTCCATTTCCGGCCTTCCGTATCGACGTCGAGATCGTCGATCCCGCCGGTGAAGATGACATAGTGAGGAGACCCCGTGTCGAGGAAATAATTCCCCTCGATGATCCGATGGCCCCGGACATCCGAAAGGGTGAGGCGGACCGTATCGCCGGCGACTTCGGCCTCATGGATCCCGTCATAGGCCAGGAACCTCTGCGCGGGGCCGGCGATCTCCCGCTGCAGGGCGAAATGAGCGGCGCACCGGCCTCCGTTCCCGCACATCGAGCCCAGCCGGCCGTCGGCGTTGAAATAGGCCATCTCGAAATCGGCCCGATCGTGGGACGAGATGAGGATCAATCCGTCGGCGCCGATGCCGAAGCGGCGGTCGCAGAGCTTGTGAATGAGACCGGAATCGCCGGGATCAAAGACTTTCCGGCGGTTGTCGATGATGATGAAGTCGTTGCCGGCGCCTTGGTATTTATCGAAAGGGATCTTCATCGCTCGGGCACCTCGGGACAGGACCCTGACTCGTGACGTTGAAACGGAGATCCAGGACGGCCCCGGACCGGACGACAGCCCCCGGCCTCGACTGGAAGTCGACGAAATCGAAACCGTCGGCCCGGTCGGCGGTGACTTTCAGATACGGGTCGAGGTTGGCTCTGAGGTGGGCCAGCGCGGCCGCGGCGACATCGGGGCCCGCATAAGGGACGATCAGCCGGGTGAAGGCCGCTCCGCCGGGCAGCCGGTATTGGGCCAGGGCCCCGAAGGTCCGGCCTCCGAGGGAAAGGATATCGCCTTCGCCGAAGGTGAAGTAGGGCTGGAGCCCGTAAGGCCCCCGGATCAGGCGCTCGGAGCCGGGCGCCTTTCCCTCGGTGGGGAGCGCTTCGAGCGGCGTCGGGACGGATTCCTCCGCAACGGCGGCCAGGAAGGCGTTGGCGAGGGCCACGGCCTCGGCCTTCGTCGCGGGGGCATCCCCCAGGTTATCGACCTGGACGAAATGCCGGCCTTTGAGAATGGTCAGCTGAGCCTCTTCGCTGGAGTTGCGTGCCGCGACCTCGGCGAACGGCGTCTCCCGCCCCATCTTCATCAGATAGACGCCCAGGGCGGACGCCCCGCTTTCCATCTCGTAGTCATTGAGCGTCAGCTCCGCTTTGTTCCGGACGTAGGTCAGGAGGCGGAGCTTCGTGAACCCGAACTCGAGAAAAAGCTCGGCCCCGCCGTCGATCTGGTTGAAGAGGTCCTGGCCGGTGAACGTCCGGAGCGGCCCGGCTTTGGCCCACCCCGGCGCGAACGTCTCGTCCGGGATGGGGGGCGCGCCCTTCGCGGTTTGCGACGGGGCGAGCGGCCCAACGAGCAAATACGCCAGGCCTACAAGAAATGCAGTTCTGACAAGTCCCTCTCGTGGCGGCGAGGGAATTCGCCTTCCCTTAAATCCGGACATGGGCGATCTTGGCCGGATCGGCGATCCCCAGCCCCATCTTCTCGGCGTAGCGAAGGTACTCCGTGAAACGGGGGTTCTCGTTGACCGCCACGCCCATCTCCTTGCGCTTGGCCACGATTTTGTTGTGGCAGACCATGTCCAGCGCGAACGGGTCCGAGGCGAAGTAGAGCCGGTTGTCGATGTAGGCGAACTTGGCGTTCTTGTCCGGCCCACCGTCATACTGAGACCGCAGGCCGTCGGTGATATTGAGGACCATCTTGTCGCGGACGGGCCAGAAGGCCGGCACCTCGACGCAGACATCCAGGAACAGGGGCGCGTGCAGCCTGTTCGTGTTGCAGACGGCGCCGTAGCCGATGTTCTTCGTGGCCATGGAGATGGCGTTGCCGGTGTTCTTGAACACGGGCAGGTTGATGATCTTGGTCAACTTCTTGGTCAGCAGCTTCCCGAAGTAGGAGTGCTTGCCGTTGAAGACGTGCTGGTTGAGGTAAGGCAGGTCCTTGGGGCCCTCAACGTCGGCCCAGTAGAAGACGTCCCGGTCGAAGTTGGGGACGCTGACGTGGCTGCCGTCGGCCTTGAGCCACTTGCTGTTGTCCTGGGTCTTGCCCTCGGCCGCCGCCTCGTCCATCGTCTGCAGGCCTTCGATG
>Ga0105107_10003228_pt1 | contig 10796 bp, 5 predicted proteins | sample PPLLaktember2015_6_FD_79335 | JGI IMG/M metagenome (GOLD analysis project Ga0105107, IMG submission 79335) | Freshwater sediment microbial communities from Prairie Pothole Lake near Jamestown, North Dakota, USA - PPLs Lake P8 Core (1) Depth... | ecosystem: Environmental > Aquatic > Freshwater >... | reverse complement strand
CCTCGAAACCACCGACACGTCCATCGAGGAGATCGCGAGTCGCGTGCTCGAGCGCCTTGCGATCCCGCGCCGCGTGAGGCCTTGACGGATTCGTGACAAGGCGCACGAATCACCCGGGATTTGGCCGGAATTCCCTGTGATATAGTCAAATCCATGTTGTCGGACGACGTCTGCACGATCTCATGGCGCGCGCGGCCGCGGTCGTTCGTAAGCCTGATGACTCTCTATGAGAGCAATTACATCCGGCTCGGATGGCTCGTGCCGGAGCTGCGCCGCCTGCGCGGGTCGTTCGTTTCGCAGGTCGCGGGCGAACCTGCACTCGAGCTCTCGATTGTCGAGCAGTGCCGCTACACGACCGCATTCCAGATGACTTACCTATTCGGAGACGACGACGCGATGGCGCGCGAGCCGCAGCTCGACGTCCGCGTTTATCACGATGCGCGTCTCGCGGAGGCCTGCGGCACCGGTCCCGGGCCGACGCACCCGCGGTTGCGCGCTCTCGCGGCGGGGGTCGCCGCCACCCGCGGCGAGCGCTGGTCCTGCAACATGCTTCTCAACAAGTGGCTCGAGTACTGCGTCGAGAGCGGCCACCGCTTCGCGGTTCCGGCCGCCTGAGCAAGGCCGATGGCTGTCATGCTTCCTGACAAATGGTCGCAGCTGAAGCTGCCCTCGATCGGCAAGGCCGATCCGGCCGAGCAGGAGCGGTTGCTGAAGCTGTTCTGGAACCGCGCCGAGCTCAAGAAGGAGCTCCAGGACCTCGACGACCAGCTGCACAACCTGCGCAACAAGCTCAAGCAGCAGGAGAACGCAAATGCGCGGCTGCAGCAGCAGCTCGAGCAGCTCGAAGTGCTGCTCGGAAATCCCGAACGCGGGGTCGACGCGCTCGTGCATTTCGGGCTCAAGGCCCTGTGGCGCGCCAGCCGCGAGCAGCTAGACAAGTTCTCCTCCGAGCTCAAGCGCGAGCGCCAGGACGCGGAGCGCAAGCAGCAGCTTGCGGAGTTCCAGGCCGACCGCGCCGACCGGCTCAAGGTGGCCGACGAAAGGCTCCGGCAGGCCCAGGAGGTCGCGGACGCGGAACGCGAGCGGCTGCGCGAGTTCGAGGCTCGCATGACCCGGCTCCAGCGCTTCTGGCATTACTTCAAGCGACGCGAACTGGCCGCCGAGATACTGGCCCAGCAGGAGCGCAGCGGAGCGGCAGAGCGCCACCTGGGCGACATGCGCGAGTCACACCGCACGATTGATAAGGAGCCCTGGCCGGAGTTCCCGGGCATCTCGATCGCGGGCCGACGGCTCGTGAACCTCGCGGTGATCGCCTACGCGCAGCACCTGTTCGCCCGGCTCGCCGTATCCGGCCTCGCGATGGACGCGCGACTCGCCAACAATCGCAGCGTCGAGAGTGCCAAGCATGGCAACCTCGAGGCCTGCCTCGCCCGGCTGCGCGAGATCGCCCAGGCGCTGGCAATGGTCAAGGCACAGGACGGCCTCGCGGCGGAGTTCAAGAAGCGCGGCGAGAAGATGGCCCCGGGTGCGACGTGGCGGAATGCCAACGAAACCGTGCCGCAACCCGCGTCGCTGCCGCCGGCGGCGAGCGGCGGCGTGCCGGACGCGAACGTGCTCGTCGACGACTACTGGGACGTGTACAAGGTCCTGCTGCGCTGACGAAACGAAGGGGACGCGCCCCTTCAGCTCACGATTGCCCCTGGTTCAGGGTGCTTGGCGCCGAAGGAGGCGCGTCCCCTCCGATTCCGCGCGAATGAAGCTTGATGCGCTGGCGCCAGACGTTCATGTCGTCCAGCCAGACGTAGAACAGGGGCACGAAGAACAAGGACGTCACCGAGCCGAACAGCAGCCCCGACATCAGGGCGCGCGCCATCGGATAGTACGAGGGGCCGTCGCCGCCGATCTGGATGTCGCCGGCCGCGAGCGGGAGCATCGCGAGCAGCGTCACGACCGTCGTCATCAGAATCGGCCGCAGCCGGTGGCGCGCCGCCTCGATGATCGCCTCGTTCCGGTTCATGCCTTCCTTGCGCAGGTCGATGACGTGCGCGATCAGGACGATCCCGATGTTCACGATTACCCCGATCAGGATCATTATGCCGAGCATCGCCATGAATGACATCGGCGTCTGCGTAATGGCGAGGCCCCAGAACACGCCCACGATCGCGAACACGATCGACGTCAGGATCGAAACGGGATAGAGAAGCGACTCGAACAGCGAGGCCATCACCAGGAAGATCAGCGCAATCGCGAGCAGGATGTTGGTCTGCATGGTCTTGGCCGTGTCATCGCTGTCCTCGACGCTGCGGCCGTACTTCCAGCCGACTCCCGGGGGCAGCGGGAACTGCTCCATGACGGCCTCGACGCCTTTCTTGACTTCGTCGAGGGAGGAATCGTCGGCAACGATGCCCTCGATCACGACCGAGGTGAGCCGGTCGACACGGTCGATCGTGCGCGCGGTCTGGTCGATGCGGAAGCTGGCGACGGCGCCCAGGGTGCTGCGCGTGCCGTCCGGCAGGTAGAGCGGGGTCGCCGCGAGGTCCTCGAGGGTCTGCCGGTTGTCGGCGCGGAATGCCAGGCGCATCTGGATCTCGCGGTCGTCGGCGCGGAATTCCTTCAGCGGATCGCCCCGCATTGCGACCGCGACCGTCTGCGCCACCTCCTGCGGCGATAGCCCCAGACGCGAGGCGCGGTCGCGGTCGACGACAATCTGCACCTCGTGCTCGCCAGCCTTGGCGGTCGAGCGGGGTGAATCGAGGCCCTTGACGTCCCTGAGGCGCTTCACGACGGCGTACGAAAGGGCAACCAGCTCCTCGGTCGACTCGCCGGTCAGGCGCATGCTGAATGCGCCTGTCTGCCCCTGCTCCTCGTCGAAACGGAAGCTCGGCTTGCCGATGATGATCTCGGGCATGCCCTTCTCGATCTCCTTCATCAGCTCGCGCGGCTCCATCGGCAGCTCCTCGCGCGGCCTCAGCCTGATGACGCTCGACGCGTCGTCTGGCAGGTAGTAGCTGTAGACGAGGTCGATGCCGAACCGCTCCTTGTTGGCCTCGAGGTACTGCTCGACGCGCGTGACGGCTTGCTCGGTGCGCGCCAGCGGGTAGGTGCCCTCGATGTGATAGGGCAGGAACAGCCGATCCGAGGCGTCCTGCGGGAACATGTCCATCTTCACGAGTCCCGTCGCGAACAGCGGCACCGGGGAGGCCACCGTCAGCACGACGAAGAGCGCGGCCCACCACTTGTGGGCAAACAGCCAGTCGAGGCGGCGCAGGTACCAGTCCTGGATGCGTGCGAAGAACGAACCGGCGCGAATCGGCGGCGGCGGCGGGAAACGCGCAGTCAAGGTCGGAATCAGCGTCTGCGCGACGAGGAGCGATGCCAGCATCGCGACCACGATCGGCACTGCAACGTGCACCATGAAGATCGCGATCTCGCTCTCCTCGCCGAAGATGATCGGCAGGAACACGATCACGGTAGACAGCGTCCCGGCGAGCACGGCGAGGCCGACCTCGGTGACACCGGTGAGCGTCGATGCGAGCGGGTCGGCGCCGGTGACCTGCCGGTGCCGGAAGATGCTCTCGGTCACGACGACCGCATTGTCGACCAGCAGCCCGATCGCAAGCAGCATGCCCATCATCGTCAGGATGTTGAGCGAGAAGCCGAGGAAGTACATCGCTGCGACGGTGATCAGCAGGGAGAACGGCACCGCGAGGCCCACGATCAGGGTGGTGGGCCAGTCGCGCATGAACAGGAACAGCACGACGAGCGCGAGGCCCGCGCCGATGAGGCCTGCGTTCCTCAGTTCGCTGAGCGAGCTGCGGATGCTCTCCGCCTGGTTCTGCAGGACGATGACCTCGATTCCCTGCAGCTGCGGCAGCTTGCGCTGCTCATCGACCACCGCCATCACCCGCTCGGCGACGTCGACAATGTTGGAGCCGGTTGCCTTGAACACGTCGAGCCCGACACCCGGCCGGCCATTCAGGTGGCGCCCGACCGTGAGTTCCGGCGTGACCAGGCTGACATCCGCGAGGTCGCGCAGGCGCACGTTGCCGGTCACGATGAAGTTGCGCACGTCGTCGATGTTGCGGAACTCGCCGATCGGCCGCACCAGGAAGCGCTGTGCACCGCCGGTGATCTCGCCCGCGCTGACCGAGAAGTTCGCGCCCTCGAGCGCGTCCCGCAGCCGCGCGATGTCGACGCCGTGGGCGGCGATGCGCACCGGGTCGACCAGGATCCTGAGCTCGAGGGGCTCGACGCCTTCGAGGGAGACCCGCGCCACGCCGTCCAGGCGCTCGAGCGGCTTCTTCAGGTAGCGATCGAGCGTGTCGTACTGGCGCGTCAGGTCTTCCTGGCTCGAGATGCGGATCGCCACCACCCGGTCGTCCCCGGCGGCGAACATCTGCGTCAGGATGCGGTTGGCGCTCGCCGGGAACTCGTGGCGGATCGATTCGAGCTTGGTGCGCACCTCGAACCCGACCGCAGACGGGTCGCGGTCCCACTGGAAGAAGACGACCAGCTCCGCGCCCGTCTCGGAGGAGGTGGAGCGGATCTCCTTGATGCCCGACAGGGTCGCGATCGCCTCCTCGGCGGGCCGCGTGATGAGCTGCTCGACCTCCTCGGGCGTCGAACCGGCATAGGGGATCGTGACCTGGATGCCCGGGAAGCGGATGTCCGGGAACAGCTCGAGCGGCAGCAGGCGCATCGCGATGGCGCCGATCAGCGCCAGCGCGATGAAGGTCATCAGCGTCGTGACCGGCCTGCGGAGCGCGAAGCGCGTGTGGATCATGGCTCAGCGCCCGGCGTGCCCTGCTGCGGCGCGCGCTCCAGTGCCTGCCGCCGTCGGCTGGAAGCGCTTGCGGTCAAGCAGGGAGTAGACGACCGGGATCACGAGCAGCGTGAAGAAGCTCGCCACGGCCACGCCGCCGATCACCGTGATCGCCATCGGCTTGCGGATCTCGGCGCCCTCGCCGAGGCCAATGGCCATCGGCAGCAGGCCGAGGATCGTCGTGAGCTTGGTGATGACGATCGGGCGCAGCCGCAGACGTGCCGCCTCGACGATAGCCTCATGCTTCGCCAGGCCCTTTTCGCGCAGCTGGTTGACGGCGTCTATCAGCACGATGGACTGGTTGACCACGATGCCGGCCAGCATGATGAGGCCGATGTACGCGACCACGTTCACGGTCGTGCCGGTGAGGAACATGGCCCAGACCGAGCCCACAAGCGCGAGCGGGATGGTCAGCAGGATCACGAACGGGTGCAGCAGCGATTCGAATTGCGAGGCCATGACGAGGTAGACCAGGAACACGGCGAGCAGCATCGTGAACTGCAGCGAACGGAACGACTCTTTCATGTCGTCGCTCTGGCCGCTTACGGCGGCAGTCACGCCGACCGGCAGTTCAACGGCACTGACGATCGTCCTGAGCTCGTTCACGGCCGATCCGAGGTCGCCCGCGGAGAGGTTCGCGGACACGATCGCGACGCGCTGCTGGCGCGTTCGGCGGATCTCGGCCGGCCCGGTCGCGACCGTGACCTCGGCCACCGCGGACAGCGGCACCGGGCGCTCGCTGCCGGGGTTGACGATCAGCGAGCGGATCTCCTCGACGGAGGAAGCGCGCGTGTCCACGCTGCGGACCAGCACGTCGATCTTCTTCTCGCGCAGCTTGTAGCGGGTCGCGACGTCGCCGCGAACGCTCGTAACCAGGCGGTCGGCGAGCTCGCGCACGGGGATTCCGAGCTGCGCCGCGCGTTCCTGGTCGAATACGATCTGGATCTCCGGGTTGCCGGCCTCGACGGTGGACTTGATGTCGCTGAAGGTCGGGCTCGCCTGCATGCCGAGACGCACCTGTTCCGCGGCCTGGCGCAGGCGGTCGAGGTCGTAGCCGGTGATTGTCACCTCGAGCGGGGAGGAGAAGCTGAAGAGGGCGGGGCGGCTGAACTGGTATTGCACACCGGCTAGCCCCTCGAACCGCTCGCGCAATGCCGTGATCGCGGACTGCTCCTCGCGCGCTCCCGCGCCCGGCTCGAGCGTGACCGACAGTCTCCCGGTGTTCTCGCCGGCATCCGTGGGACTCGCGTCGAGGCGGTTGCCGGTGCCGGTAACCGCGTAGGACAGGGCGATGTCCGGCAGCTCCATCGCTTCCGCCTGGGCGACCGCCATCGCGCGGTCGGTTTGCTCGAGCGGCGTGCCCGGCGCGAGCCGGATGTCCGCGATGAACTCGCCCTGCGACAGTTGCGGGATCAGCTCCGAGCCGAGCCGCGGGACGAGCAGTGCAGTCAGGACCAGAATTGCGGCGGATGCGGCGACCACCCGGCCGCGGTTCTCGAGCGACCAGCTCAGCGCCGGCAGGTAGGCGCGCTGCACGGCCGCGAAGCCCGACTGCGTCGGCCGCGCGAGGAAGCCGAACAGCCACGCCATGAAGTCCGAGACGCGGGTCGTGATCCGCCGCTTCAGTGCGAGCGCCTGCGCGATTCCGCGGCCGAGCCGGCCGGGATTGCGGTCGGGATCCGGCACGGCGAACTCGGGCTTGCCGGCGGCGAGCATCGGCACGAGCGTCATCGCGACCACGAGCGAGAAGAGGAGGGAAAAGCTCACTGTCAGCGCCTGGTCACGGAACAGCTGGCCGGCGATGCCGGTGATGAACACCATCGGGAAGAACACGGCGACCGACGTAAGCGTCGCGGCAGTGATCGCTGTCCCGACTTCGCTGGTCCCGAGCGTCGCCGCTTCGACGCGCGAGCGGCCTTCCTCGCGGTGGCGGACGATGTTCTCGAGCACGACCACCGCGTTGTCCACCAGCATGCCGACGGCGAGCGCGATGCCGCCCAGAGACATGATGTTCAGCGAGAGGTCGAACACGTACATCAGCACGAACGTGCCGATGACGGAGACCGGGATCGCGAGCCCCGTGATGAAGGTGGCACGGGCGTCGCGCAGGAACAGGTACAGGACGAGGATGGCGAGCAGCCCGCCGATGAGCGCGGCCTCGCGCACTTCGCCGATCGCCGAGGAGATGAATTTCGACTGGTCGTAGACGAGCTTCATCTCGCTGCCCGGCGGCAGCGACTTGGCGAGCTCCTCGATGCGCGTGCGGATGCCGTTGGCCAGCTGCACGGTGTTCGCGTCGCCCTCCTTGTAGATGGCAAGCTCGACGGACTCGCGGCCGTTCACGCGAGTGATCGCCTCGCGGTCCTTGTAGCCGCTCGTGACCGTGGCGATGTCGCGCAGGTATACGGGCCGGCCCTCGACGTTCTCGACGATCGAGTCCGCCATCTGCTGCACCGAGGTGAACTCGTTGAGCGTCCGCACCAGGAAGCGCTGCGTGCCCTGCTCGAGGCGGCCGCCGGACAGGTTGACGTTCTCCTCGCCCAGGCGGCGTGCGATCGTGTCGATCGACAGGTTGAGCTGCGCCAGTTTCTGCTGGTCCACGAAGACCTGGATCTCGTCCTCGTAGCCGCCGCTGACCTTCACGGCCGCGGATCCGTCGACCGACTCCAGATCCGGTTTAAGTCGGTCGTCCGCAAACCTGCGCAGCGACTTGAGGCGATCCACGGTCCCGGACCCGCCGGTGCCGGACTTCGCGAACTCGTCCGTGTCGACGAACGCGTAGCGCATCACCGGCTCGGTCGAGGGATCGAATCGCAGCAGGATCGGCCGGCTGGCCTCGAGCGGCAGCTGCAGCAGGTCGATCTTCTCGCGCACGTCAATGCCCGCGAGGTCCATGTCGGTGCCCCAGGCGAACTCCAGGATCACGTCTGCCTGGCCGGCGCGGGAGACGGACCGAACCGAGCGGACGTTGCGGATGATGCCGACCGACTCCTCGATCGGGCGGGTGACCAGCGTCTCGAGTTCGAGCGGCGCGGCGCCCGGAAGATCCGTGCGCACCGTCAGCGTCGGGTACGAGAGGTCCGGCAGCAGGTTAAGCTTCAACCGCGCCAGCGAGACGAAGCCGAACAGCACGACGGCGACGGTCACCATCAGTATCGTGACGCGGCGCCGCGTGGCGAACTCGACGATCTTCATCGCGTTCTGGCCGCGCTCAGCCGGCCGTCACGGGGGCGAGCTTCGAGGCCGCAGGGCGCGCGGTGGAGTTCACGACGCGCACCGTGGCGCCGGGCTTGACGGCGCCCTGGCCGACTACGACCACCTGCTCGCCATCCTTGAGGCCCTCGGTGACCTCGATCCAGGCGCCGTTGGACAGCCCGAGCTTCACCGCGCGCTCAGCGGCCTTGCCGTCCTTGACGACGAACACCTTCGGCTGGCCCTCGGTGTCGAGCAGCGCCGTGCGCGGGATCTGCAGCGCGTTCAGCTTGCGCTCGTAGACGATCGCGACGCGCGCGAACATGCCCGGCCGCAGCAGGCCGCCGGTCTCCGTGACTCTGATCCGGACGCCGAATGTCGCCGTCGTGGGGTCGATGGACGGGCTGATGAGCGCAATCTCGCCCTGGAAGGTGCGGCCCGGAACCGCGTCGAACGTGAGTTCCGCAGGCTGACCGACCGAGAGTTTCGAGAGTTCGCGCTCCGGTACGTTGACGCGCAGTATCAGCGTATCGAGGTCTTCCACGACGAACAGCGAGCTGTCGGCGCTCTCGATGACCCCGCCGACGGGGGTCACGGTGTTGCCGACCTTCACGACGTCGAGGCGCTGGGTGACCGTGCCGGCGATCGGGGAACGGATGTCCGTGTAGGAGAGCTGAAGCCTGGCGAGCTCCCAGTTGGCCTTGGCGGCCTCGAGTTCGTACATGAGATTGTCGATCGCTGTCGCGCTGACGAGGCCTTTCTGCTGCAACTCGAGGTTTCGGTTGTAGTCACGCTCGAGCTTGCGCATCGTCGCTTCATTGAGCGCGACCTCCAGCCTCAGCTGGTCGCCGTCGAGCCGGGCGAGAATCTGGCCGGCCTTGACGCGCTGGCCCTCGTCGGCGAGCACGGCGCGAATCTCGCCGGACACTTTGGGCATCACGAGCGCCCGGCGATCCGCCTCGATCGGAGCGGTGCCGCTGTACAACGCCGCCATCTCGGCGCGCTGCGTGGTCGCGACTTCGACCGGCACCGCCGGCACTTCGTCCTTGCCTTCCTTATCGCTGTCGCCATTGGCCTGGCCACAGGCGGCGAGCCCGAGGGCGGCGGCCAGCAGCAGCGTGGCAGTGAGCCAGCGGGTCGGCTTTGCGAACAAGGCGAGTAACTGGTTTTCGCTGCGCATCTAAGTCCGCTCCAGGGGATCAAGTGGCGCTATGTTACGGTCCCTTAGTGTTGTAGTCAAGTATAACACTAAAGGCAGCCGTTATGGGCTAACCTATTGAAACAGAAGGGATAACGAGCTACAGGCCGCGATTCAGCTTAAACGCGCAGGTTCCTGCGTTTTCGGGAGCTGCACGACATCCGCCGCAATCTCGACGGCCTCGTCCAGGACCGCGTCGGGCGCGTCCGAGCCATCGAGAGCGTCCACGTTTGCCAGAGGCTCGAGTCCCCGGGCCGTTCGCCGAGCGTTCTCACGCTGGAGCCGGTCGGCGTCCACGGCGTCGCGTTCGGTGCGGCGCTTGGCGAGGTTCAGCGAAACGTCTCGCTGGTTGCGCAGTTGCGTGAGCGCATCGACGTCGCCCTGCAGCGCGACGAAGTCCGGGTTGTGGGCAATGCGCTCTTCGTGGGCGCGCGAGATGATCGAGACGACCGGCAGTTCCGCCGAGTCCGGCGTGTAGTGCGCCGCGTTGATGCGGTCCCACGGCAGCGCGCTTTCGCGCGTGCTCTCGCCGATGTCGTCGGTGTCGAGCAGCGAGGGGAGGGTGATGTCCGGCTCGACGCCGCGGTGCTGCGTGCTGTCGCCCGTGACGCGGTAATACTTGCCGATCGTCACTGTCAGCTGGCCGAAGCCCGCCTTGGGGCCGAGCGCGTAGCGATCGAGCGGATACAGGTTCTGCACCGATCCCTTGCCGTAGGTCTGCTGGCCGACCACGAGGCCGCGCTGGTAGTCCTGGATCGCCCCCGCGAAGATCTCGGATGCCGAGGCGCTCGCGCGATTTACCAGCACGACGAGCGGTCCTTCCCAGGCGATACCGGGTTCCGGGTCGTCCAGCACCTCGATGCGTCCGCTGGTTTCGCGCAACTGCACGACCGGGCCGCGCTCGACGAACAGGCCCACCAGCCCGGTCGCCTCCGAGAGGTGGCCGCCGCCGTTGTCGCGCAGGTCCACGACCAGCGAATCGATGCCCTCGGCTTTCAGCTCGCCAATCAGCCGCTGGACGTCCCGCGTCGTGCTGCGGTAGTCGGGATCGCCCTTCATGCGGGCCTGGAAATCCTGGTAGAAGCTCGGCACGGAAATGACGCCGACGCGCAGTTCCTGGTCACCGCGTTTGATCGTGTGCAGCTCCTTCTTCGCGGCCTGCGACTCGAGCGTGATCTTGGAGCGCTTGAGCGAGAGTTGCGACTCCTGGGTGCCTGGCGAGGCCGAATCCGGCAGGATCTGCAGGCGCACGAAGCTGTTTTCCGGCCCTCGGATCAGCTGCACCACGTCGTCGAGCCGCCAGCCGACGACATCCGTCAGCGCGCCGGATTCGCCCTGGCCGACGGCGGTGATGCGGTCACCGACCTTTAGTTCGGTCGACGCGGCCGCGGAGCCGCCGGGCAGGACGTTCATAATCGTCACGTAGTCGTCGACGAGCTGCAGCGAGGCGCCGATGCCCTCGTAGGAGAGGCTCATCGCGATGTTGTATTCCTCGGAGTTGCGCGGGGACAGGTAATTCGAATGCGGGTCATAGACGTGCGAGTAGGCGTTCATGAACGTCTCGAACACGTCGTCGGCGGTGAT
>Ga0105107_10003226_pt1 | contig 10799 bp, 6 predicted proteins | sample PPLLaktember2015_6_FD_79335 | JGI IMG/M metagenome (GOLD analysis project Ga0105107, IMG submission 79335) | Freshwater sediment microbial communities from Prairie Pothole Lake near Jamestown, North Dakota, USA - PPLs Lake P8 Core (1) Depth... | ecosystem: Environmental > Aquatic > Freshwater >... | reverse complement strand
CGCCGCCGTACTCGACCGTGTACACCATCGTGTGCGTATCGGATCCAATCGTCGAACGAGTGCCGCGGCGCGTGGCCTGGTGCGCCTTGCGGATCGCGATGAGCTGCTGGATACGGTCGTAGAGCGCCTGCTGGCCCGCGCTGTAGCCGTCCCACTGCATGAAGCGGCGGTTGTCGGGATCGCCGGCGCCCGGCATGCCGACCTCGTCGCCGTAGTACACCAGCGGCGCACCCGTGGTGGTCATGAGGATCGCGAACGCGAGCCCGAGCCGCTCGAACGCCGCGGTTCCGCTCGGCAGCCCGGGCTGGTTCGACCACGCCCGATCCTTGCCGTCGGCCCACTGGTTGTTCCACACGGGCGTGTCCTGGGCCAGGTGGATCGCGCGCGGGATGTCGTGATTGCCGATGAACGTGCTCATCACGGCGGCTCCGTAATAGCCGTCGTTGTCGTCCATGAACGCGGCCAGGTTGCTCATGCTGCCCTGGCGCATCAGCACCGTGTACGCCATCTCCATGCGCAGCGGGAAGTCGAACTGCCCGTCGAGCATCTCGGGGTTCACGTAGTGGGCGATCGTCGGCTTGTCGCCGGTGAACGTCTCGCCGACCATGTAGAAGTGCTCGCCGGTGCGTGACTCGATCTCGGTCGAGACGCGTTCGCGCAGATCGAGCAGCCACGCGTCCTCGATGTGCTTCACCGCGTCGAGCCGAAAGCCGTCGACGCCGGTGTCCTGGATCCACTGGATCGCGTTGCCGACCGAGAACGCACGCGCATCCGGATCGGTGAAGTCGAAGTCCGGCAGGTAGTCGGTGAACCAGCAGCGTCGGCCCTGCTCGCCGTCCCAGCCACAGCCGCCCCCGCACACGCAGTCGCCGCCGGAGCCGTTGTCGTTCGGCCAGAACCACTGCGGATTGTCGGCGTACACCGGCGAGGACGAGTGCACGTGGTTCATCGCGTAGTCGAAGATCACCTTGAGGTCGTTCGCGTGGGCGGTCTCGACCAGCGTCTGCAGCTCGGCGAGCGTGCCGAAGTGCTCCTCCGTGGTGGCCAAATCCGTCGGCCAGTAGCCGTGGTACGCCGAGTAGTCCATCCCGTCGGTACCGATGCCGCTGGCGTTGGTGTTGTCCATCGGTACGGACAGCCACAGCACGTTCACGCCGAGGTCCGTGAAGTAGCCCTCCTCGATCTTCGCGGTCACCCCGGCCCAGTCGCCGCCCTGCCAGTTCGACGCACTCGGTACGCCGATGGGATCGTCGTTGCTCGGGTCGCCGTTCTCGAAGCGATCGACGAACACGAAGTAGATGATCGCGTCGCGCCAGTCGAACGTGCCCATCACGTCCGGCTCGCAGGTCCAGTCCTCGCACGTGACCGGCTGCAGCACCGAGTTCTCGCCGCCCTGCCCGTCCGACACCGTGTCGGGATTCTCGGGATCGGTCGCCCATGTCGTGCCGTCGATCTGGAACTTGTACTGGACCTCGGCGTCGTACGGCACCGGCACGGTGGCGCGCCACGTGGTGCCATCGAGCTGCATCGGCACGCCGGCCGTCCACCCGTCGGAGGCGAAGTCGCCGAACAGATCGACCGAGTCGTACGCATCATCGGCGAGCGTGAACTCGTGGGGGCAGCGCTTGTTCGCGTCGTCGCACTCGACCGGACCGTCGTCGGTGCCGTCGTCGGTGCCGTCGGCCGAATCGGCGCTGCCGACCGAGCTGCTGTACGAGCCGCCGCTCACCACCCCGTCGCTGGGGTCGTAGCCGTCGGTGTCGGGCGGATCGAGCGACGTCGCCGATTGCAGCTCGTCGGCACCGCACGCGGCGAGGCAGGAGACGGCAAGCGCAAGGCAGAGATCACGGTGCAACACAGGCATGGTCTTCTCGCACGAGGATCTTCACGTCGAAGGGCGCGAGCTCGACGCGCGCGCCCTGGGTCGTGAGCTCGACACGTTCGCCGCTCACCGCGTCCTTATACCACCCCGGCGCGACGACGGCGGGCACCGACAGCGTCGTGCTCCCGTCCGCGCGCGAGAGCACGACGAGGGCCGGATCTCCGTCACCCGCGTCGCGCACGAAAGCGAGATGGTCCACGGTCGCCCCCACCGGGATGCGAGCACCGCGGCGCAGCGCGGGCAGACAGCGCCGCAATCGAGCGAACCGGGCGATCGCGGCGCGCAGCTCGAGCTGCACGGGCGCGAGCCCGGCGGGATCGGGCATGACGCGACGGCAATCGGGATCGTTGCCGCCGGCGAGCCCGATCTCGTCGCCGTAGTACAGCACGGGTGCGCCGGGCAGGGTGAACAGCACTCCGAATGCGAGCCGCAGGCGCGCGTACACCTGCGAATCGTCGGGTTGCGGCGGTGGGGCCGTCCACGGATCGCCGACGTCGCCGGCGAGTGCGGACGCGACCCGCGACGTGTCGTGGTTGCCGAGCATCCGCGCCATCACGGCGCCCGAGCCCTCGATGGCCGCGTCGGTGTCGTCGAGCAGCTCGGCGAGCGCGTCGAAGCCCCGTGCACCGCCGCCGGCGGCCTCGCGGATCGCCCACATCAGCGGGAAATCGAACGCGCTGTCGAGCCCGTGCTCGCCGAGATGGTAGCGGATCGCCTCGATGCCCGCGTCACCGCTGCCCGTGAACACCTCGCCGACGTGGGTCGTAGCGCCGCGCGGGCCGGCGTCACGGCGCAACGCATGCAGGAGCCGCCGCGTGGCCGCCCGCGGCATCATCGGCACGGCGTCGAAGCGGAACCCGTCCGCGGCGAACGTGGACTGCAGCCACACCGCGTCGGCGATCGCGGCCGCGAGCGCGTCGCGGTGCTGCAGTCGCACGTCGGGCAGGTACGGCGTGAACCAGCACGTCTCGATCTGTGTCTCCCACGGGCAGTCCGGCCCGCCGCAGATGCACGGAGGATCGCGATGGTTGAACCATCCGTCCGAGGTGTGCTGCGCCACGCGAGGATTCGTCTCGTCGTAGTGGTTGGGCACGACGTCGAGGAGCACCTCGATGCCGCGCGCGTGGGCGGCCGCGACGAGGGAGTGCAGGGCCGCCTCGCCGCCGATGCGCGGGTCGACGACGCGCGTGTCGACCGGCCAGTAGCCGTGGTAGCCGTCGATCAGCCGCTCGGGATCGTCGCGGGCGGGCCGGGCCTCGTCCGGTACGAGGTACACCGGCGAGATCCAGAGCGTGGAGACGCGGAGCTCGTCGAAGGTGCCGCGCTCGAGCTCGGCCTGCACACCGCCCAGCGTTCCACCGGCACGCGTGCCGATCGTCGGCGGTGGCGCGAGCACGCTGCCGCCCTCGCCGCGGAACCGATCGACGACGACCTGGTAGACGATCGCATCGTCGAGCCGCGGTGCGACCGGATCGGACCACACGATCGCGCGCGCGGGTGCGGCCTCGATCCCGTCGCGGTCGACGACGGACACCTCGAGCACGTGGCGGCCGCGAAGCAACGGCGGCAGCGCGAGCTCGTCGTCGGCCGACAACGTCGCGTCCATCGGCATGCCGTCGATCGTGACGATCACGTCGTCGCGCTCGACCTCGCCGCCCCGGTGCGCCGGCGTGATCGCGAGGGCCACCCGCGATCCGTCGGCATCGGTCGCCACGGACTCGACCTCGATGCGCGGGCGCTCGCAATCGGCGATCTCCAGCCACGAGACCTCGAGACCGTCGCTCGCCCGGAACCCGCCGAGCGGATTGGTCGCATCGAGCCGGCCCTCGCCGTCCTCGACGACGAGATAGCCGTACTCGCCCGGTGGCAGCGCGAAGTCGGCGACGTGCCACGGCGCCTCGGTGAACGGCGTCATCGCGATCGCGTCGGCCCAGTCGTCCCACTCGCCGATCACGTCGAGCTCGGTGCCGTTGCGCTCCGGGATCGCCCACACGACCGCGCGACAGGTGCCCTCGGGCAGCCCCTCGTCGGCCCGGCAGCCGACGCACGCGAGCATTCCCGCGAGCGCGACGATCGTCCGCTGCGATCCGAGCTGCTTCCACTGCGCCATCGGCCGGGGCGGATGCTACCCGACGCTGGCGGCGTCGCAGCGGGCGTGCGGTGTGCGTGCGCTCAGGCGGCCGCTGCGCCGTCGCGCTGCGTCGCGAGCCGGTCGCGAGCCGCCCGCGCATCGTCGCTCTGCAGCGCGGCGACGCGCGGATCCATGATGCGTCGCCACAACGGCGGCACGAGGGCGACCAGGACCATCGTGGCGTACCCGGCCGGGAGCTGCGGCACCTCGTCGTAGTGACGCAAGCGGTCGTACGGCCGGCTCGCCAGGAAGTGATGGTCGGAGTGGCGCTGCAGGTTGAAGAGCAGCCAGTTCGTGAGCCGATGCGCCGCGTTCCACGAGTGCCACGGCTGCGTGCGCTCGAACCGGCCCGGCGCCACTTCGGCGCGCTGCAGACCGTAGTGCTCCACGTAGTTCACGATCTCGAGCAGCACGATGGCGACGGCGGCCTGGCCGAGCCACGCGGCGACACCCGGCCCACCCCACACCGCGAAGACGGTGCCGACGATCGCGAGCTGCACGGCGCCGTAGCGCACCATGCGATGGCGCGCGAGCGAGCCCGATGCCCCGAGCTTGCGCAGGCGCTCGGTCTCGATGCGCCACGCGCTGCGCACACCGCCCACGATCGTACGCGGCAGGAACGCGTACAGGCTCTCGCCCAGCCGCGACGTCGCCGGATCGCGCGGTGTCGCGACGTGGCGGTGGTGCCCGTGCACGTGCTCGATGCAGAAGTGCGGATAGGCGACGAGGCTCATGAGCACCTCGGCCAGGCCGCGGTGCAGCGCGCTCGTGCGGTGCATCAGCTCGTGCGCGATGGTGATGCCCAGCCCCCCCGTCAACACGCCGAGCGACACCGTGGCCAGCACGCGCTCGGTCGTGGTCCACGGCGCGTTCACGATCAGCTCGAGCGACCACGCGAGCACGACGAGCTGCACGGGGATCCACGTGAACAGCGGCACGTCGAACGCGAGTCGATCGCGCGTGTCGTCGCTGCCGTCGTTGTCGGTGCGACGACCGAACGCGACCTCGAGCAGAGGGATGGCGACGAACAACACGACGAGGCCCGTCGCGGTCCACCACGAGCCAGCACGCAGACCGAGTGCGTAGAGCATCGGGATGGCGAAGACGAGGAAGTACGGAGCTGCGCGCATGGGTCTCGGGCCTCGTGTCTTCGATTATCTACTTCAAAGTAGATTGACTGTCGAGCCGCGTCGGCGCGCTGCGGCAATCGAGCGCAGGGCGGGGTGTGGACGGCGTTTTACGCGCGACCGCCCTCGGGCCGGACTCGGGGACGGCAAGGACGGTTGCAGGCGCGCGGGCGATCACGAGCGCGAGCCGCACGATCGACGCCCGTGCTTTCGACAATGGTTTCGCGAAGCGCTCGGGTGCACATCGACCGTGTGCTCGCGCGATCACGCGACCGATCTCACGAGCGCGATCCGTCGCGCCACATGAACCCCATGCAGTGATCTGCAACGCACTCCGAACGAGCTGCGAGGGGGCTTTTCTTTCGTTTCGCAACGAAGGATGCTGCCATAGCTTGCCATCGAAGTGCGCCCCCCCCAGGCGTCGCTCGTCGATCGCGAGAACACGACGCTTCAGCACTTCGGACCCGCGAGGGAGCCACTCATGCTGCGCAGGACTCCGCGAACACCCCCACTGTCGAGACCGTCATGCGGAAACGATTCCGGTATGCCATGGCTGGTCTGGGCCGCGCTGGCCCTGGCCGCGCCCGGATGCAAGGGCGACGACGCGAACGCCGACAACGACGGCGATGCCGGGACGGCGGACGGGACTGCGGATGACGATGCCGACGGCGGGAGCGGGACCGAAGGCGACACGGACACCGACACGGACACGGATACCGAGGGCGACACGGCCGGCATCGAGATCGAGCCCGCGCCGGGCGGCATCCGCAAGCTGATCCAGCGCGAGTACGTCGCGTCGATCGAGCTGCTGCTCGGGCCCGAGGCGGCCGCCGTCGCCGATCCGCCCGCGGATCAGCCCCAGGAGGGGTTCGACGCCGTCGGAGCGTCGATCCTCTCGCTCGACATCACGGCGGTGGAGCAGTACGAGACCTCCGCGCGGGCCGTGGCCGACGCCGCGGTCGCGAACAAGTCCACGCTCGCATCGCACGTGCCGTGCGTGAGCGGCTCGCCCGACGCGAGCTGTTACGACGAGGTCGCGGCCGTGCTCGGGCGTCTGGCGTATCGCCGGCCGCTCCAGCAGGTCGAGATCGACACGCTCGTCGCGGTCGCGCTCGACGGTCAGGAGTTCGGCGAGGGCGACTTCGACTCCGGCCTGAAATACATGCTCAGCGTCATGCTGCAGACGCCGAGCTTCCTCTACGTGGTGGAGGTCGGCGAGCCGCTCGAAGACCTCGGCTTCCGCAAGCTGACGCAGCTCGAGCTCGTCACGCGCATGTCCTTCTTCCTGCTCGGTCGCACGCCCGCGCCCGCGCTGCTCGACAAGGCGGAGGCCGGCGAGCTCGCGACCACCGCCCAGATCCGGGCCGAGGCCGAGGCGATGGTCGGATCGACCGGCGCCCGGCAGGCGATGAACGGTTTCTTCGACGAGTACCTGCGGCTGCGCAACCTGCCGACCACGTCGAAGGACGCCGAGCTGTTCCCGCTCTACAACGAGACGCTCGCCGAGTCGATGCGGCAGGAATCGCTGCTGCTCGTGAACGAGGTGCTCTGGGAGGACGACCTGCCCTACCAGGAGCTGTTCACGGCGGACTACACGTTCGTGAACGACGCACTGGCGGAGCTCTACGGCATCGCGTCGCCCGGTGGGAACTTCGCCCGCGTGCAGTGGCCGGCCGCCCAGAACCGCGCCGGCTACCTCTCACAGGCCAGCTTCCTCACCTACCAGTCCGGCTCGCTGCGCAACTCGCCGACGAAGCGCGGTCGGTTCGTGCAGCAGTCGGTGCTGTGCAACGAGATCCCGCCGCCGCCACCGGACGTGAACCCGTCGCTGCCCGAGATCCCGCCGGACGCCACGCTGCGCGAGATCCTCGATCAGCACAAGGACCAGGAGGGCTGCACCTGCCACCAGTCGACCGACCCGATCGGCTTCGCGTTCGAGAACTACGACGCGATCGGGGCGTTCCGCACGACCGAGAACGGCCAGCCCATCGACGCATCGGGCAACGTGGACGGCCTCGGGCAGTGGCAGAACGCGGCCGAGTTCGCGGCGGTGCTCGCCGAGGATCCGCGGCTGTCCACCTGCCTGGTCCAGAACCTCATCCGCGGTCAGATCGGACACAAGGAAACGTCCGGCGAGACCGACGCGATCCTCGCGCTCGACACCGCGTTCGTCGAGGCCGGGTATCGCGTCCGCGACCTGCTCGTCGAGTTCCCCCTCAGCCCGCTGTTCCGCTACGTGGACGAGCCCAAGTAGGAGCCCCGCCATGACCTTCCGACTCAAACGACGCACCGTGCTCCGGGGGATGTTGGGCGGCACCGCGGTCACCGTGGGCCTGCCGATCCTCGAAGCGATGCTGAACAACCACGGCGACGCGTTCGCCGGCGGCGAGCCGCTGCCGCTGCGGTTCCTCTGCTACTACTGGGCAGACGGGGTGAACATCGCCCGGTACGAGCCCGAGGCCACCGGCGCGAACTGGACGCTGTCCGAGCAGATGGCTCCGCTGCTGCCGGTGAAGGACTACGTCAGCGTCATCACCGGCCTGCGCAACCTCTGCCAGGACCAGATCACGCACCACGAGGGCATGACCGCGTTCAACGGCTACTCGTTCGACTACGACGGGGGTCTCAACACGAACGCCGGTGGGCCGACGATCGATCAGCTGATCGCCGACGCGATCGGCGAGGGCATCACGCCAGTTCGCGCCGTGCACGTGCGCGTGTCGAAGCGCGAGAGCACCGACGGCGACGGCGGCACGACCGTGCTCGCGATGTCGCATCGCGGCACGCCGGGCAACCTCACCGCCCAGGTCCCGCAGGCGAACCCGCAGGACGTCTGGCAGACGCTGTTCGGCAACTTCATGCCGCCGGTCGACGACCGCGCGCAGCGTACGCGCGTGCTCGATGCGGTGCGCGACGACGTCACCCGTCTGAAGATGCGGCTCGGCGAGATCGACAACCAGCGGCTCGACGCCCACCTCACGGCGATCGGCGAGCTCGAGGACAAGATCACCGCGCTGCCGCCCGAGTGCGCGCTGCCGGGACTGCCGGCCGAGACGAACGACGACGTCGGCGGCGAGGAGCCGATCAGCGCCGTCACGGCGGCGATGGCCGAGCTCATCGCGTATGCGTTCCGCTGCGATGTCACGCGCGTCGGCACGTTCCTGTTCAAGAAGTTCGTGTCGGCGACGGTCTTCGACGAGATCAACGCGACCAACATGCACCACAGCGCGAGCCACAACGGGCCCGACGACTCGAACTACCGGGCCGGCGTGATCTACTCGATGGAGAAGCTCGCCGAGGTGCTGCAGATCTTCGCGGGCGACGGCACGGTCGAGAACCTGCTCGACTCCACCATCGTCTACGCGTCGACCGACTGCTCGACCGGGCAGTCGCACTCGATCAACCGCCAGCCGATCATCCTCGCCGGGACCGGGCGCGGCTACCTCGTCCACCCCGGCATCCACTACCAGGCGACGGCGTGGAACGGCAGCCATAACCAGCCCAACGGAGCCGGCAACATGAGCGACGTGCTGCTCACGTGCCTGCGTGCGTTCGACCCGGCTGCGGCGTCGGTCGGCGGGGGCGCGCCGATGTCGAACACGCCGCTCGACGACGTGCTCGCGTAGTCAGCGCGCGTCGTCGTCGCGGAGCGCGTCGAAGCGTCGTTCGACCGCCGTCATCACGCGCGCGTCGTCCACCTGCACCAACAACGAACGGAATCGGCGAACGCTGAAGCCCTGGAGATGCAGCTCCGGGAACGAGCGGAAGCGTCCGCCTCGCTTCGTGGAGATGTACAGCGTGTCGAGCAACGCCTTCTCGGCCGTCGCGATGCGGTACGACGCGCGTGTCTCCGACCACTCGATGCCACCGCGCATCATCCTCGGCGCGAGATGGAACAGCTCGTAGGTTCCGACAGGGGTGACGAGCTTTCGGCCATGACCTGTCGTGGCCACCTGGAACGTCCGGGGGATCTGATCGATCACGCCGCGCGAGTGCAGCGCGGTGAGGAACGACACGTATCCCTGTTCACGCCCGAGGATCTTCGGCACGCACACGAGCGGATGGAACGCAGGATTGGCCGGGTTCGCCCAGACGCCGCGGGTGATCCGCAGCAACGCTCCGCGATCGGCTGCGCGACCCAGCTGACGTGTGGCACTCGCCATCGCGATACCCGCGTCCGTCGCGAACTCGCGTGTGGTGAACGCGGCGAATTCCGGCCGCGACAACAACTCGAACCTCATCGCAGCTCCAGACGCGCCAACACCACTTGCCGCATCTCACGGAAGCGGGCCTCGGCGGAGAACGCTTCCGCGGCGTCGTCCTCGAGATACTCGAGAACCTGGCCGACGAAGTCGTCGTACTCGATGGACGCCGCGTTCGCGTGGGCACGCTCGCGCAGGTCCGGATCGATCCTCGCGAGGTCGTCGACCGCCAGTGCCCCGCGCGAGTCCAGCAGGTAGAGGTCGAAGAGGTCCCGTGCCTGCGTCACCGGACGACCGGCGAGCGCGTGGACCTTCTGTCGTGCGGCTGTGGCCGCGTCGTAGTGGGCGACATGATACGCAGTCCGACCGAGTCGACGCGCGACCTCGGAGTCGATGCGCTCCACTCGTACGCCGCGGCGGTCGATACCACGGCCGGAGAACTCCACCTTCGTGGGAAGCGTCGTGCCGGACGCGAGAACCAGCGAGACCGCGAACCGCTGCGTCGTGTCGGTGTGCTTCGCCTTGGTCGGATCGTTCAGCCGGAGGTCGATGATGTCGGCTGTCGCCAGCACGCGGCGAAACGCGGCATCCGTCAGGATCTTGTAGCCGTTCTTCTTGAGCGTCGTGACCGCGACCTTGGCGCGATCCACGTCGAGATCCATGTCCTCCGAGTACCGGGGGCTCGCGTGGAAGAAGCGAAGGTTCACTCCGCCCTTGAGCACGTACAGCTCGGGGCTCGCCGCTCGCAGCAGCCAGTCCAGAAACAGGAAGTGGAACAGCTCCCTCGCCTGACGGTCGGAGATCACGCTCGCATAAAAGTATTTGAATTGACTGAACTGTCAACACAGATACATTTCATTGCATCGCGCGCGCATTGCGCATCGCGGATGAAGGCCATCACTCCCCGGTCGCGCGCCAGATCTCCCGCAGGCACGTCTGCACCCCGCCGGTCGCCGCGTCCGCCGGCACTCCGTGGCGCTCGACGAGCACGCGGGCGATCGCGGCGGTCGAGCGGTGGCCGTCGACGAGCTCGGCCACCCGCGCGAACATCGGGTGCGGCGGCACGTAGCGTTCGAGGCCGGCGAAGCGCGGCACCACGGCATCGACGTCGCTCCACCACGGCGGACGTTCGGACTCGGCGGCGCGCTCGGGCAGCTCCGTGCGCTCGGCGACGAAGGTGATCACCGACTCGGTCCGGCCCTGCGTGCACGCGGGCGACTGCATGTAGAGGACGCGGCGGCGCTGCACGTGGCGGACGACGAAGCCGGCGGCCTCGACGAGCGCCATCAGCTCGTCCATCGCATAGCGGTGAGCGAGCCTCGTGTGGTTGGGGTGGTAGACGAGCGGGCCATGGTTCAACCAGCGCCCGCCCGGCTTCAGCAGCCGGTGCACGACCGGCAGGAATGCCGCGAGATCCTCCGGCACCTGGTCGATGAACCACGGCGTGAACACGGTGT
>Ga0105107_10003225_pt1 | contig 10802 bp, 11 predicted proteins | sample PPLLaktember2015_6_FD_79335 | JGI IMG/M metagenome (GOLD analysis project Ga0105107, IMG submission 79335) | Freshwater sediment microbial communities from Prairie Pothole Lake near Jamestown, North Dakota, USA - PPLs Lake P8 Core (1) Depth... | ecosystem: Environmental > Aquatic > Freshwater >... | reverse complement strand
GTGCGCTTCTTCTCGACGGCCGTGCTCATCCAGCGCGAAACAGGCGGCAATCTTTCTGAGATTCTCGACAACCTCGCGGCTGTCGTCCGCGAGCGGTTCAAGATTCGCCGCCAGGTGCGCGTGCACACCGCACACGGACGATTCACGGGTTACGTGTTGATGGCGTTGCCGGCGTTTCTCGCCCTCGCGCTCTCGTTCATCAACCCCGAGCACATGAACCGCCTCTTCGAAGAGCGGCTGGGCCAGCTGATGATCGTCGCGTCGATCATCATGCAGGCGATCGGGTTCGTGTGGATCAGGCAAGTCATCAAAATTGAGGTGTAGCCGTGTCGCTGTGGCTTCCATTGCTCGCGTTTGCCTTTGGTTCGCTTCTGGTCACCGCCGTGACCTATGCGCTGACCGCCAAGCCGGCCAACATCGACGACCGCCTGCGCGACGTGCTTGGCAACCAGCCGCCGGCGGCCGAGCAGGACGCATCGGCGGACCAGATCGTCGCGTTCCTGAAACGCGTCGGCGAGCGATTGCCGAAGTCGCCGAAGGATCTGGGCAAGATTCAGCTCAGGCTCGTGCAGGCCGGGCACCGCAGCCCTGAAGCCGTTCCGGTGTTCCTCGCGATTCGCGTCGGCTTTGCGGTCGCGGTGTTTGCGTTCTTCATGACGCCGATACTCATAAAGCCGAACATGATGACGGCGCTCTCGGGCGCCGCGTTCGGCTACGTGATTCCGGGCATGCTGCTCGCGCGCAAGGCCCGCCGGCGCCAGCATCGCATCCGCCTCGCGCTCGCCGACGCGCTGGACCTGCTGGTCGTCAGCGTCGAGGCGGGCCTCGGCCTCGATCAGGCGCTCGCGCGCGTGGGCCAGGAACTCGCGTTCGCGTATCCCGATCTGTCCGGGGAACTGCGTCTCGTCAACCTCGAGTTGCTCGCCGGCAAGGGGCGATCGGAATCCCTTCGCAATCTGGCCGACCGCACCGGTGTGGACGATTTGAGCTCGCTCGTCGCCATGCTCGTGCAAACGGACAAGTTCGGCACGAGCGTGGCCCACTCGCTGCGCGTGTTCTCGGAGACGCTGCGCACGAAGCGGCGCCAGCGCGCAGAGGAAGCGGCAGCGAAGACCGGCGTCAAGATGGTGTTCCCGCTGGTCGTCTGTATCTTTCCGGCCATCTGGATCGTCACGATTGGCCCGGCGGCGATTCAGTTCATGAAGGTCCTCGGCCCGATGGGCAAGTGACAGATATGACAACAGCGATTGCCGAACACATACAGACGGCGCAGGTGCTCGCGCCCACGAAGCCGGCCAGCCTCGAAGCAACCGGCGTCGCGTCCGACACGCTCGCCTCCATTCTCGTCAAGATGCTTCACAGCGGCGAAGCCAGCGGTATGGGCCTCGCCGATCGCGCGTGCCTGCCCTACGGCATCCTCGAGCCGCTGCTCGAAAAGCTCCGCGTCGAGATGCTGATCGAGGTCAAGAGCGCGCTCGGAACCGGCACGGCGGGCTACCGGTACGCGCTGACCGACGCCGGCCGCGCCCGCGCGCTTCGCTATTTCGACGCGTGCGGCTATGTCGGGCCTGCTCCCGTTCCTCTCGTCCAGTACACACTCCACATGAACCGGCTGCGCGCGCAGACGCACGATATCTATCGCGAACGCGTCTCCGACGGTTTTTCTCATCTGATCGTCGAGCCCGAGATGCTCGACCAGCTCGGCCCAGCCATCGCCTCCCGCAAGGCACTGTTCCTCTACGGCCCGCCTGGAAATGGCAAGAGCGTGATGGGTGAAGGTATCGGGCGCGTGCTCGGCGGCGACATCTACATTCCGTACGCGGTCGACGTGGACGGCCAGATCATCACCATGTTCGACCCGGTGACGCACGAGTCGCGCGCCGACGACGACGAAAGCACGGTGATTCGCGCGGACGACGCCACCGATCGCCGCTGGGTGAGGGTGAGCCGGCCGGTCATCACCGTCGGCGGCGAGCTGACGCTCGAAATGCTCGACCTGCGCTACGGCGAGCTCTCGAAGTTCTACGAGGCGCCCGTCCACCTGAAAGCCAACGGCGGTGTGCTGGTGGTCGACGACTTCGGCCGCCAGCGGGTGCCCGCGCGCGACCTCCTGAACCGCTGGATCGTGCCGCTCGAATCGCGCGTCGACTATCTGAACCTGCACACCGGCCGGAAGTTCCAGGTGCCGTTCGACGTGCTGGTCGTGTTCGCCACGAACCTCGAGCCGAAATCGCTCGCGGACGAGGCGTTCCTGCGGCGCATCCCGTACAAGATCTTCGCGAAGAACCCGACGCTGCAGCAGTTCGGCCGCATCTGGGAGATGAATTGCCGGCGTCACGGCGTGCGGTACGACCCGGCCATCGTGCAGTACCTGCAGGACAAGTACTACACGGGACGGAAGCTGGCGATGCGCGCGTGCCATCCGCGCGATCTGACCGACCAGGTCGTCAGCCTGTGCCGCTATCACCACCGACCGCCGGAAATCACGGCAGACCTGCTCGATGCCGTCTGCCAGACGTATTTCCTCGAGGACACGCAGACCGGCATGACGGCTGCGAGGTGATGCCCATGCTCAAGAAACTCATCCGCGACTGCGGCGGCAACAACCTGCTCGAAGCGGCGATCGTGACGCCGCTCTTGCTGATGCTCACGTTCGGCATCGTCGACTTCGCCTCGCTGTTCTGGGTGTACGTCTCGATGGAGAGCGGCATCAGCCAGGCGACGCGATTCGCGGTGACCGGTGCGTCGAAGGACGACCCGGACAGCCCAGGGACTCCGATGGGCCGCGAGGGCACCATCAAGGCCGCGATGCAGGATGCGGCGCCCATGCTGGCCATCGACTCCATGACGTTCTCGTTCTCGCACATGGTGCCGGGATCGTCGTCGTGGGCGAGCGGCGCCGGCGGCCCGGGGGACATCGGCCGAGTGGCGGTCGAGTATTCCTGGCAACCGCTCACGCCCATCCTCGCCCCGTTTCTGGGGACCGACGGCAAAATGACGCTGCACGTGGAATCGGCGATGCGGATTGAGCCGGAGTGGGAGTGACAACATGCGACGCCAATCGAATCGTGGACAATCACTCGTCGAATTCTCGCTCGTCCTGCCGCTGCTGCTGGTGACGGCGCTGGGCGTCGTGGAAATCAGCTATGTGCTGCTCGACCAGCACGTCGTCACGAAGCTGACGCGCGAGGGATCGAACCTCATCTCGCGGAGCACCGCGCTCGGTGATGCCGCCAACGCCTTGCGCTCGATGAGCTCGCGCCCGGTGGATCTGGACGACGGATCGAAGCTGATCTTCTCGGTCGTCCGGAACATTCCAACGATCGGCGCTGCGAACTACAACAAGGCGGTGCTCGCGCAGCGCTACGAATACGGCAGCCTCGCGCAGAGCAGCACGATTCAGACCGCCGGCACACCCTCGTTCGGACCCGGGCCCGAGTACGCGGCGACGAACCAGGACGGCAACACGAGCCTGCAGGTGACGAACCTGCCAATCACGCTGTCACTCGGCGGATCGCTCTACATCACCGAGATCTACACGACGCATCCGACGATTACCCCGCTCGCCGGATTCGGCATCCAGGTACCGGAAACGCTCTACTCCATCGCGTATTTTTAAGGGGGACAGATCATGCAGAGATCACGCTCTCGTACAACGAACAAGCAGGCCGGCTTCGTGCTCGTCTACATGGCAGCCGGGCTGACGACGCTGCTGCTCTTCTCGGGGCTCGCTGTCGATTCGGGCCGCGGGTATCTCGTGAAATCGCAGCTCACCAAGGCGGTTGACGGCGCCGCGCTGGCGGCCGCGCGAAACCTGAACAGCGGCAATCCGAAGGGCGAAGCGACGAAGGTGTTCAAGGCCAACTTCCCGTCGGGATACCTCGGGACGGCGGCCGGGGATCCCACGACGGCGGGCGACTTCTTCAGCTCGAGCGTGGACGCAACGACCGGCGTCAACACCGTGAAAGTGAAAGCGGCAGTGACACTGCCGACGACCTTCATGAGTCTCGGCAGCTCACCCTCGATGTTGATCGGCAGCGAAGGCGAGGCAACCCGCCGAATGGTGGACCTGTCGCTCGTGCTCGACGTGTCGAGCTCGATCGGATCGCGATGGGGAGCGGTGAGAGACGCGTCGCGAACCTTCGTGAGCTCCTTCGATCAGCTCAACGACCGGGTGTCGCTCATCCTCTTCGGCAACGGCGCCCGGGTGCTCGACGCCATGCCGTCGGCGCGCGGATTCAACAAGACCAAGGTCATGGCCGACATTCCGAACTCGCTGCCCGGCGGCAGCACGAACATGGTCGAGGGGCTTTATCGAGGCTGGGATGAAGTGCGATCGGTTCCGACCGGACAGCAGTCGGGGATCCGCGTCATCGTGCTCTTTACCGACGGCGCCTCCAACAGCGTTCCTGGTGATTACCCCGCAGCCGCGGGCCAGCCGAGAGCGCTCCGGACCTGGGACTTCCCGGACAACGGCGCCGACCCCGACAACCAGACACACGCCAATCCGCACATCGACGGGCTCTATCACGCGGAAACGGGCGCGGCGAGCCCGGCGTACTCGCTGACGACCGCGTGGAACTCGACGCAGACGATTCCGCAGGTGCCGTTCCTGCCGCTGACGAGCAAGCACTTTTTCCACAGGAGCTCCGGCATTCCCGACAACTTCCCGCTGCAGACCAACGCCATCAAGGTGGATGGCCAGCCGCAGAATACGCGCCGGGCGCTGAGGAACTGGAACGCAGGCGCGGGCCGCTTCCCGGCCGAGGTGTGGAACATCAACAACTCCGCGCGCAACCTCCTCGAAATCATCGCGAACGAGGCGCGCAATGACGCGGGCGGCGACTATCAGATTCGCATTTACACGATCGGCATGGGCGAGCTCGTCAGATACGACCTGGGAACCAGGCCCGAGAAATCAGAGGACATTCTGAAGCGCATCGCCAACGACGCCTCGTCGCCCGACTTCAACGACGGCCAGCTCGAAGGCAAGTACTACTTCGCACAGACCGAAGCGGACGTCATGCCCGCCTTCCAGGCGCTGCAGAACCAGATCATCCGCTTGAGCAAGTAACCCCATCCGACGCTTCCTTCGTGGGGTCAGGTGTAATAGCCTTACCCCACGGAGGACGCATGGCTCTCCTCGCGCGTCTCGTCTTCGCCCTCGGAACCCTCGTCCTCATCGGACCCGCCCAGGTACGCGCACAAGCGGAAGAGTGGACTGTGTACGCGAGCGTGGTCGATCGCACGGGCGTTCCGGTGACGGGGTTGGGCGCCGAGGATTTCGTCGTGCGCGAGAACGGCATGGCGCGCGAGATCCTGCGCGCGTCGCCCGCGACCGATGCATTGCGTGTCGCGGTGCTCATCGACAACAGCCAAGAGATGCGGAACGAGCTGATCGATCTGCGCCAGAGCCTTCGTGCGTTCGTCAACGAGATGGACAGGCGCCACGAGATCGCGCTCATCGGGTTCGGCGGCCCTCCCACCGTGCTCATCGACTACACGACAGACGTGAAACGTCTCGAGACCGGCATCAGCCGGCTGTTCGCGCGGCCGGGCACCGGCTCGTATCTGCTGACGGCCATCATCGACACGTCTCGCGCGCTGCGAAAGCGGCGCGACCTGCGGCGCGTCATGGTCGTCATCACGACGCAGGGACCGGAGTTCAGCGAGATCAGCTATCAGACGGTGCTCGACTATGTGCGCGAAAGCGGCGCGCCGATGCACTCGTACGTGCTCAGGAGGGAAGGCGTCTCTCCGACCGACGCGGCGGCCCAGGAAGTCGAGCTGACCCTCGCTGTCGGCACGCAGATGACCGGCGGCCGTCGTGAAGACCTGCTTTCGGCGATGGTGATGACGCCCCGGCTGCAGTCGCTCGCCACCGAGCTGAACCACCAGTATCAAGTGGTCTACGCGCGGCCGAAGACGCTGATTCCGCCCAAGACGATCGAAGTCGGCGTGCGTAAGCCCGACGTCGTCGTGCGCGCGCCGCGTGTGTTTTGACATAAGGGGTCAGACCCCTTTTTTCGCCCAATGCGGATGAATCAGCGAAAAAAGGGGTCTGACCCCTTTTCGGGTCGCCTTCGCGATTGCATCGAGCCTGGCGTTCGCGTGCTGTTTGTCGGCATCAACCCGGGTATCCGCTCTGCGCAGACCGGCCATCACTTCGCCGGCTATTCAAACCGATTCTGGAAGCTGCTGTACGATTCGAAGCTCGTTCCGGAACCGATCGACTGGCGTCACGATAACCGGCTGTCTGAGTGGGGGTTCGGCATCACGAATCTCGTGGCTCGCGAAACACCCGGCATCGACGCGTTGAGCCGGGACGAATGCCTCGCGGGCATCGAGGTGCTCCGCGGTAAAGTGCGCCGGTTCAAGCCCGAAACCGTGGCGTTTGTCGGCGTTACGCTGTATCGATGGGTGTTCGGCGCCACGGGCGTCGTGCGATTGGGGCCTCAGCACGAGACATTCGAGGGCGCGAAGGTATTCGTGCTGCCGAACCCGAGCGGAAGAAATGCCAATTACTCATACGCCGAAATGCTGGCGGCGTTTCGGAAGCTGAGACGTAAACTAGCGGGAGTTCGGTAGTTCGGAGATCCGAACCACCGAACCCGACGAACTCGCGAACTGACGAACCGACACACTCACACGAATCCAGAGAGGCAGACAGTATGCGTACGATTGTGTTGCTGATTCTTGCGGTGCTGATGCCGGCAGGCCCGGCGTGGGCGCAGGCCGACGAGCGGACCGTCTTTGCGAGCGTCGTGGACAAGCGCGACGCGCCGGTTTCGGGCCTCTCGGCGAGCGAGTTCATCGTGCGCGAGAACGACATGGCGCGCGAGGTGCTTCGCGCGTCTCCGGCCACGGGGCCGCTGCAGATCGCCCTGCTCGTCGATACGAGCCAGGCCATCGAAGACCATCTCCTCGATATCCGTAATGCTCTGGGCGCATTCTTCAAACAGATGGGCGGCCGCAACGAGATCGCCCTCATCGGTTTCGGGGAGCGCCCGACCACGCTGGTCGACCTCACGAAAGATGTGGCGCGGCTGCAGAAAGGCATCGGGGCCGTCTTCGCCCGCCAGGGCAGCGGCACCTACCTTCTCGATGCGATTGTCGAAACGGCCGATGCATTCCGGCGCCGCGAAACCGCGCGCCCGCATATCATTGTCTTTGCCGCGCGCGGTCCGGAGTTCAGCGAGCGGCATCATCAGACCGTAATCGAGGCGCTGCAGGAATCTGGCGCAACGCTGCACACGCTCATGCTCAATAGACCAGGCGTCGGGCTGAACAGCCGCGAGGAACAGGAGCTTCAGCTGGCCGTCGCCAACGGAACGAGCCAGAGCGGCGGGCGCCGCGAGGATCTGCTGACCGCGATGGCCCTGGACGAGCGGCTGCGATCGATCGGCAACGAGCTCGAGCATCAATATCAGGTCACGTACGCCCGTCCTCGCACGCTCATTCCCCCCAAGTCGTTGGAGGTGAGCGTAAAGCGGCCGGGCGTCACGGTCCGTGCGCGGCGGTGGCCAGCGCAAACGCCAGAATCGCGACCAACACGCCCGTGATGGCATCGGCCGCGTAGTGATACCGGCCGACAACGCTGCCTGTGGCGATGCTGACTGCAATGACGCCCAGCACGATGCCTGCAGACGGCATGTACGTCCCGACCGCAAGCGCTGTCGCAACCGACGCCGCTGTGTGCCCGCTCGGGAACGTGTTCCACTGTACGCTTGCGCGATCCAGGACCGCGAGATTCAAGCGCCGGATAATCGATCGCCGAGCCACGATATCGCCCTCCACGGCGCGCGGCGCGCGCGTGGGCATCCACGGCAGCAGCCCGTAGCAGAGAAACGACGCGAGCAGGACAATCGACCAGAACGAATCCGCCTCGCTCCCAAAGCCCCCAAGAACCAGCCAGGCATATCCGGCCGGAACAGCGGCGTAGCAGAGCAGGTACGCCAGCTCGAGGTACTCGACGACGATTCGGGGCGCCCGTTGTTCGAGCTCGACGAGACCCTTCACGCCGAACAGACGATGATCGGCATCGAGCAGCCGCCGCTCCAGACGCGGGTTCGGCGTGCCGACGAGCAGCGCCGGCAACCAGTACCCCAGAAGAAGATAGACCAGCGGCATGACGTGCGGCATGCCGAAGACCGCAATGCCGGCCAGCGCCGCGAACGCCAGTATCAGCACCCGGGCCTTGCGCCGGGCCGCCACTGGCGCGATGACGGCCATTCCCGCCAGGTACACGAAATAGCCCGCCGTTACGAGCACCACAGTAGGATATGCGTTGAATGACTCGAGAACGGTTCACCAGGCTCGTCGAGGAAGTGCTCGACGACATTCCGAAGCGGTTTCGGGCTGCCATGAAGAACGTGGCCGTCGTCGTCGAGGACGAACCCTCGCCGGAGCTGCTCGAGGACATGGAGATGGAGCCGGGCGACACGCTTTTCGGGCTCTATCACGGCACGCCCCTCACCGAACGTGATTCTCACTACGGCAACACGCTGCCGGATCGCATCTCGATCTATCAGCGGCCCATCGAAGAGGCCTGCGCAGAGGACGAGGATATCCGGCAATGTGTGGCCGAAACCGTCATCCACGAGTTCGGGCATTACTTCGGGTTGAGCGAAGAGGAGATTGAGGAGATCGAGGAGAAGTACTGGCGGGGGTCGTAAGTCGAGAGTCGACAGTCGCAAGTCGACAGTCAGCATCCTCGGTAGCGCAGGGCTTCCCGCCCTGCCCCAAACGTGTCATTCACGTTCGGCCGGCAAGTAACCGGGTGAGACAAGCGTCGTGATTCGATCGCGCGAGAGGCCGGCGAGGCTGATCGCACGATCGATCAACGCCTCGGCTCTCTATCCTTTCGCGCGAAGGTCGCGAACTCTGCGCAAAATGGCAAGAGACCTGCGATAGTTGCACTTGCAAAATGATCGGACCATGCGCCCGTGGTTTCAACGTCAAAGACGTTGCATCCATTTGTGTGTTGACTCACAAATTTCTCCGAGGACGACGATTTTCGTAACGCGATCAGTGTCGCGCATCGATAAGTCTGCCTGACTTCAATCGGCATAGCATTTGCTCGGTGTCGCTAGCTTGACTGTTAAGCAATTTCTGCACGGCGTCTTGCTGTTAAGCCTGCTGTACATGATTTCTGGAACCACTGGGGATCCCGATCTGTGGGGCCACGTTCGCTTTGGTCAGGACATGCTGGCGCACGGCGCCGTACGACTTCCAGATGTCTACTCATTCACGGCAGATCGCGTCTGGATCAATCACGAATGGCTCTCGGAGATTCTCTTCGCCCTCGCCTTCACTTCCTGGGGCCCGGCCGGACTGAACGTTCTTCGAATTGTCGTGATTGCATGTGTGCTGGGCCTCGTGTGGCGCGCGTCCGCACTGATCCCCGACCGCCGCCAAATGATGGTCCTTGCCGCGGCCGGTCTGGGAATCTATATGCGGGCGCATCCGATACGGCCTCAATTGTTCTCTCTTCTGATGTTCGCGATCCTGCTGACGGTGCTGAAGCGCGCAGACGACAAAGGCTCGCTACGCCCGATCGCATGGGTGCCGGCGGTGACGGCGGTGTGGGTCAACCTCCACGGAGGCTGGATTGTCGGGTTCGGTTACTTCGCCCTGTGGTGTGTCCAGGCGGGTCTTGAGCGACCGTTGCGAGATCGCGTGATGCTTGCCGCGGCAATCTCCTCTGCGTTGGCAACGACGCTGCTCAATCCGTACGGTCTTGGCATGTGGGAGTTCCTTGCAGCGACGGTTCGCGTGGAACGTTCCATGATTGGCGACTGGCAGCCCCTCCATGAGCTTCCACACATACTGTGGATCTCGTGGCTGGCCGGCGCCGCTATCGCGGCCATGGGTGCCTTGGGAGCCAGATCGCGAGCCGATTGGACGAATGTCACAATCGTCGCGATGTTCGGCATCGCCGCAATCCGTGTGAGCCGATTGGATGCGTTCTTTGCTCTCGCAGCGGTGTTTCTGACCATACGAATGCATCAGAAACACGAAGTAGGTTCTCGGCACGTCTCGAACGAACGGCGCCCTTCATTGATGTGGGCCATGGCCTTCGCCCTGTGCATGCTGATCGTGGGCACCGCGTTGGTGCCAAGAATGACGACAGTTCCCGTTCCTGTGCAAGGCGCACCGGACTCGGAGGTGGCCGCTTATGTTCGAGAGCAGAAGCTGAAGGGCAACGTGCTCACATGGTTCACGTGGGGACAATATTCCATCTGGCATTTCAGTCCCGACTTGAAAGTATCGATGGACGGGCGACGTGAAACCGTTTATGGTCCCGCCCTCATATCGGACCATTTGCAGTTCTACTTCGGGACGTCGGAGGAATGGCGTTACGCCGACGTGCTGAAGGCCGACTATATTTGGATTCCAAAACATCTGCCCGTAGCACGGACGCTGCAGCGACACGGATGGAATGCGCTGTGCACAGGGAAATATTCGATCTTCCTGGCGAGGAGCGTTCGGCAGCAGCCATGCGCTGGACGCTCATCGCCTCCAGGGAGGGCCTTTCCTGAGCTTTGAACCAAGTCCAGCGATGCGGCCGGCCTCGCGTGCCGTTCCGGCTTTGGTTCGCTGACGGCGATTACGCAGACGCCGGCCTGCAAATCAGCGAGAAACCCCGCGTTAATGCGCGTGGGCGATGCCGACACCGTCCGGAAGCGTCGCATCAGCAGGTGCAAACCAAAGGTTGTATGGATCGGCCCGCAAGTACCGGCCGACCAGTCGGTAGTCCCGCTCTGCGAAATAGTCGAGGAGCTGTTGGCGAATGTCCGGGT
>Ga0105107_10003224_pt1 | contig 10803 bp, 26 predicted proteins | sample PPLLaktember2015_6_FD_79335 | JGI IMG/M metagenome (GOLD analysis project Ga0105107, IMG submission 79335) | Freshwater sediment microbial communities from Prairie Pothole Lake near Jamestown, North Dakota, USA - PPLs Lake P8 Core (1) Depth... | ecosystem: Environmental > Aquatic > Freshwater >... | reverse complement strand
TTGAAGCCAGGTGAAAGATAGGTTTCTGGTTAAGGCATGTCCTAGTTCCCAGCCATCGGCTAATTTGCCAAGTACATCTCGCATTAGGGGAGTCAACCTCTCATTCATTTCGCCTTCTCCCGCCGTAGGATTTCCTGGATAGCCCTAATTCCCTTCGGGTCATCCGGGTCTATAAATATTGGCATCGGCTTTCCTGCCTTAATTTGAAAAATCCGGTATCTTTTTTCAGCATTCATTTCGCCTTCTCCCATCTATCTATTTGACTAGCGGTCAATATGCCACAGACGGCGTTAAGCATGAAGAACTCCCAATAACCAAAGGAGGGCAGGGAGAACGGTAACTTTGCTGCGGTCATATGCACAAAAGCCCCCCATGCAATCATTGCCACCCAGGGCTTTAAGAACAGATCAGTCAGGAATCGGAGGATGCTACTCCCAGCGTGTTCTTTCATTTTGCCTTCTCCACGCTCTGACTATCAGCCCGTCGCTGGTTGTTATCCTGTATGCCTTGCCCCACTCGAAATAGAGCCAGACGTTCGGGGACAGCGTACCGATGTACTGGAGGTCGTGGCCGTAGACCATGCCGTCACGTAAATACGTAGGGATAGCGGTTATAGTTGTGGTCACGATAATGCCTCCAAAAGCCGATTGAACCAGGCTGCAATCTCTTGCATGTAAACCATGCCTATTGCGAGCAGGGCTATAATCAGCATCCCGATAATGGCCTCCCAGGGTGTATCACGATTGCTCTGCCAATCACCCCACTTCATCTTGCCCCTCCTTCCGCTCACATAAAACCACCGAGCTGCCCAACGCAATAATCACGATTCCATTAATGCCTGCTGCCCAATAATTTATCGTTGTCCCCAAGGATAGGTTAAGGATTAGGAGGCAACCGAGTATTACACCTGTCAAATAAGCCAGACTATATTTCACTTTGTCCTCCTATCTCCTCGGAAATGACCGTATGTATCTTCTCTAGGACCTTGATCTTCAGCATCGCAGTGCTCCCGTCGTCCCAGATTACATTGCAAACCGTGCCAAATCCGCTGACCCACTCCACCGCCCCGGTCTTCCCGTCATGTTGCCCGCCGACTTGCTTTACCCTATCTCCTGGCTTCATTGCTTTTCTCTTTCTGGTAGTACGGGCTTCCGGTGCGCTTCTCGCGTTTATCCCGGGCAATCTTTTGCCGCCGCTCAAACTCTACCGGGCTCAGGTCTGCTAAGCGCTCAAGGGCTGTCTTCATTCTCGCTCCTCTTAGCGGCCCAATTCAGAGCCTCTAGAACATCGCTAGGGCTTTGCCACCCTAATACATCGCCATTGCCCTTAAATTCTTTGGTTATCCATTGACCGCCCCTTTCCCATATTGCGATTTCGGCATCGAAACTCTCCACTACTCGCCTTTCCAGTTCGTGGCCTAATAATTCAAAATCACTGTGATTGGCGCAGTAATTCCCGCCGCCGAACTGGACGCTCACAGTCACCCCATTCTCAAAGGTGACATGGAATCCGTGATTGCCCATAACCTTAAATCCAGCCATCATTCCCGCTCCTCAGTTGTGCTCTTGGCTATACGCAGACCGCGCCAGTCTGTCAATCGCCTTTGCCAGCCGCACCACGCCGTCATCCTATCCGCCGTGCAATCCTCTACTAAGATATGGACGCTCTCCCCACCGATGTGGACATAGTGACAAAATGTCCTTGCGCCACACACCGGGCATATACCGTCCTTTGGGAGCGGTTTGCCAAAGGACGCAACTAACCGCTCATAATCAGTAACTAACTTGGCGATGTTTACCAGTGGCATCATTCCCCCTTATACGTCAAAAACTAGACTGGGTTGTTTGCCTAGGACTTCGCATATTTTCTGTACTAGTTCTGGTGTGGGAATCATCTTCCCTGTTTCAATAGCAGATAGCCAGGCTCGGTTTATCCCGACTTGCCTGGCCAAATCATCTTGCTTCATTTTCAACTGTACGCGCCAATAGCGTACAGAGTTTTTGCTAGTTAGCGTACTAATCATCTCCATATCCTCTACCGTGATAACGCCATGATAACACAGGCTAATGGCAATTGTCAAGCGTTTTCAGGGCCAGTTTTCGGCCAGTTTTTAATTAGCCTTTCGATCTCCCGCCGCGCCAGCGAGGACGGGTGCCGGTCGCCGTACTCCCACCGCCGGACAGTGTTGACGGAGACACCTAGCTCGCGGGCAAAGGCGTCCTGTGAGAGGGCCAATTGCTTACGCAGGGCTTTGATCTCGGCAGGTGTCATCCTCTTACTCCTTTTGCTTGTGGTGTATAGATTGTGCCGCAGGTGTCGCACTCTACCTGGTCATCGTCAATCCACCAGAGTTTGTCAATCTCTTGCTCGCCGCATTTGGGGCAGGCGTCTTCAATGTCTACTGTGTCCGCTTGTTCTGTCATCCTCTTACTCCTTTTGCTCTAGCGTTTTGGAGGACATAACATCCAAGAGGTTTTGCAGTTCATTGATCCGGGACTCTCTTTGTTCTTTTGTCTCCTCTCGCCAGATACCGTCATGCGCAGTATTGGTGGCATCTTGTAATGCCTTGATTCGTGTGTTGATGTATGCCTGACCTTGCTTATTCAATCGTGCTTGTTGTGTCATCGTTCCTTCCCCCTTCCCGCTATTCCTCAGCCTCGAACCATTTCGGAGCTGGGCAAGGGCGAGAAGCCCTTGTGTTATAGCCAGCTAGCCTTCAAGTCCCAGGTGGCGGGATCGCCCCACGCCTGGGCACAGGCTATCTTGGCCTCCTGTAGCGTGCGGGCGCTGACCTCGCAATCGGCTCCCGTCTCCTCCTCGAACCAGGAGTAGCGCTCGCCATCCTTGCGGCAAACCAGCCTGATTCTGCGGCTTGGCGCATCGCCACAATCCCCCATGATTGTCGCCACCAGTAGATTCCTTGCCATTCCCTCTCCCTTCTCTAGTCTCTTCAGCGCTGGTCTACCAGCGGACGGGCATTACGCCCGTTTCGACTATGATCGTGGCAATTCGCGTACTAAGCCCAGATGCTCGGAAAAGTAGTGCCCTACCGCTTCCTCTGCGTCTGCCTGGGAGAAGCCGCCCTCCATAACGATTCTTACGCAAGTCTCCCATTTTGCTAGAAGGCTTCGAATGGCCTCCCGTCCTTCTTCGTTCGTCATAGTTGTTAGTTCCATTTCCTTTCCCCCTTCTCGCCCTTGCTTACTCTAGCCCCGATATGCTGGCTGTCTATCAACCAACTTCCCGAAGTCAACCGCCAGCTTGATCTCCTCTTGAGTCAACCAGGGGAATTCCCTTTTGAGTAGCTGCTCGACTGCTACCCAGTGGCGAACCCCCACATGATTGCATTGCCCCTGATTGCCTGATAGCAGGCAACACGGAGCGGCGCAATGTACTGCCTCTCTTAATCTTAGTTCCTTTACCATGATTGCCTCCTTCTCACTATTCCTCAGCCCCGAACCACTTCGGGGCTGGGCAAGGGCGAGAAGCCCTTGTGCTAGACCTTAAAAACCCTGTATTCCTGCGACTCGCCTGTTTCGGGGTTGTATGACCAATCATCGCCTAATTCCCGCAGGGTCTCGATTGCCGCCTCTGCATCCCACACAGTGGCGAACTCATTGTTCTGGCCGATGGGTTCAGCGTCCCACCCATGTTCTGTTAGTGTTCTGATTTCGTACATTTCCTTCTCCCTTCTCGCTATATCTTGTAAAACGGCCAATGCGCACTGTGAACAGAGCTGCCCAGATGCAGCTATAATCCGCTGGTCTCTCACGCATCGGGGGCCATATAGGGTTGTAAAAACCTGATGCCCGCATTTGTACGTCAAGAGTTCCTTGCCCATTTCCTTACCTCCTCTATCCATGTATAATATAGCAGATGTAGTATATCTTGTCAAGTGTTTTGGGCATAGAAATAGACCAGTTTCGCCAAACTCATTAAAATTGATCGGGGCCTGTACGCCGAGTAAAGGAGTAACTCTTGCGCTTCGCCGGGGAAGAGGAGGATACCCCCAGCTCTAGGCCCCTTGTGGATTAGCCTAAGATAGTATTGAGATACCTGCTGGTCTCATCCCAGAGAAAAGCACGCCAGTTATCACCATGCCAGCGTACCAGGTCGTCGACATAGCCACGCCCGGCGTTGTACGCTGCCAAAGCTTTGGCATAGTCCCCGCCGAAATGCTCCAGATGCGAACTCATAAGGTTAGCCGCATAGTACAACGATGCCCTCGGATCATAGGGGTCAACCTCAGGATGCCACCTGGGAACAATCTGCGCGATGCCGATGGCTCCCGCCCAAGAGACAACATAAGGGTTAAACCCACTCTCCTGGTTGATCTGGCGCGTGAAGACAATCGGATCTATGCCCACCTCCTCGGCGATAATGACGGCCTGCCACATCCAGTAGCTACGAACGAAAGGGATAGGTGGCGTCTCCAATTCCAAGCAAGGCGGCTTCAAGTCTAGCCACCCGCTCGGCAAGGGCAATACAATCGCCAGAGCCAGAAGCAGGGAAGCCATAAGCCTCCGCATTCTCTGGATTTGGCTTGCCAATATCTCGGAGAAACGCACAAAAACGCTCCCGTGTAGGCTCCTCACCGGGGGATAGTGCCCGGCACCACTCCGCAAATAAACTCATTTTTGGCCTCCAATCTCTAACTCTTTCTAATTCATTCTCTGGCCATTCGCACATTTGGTACTGCGCAAAGTTCGGGTCTAGCGTACTCCACAGAAACCAGAATACCGTGTCGCCCTGGTTAAGCATCCCGATAAAATCGCCGTGTCCTTCCTCATCATCCTGGTTATACTCCGTGATCATGTGCGGGATGTCCCCCGCTCCATAGATGCGCTTAAAGGGCTTAGAGCCATAGTGGTGGTAATCGATCACATCGAACGCTGAGAGTGCCCATGCCTGATACTGATAGGGATAGTATTTCCCAGGGGCCGGGGAATACGCCCCAAAGTGGATTTTCGGCCTCCAGCTTATCCCACCACAGACTCGGCGGAACTCAGCTAGATAGGCCACTTTCCAGTGGAGGATTGCATCTGCCGCGACCTGGCTCGCCCATCCGAAACTCTCATTCCCATGCTCGCAATCGAGGTTCAATTCGTTATCGGGGATTATGCTATCACAGATCTTCTGTGCTTCCTTATGGTCTAGAAACCAGCAGAAGTCTCCCCACGCCCGATCCTGGCCTGACTTATCCATGCGGTTATCATCGTAAAACCTTATGATAATATGAGCAGATGGCTGCTCGGCTCTGATTTTCAGAAGCCAGGAGATGGTCTCCGATGTATTGCAGCCCAAATAGGCATCGAACCCCATACCCATTAGCTTTTCGTGGTCATGTTCAGGACCGTGGAGATGAATTCCCTTCACGTTCTGCTTTCCTCCCGTTAGGGACACCACAACGTATAGATGACCACATAGGTCAACCCCCCATCTTTGGCTGTCCCTATCCCTACTCTCCCTGGTCTTAGCAGCAAATAATAGTGATGCGAGTAGCTGTCCAGAAACCCACCCATTAGGTCTCCCGGCTCGCCGGAGGTTCGCCCCAAGAATTCGACGGCGAGATAGCAGTTATACGTCAGGCAGCATTGTACAATCTGGTTTACGAAGTCGGGGTCATGTCTGAAGTCCTGGGTTATGGCGTTTGCCCTTTCCTCAGCCAGCGTAGCAAGGCACGCATCAGGCGTAAGCTGTGCGTTCACACCTAACAAGAGCGAGAGGAAAAGCGCAAGCCACATCTACGCGCCCCGTGTATCCCTTTGCCCTGTATACAAGCCTATGGCGCTTAACCCGGTAAACACGCCCAAGAATATGACCGATGGCCAGTTGATGGGTATATCCTCCCAGACAGTCCACACCAGGACATTCCAGACAAACCCAAGCACAAGCGCTACTGCGGGCAATACCCTGGTCCACAGTGTGTCCGCTAGGCCGAGCATCCGCTTCACGGCCTCAATCAGGCCAGCTACTATGAGCGCTCCACCTAGCCCCAAATAGAGGCTTGCATTACTCAATTCTTCCATCGTTTCTATTTCCTTTCTATAGCGAAATACTACCCCCTCGGATAATCCAGATGCCAGCGCCCAGGAAGATTACTCCCACCAGGATAGCCAGCCACACTGGGGACAGACCTACTCCTAGAATCTCCACGCCCACCGCAGACAACAGCAGGGCAAGCCCTACGATTGCCAGCACTATCCCGATGACCTTGATTACGATCTCCGACAGTGACATTTTACCCTCCTACAAATAACCTAACATCCGCAATATGAGAGCTAAAATACTACCCCCCACAAAGAAGGCCATAACCTTCAATCCCCCCATTGCTTCTCGGATTTTACGCTCATGATCTATTTGGCCAATCGTTAGCGTGGCGCAGGTCCCATTGAGTGTCTCCAGGTGTCTATCTATACTCTCTAGCTTCTCGCCTTGGATAGCCTGGCGTATGGCTACCTCTATGAGTATGTCCCGATCCTGTTTGCCGTCAAAAATAGGCTTTTCCACATCATTTTACCTCGCTTTCTTAGGTTACTATCGCAACCACAATCCACTGGCCGGATGATGGCAAATAATCCGCCAAGACCGTATCCCCCACCACTGGCGCCAATCCTAACAAGTCCGCCGCCTCGAATATCTCGCCCTCGTTCGCTATCCCTAAGATGCCCCCGGGGTCGCTGCTAACTATCACCCCGAATATGGTTGTTGTTGGTATCAGCACGTCCGTCATCATATCTCACTTATGGGTATAGACGTCGCCATACAAAAACCATGTACCAGAGGACCTCCTGTCCATTGCAGTTCATTAAAAACAGTTCCACCTGCCCATACCCCAACGTCACTATCTCGATGCCATTCCTCTCCCATTTGAAAACAATAAATACGTCCGTTAAGGCTAGCAAAGACATTATTAACATACCAGGAACCGTGCATTGCAAAGGGCATGACCTCAAGATTAAAAGCCCCCGTTGAATTAGCAGGTCTACTGTAAACCTTCTGCGTACCAGGTATAGGGCTTGCTGCAATATATTGATAGGTACAAACATTGCCAACGTAACGGAATCCTATGCCATAAACAACCACGGGGTCTCCAGCAACTCCAAGCGTTTGATCAACAACCCACGAAGGGCCAGCACCACGATAGAGCAGGTCTGCTGTTCTAGGGGCAAAGCCAAAATCACCCACTTGAAATCTCCCGTTCGCAGGATTATATTTCATCTCTGCGTAGGGGAAGCGATCCTGATCAGCATGTTCCTCGTCCGTGACGAAGTTTATCCCGTTCACCGAACTCCGATAAACTATGTGGTTGGCCGCATCGTCGTCAATAAACCACCAATAGAGTGTAGTCCCTTCAGTAGCCACCCCAGGATTATAAGCAGATGTTTCATGGTCAACTGGCTCGGCATCAATCAGCACCATCGTATTTGCTACTGGGTCGAACTTGTAAAGGACGGCACGCTCATAATAGAAACCTGGGAAGGCGACATATTCCTCTTGTCTAACGCCAGTAATGAACCAATAATTACCGAACTTAGTTGCCTGCTGGCAATAGCAATTGGGATTGTTCCACTGATTAGCGAACTCATCCACGGGTCTCATTACCGCACTATGACCCAACCCCGTCACAACTCCCGTTTGGGTATTTACTTCATAGAGGTCGTAAGGCTCTGGGTTGGGCTGGAAGGCGGTGCCAACCCAATTTTCATACCAGGGGACAGCATATAGTTTCTTCAGCGAAGTATCCCAGAACATACAGGAGACATAAGCATCATCAGAAAACCCGTCAGGATCTGCATCCTCATCGCGTCCAAACGTCGCCAAAAGTTGCCAAACGCCACCTACTAATTTGTATACCGTACCCTGGCCGAAATGACCGTCGTGTTGGTTATATTTCCCAGGGGCTAAGTAGAGACCTCCACCTCGGAATATTGCTACCAACTCTGAATTACTAGGCAGGACATGGGTGAACACCAAATCGCCCACGGCCACGGAGCCAGAATCGGGCAAGCACCGCACCTCGAATAACTCGCCGTGCCACATCCCCAGGAAGTGCGTAGCATCGATTATCGCCGTCGCGTATAAGAGTTTTCGGTGTTCGTCTACGATTCCCCACTTGTAAGCCATTTATTATCCTTGACATATTATGCTATAATGAGATGTTCCCTCTGCCGCTTCGGTGGCAGAGCGCGGGGCTACCGAAAGGTAGCCCCTGCATTTATGGCATCAGGTTCTGCCTCAAAAACCTATCCGGATGCAAATTGATCAGCCTAATTCTTGTCACCGCAGGTTCGCCACCTCGCCAGGAATGCTCCCAGCCATCCACCATCCAATACTCACCCCTGCCGAAGCCCAGGAACCTATCGTCCTTTATGCCTATCTCTAAATTGTGGTCAAGCCAGAACTGGCACAAGGCGGTGACCGTTATTCCGCCCAGGCTCCGATTTCTCGCCCACCATCTCAACGCTGTAATCGGTCGAGCGTCATGGTTCGCTGCCGTCTGGCAAGCCACTGCGTCCTCATGGTACAGCCGTCCGTAGAACGGCTCACGATGCGGCGGCCATTCTGCAGTGAAGGCGTCGGCGGGGTTGTTGGTGTTCTGTATTCCTAGCTGCTCACCGGAGGTCACGTCAAAGGCGGACTCCGCCCATTCTAGGAAGCGTATCTCCTCGGCGGTAGAGAGGTGATACCCTGGGGTGTCCGTTCCCCACGGCCATTCTTGCACTTCGATCCGCGCATCCGTCCTTCTTTGGTAGATAGCCAGCGCTGCATGGTCGGCGATGGTCTTGACGGCTTGCTGGCCCGAAACCCTAAATATGTTGTAATTCCTAGGTATGTTGTTGGGAGTTGCCAGGATGTTATGAGAGGCTGCTGCGAGACCGCACTTTTGCTGATATATGTCCTCGATTATCTCTTGGACGGTCATGTTCATACTCACTCCAGGGATTACCACACCTGCGTCTGAATAGCAACCGATAACCTCCATATCGTCGGCAGTAGCCCGCCATCTATCTCTTATCGGTACGCTAAGAGTGCATATACCGCCCTCTGAGAGTTGGACTGTCTTCTCGGCGCATTTGCCATCGAAAAGTATCTCCCAGTTGGGGAGAAAGTAATCGCCATCGCCCGCCCGCGCTTCGATAAGACAACGTCGATTCAAGAAGCGCATCCACGTGTAGAGTTGGGGCAGTTCGTCCATCTCTTCATTAAGCCCGAAGTTGTCGAGTTCTAGTTCGGCAGCGTCAATAAGATTCTGCTTGTCTATGTTGACACGCCCGCCCATGAGCGTTGGCAGATAAGAAAATCGTGTCCCATCGTAAGTGAATGGTGCCGCCCATTCGGGATCTTCTACGCTTTCAGCCACCCCCTGCACGTCAACCCAATCCGTGTGCCACTCCGTCCACGCCCCCAAGGTGCCCTGGATAGCAGTTGAGTTCCCGATTACGATTGCATCCGCATACCGGCCAGCTACGGGTACAACGAAGGGGCCGATCTCATAAGTCCCGTCATCGTCGGCATCTATGTCGATGATATAAGTCTGTGCAGCGTGGTCGTATCTTACACGGTAGCGGTTAAAGGAAGTATCAATTCCATTAGCCCACAAGACAGTATCAGAAAAGAAGCCATCAGGGGCATGTACCTCCAGGCCAGAGGCCAGGTTCGCCTTGATTGCGAATATCGCTTCCGCATCCCTGAATGACCGCCCGCAGATTCTGATGAACGCCCCAAAGCCCGTTATCGTGGCGGCGGCCGTTCGTATCTGAAATGTCCAGTCGGTATCCCTGCGGAGGGGGAAGGCTAGATTATGCCTCGACTGTACCCATGCTGGAGAGATACCAGGGGCGGTTGTCCCTACCCACAAAGCTCCGACCCACTGCGTACACAACCCCCAGGATGGATTGACCACAAACCACCTGGTGGAATCAGGCAGGCCAGCACCATTGAAGTCGTCATGGAAGCTACCATTAAAAACTGGATAGTCCAGCTCCACCGCAGCCCGTATCTGGCTTTGGATTGTGCGACTTTTGTAGATTAAGGCTTCGTCGAACGATGGATAGCCCATTAGAGTTTAACCGCCTGTTTCCCTGTATAGTTTTGCCATCTCTGAATTATCACATCATTGTAGTGGGGATCAATTTCGAGCATGCGGCACTTACGCCCTAGCTTTTCGCAGGCGATAAGGGTTGTGCCTGAGCCACCGAATAAATCCAAGACCAACGCCTTAGTTTCCGTATAATTTTCTATGAGGTCACACCATAATCCTATAGGCTTAGGGCAGGGATGGTCAATCATAGTGCCCCAACCAGGATATTCAAACAAATCGATATGCCTAATTCTTGGCCATTGGTCGCCATGGAACATAAGCGGTTCCCAAGACCAGTACTTTGTAACCCTACCGTGAGTAGTAGCACCCATGCCCTTATACCAGACTCCCACGTGATAAGGTTCAAACAATCGTAACCATAACCCCAAATTGATACAACCAGGAGTGATAATAGATTTCATTGCAATTTGAGATGCCAGGCCAAACCAAACCCTTGTCCATCCCTCATAATCTTCTCGCCTATCATTTGTGGCCTCCGTATATTCCAGACCTACATTGTAAGGGGGATCCGTTAAGAGTAATCCCGCCTTCTCGCCCTGCATCAATCGCTCTACATCTTCCCTCTTGGTGGCATCCCCACACAGAAGCCAGTGGTTTCCCAACTGCCATAGGTCTCCCGTCTTGCAAGTAGGCTCTACTTCTTCGGGTATCTCGTCATCATCGGTAAGCCCTTCCTTTATGCCAAAGGGGATTTTGTT
>Ga0105107_10003223_pt1 | contig 10808 bp, 7 predicted proteins | sample PPLLaktember2015_6_FD_79335 | JGI IMG/M metagenome (GOLD analysis project Ga0105107, IMG submission 79335) | Freshwater sediment microbial communities from Prairie Pothole Lake near Jamestown, North Dakota, USA - PPLs Lake P8 Core (1) Depth... | ecosystem: Environmental > Aquatic > Freshwater >... | reverse complement strand
TGCATTGCAGGTGTTGATGGTTACAGGTGTGCATTATCGTATTCTGAACTTTTCAACAGAAATGATCAGCAGGAATTTCTTCTGATCGAAAGTAAGCCCGGCGAGGATGGTGGTTTATTCAGGATGTTCGCTGCCTGTGATTTCTTTTCCGACAGGGCTGTAAAATCGATTAATGAAATTCATTTCGGTTTTTAAATAATATTATTAACTTTCAAGACATTTCAGTAATAGCCTATGAGTCTTGTTACTATCTCAATACTTGTTGCAATAAGCATCATTGCTATAATCATTCTCACATCCACCCTTAAGCTGAAAGCATTTATTGCTCTCTTTCTTGTTTCCGCATTTCTTGCCCTTACAACCTTGCCTCCCGAAACGGTTGTCAGTACAATAAAAGAAGGTTTCGGGAATACTATGGCCTCAATTGGCTTTCTGATAATCTTCGGTGCAATGATCGGGATTACACTCGACAGGACAGGGGCTACCATAAGCATTGCTAATTATATTTTATCAAAGACCGGCGAAAAAAGAAGTGCCCAGGCTTTGGGTATTACAGGATTCATCACGGGTCTTCCCATTTTCTGCGATTCGGGATATATTATTCTGAGCGGACTGGCAAAATCGTTCAGCGCAAAATCCGGGATCGCCATGCCATTCATGGCGACTGTTCTTGCTACCTCGCTTTATTCGGTGCATTGTCTTATTCCGCCTCATCCCGGAGCCCTGGCTGCTGCCGGGATTATGAATGTCAATGTCGGAAATCTTATAATTGTCGGATTATTTTTTGCAGTTCCCGGAGCACTGGCAGCATGGTTCTGGAGCAAACTGATGATAAAAAACAGGAACTACCCGCCGGCTCCGGAAATTTCGGCAGAACAGAATACCCGGCATGACCGGCTTCCATCAGCTTTTATGTCATTCCTTCCGATCGTTATCCCACTGCTTCTTATTACAATCAAGTCACTGATTAATCTTTTTGATAAAGAGGGTATTAGCCTTATCTTTAAGATATTCCGGATTCCCGGTGAACCGGTCTTTGCGTTAGCGATCGGAGTAGGACTTGCATTATTACTACTCAGAAAGAAGGATATTGATTCCATGAACTCGGTTTTCACCGAGGCAATCGAAAAAGCCGGTCCGATCCTGATTGTCACAGCAGCAGGCGGAATGTTCGGAATGGTCATCAAGTCAACAGGGATCGGGGAGGAGGCAGGAAAGTTACTGGCAGATACAGGTATCGGACTGCTTGTCCCGTTCCTTATTGCTGTATTGATGAAAACCGCACAGGGATCATCCACTGTTGCGATTATCACCACTGCATCATTTGTTCTGCCTATGATGCAGATGCTGGGACTCGATTCAGAATGGGGCCGCATACTGACAATGCTTGCAATGGGCTCCGGTTCCATGATCGCTTCTCATGCCAACGATTCGTATTTCTGGGTTGTTTCAAACTTTGCCGGGCTGGATATCAAAACTACATTAAGAGTATATTCAACTTCCACGATTGTAATGGGATCAGTTGTGTTTCTGTTTGTATGGATAGCATCCTTATTTTTATTATAAAATGAATGCAAAGGAAACAGCCGAACGAATTTTTATGGAAGGTGTCAAAGGAGTCCTTCCGGGAAAGCTGATAAACGATCTGATATCGCTCAGAGGGTCATTGCTGAAGATTGGTTATCTGAGCTATGACCTGGAGAAAACCGGTAACATTTATATAATTGGTGCAGGAAAGGCCAGCTCGGCAATGGCTCATTATGTGGAATCTATTCCCGGTATCAGGATACGGGAGGGTCACATTGTTACGAAATACGGATATGCCTGTAAACTGAGATTTTTAAAGGTTACGGAAGCTGGTCATCCCATACCGGATCTGAATAGTTACAGTGCAACAAATGAGGTTTTGCAGATTGCTGACAAAGCCGGCGAGAACGATCTTGTGATTTGTCTGTGGTCGGGTGGAGGTTCATCCCTTCTGGCCGATTATCCTGAATTCTCCTCTCCGGAAGAAATGGGTCATCTTAATTCAATGCTTGTAAGATGCGGGGCGGATATCAGTGAGATCAATGCAGTAAGAAAACACCTGTCAAAGGTCAAGGGAGGGCAGTTGGCCAGGCATATCTGGCCGGCTTCGGCAATAAGCATTATCATCTCGGATGTCATAGGCGATCCGCCCGACATAATTGCATCAGGACCGACAGTCCCTGATAATTCAACCTTCGCTGATGCACTTGCGGTCATAGGGAAATACCAGCTGGCAAATGAAATGCCCTCAGGATTGTTGAATTATATTAATGATGGTGTACAGGGAATCAGGCCTGAAACTCCAAAACCAGGTGATGAGATTTTCCGCAGAACGGTCACTTTTTTCGCCGGAAACAACAGATCTGCCCTTCAGGCAGCTAATATTGAAGCTGAAAAACTGGATTTAACAAGCTTTATAATTACTGATTCCCTTTCAGGTGAAACCGGAAATGCCTGTTCTTCGATAATAGATTCAATAAATAATTATAAGAATAACAGCAATTTACAAAAGCCAATATGCCTTTTGTTCGGAGGCGAGACAACTGTTAAGGTCACAGGATTAGGTCAGGGAGGAAGAAACCAGCATCTGGCGCTTACTGCAGCTTTCAGACTGCAGCATATTCCGGGGATAACATTGCTCGCAGCCGGCAGCGACGGAAACGATGGTGATACTGATGCAGCCGGTGCAGTTGTGGATTCCGGTACCATCCATGAAGCAGTATCAACGAATGTCGATCCTGAATTGTACCTTAATAATTTTGACTCATATAATTTTTTTAAAAAAGCCGGAGGCCATATCCGCACCGGCCCCACTTTGACTAATGTAATGGACCTGATCGTTGTAATTATTGAGTAAATCGTAAATTCTTTGCACCTGACCATGAATCTTGTCGATAGTTTCGTTACCCGACTGCCTTTTGCACTTCTATTGAGCATAATAGTGAAATAATATTTGAAATTTTCACTTAAATTTACCCTGCATTAAATATAAAGGCAGGCCTGGCGTTTTTTGCAATGAAAAAGTTTGTATTACTGTATTTTATCTTACTGCTGGTCCCGGTTGCAATAGCGCAGCAGGGGTCTCCACTTCTTACACACTATTTCCAGAGCCGGGATGTAGAAAACCAGAACTGGGCTATCTGTCAGGATGAGAACCAGGTAATGCTCTTTGCAAACCGCAAAGGTGTCTCCACGTTCGACGGACAGGACTGGCTTACAATAAAGACCCCGATGATCCCCTACACAATGCAAAAAAATCCTGCCGACGGAAAAATTTATATCGGGGGAGACAATAACTTCGGATATATTGAGAAGGATCAGCTTGGATTTTACAAATTCTTTTCATTGTCAGGCGATTCTGTCGGGCCGGGAGTTATTACCAGGATCATTTTTGATGGTTTGGACGTATGGCTTTACAGTGAACAGTCTGTAAGCCGTTATAATCTGGAAACAAGAAAGCTCGAATTCAGGCTGGAGGCAATACCCTTTTACCCTTTTTCGGGAATGCTCGTGACACCTGAAAATACTTTTATAAATGTATTGAATAAAGGGCTTCACAGGCTCCAGAGCGATACACTTTTCCCGATTGTTTCCGGTTATCTCACTGAAAAAACCGATGTTCTCTTTTCTCTTCCATACAGTACGGCACTCGTTCTTGTTGGTTTTGGAGATGGCAGCCTCTCTCTATTTGATGGTATGAAGTATATAAGTTACGAGATTAGGGATGAGGGATACCTGAAAGGAAATTTGTTATCGGAAGGTATTGCACTGGGCGACACCGCTTATGCTTTTTCCACACTCGAAGGAGGTGCTGTGGTTGTTGACAAGTCAAGCCGGAACCTGCTGTTTACAATCAATAACCAGAATGAATTGCCTGATGATGAGGTTTTTGCAATTGGTTCTGACAATTCGGGAGGTTTATGGCTTTCGCATCAGTATGGTCTGACGAGAGCCGATCTTAACCTGCCGGTCAGGAATTACGGGATTTTCCAGGGGCTAAAAGGCAACCTTTCATCGGCACTCAAATACAAAAATGAGCTTTATGTCGCAACCAGTGAGGGAGTTTTTTACCTCTCTGAGGTTAAAAATTATGATGAAAAAGAGATTCTGGTCAGGAGAGTACAGGCATATGTTCCGGAATCCCTGACAGCGAGCCTACCTCCACCTGTACCTGCACCTGGACCTGTTGGAACAGTTCCTGAACAGGATCAGAGGAACAACAGAAAAAATATTTTAAACCGTATTCTGGGGCGCAAGCCAGATCAGCAAAAAACTGAACCGGCTGTTATCAAGCCTCCGGTTCAGGATCCGGCTCCGGTCCTGCTGCCAAAACCGATTGTGAAATATTCCCGGAGGAAAATAAGTACCCTGAAATCAATCAATTATCTTTATAAAAAGGTCGAGGGACTTAACGAAAAATGCCGTCAGCTTGTCACAACACCATATGGGATCCTTGCCGCGACCAATAGAGGAGTATTTAACATCACTGACCATAAAGCTGAACTTGTGTCAGATGACCGTTATATTAACTTTATAAACTGGCTGCCATACGAAGGTATATACTATGTGGCAGCCAGCGATGGCTATTTTTCAATCACTTATAAGGACAAGAAATGGATAACGGAAATTTCTGATCCTGAGTTCTATAACCCGGTTTACTCAATATTCCGTGAAAACGAAAAAACACTCTGGCTCGGCGGGGACAATATAGCATACAGAGCTGAGAGGAATGAAGATGAAGGTGACTTTTTTTATTTCACCTATAGTCTTGATAAAGATTTTCCGGAGCGATATATACTCGATATGTTAAATGATTCTGTATTCCTCTATAGTGAAACCGGAATGTATTTGTACAACAGGATCACTCACAAATTTGATCCTTATGTTCCGGACAAATCACTCACTGAAGATAATATGGTATTTCATTTTCCGCTTTCAAATTGCCGGCTGATCAGAATGGAAGATAAGTGGATTGAACCCGGAGCGATCACCAGAATCAGGGATAAAGAGTTATCCTTATTAAAAGTATTTGATAATGTGGGTTATGTGGCAGTTGAAAATGATAATCTATGGATAATAGACGGCAGCAACAGACTTTACGGGATTGATCGTCTCAGGTCTTCAAAAATAAGTCCGCTGATAAATGTTTTTATTAAAAGCATCTCGAATCAGAAGGGGATCCGTTTTAATCTGGAAGATATAGAATTTGAAAAGGGAGACAATGCCATCAATTTTGATATTGTAGCACCCGGATATTTGAAACAGAATACCACTCAGTATCAGTACATTATTAATAAGGTCATGGACGACTGGTCGCCCTGGTCAATAATGACACATTACGAAAAAGCAGTAACAGAACCAGGTGAATATGTCCTTCAGGTAAGGGCAAAAGATCTCTGGGGTAATATAGGAAAACCCCAGTCTGTAAGATTTACAATTACAACTCTTTTCACCCAAACCCCACTGTTCTATTTAATGATTGGATTCATTTTCCTTCTCCTCGTCATTATAATTGTTCGCTACAGGGAAAAACAGTTTCATGAGAAAAACAGACAACTTGAAGAAAAAGTGAAGGAGAGGACAGCTGAAATAGCTGCCCAGAAAGAGGAAATCACCTCCAGCATAGCATATGCAGGGAAGATCCAAAAGGCAATGCTTCCCATGGAGGATCTTTTCAGGGCATCTTTTTCGGATTATTTCATCCTCTTCAGGCCCAGGGATATGGTGAGCGGTGATTTCTACTGGTTGGGTGAAAATGATAAGTCGGTATTCTTTACTGTTGCAGATTGTACCGGTCATGGTGTGCCAGGAGCATTCATGAGCACCATGGGCATTTCAACCCTTCATGAGATAGTTGCACATTCCCGGGGTCTTCAGGCAAACAAAGTGCTTAATCTCCTTCGTCAGAAGACGGTAACTGCGCTTCACCAGACAGGAAAGGCAGGAGAGGCCGCCGACGGAATGGATATCGCTTTCTGCGTTCTGAGCAAAGACCGGAAAAAGCTTCAGTATTCAGGTGCATTTAATCCGCTCTTTATAGTCCAGGGCGGTGAGTTCAGGGAGTACAGAGCCGACAGAATGCCTATCGGGATCCATCATGGTGAGGAAGCACCATTTACTAACTATGTGATCAATGTTAACAGAGGTGATACCATTTACATTTTTTCAGATGGATTCGCCTCGCAATTCGGTGGACCTGACGGTTCCAAATACAAAAAATCAAAGCTCAAAGCCCTGCTGACAGAGATTTATTACCGGCCACTGGTTGAGCAAAGAAATATACTGGAAATGGAGCTGGAAAAATGGAAAGGCGATTCAGCTCAGGTCGACGATATTACCATCCTGGGAATTAAGATTTAGGTATCGTGCAATCATGTAATCGTGCAATCATGCAATCTTGCAATCATTCTGACAGATATCCATAACATTTCGAATGAGCTTTTGACTCCACGGCAAATTCACTATCTTTAAGAAAAAAAATTTATAATGAAGATAAAATTTCTTGGTGCTTCCCGTGAAGTGACCGGCAGTAAATTCCTTATTACAACAGATTCTGGCAAAAGACTGCTCCTCGATTGCGGGATGTTCCAGGGCAAGGGACTTGAAACAGACGGCATGAACAGGGACCTTGGTTTCGAACCCGAAACAGTCGACCATATAATTCTTACCCATGCCCATATTGATCACTCCGGACTGATACCGTACATGCACAGATCCGGCTTCAGGGGTTCAGTCGTGTGCACGAATGCAACACGCGATCTGTGTGCGATAATGCTTGCTGATTCCGGTTTTATACAGGAGCATGATACCTATACATTCAATAAACGCAGGGCTAAGAAAGGCCTTCCCCTTGTTACTCCCATCTACACCCAGCAGGATGCTGCAGCTTGTATGAACCTCTTTATCGGGATACCATCTGACATGAATTTCAGGATTGATGAAAATATTAAAGTGAGGTTCACCAGTGCCGGGCACATGCTGGGTAGCGCAGTAGCTAACCTGCAGATCATTGAACATGGACAGATCAAAAGAATTGCCTATACCGGCGACATAGGCAGACCTGTGAACAGGATGCTTGCTCCGCCTGTACCTTTCCCGCAGGCTGATGTTGTAATCACTGAATCGACCTATGGTGACAGGCGTCACCAGAATTATGAAGCTGCCGACATTGAACTTCTCAATATTCTGAAAGGCACCTGTTTAGATAAGGGTGGCAAACTTATTATTCCTGCCTTCAGTGTCGGCCGTACTCAGGAGATAGTATATTCCCTCAATAATTTCTTTAATCATGGAAAACTCCCGAGGATCGATATATATGTCGACAGCCCGTTGGCAGTAAATGCAACAACAGTTTTCCGTATGCACACTGAATGTTTTAACAAAGAATTTCAGGAAGTGCTCAAAACCGATCCGGATCCATTCGGTTTTAACAGACTCTTTTACATTACCCGGCAGGAAGATTCTAAAAAGCTGAATGATAACAAGAAACCATGTGTGATAATTTCGGCATCGGGAATGATGGAAGCCGGTCGTGTAAAGCATCATCTTGCAAATAATATATCAGATCCAAAAAATACTGTGCTTGCAGTGGGATACTGTTCGCCATCAACTCTGGGAGCACGGATACTCAGGGGCGATAAGGAGGTGTCGATACATGGTACTGTGTATAAGGTAAATGCAGAAGTGAGAAAGATCGAATCATTTTCGGGGCATGCTGACTACAGGGAGATGATAGATTTTCTTGGATGCCAGGAAAAGAGCGGTCTTGAAAAGACCTTTATTGTTCATGGCGAATATGAAACACAGAAGAAGTATTTTGAAGAGCTTCTGAAAGAAGGATACAAAAATCTTGAAATCCCTGCCAGAGGCCAGGAATTCAGTGTATTGTAACCCTGTGATTAATTAGTATTGTAGTTCCTCAGTTCTTTTCTGATCGATTTATAATCAGGAACTAATTCGGCAAGAAGTTTGTAAAAGTAAATGCCATGATTGTGATATTTAAGATGGCACAATTCATGAATGATCACATATTCGATCAATCTCTGATCGAGTTTAACCAGCTCTGAATTGAGGGTTATCTTTCCCTTTGATGTGCAACTGCCCCATCGGCTTTTTAATGTCCTGATAACCAGACCTGAAGGTGAGAATTTAAAATCATTGTACCTGGTCAAAATCTCTATCATCCTACCGCTTAAAATCTCCCGTGCTTTCTGAATATACCATTTTTCAAGAAGTAGCCTGGTCATTTCCCTGTCGTTGATATCTTTCTGTCCAACCTCAATCACATGATCATTGAGTCTGACAAAAAAATTTACGGATTCAATTGTCCTTAGAACAAATTCTTGCCCCATGATGAGATTTAACTCACCGTCAGCATATTTTTTACCGTTTCCGTTGAGGCTGATTCCGGGACTACGGTTCAGGTGTTTCATTATCCATCCGGAATGAGCCAGTACGAATTTGTTTATTGTTTTTAGAGAGGCTCTTAGTGGGGCTCTTACTGTTACTGTCTTAGCCGGGCTTACGATAATGCTTATTGTCCTCCTTCGCGAAAAGACAACTTTATATTTTATCTCCTCCATTTTATGCAAAGAGATTCTAAATGTCTTTAAGAGTAATCAATGCTACTTCAGGCGGCATCCATATTCTGCATGGAACTCCCAGGTAACCAAGCCCGCGGTTAACATATAGATTCTGTTTACCTTCCGTGTAAAGCCCGTACCATTGCGGGTAGAAATACTTCACCGGGCTCCACCTGAATTTTTTCGTGAGTATGCCGAACTGCCCCCCGTGCGTATGACCTGCAAAAGAGAGATCAATATCGGTCTTCCCGACAACATCCTCTTTCCACTGATTTGGATCATGGATCAGAAGTATTTTAAAGTCAGCGCTGTCAATCCCTTCAATTGCCTTATCCAGATCTCCATGGATGATATGCGGGTGTGAGCCACTAGTCCTTACGCCGATCATTTTCACCTTTGCACCTTTAATATTTATTGTTGTATGCTCATCATTCAGTACCCGGTATCCTGAAGCTATAATTAACTCATTCATTTTCATTACGATAGCATCCCTGTCATCATTTGAGGCCCCGGGATAATAAACACCCATGTCATGATTTCCAAAAACCGCAAAACTACCATAGATACTCCTGGATTTTGACAGTACAGTATCGCACCTGTCAAATTCCCTCCATCCGAAAGTCACAAAATCTCCTGTATTTATGATCAGGTCCGGACAAAAAATGTTCAATTTATCTATTGCGTATTCGAGATGATTCACGTGCCCGTAGAATCCTGATAGGTGAAGGTCGGAAATTTGTGCGATCTTAAGTCCGTCAAGCCGGGGATCCAGCCCCTTAATGCCGATGGTAACTTCTTCTGTTTTAATGTTAAACCTGCCATGAAGTATGCCTGATACAACAATCAGAGAAAGTATCACCGAAAAAACTAAGGCTGCTTTCGTAAGCCATCTTATATGTCCTCTCTTTTTAATCCTGAACAATTTTCCCGTGAAATGCAGAAAACAGAATATAAATTTCGGAAATAATATTACGGCAGACAATCCACCAAGGGTCAGCTGATTTCTGATATTTGCAGGAGTGTCAAAATCGCCTCTGTAAACCATTACTCTGATAAGGTAATACCACAACCATACACTCAGGAATGAAATAACAGAAATCAGAATGAAATATTTTGTCTTTGAAGTTTTTGTATAGTGTTCCCTCAGAGCTAAGAAGGTTAAAACTTCAATGAAGAGAATTACGATTATTAGGAAAATAAACATATGATCTGTTGATGCGCAAAAATACTCAAATTAAATTAAGGTGATTATTCTTACATTCGCAATTATCAGCTACGACAGAAATGACAATAGTCAGATTTTATGATCCGGATTTTGTACCTGCGGGAAGACTTACATACTCGGTGATAAGCGCCAGGTTCATCGGTAATTGGATCTTTGTCCGTCATTGTGATAGGTCAACATGGGAGATCGCCGGCGGACATATAGAAAATGGTGAATCGCCGGATGAAGCTGCATTCAGGGAGTTGAAGGAAGAAACGGGAGCAAGAGAGTTCGATCTCGAATGTGTAGCAACATATTCGGTTGAGCAGGATGGTATCAAGGGATTTGGCAGGCTCTTTTTTGCTGAGGTAAAACTGCTTGGCGAAGTACCGGATGTTTCTGAGATTGCTGAAATAATGCTGTCCGGCCAGCTCCCTCAAAACCTCACATATCCTTATATTCAGCCGTTGCTGTTCGGAAAAATAATTGATTATCTCGAGGGGAAAGGGAAGCTTTAAATATACCCGAAACTTATCTTCTTGAGCCATTTTTCTTCAAGAAGACGTGCTATCCTTTTTACAACTGTTCGTCGTATCTCAAGCTCAACCGGGAGGTTTGGATCCTGGTGGGCAATGTTTATACGGGTACCTATAATAAAATGTATCTCATCGCTTTCCATCAGCAATTTTACGATCTTGTCGGCCGGACCTTTACCGAGGTGAACACTGTTATTATAGGTCTTTAAAATCTCATTTACTTTTTGCAGGGTGAGGATCCCTTCTGTCACAAGGTCGATACCTTCAAGAAAGCTTTCAGGCGGAAGCTCGGGATCTTCAAAAAGGAGCTCATCGACGATTTTCCTGTTCAGCTCCCTGGCAATAATATCAGCAGTCGTTCCCCCGCAAAGGATCACTTTTCCCTCATATCCTTTCACTTTTGCTGCCAGTTCCCTGTCCTTATCCTTTTCGTAAGGAGGTCCGGTGCAGATCAGAAGT
>Ga0105107_10003222_pt1 | contig 10810 bp, 7 predicted proteins | sample PPLLaktember2015_6_FD_79335 | JGI IMG/M metagenome (GOLD analysis project Ga0105107, IMG submission 79335) | Freshwater sediment microbial communities from Prairie Pothole Lake near Jamestown, North Dakota, USA - PPLs Lake P8 Core (1) Depth... | ecosystem: Environmental > Aquatic > Freshwater >... | reverse complement strand
TGTCGACCTCGGGCGTCGTGCCGATGATCCAGCGCGCCGGCGCCGAGATCGGCGTGATGCTGGCGATCTCCCTCCATGCCGTCCGCGACGAGCTTCGCGACGAGCTGGTGCCGCTCAACAAGAAATATCCGATCGCCGACCTGCTCGATGCCTGCCGCAGCTATCCCGGCCTTTCCAACGCGCGACGCATCACCTTCGAATATGTGATGCTGAAGGGCGTCAACGATCAGCCCTCCGACGCGCGCGAACTGGTGCGGCTTCTTGCCGGCATCCCGGCCAAGATCAACCTGATCCCGTTCAACCCGTGGCCCGGCACCGCCTATGAATGCTCCGACTGGGAGACGATCGAGCGCTTTGCCGACATCGTCAACCGGGCCGGCTACGCCTCGCCGATAAGGACGCCGCGCGGCCGCGACATCCTCGCCGCCTGCGGGCAATTGAAGAGCGAGAGCGAGCGGCTCCGGATTCGCGAGCGCCTGGCGCTGGAAGCGATGATCCCCAGCGCAGCCGAGTAGCCCGCGTGACGACCCTCCTTCGCCTCCTCTTCCTGGTGCCGATCGGATACATCGCGGCTATCGTCGCCGCCGGCTTCATGATGGCGTTCGGGCTGTTCGGCTACGAGCCCGATCCCGAGCACCAGTTCTTCTTTACCGCCAGCGTCGTGGTCTGGACCTTTTGGGCCGGCGCCGTCGCCTTCGTTCCGGCGATCATCGCGATCGTGCTTGCCGAGGCCTTCGGCTGGCGCTCGATCCTCTACTATCTCACGGTCGGCGGCGGCATCGGCCTCGTCGCCGACCGCTTCGACCGGTACGGCAGCTTCGATTTCAGCGACCAACGGACGATCGTGCTCCTCGCCGCGGGCTTCGTCGCCGGCTTCATCTACTGGCTGATCGCCGGCCGGCTCGCCGGAACCGGATCGGAGCCCGAGCGGCGGCCGGCTAGCGACTCTCCGCCAGAACAAGCCTGACCGCGAAGGCGCCGAGCACGCCGGCGAACAGCCAGTCGACGATCCGTGTCGCCTTCGGCGAGCGCTTCAGGAAGACCGCGATGCGGTCGGCGAAGAGGATGAGGCCGACGCAGACCGGCACGTTGACCAGCACGAAGACGAAGCCGAGGAAGAGGAGTTTTTTCGCCGCGTCGGGATCGGCCGCCGTCACGAATTGCGGCAGGAAGGTCACGAAGAAGACGATCACCTTCGGATTGAGAAGGTTGACGAGAAGGCCCTTGAGATAGACCGAGCGGAGCGCCTCGGCCTTCCCCTTGCGGTCGAGCGACAGCGCGGAGCCGTTGCGGAGCGCATCATAGGCGAGCCAGGCGAGATAGAGCGCGCCGACCACCTTCAGGATGGTGAAGGCGGTCGCCGAGGCGGCAAGTACCGCCGACAGACCCAGCGCCACCAGGATGGTATGGACGACAAGGCCGGTGGTCGCGCCCGAGAAGGCGGCAAGTCCGGCGGCGCGCGACTGCGACACCGTCTTCGACAGGAAGAGCGTCATGTCGGGACCGGGCGTGAGGCCGAGGATCGCGGCGGCCACGAGATAGGCGGCAAGGACCGGCAGGTCGGGGATGAAGGCGGTCATGTCGGAAAGGTCCGAAGCGGCGCCGGGGCGCAAGGCGGCGAACTTATCCGATCGGCCGGCGGAGCGTCACCCGAAATGCGAGGGCCGGCCCGGATGGACCGCGGCCCGGGCACGCCATAATCTCGCCTCCCCTGAAGGAAGAGCTCACCGACCTTGAGCGATCGCAACGACATCGGCAGCCGAATCCGGCCCTTCGGCCCGTCGCCCGAATGGTTCGCCGACCCGATCGTGCAGTCGGTCGGCTTCATCCTCGTCGTCTCCGCCGTCTTCCTGGTCTTTCCGGGGATCGACCGGTGGTTCTCGGGCCTCTTCTACGACCCCGAGATCGGCTTCCCGATGAGCCGCCTCGGCGCCTTCACCGGCCTCCGCCGCCTCGGCGACTGGCTGGTCTGGGCGACCGTCATCGCGCTCGTCGCCGCCCTCATTGCAAAGCTTGCCCGGCCGGCGCGGCCGACGCCGATTCCGCCGCGCGACATCCTCTTCCTGCTGGCGGCGCTTGCCGTCGGCCCGGGGCTGGTCGTCAACGCCTTCCTCAAGGAGAACTGGGGACGTCCGCGCCCGGCCGATGTCGACATTTTTGGCGGCGATGTGCCCTTCGTCGGCGTCTGGCGGATTACCGACCGCTGCCTCAGCAATTGTTCCTTCGTGTCGGGCGAGGCAGCGACGGCGGTCTGGCTCATCGCGGTCGCAATCATCGCGCCGCCGCGCTGGCGCCGACCCGTGGTCGCGGCGCTCGTCGTCGTCGCCGTGGCCCTGTCGCTGAACCGTATCGCCTTCGGCCGCCATTTCCTGTCCGACGTGCTGATCGCCTGGGGGCTGACCTTGCTCGTCCTTGCCGGGCTGCATCGGGTCATCGTCGAGCGCCCGCCGGCGTGGCTAGCCAACGATCGTCTCGAGGCCGGCCTGACCTGGCTCGGGTCGAAATTCAAACGAGGGGAAGAGGCGGGCGGTTAGGTCGAACGCCGGCCGCCCTCGCAAATCGGCGCGTCGCTGTCGATCCTGGCGACCGCAAGGGTCGGGTCGGCGCCCCAATCCCACATCAGCTTCGGACCCCACGCCCATGGCAGCTTGGTCTGCCATCCGAGCGTCACGTCTTCGCTTGGGGCCACGGCGGCAAGCTCGGCCTCGCTCGGCGTCCGCCCGAGCGCCCGCCGAAGCGCGGCCGCCGCCGTCACCTCGTCGGACGTGCCGTAGCGGCGGAACCAGACGAGATAGCAGTTCCTGCCGGACGGTTCGGCGATGCCGAGGTCGGACCCGCCCGTGTAGAAATCGATGGACACCCTGGTATTCGGCAGGAAGCGAAGCAGGTTGGCGCCGACATCGACCTGATTGGTGAGGATGACGTTCTGCTTGCCGTCGACGGTGCCGATCTTGGCCGCCGCCGGCGCGTAGTCGACGAAGATGACGCAACGCGGCAGGCAGAAGGGCGGCGAGACGAACAGGAAGAACAGGAAGCGGGCGAGCGCGACCGCGATGATGAAGATGAGCGCCGCGCGTCGAAAGCCCTCGACCGCCAGCGCCGGAAACGGCTCGCGGCGATCGAGCCCGGCGAAGATCGCGATCGGCAGCAGCGACAGGAAGGCGACGAGGTAGCGCCCTTCTGCGATCCTCGTGCCGAGGAAGAGGGCGGAGACGATCAGCGCGACGACCATGATCAGCGTCGTGTCGCGGACGAGCGGATAGAAACTGTCGTCGCCCGTTCCGATCCTGTGGTCGGCAATCGCCTTCCCGTCGGCGGCGCCGGTCCGTCTCGCGACGGCGAGGCAGACCCACAGGATCGCGGCAAACGGCAGCCAGAACTCAGCCGTCAGGAGCGCGGTGTAGCCGAGCGAGCCGGGCGTCGGCCAGCCGCTCCCCTGCGACACGTTCCCACCCAGCGTCGAGAACAGGCCGGCGAACGAATCCGACAATCCGATGAAGAGCGGCGAGACGACGATAAGCGCGACAACCAGCGTCGCGATCAGACGCTTCGACAGGATCGCCGGCCGGTAGCCCGGCGAGCGGAGCGCGGCGGCGATGAGCGCGACGAAATAGAGCGCGAAGAGGAATTTCGACAGGATGCCGAGTCCGAGCCCGAGGCCGAGGAACGCATAGTCGACCCATCGCCCATGCCGGGCGATGCGCATCAGCGCCCACAGCGTGAAGGCCATCGCGAAGATCAGCGTGACGGTGTGCGAGAACTGCTGGAAGATATCCCAGCCGTAGAAGGCCGTGGCGCCATAGCTTACGATCGCCGCATCGAGCGCCAGGCGGTGACGGAAGGCGGGACGGACGGCAAGGTAGAGGAAGATGCCGGCGCCGCTGAGCAGCACCGTTTTCAGGATCTGGATGGTCAGGTTGCTGACGCCGATGAGCTGGCTCAGCCCGAAATAGAGCCAATCGAACAGCGGCGGATTGCGCAGCCCATAGTTGAGGCGGAAGACCTGGACGTGGAGCGTCGCCTCGGTGTCGTCGACGCTGAAGTTTGACGATCCGAAGACCCGGATCAGCATGTGGACGAGGAAGAACGCCACGATCCCGGCGATGATCGGGTCGATCCCGATCCGGCTCCGCGCCGTCGTGATCGCTTCATCCGCACTCATTTCATCTTCCGACCCGGAGTTTCAAAGCCGGCCGACCATGCAGAATCGGGGGGGATGCCGCAAGGCGGCCTTCTTGCCGCACACCAGCCGGCCGGCCTATAAGCCCGCGACCAAAGCAGGACCGGACCATGGCCGACATCAAGAAGGTCGTGCTCGCCTATTCGGGCGGGCTCGACACCTCGATCATCCTCAAATGGCTGCAGACCACCTATGGCGCCGAGGTTGTCACCTTCACCGCCGACCTTGGCCAAGGTGAGGAGCTCGAGCCTGCCCGCCGGAAGGCCGAGATGCTGGGCATCAAGGAAATCCACATCGAGGATCTCCGCGAGGAGTTCGTCCGCGACTTCGTCTTCCCGATGATGCGCATGAACGCGCTCTATGAGGGCGTCTACCTGCTCGGCACTTCGATCGCGCGGCCGCTGATCGCCAAGCGGTTGGTCGAGATCGCGAGATCGAGCGGCGCCCACGCCATCGCCCATGGCGCCACGGGAAAAGGCAACGACCAGGTCCGCTTCGAGCTCACCGCCTATGCCCTCGACCCCGACATCCGGGTGATCGCACCCTGGCGGGAATGGGATTTCAAGTCGCGCTCCGACCTGATCGACTTCGCCGAGAAGAACCAGATCCCGGTGCCCAGGGACAAGCGCGGCGAGGCGCCGTTCTCGGTCGACGCCAACCTCCTGCACTCCTCCTCAGAAGGGAAGGTGCTCGAGGACCCCTGGGTCGAGCCGCCGCCCTACGTCTACCAGCGGACGGTGGCGCCGGAAGACGCGCCCGACGCGGCGACCGAGATCGAGATCGAGTTCTCCGCCGGCGATCCGGTCGCGGTCGACGGCACGGCGCTTTCGCCGGCGGCGCTGCTCACCCGCCTCAACGAGCTCGGCCGCGACAACGGCATCGGCCGGGTCGACCTCGTCGAGAACCGTTTCGTCGGCATGAAGTCGCGCGGCATCTACGAGACGCCGGGCGGCACCATCCTGCAGGTCGCCCACCGCGCCATCGAATCGCTCACCCTCGACCGCGAGGCGGCGCATCTGAAGGATTCGCTGATGCCGCGCTACGCCGAGCTCGTCTACTACGGCTTCTGGTTCGCGCCCGAGCGGCTGATGCTGCAAAAACTCGTCGACGAGAGCCAGAGACACGTCGAGGGGACGGTGCGGCTGAAGCTCTACAAGGGCAACGTCACGGTCACCGGACGGAAGAGCCCGAAGTCGCTCTACTCCGACGCCCTCGTCACCTTCGAGGACGACCGCGGCGCCTATGACCAGAAGGACGCGGCGGGCTTCATCCGGCTGAACGCGCTTCGGCTCCGCACCCTCGCCGCCCGCGAGCGGAAGCCTTCCTGACCCCGGCCGGCGATAGGCCCAAAAACCGCCATCGACTTTAATAGCCCGTTAATGGGACCGGTGCGATTTTTGCGGGCTTGTTCAGCCGCTGATTGTACCCGAGGTAGCATGGCTGCCGCCGAGCCCGCCATTGGGACCAGGAACTCCCAGGAGGGAGCGGCCCCCGCCGTACAGGCGGGAGGCTTCCCGCCCCACCTCCTGTCGGAGATCCTCGAGAATATCGTCGCCGGGATCTGCGTCTGGGACCAGGATCTCAGGCTCGTCACCTGGAACTCCAGCTACCGCAACATCAACGCCATACCGGACAAGGTGCTTCGGATTGGCATCCGGCTTGCCGAAGTCCTCGACAACTGCGCGCCGCTGCGCGACGACGCGCGCACCGGGGAAGAGCTCGAGGCCCTGACCCGGACGATGCTGAAGGAGAAGGGGCGGCTCGATCTCGATCGGGCGCTCGCCGACGGCCGCATCATCTCGGTCAACTTCCATGCTTTTTCCGACGGCCGGTGGCTCGCCATCTACCGCGACGTCACCGAGCGGCGCCAGGCGGTCAGGCGCCTCGACGCGTCGATCAACTCGATGCCGCACGGCTTCTCGATCTGGGACGAGGAGCGCCGCCTCGCGCTGTGGAACAACCGTTATCTCGATATCTACGGCATGCCGGGCGAGAAGCTCCGCAAGGGGATGACGCTCGCCGAGCTTATCGAGGTCGCGATCGGCGCCGGCTTCGATCGCGACAAGCCGACGACGGAGGTCTACGAGCTCTACCGCCGCATCTTCGACGAGACCGCCGCGCCGGGCACGGTCCGCTCCTACGAGAGGACCATCCACGGCCGCGTGATCAACTCGACCTACACGCGCACGGCCGGCGTCGGCTGGGTGGTCACCCACGAGGACATCACCGACCACAAGGCTCAGCTCGAGCTCGCCGCCGAGCGCGAGGCCGCCCTCCAGCACCAGAACATCCGCTTCGACGCGGCGGTCAACAACATGCCGTTGTCGCTGTCGATGTTCGACAGCGACTACCGCCTGGTGATCTGCAACCAGCATTACGCGCGCATCTACGACCTGCCGCCGGAACTGGTCCGGCCCGGCACCCCGCTTGCCGACATCATCAAATACCGTCTCTCCCACGGCACCCACCCCACCGAGGAAACCGTCGACTATTTCAAGCGCCGGCTTGAGATCGTGAAGGCGAACAAAGTGGACGTCTCGACAGCCGAGCTTCAGAACGGCCGCACCGTGATGATCCGCCATCAGCCGATGCCCGACGGCGGCTGGGTCTCGACCCAGGAGGACATCACCGAGCAGCGTCTCAGCGAGGCGCGCATCAACCACCTCGCCCGCCACGATCCGCTCACCGACCTTCCCAACCGCTCCCATTTCCGCGAGCAGATGGAACTTGCCGAGGCGCACATCCGCCGCGGCGAGGCCATGGCGGTGCTCTGCATCGACCTCGATCATTTCAAGGGCGTCAACGACACCCTCGGCCATTCGGTCGGCGACGCCGTGCTCGAGGTCGTCGCCGAGCGGCTGAAGGCGTCGGTGCGCGAGGTCGACGTCGTCGGCCGCCTCGGCGGCGACGAATTCGCCGTCCTGCAGGGCTCGCTCGCCTCGCCCGAGGACGCCGCGGTGCTCGCCCGCCGCATCGTCGAGGCGATCGCCGAGCCTTTCAATGTCCAAGGCCACCACATCCTCATCGGCGCCTCGATCGGGATCGCCGTCGCGCCGGCCGACGGCCGCGACACCGACACGCTGATGAAGAACGCCGACCTTGCTCTCTATCGGGCGAAGGGCGAGGGCCGCGGCGCCTGCCGCTATTTCGAGCCGGGCATGGACGCGGCGATCCAGGAGAGGCGGACCATCGAGGTCGGCCTCCGCCTGGCGCTGGCCCGCAACGAGCTGCGTCTCGTCTACCAGCCGCTGCTCAGCCTCGACAGCAACCGGATCACCGGCCTCGAAGCGCTCCTGCGCTGGGATCATCCCGAACGCGGCACCGTCGCGCCCGATCAATTCGTGCCGGTCGCCGAGGAAACCGGGCTGATCGTTCCGATCGGCGAATGGGTGCTGCGCGAAGCCTGCAAAACTGCCGCCTCATGGCCGGAGGAGATCACCGTCGCGGTCAACTTCTCGCCGATCCAGTTCAAGAACCGCAATCTCATCCATCACGTCACCAACGCCATCGCCGACGCCGGCATCGCCCCGAGCCGGCTCGAGATCGAGGTCACCGAATCGCTGCTCCTGTCGGACGGCGACGTGACCATCAAGGTGCTGCACCAGCTGCGCAAGCTCGGCGTGCGCATCTCGATGGACGATTTCGGCACCGGCTACTCCTCACTGAGCCACCTCAGGTCCTTCCCCTTCGACAAGATCAAGATCGACCGTTCCTTCGTCCACGACCTCGCTTCGAAGGGCGACAGCCTGGCCTTGGTCAAGGCGGTCATCGGGCTTGGCCGCAGCCTCGGCATCGCCACCACGGCGGAAGGCGTCGAGACCGAGATCCAGCTCGACATGGTGCGCCAGCAGGGCTGCAGCGAAGTCCAGGGTTTCCTGTTCAGCCCGCCGCTGCCGGCGGCAGCCGTCACCCGCCTGTTTGCCGCCTCCTCGCCCGCCAGCCTCCTCAGTCCGGCCCGGCGCAGCGCCTCCTAGAACCCGTCCGCAATCTTGCCTTGCGCCGCCATTGATGCGATTCGATGGAGGCGGAACCGACGACGTCGGAGCGGAGACAACAAGCATGTCCTGGTCGATCACGATCGCGCGGATAGCCGGCAGCGAGATCCGCATCCACGTCACCTTCCTGCTGCTCCTCGCCTGGATCGGCATCGCGCAATATTCGGAAGGCGGCGCCAACGCGGCGATCGACGGCATCGCCTTCATCATCGCCGTCTTCACCTGCGTCGTCCTGCACGAGCTCGGCCACGCGCTCGCCGCCCGCCGCTACGGCATCACCACGCCCGACATCACGCTTCTGCCGATCGGCGGGCTCGCCCGCCTTTCGCGCATTCCCGAAAAGCCGTCCGAGGAGATCGTCATAGCGCTTGCCGGCCCGGCGGTGAACGTCGTCATCGCCGCAATCCTGATCTTCGGCTTCGGCGCCGAGCTCGAGCCCGCCGCCATGTCGGAGATCGAGAATCCGTCCTACGGCTTCCTGACGAGGCTCGCCGGCGTCAACATCTTCCTCGTCCTCTTCAATCTGATCCCGGCCTTTCCCATGGACGGCGGCCGCGTGCTCCGCGCGCTCCTCGCCTTCAAGCTCGGGCGCCGGCAGGCGACCGAGATCGCCGCCCGCATCGGCCAGGGCCTTGCCTTCGCCTTCGGCTTCCTCGGCCTGATCGGCGGCAACGCCATCCTCGTCTTCATCGCCATCTTCATCTATCTCGCTGCCGCCGGCGAGGCCGGCCAGGTCGGCCTGATGGAGGCGGCCCGCCGCGTTCCGATCCGCCGCGCCATGATCACCGCCTTCGAGAGCCTCGGGCCGAACGCGACGGTCGACGATGCCGCCAATGCGCTGATCCGCACGACCCAACGCGAGTTCCCGATCGTCGACGGTGCCGGCAAGCTCCGCGGCTTCCTCACCCGCGAGGCAATGATCGCTTCGCTCAAGGCGACCGGACCCGAGACGCCGGTGATCGACATCATGGCGCGCGACGTGCCGACCGCGCGGCAGAACCAGTCGCTGGAGATGGTGGTGCGGCTGATGCAGGAGACCTCGGCGCCGCTGATCGGCGTCGTCGACGAGGACGACCGCCTCGTCGGCTACATCAGCCAGGAGAATCTCGCCGAGATGATGATGCTCGACGCCGCCGACTGGCACCAGCCGATGGCACGGCCGGCGCGCGGCGCCACCGGGTAGGCCTCAGATCTCGCGTAGGCCCGCGATCCGGAGGCCATCGAGGTAGCGGGCGCGCAGCGACGGCTCCATGAAGGAGATCGCATCGGCAACGCCGGCGAGCGTCAGGTGGGGCCGCGACGCGACCAGACGGGAAAGCGCCTCGCGCGCGCCGTCGATTTCGCCGGCATGCGCCAGGAAAGTGGCGAGGTCGCGATAGGCCCAGGTCATGCCGACCTTCTCGCGCATGGCGCGCTGCGTCCACTTCGCCGCCTCCTCCGGCTTGCCGAGGGCGAAGGTAGCAAGGCCGAGACCGATGAAGCAGTTAAAGCTGAAGGGATCGAGCGGCGACAGACGGATCGCCCGCTCGAAGCACGGTATGCCCGCGGCCGCGTCGCCGCGATAGATGTTGAGGAAACCGCGGCGTGTCCACGCCCAGGCGTGGTTCGGATCGAGCGACAGCGCCTTGTCGGTGAAATGCTGGGCGCGATCGAGATCGCCGAAGAGGAGCATGATCGCCGTCGCCAGCGAGGTCAGCGCGGTCGGGTCGTCGTCGGCATTGGCGGATGCCGTGTCGACGAGCCGCTGGCCGGCTGCACGCTCGGCGGCGATGTCCGTGGTCCAGTTGTAGACGATGTGCTGGGCGCGAGCCCAGGCGGCGAGCGCCGCCGCGCGGCCATAGCTCGGCTCGAGCTCGAGCGCCTTGTCGAGGAGACGGATCGCCTCGGCATTGTCGTCGCGCCGATGCGCCCACAGATGCGGCATGGCACGCAGCACCAGATCGTAGGCGACGAGGCTGTCCGGACGCTTGCGTTTGGCGAAGGCGATCTCGGCGGCGCGGATCGACGGCCTGAGCGCGCCGGCGACGCGCTCGGCGATCTGGTCCTCGAAGTCGAACAGGTTGTCGACGACGCCGTCGTAGGAATCGGCCCACAGATGCGCGCCGCTTGCCGCATCGATCAACTGCGAGGTGACCCGCACCCGGTCGCCGGCCTTGCGGAGGCTGCCCTCGAGCACGTAGCGGACGCCGAGTTCGCGCGCGACATTCCTGACGTCGATGGCCCGCCCCTTGTAGGCATAGGCCGAGTTCCGCGCGATGACGGTGAAGTCGCGGATGCGCGACAGCGTCGCCGTGATCTCCTCGACGATGCCGTCGGCGATCGAGTCGGCGACCGGATCGCCCGACATGTTGTAGAAGGCGAGCACGACGATCGACGGCACGTCGGCGCCGGCCGGCGGCGCCATCGCGGGCGCCGCGGCGAGCGCCGCCGGCATTACCGTCGCCGTCGGCGGCGCCCGTTCGACCGCCGGCTCAGGCACCTGGATCTCGGCTTCGTTGCCGGGCGGCATCCAGACGAAGATCTCGACCGGCTCCTCCATGCCCTTCATCTCGACGGTCTTGCGCTGGGTGAACTGCGCGGCAAGGCTCTTGACCAGTTGCCACTTCACCGAATGGGTGATGGCGAGCCCGCCGGG
>Ga0105107_10003220_pt1 | contig 10815 bp, 6 predicted proteins | sample PPLLaktember2015_6_FD_79335 | JGI IMG/M metagenome (GOLD analysis project Ga0105107, IMG submission 79335) | Freshwater sediment microbial communities from Prairie Pothole Lake near Jamestown, North Dakota, USA - PPLs Lake P8 Core (1) Depth... | ecosystem: Environmental > Aquatic > Freshwater >... | reverse complement strand
ATATCTTTATCAGATGTTGAAATCTCAACCGGCTGGATATGGTGATATGCAGAATAAATGCTTGGACGCAGCAAATCATTCATTGCAGAATCAACAATTAAAAAGTTTTTATTACTTGTCTTTTTGTTGTATAAAATTTTTGTTACTAAAATTCCCCCGTTACCAGTAAGAAATCTTCCCGGCTCAAAAAAGATTTCACAATCGAGCTTTTTTAATTTTGGAATTAATATTTTAGCAAATTCAGATATTCCAAATGATTTTTCATTATTGTAAGTTACACCAATTCCACCGCCAATATCAAAGTGTTCTATTTTAATTCCGTAAGATTGTATTTTGGAATAAAATTCTAAAAGCTTATCAACAGCTTCAGCAAACGGTTCAACAGATGTAATTTGAGATCCGATGTGCATATCAAGCCCGACAAAAGAAATGTTTCTGAATTTTTCATGGCTTTTTAATATTTCTTCAGCTTCTGAACTTTCAATCCCGAATTTGTTTTGAGATAGCCCTGTTGAAATATATGGATGAGTCTTTGGATTTACATCCGGATTTATGCGCACACCAACTCCTGCAGTTTTCTTCAGCTTACCTGCAATTTCATTTATCAATTCAATTTCCTCATGTGATTCTGCTTTTATCATTATCAGATCTTTTTCAATTGCAAGCTTTATTTCATCGGGAGTTTTTCCGACACCTGCCATCAACATTCTTTTAGGATCAACTCCTGCTTTGAAAGCCCGGTAAAACTCCCCTTCTGAGTTTACATCAATCCCGCTTCCAAGATTATAAAATGTTTTTATAACACTCACGTTGAAGTTTGCTTTAACAGAATAAAAAACCTTATGGTTTATTTCACTGAAAGCAGTTGTAAATTCTCTGTAACGATCTTCAAAAAACTTTTTGCTGTAAATGTAAACTGGGGTTCCGGTTTTATTTATTATTTCGGTGAGATTTACATTGTCACAATGTAAAATATTGTTTGAGGCGTATTTAAAATAATCTGAATTAAAATATTCCATAAGTGTCTATTAGGTTTAGAAATGAATTGCCTAAAGTTAATTGAAATTGTAGAAGTTTAAAAATTTTAGTCAAACCTTCACTCTCACATCCACTGCAAAAATTTTATTATCGGAAGTTATAATCAAAGGATTGAAATCGCATTCATTTATTAAGCTTTCATCAATCATCATTTGAGCAACGGATTTAATAATTGATTTTATTTGAAGTAAGTCCGCTGGTTTTTCGCCACGTACTCCTTTTAGAATTTGCCCGATCTTTGTTTCATTAATCATTTCATCAATATCATCATCACACAAATAGGCAGAACGCATTGATGTATCTTCAAATACTTCAACATATTTCCCACCGGAGCCAAACATAATCATTGGACCAAATGAAGGATCGCGGAAACCTCCTATGAGAATTTCAAATCTCACTTGCAGGAAAGGTTGAACAATAAACTTTTGCGCATCTAATCTTTTCATCATCTCTTCAGCTTTTAGAATAAGCTCTTCTTTGCTAAGAATATCCAGATGAACAGCATTCAATTCACTCTTATGAATTATATCTTTACCAACTGCTTTAAGAACAACCGGGAATTGAAAATCTGAAATCCTCATTTTATTAAGATTTACAATTTTGCTTTCTGCAAAAGGAATTTTATATTTTTTTAATAATTGAGAGATTCCATTCTGGCTAAGAAACTCATTCCCAGCATTATTTAATGATGAAGCTTTACCTGATTTATTTAACCTCCCAACTTTTTTCCTGCCCGAATAAAAATGAATCATATTTGAAAGAACTTTTGCCGGATCTTCCGGATTTCTGAACAAAGGAATTTTCATTTTTGAGTTGAGCCGGTATTCATTCCAGAATTCAGGCAAAGGCATTACAACCTGCATTAAAGGTTTTGAAGGTTCAATCTCATTTATCTTTTCAATCACTCCAAAAGCATTAACCATAATTGGTTCAACAAAAAGAGAAATTACAGAATCAACATTCGCATCATTAAGTAAAAGCTCATTAACTTTTTTGTAAGTGTCAGCAGTTCCACCGGGCAAAAGATCAACAGGATTATTTACACTTCCTTCAGGATGAACAATTTCTCTAAGTTTATTTTCAGTTTCTTCACTCAATTCTGCAAGTCTAAGAAAGTTTCTTTCAATTGCATCAACAGCAAGAATTGCAGGACCACCAGCATTTGTAACTATTGCTACCGTTTTTCCCAAAGGTTCAGGAAAATACTCAAATCCTTTAGCGGTATTGAACAGTTCATTGAGATCATCTGTTCTTATAATATTAAACTGCTTTAAAACAGAATCAACAACTTTATCACTACTTCCCAATGCTCCTGTATGAGATGATGCAGCTTTAATTCCTCCTTTTGTCCTTCCTGCTTTTAAAATTATAACCGGTTTTATAACAGAGCCATCAATAAATTTTTTGATGAATGTTTCACCGTCGACAAAGCTTTCAAGATAAAGTGTAATAACTTTTATGTTAGGATCATCCTGCCAGAAATCAAGAAGATCATTTTCATTTATATCACCTTTATTGCCAACACTGATAAAGTGAGCAAACCTGATATCAGTTTCTCTTAAAGAATTAAGAACTGCAGCACCAATTGCCCCGCTTTGTGATAGAAATGCTAGCTTTCCTGTCTCAGGTTTTTCAGCAACGAATGTTGCATTAAGCCTTACCTCGTCAAGAGTATTGATTATCCCCATACAATTAGGGCCAACCAATCTTACATTATTTTGTTTTACTAATGAGATAATTTTCTCTTCTTCTTTCTTACCGTCATTTCCCGTTTCTCTGAAACCTGCAGTAATCAGAATTATTGATTTAACTTTTTTCCTGATTAATGAAAAGACTGTTTCTAAAGCAAACTGCTTCGGAACCATTATGATGGCAAGATCAATTTTCTCAGTAATTTCTTCAATAGATTTATTGCATTTTATTCCGGCTATTTCTTCAGTTTTAGGATTAACAAGAAGGAGTTTTCCTTTGTACCCGTAATTCTTAACGCAGTTTGTTAATTCATATCCAAGGCTTCTCTTTTTACCTGAAGCGCCAATAATACAAATCGATTTTGGATAAAAGAATTGCGATAGTAAATTATTCATATCAATCCATATGCTATTATAGTATAATCATGTAATTTTCATACTAATAAAAAAAATTCTTTACATCCCCCAATTTGAGTGATTATTATGATCAACAGAAAAAATATATTTACAATAAAAAATAATTTTATTAGCGGAATGAAAAATAAAACAATTTTAGGACTGCTTATCTATTCATTCTCAATATTTATTTATCCTCAGGACGAATTGAAATTCGAGCATCTTTCTTTGCAGGAAGGTGTTGCTCATAATCTTACCTATTGCATGATGAAAGACAGCAAAGGATTTTTATGGTTTGGTACAATGTATGGGCTTGCAAGATATGAAGGTTCCGGTTATACAATATTCAAGCACAATCCCGATGATCCGGCTTCAATTTCCTTCGATGATATTATTTCACTTTTTGAGGACAGTAAAGGGAATATCTGGATTGGAACATGGGGCGGAGGGCTCAATCAATATAATCCTTATAAAGGAGAGTTTACCAGATTTGTTTACCATGATAATAACCCCAACAGTTTAAACGATAATGTCGTTTGGGCAATCTGTGAAGATAAAGATGGTGATATCTGGATAGGAACCCAAAAAGGCGGATTAAACAGGTTTAACCCCAAAACAAATAAATTCACTCATTACAAATTTGAAGAATCGAATCCCGGAAGCATAAGCAGCAATATGATTCTTTCTTTATTATGTGATTCAAAAGGAAACTTGTGGGTTGGAACCAGCAATAGTCTTTCAAGATTTAACTATCAGAATAATTCCTTTGAAGATTTTGTTTATAATCCCGCAGCTAATAACAGTATTAATACCGGAAGTGTGCGTGTAATTTTTGAAGACTCGGAAAAGAATTTATGGATAGGTACATCATCCGGTTTATATTTATACAACGGAAGTAACGGATTTCAAAAATATTTTTCGGAATCAGGTTCTAATCCTTTAAGTAATAATTTTATTATTTCAATTGCTGAAGACAGCTATAATAACCTTTGGATCGGAACTGCTTATGGTTTAAATCATTTCGATAAAAAAAACAACCGGTTAACAAAATTCTTTCACAATCCGGATGATCTAACTTCAATTAGCGGAAATGCAATCTATAATGTTATTGAAGATGACTCCGGAATTTTGTGGGTTAATGCCTATGACAGCGGAATTAATAAAACAGTGAAAAAATCAAATACTAACTTCTACAATTTTGAAGGCTCTTCCGCTTATTCAGGATCTTTAAGCAATAGTAATATTCTCTCGGTTACCGAGGGGAAGGATGGATTAATATGGATTGGAACAATGAATGGACTGAACATACTCAACCCATTGAATTTGGAAAATATTACTAAAATAAATGTTGATGGTACAAGGCAGAATAATGTTGTGAATGCCCTGGCTACTGATTTCGATGGAAAGATATGGATTGGTACTTACAACGGATTAAAAATTTATTCTTCAGGAAGATTTTCTGAGCCTGAATTTAAAGGATTAAAGGAAGCTGGATTATTTTCAACCCGTATTACTGCTTTTCTTATCGATTCACTTATTGTATGGATTGGAACGTACGACAAAGGATTGTTCAGGCTTGATAGAAAAAATAATTCTCTTTCAAGGTTCAGTTATGAAGGACAACATTTCAGCAATTATCAGGCAGATTTTATCCTTACAATTTATAAAGATAGCTTTGATAGAATTTGGATCGGTTCTTACGGGGGCTTAACGATGTACGATGAAAACGATAATTCTTTTAAATCTTTTACAAATAATTTAAATGACAAATCTTCACTCAGCAACAATTATGTGTTTAACATTTTTGAGGACAGCAAAAAAGAAATATGGGTTTGCACTTCAAACGGACTAAATAAATTTGTTTATGGAAGTTCAACATTCGAACATTTTTTTGAAAAGGATGGGCTTCCGAACAATGTTATATGTTCTATAACTGAGGATTTTAACCGGGATCTCTGGATAAGCACAAATAAGGGTCTATCAAAATTCAACTACGATAATAAAACATTTACAAATTATGATTTAACTGATGGTTTGGGCGGGAATCTTTTTAACCCATCTGTTTGTGTTTATGGGAAATATACAAACTTAGTTTTTGGCGGGAACTGGGGACTTACAATTTTTTATCCCGGTGAAATGAAATTTAGAGATTACAATCCACCTGTTTATATCTCATCAATTAAAAAAATAAATGAAGATGGTGAAAGTCTGCTTTTAACATCATTCACAGAAGCAGTTGAAATAAACAGTTCGGAAAAAATTATTATAATAAATTTTGCTTCACTCGATTTTTCAAATCCTCAGAAAAATAAATATGCTTATATGCTTGAAGGAATTGATAATGACTGGATTAATGCAGGGAATAAAAAATCTGTAACTTATACAAATATTGAAGCGGGTGAATATCTTTTAAAAGTAAGAGGAACAAATAGTGATGGTATCTTTAGTATTTCTGAAGCTGAATTAAAAATAATTGTACTTCCGCATTTTTGGCAAACCTGGTGGTTTTTATTAATTTCTTCAGTAGTTTTAGTTGCAGTAGTATTTTTTATTGTCAGGTCAAAAGTAAATGCAAAGATTAAATATGCTTTTGAACTTCAGAAAATAAGAGAAGAAGAAAGCTCAAAGGTCAGGCAACAAACTGCAATTGATTTTCATGACGAAATCGGGCACAGGTTAACAAGGATTTCTCTTCTTACGGAAATGATCAGAAAAAAGCTTCACAACACTTTTGTTGAAATTGATCCGCTGCTTAAAACGATATCTGAAAATTCAACAAGCCTATATGAAGGTACAAGAGATTTCATTTGGGCTATTGACCCCGGACATGATAATCTATATGATCTTATAGTTAGATTAAAGGATTTCGGCGATGAGCTTTTTGACGGTACAAAAATAAAATTTAATATTAAAGGTATTGATGAAGAACTGCAAAAATTTCCTTTGAACATGGAATGGAAGAGACATGTTATTTTGATTTTCAAAGAAGCTATGAATAATACCTTAAAATATTCCGAATGTACTAGTACAACCCTGGAAGTTTCCGTTAGTGGGCAAAAGAGGGTAGAAATATTCTTATTCGATAATGGGCATGGTTTTGATGTTGATAAAATTTATGAGGGTAATGGCCTGAAAAATATGAGAATACGTGCTGAAAAGATCAAGGGGACTATTGATATAGACTCAAGGGTGATTGTCGGGACGAAAATTTTATTCAAAGGAATTATTCCATATAATTATTTAGATTACAACAGAAAAGTAGCGTAATTTTCTAACATTCTTCTAATTTAATGAAGCTGCTAAGGGTTGTAATTGTTGAGGATGATAAACTCATTCGCGAAGGTTTTGCCAGCCTGGTAAATGAATCTGATAGATTTACCTGCGTTGCGAGTTACGATATTTGTGAAGATGCATTAAAAAACCTTTCTAAAGATGATCCTCAAATAATTCTAATGGATATCGGATTACCTGGCATTTCCGGCATTGAAGGAATAAGGCGAATTAAAAAATTACGCCCACAAGTTGATATAATTGTTGTGACTGTTCACAACGATGATCATATAGTTTTTGAAGCTTTATGTGCCGGTGCAAGCGGTTATCTTACAAAGAATATTTCTCCAGGGAAACTCCTCGATGCAATGGATGAAGTTCAAAGAGGTGGTGCTCCAATGAGTACAAATATTGCAAGGATCGTTGTCAGGTCATTTCAGAAAAATACCAAATCACCTTTAAGTTCAAGAGAAACTGAAGTCCTTCAACTGCTTAGCAGAGGTAAAAGCTATACAATGATTGCTGATGAATTATTCATTGATAAAGAGACTGTCCGTACACATATAAAAAATATTTACAGGAAGCTCGAAGTTAATTCCAAAGCAGGAGCTTTAGAAAGGGCGGGTAAAGAAAGACTGATATAGACTCCGATACTGAAAGTTAACTGAAAACTGACGACTGCCAATTTTTCATTTTCTCAACTACTATCCTTAGTAAGCGACATCTCACGACCGTTTTTAAAAATCACCCATTTTGCAGTATTCCTATCCAGGTATCTCCTTATTATTATTGCTTCATCTAAATTATCAAACAAAAGGTACACTAATGAAGAAAGTAATTCCCATTGTAATATTAATTTTTTGGTTTATAGGTCCTCTTTTTGCCTTGTTTGCACAGACTTTTACAAAAATTACTGATAATTCTAATCCAATAGTTACAACTTCTATTGATGGTAATTATTCAGGCGCAGCATGGATTGACTATGATAATGATGGAGATCTTGATCTCTACACAACCAAATCATTTCTATTCAGGAATGATGGCAATGGCAACTTCACTCAAATTAATACCATAATTGGGAATGGTTTTGTCGGAGGAACGGGAAACGGAACAAGTTGGGGAGATTACGATAACGATGGTCTGATAGATATTTTTCTTGCAGGAAATCCATCGGCACTATATAGAAATACTGGCAATGATTCATTTCAGCTCATTGCTGAAGGAGATTTACTGCTTGATAAAAGAGGTTGGACTCCATCGTGGGGCGATTATGATAATGACGGTTATCTTGATCTTGTAATTACCCACCCGGCTAATTTTGTTGGTCCACCAACACCTTCTCATTTTTATTCAAATAATGGTGATGGAAGATTGTCAAAGTTATTTAATTTTGAATTCACATCTCTTAATAAAGCCTATACAGTTGCATCATGGTCGGACTATGATCTTGATGGTGATATTGATCTATTTATAGGAAGCGGTCCTGCTGTAGGCACAACAGCACCAGATAATCTTTATAAAAATACTCTTATAGAAACGGGAACACCGGATCTTGTAAGAATTGAAACCTCACCAATTGCTACTGACCAGCAGGATGGACAGGTTTGGAACTGGATTGATTATGATAATGATAGGGATCTTGATGCTTTCCTTACAAACTATGGAGGGGCACCTAACAGGTTCTACAGGAATGATAATGGGAATTATATCTCAGTTACGAATGAACTTGTATTTGGTGGTTCCTGCCTCGCTAATACCTGGGGAGATTTTGATAATGATGGGCTTTTGGATGTTATAATCACAAGTGAAGAATCAAACTATTTCTTTAAGAATAACGGAGATGGATCATTTACAAATCTTAACAATCCAATATCTCAAAACGATCCCGCACGAGGAGCAACAATCGGAGATTATAACAATGATGGTATGCTCGATGTTTTTCTTTCCGGAAATAATCAGGGGAAAGGCTTATTCATAAATAATACTCAAAACAATAATAACTGGATAAACATCTCTTTGACCGGAATTGTGTCAAATCGTTCCGCTATTGGAACTAAAGTTAAAGCTAAAGCAATTATTAACGGAACCACTGTATGGCAGTTTAGGGAAATATCTGCTCAGAATAGTTTTGATGGACATAATAGTATACGGGTACATTTTGGTTTTGGTAATGCTTCAATGGTTGACTCCCTGATAATTGAATGGCCTGCAGGCGGTACAAAAGTTTACACTAATTTAACAGCTAACAAGTTTTATAATTATACCGAGGAGATTCCAATAGGATATTTGAGGGTGAATTTTAGAGCAGATAAAGTAATTGGTTTTGATAATGATCCCACAATTAATTTTACAGATTTAAGTTTAACAGATCTCAACAATCCGGTTAATACATGGCAGTGGGATTTTAATAATGATGGAATTGTTGATGCAACAAATCAAAATCCTTCGTGGACATACCCTGGTTTAGGTGAATATACAGTCAAATTAGCTGTTAATAATGGGTCTGCTTCAGAAACCAGAATACGAAATAATTATATAAAAATTCAACGAGCACCGGGACAACCTCTTATTAATTATTTTATACCAACAATTCCGGATACGACCATTCCGCGCAATGGTTCTGTTCGTTTTGTTGTTACTGCTGTTGATACCACTGATTATCCTCTTTCATTTAAATGGTTTAGGAACATTCAACAGACTTCAACAGATTCGTTTTATAATTATCAATCTAATCCTTTCCTGCCGGAAAGAACCGATACAATACGTCTCGAGATTTCAAATAGTTATAACACAACAATAAAAACATGGCTGATTCATGTTGCTAACTCTACTGATATATCAGATGAATCTGACCATCGCATAAATTATAATCTGGAACAAAACTATCCAAATCCATTTAATCCTTCTACTAAAATAAAATTCTCAATCCCGAGTAATGAATTAGTTAATCTGAGTATATATGATATTCTTGGCAATAAAATAGCAACTCTAATTGATGAATATAAATCCGTTGGTTCCTATGAGATTGAATTTAACACCAGGCAATACTCTAATGTAACAAGTGGTTTATATTTTTACAGCTTAAAAGCAGGAAAATATTCTACAACTAAAAAAATGATTCTGTTAAAATAAAATTCCTTCACCGGCAGCAGTTTGCAATCGCCCGCTTTGCATCTGCAGCCGGACTTTTTAATAAATGATTGGTTTGCTAAAATGATTTTGAAAAAACTTACAGCAGTATTTTTTATTTGCATAAATTTCTCACCATTTACCACCGGACAGAATTCAACCCAGCAACTGCCCTGTTCGTTCTCAGAGGCATCTCAGTTTGATTTTTGGATCGGTGAATGGGAAGTAAAATGGGAAAATAGTGATGGAACTAAAGGGGAAGGTACAAATACCGTTTCTCAAATTCTGGGTGGCTGTGTAATACTGGAGGAATTTAATGGAAATCCCGGGAGTAATTTAATCGGAAAGAGTTTTACAGTTTTTAATCCATCCATAAAAAAATGGCAGCAGACATGGGTGGATAATTACGGCAGTTATCTAGATTTCATTGGTGAATATCGTGATAATAAAATGATTCTGAATCGGGAGTATACTGATTCAAACAAAAATAAAATCAAACAAAGAATGATCTTTTATAATATTAAAAAAGACAGTTTTGACTGGAATTGGGAAAAATCTTCAAATGATGAAGAAACATGGGAACTATCCTGGGAAATTCACTATTCAAGGCTCAAATAAGAGTATCGCTACAGGCAATTTATTGCCACCTTATAAAAAGATGAAACCTTTTAAAGTACAATTAGAAGGAAATAAATTTCATTTCATCAAAACCATACTTAAGGTCTTCTGAAATTCATTCGTTTCAAGCCTGTAAAAATAGACTCCGGATGAAAGATTATCCCCGTTAAATTTAATTTCATATTTCCCTGCTGGTTTTTCTTCATTTATTAATGTTGCTACTTCATTACCAAGAATATCATAAATTTTAATGCTTACAAAAGAAGATTGAGGGATTGAATATTTTACATTAGTAACAGGATTAAAAGGATTAGGATAATTTTGCGATAAATAAAAGTCTGAAGGGGAACCTGTTTCATTCTCAACATCTACAATCCCCACTAAATGAAACCGCATTGTCTTTTCAAAGTGCGTTGTCCCAACACTAAATCTTGAATCGATTACAATTTTAGGTTGAAATATATTGAAACCTGTCGGATGTATCTTTGGAGGATAAATTGTAAAATCAATTCCAACAGAATCCGTGGGAGCTACTATAAAAGCCCTTGGAGCAATTTCAAGTGCAGTATCGGGGGTTAGATTTCCGTAAATAATTGAAGCATATACTGAATCATCTGCAGTCCCAAAATTATAAATGTAAAGAGTGGTATCCACCCTTTGAATGCTTGCTTCT
>Ga0105107_10003218_pt1 | contig 10821 bp, 7 predicted proteins | sample PPLLaktember2015_6_FD_79335 | JGI IMG/M metagenome (GOLD analysis project Ga0105107, IMG submission 79335) | Freshwater sediment microbial communities from Prairie Pothole Lake near Jamestown, North Dakota, USA - PPLs Lake P8 Core (1) Depth... | ecosystem: Environmental > Aquatic > Freshwater >... | reverse complement strand
GCACATGCCTACGATCATCCGGATAGACTGCGCGTAGGAACGTTTCGTGGGTCACTATAACGGTTCCTGGTTCGTATCCAAACAGTCTGTATTGTTCATCTGACCACCACACGTTCCCACTCTCTATGTTCCAGTCCCAGCTCCCGAGATGCGCCAAGGCTTGAGACTCAATCAGATGACGTTGCTGCTGATTCAGTCTGGCTTCCGCCTGGCGTCGCTGGACTTCAGCTCCGGCTCGTGACGCAAAGACGTCCATAATCGCTTTCAGTCGGTGGGTATTACGCAAGGGCTTGGTATCCATAACCACGAGCAGCCCAATGACGGATCCATCTTTCGCGCTGAGCGGTACTCCGCAATAGCCCTCGACCCGCAGCTGGTCCAATCGTTCACATGTCGGGAACGACGCCCGTACGTCTCGCTCGAAGCAGGTAAAAGAGTGTCTCAATGTTGATTCGCAAGGCGTGCAGGCCAGAGGATATTCGAAATTCTCGACGAGGGAGCCTCCTGAAGAGACGGCAATGGTACGAATGGTCTTGGCGGCCTCTCGTTGGATCTCCCCGACGATTGCGTACTGGACGCCAAATACCGAACACAGATGAAGTACTAACGTTTGTAAAAAGTCCTCGCCCGTCTCTGCTGCGGTGCCGGCAACAATAGCACGAAGCATTTCGGATTGCTCCCGCAGGTCTTGTACTTCGTCGTCCAGTTGTCGATTTTGATGGCGAAAGGCCTGGTCCCGTTCCGTCAATTCACGCGCTAAGTCGGCAACCTGCTTTCGCAATAGCTCTAATTCAGGAGGATGACTTGTCGCACTCATGATCAGGCTCCTTGCTACGCACCATCGACAATAGGGCGAGAATGGCTTGACTCACGGAAGTGGCCTGGCTCACGTCTCCAAACACTGATTGAGAGTGGCTTTCGCCAAGAGAAACTCTTCGCTCAAAGCCCAGTTACTGGTTCCTAAGAAAAGGTCCCAATGAAGGAGCTAGTGTCCTATGAGAGTGGATGAAAGTCTAGATCCGAATGGCCCAGGGTCTTCACGATATGGCGCACGGGGTCGCATGAAACAGATCCCGAGGGTGGTTTTGACCCCACAGGGCTTTAGCCTCACGTATTCGTGGGAGTTGGAGTCACTCTGGTATCTTTTTGAAGATCAAGCAAAATTCTTGTCCCTTTGCCAGGTTCTGATCGTACGGCGAACAACCCGCCAACTTTTTGGGCCCGCGCTGCCATGTTCGCCAACCCATGACCAACGCCTTGGACCGACTTTGGATTGAAGCCGATGCCGTTGTCGATAATGGTCAGACGGATAGACCCGATTAGCTGTCCTAGTGACACGGTAATGCGTGTGGCACGGCTGTGACGGAGAGCGTTACTCAACCCTTCCCGCACGATATTGATGAGATGGAGCGCCGATTCGGTTGAGATATACCGTCCAACCTCGTCGTCGATCCGCACCCGGCATGTGGCCGAGGAAGACCCGCACATGGTTTGGACCATAGTCCGCAAGGCGGTCGAGATGTCACCTCCTTGCATGAGGTGGGACTCAAGACCCATAATGAAATTCCGCACCTCTCCCATCACGTAATTGAGTTGTCCGATCGCCTGATCTAGTGTCACGATAAGATTATCAGCGATGCGTTCCGGTTGTTGTGCGATCAGTAGCTTACATGTCTCCAACCCGAGCCCAGCCGCATAGAGAGATTGGAGAATGCCATCGTGAAGGTCCTGGCTGATCCGTTCCCGCTCCTGAAGAGCGGCGCTCAGATCTCGTTCCCGTTGTAAGAGCATCTCTTCCATCTGCTTGCGCTCCGTAATATCAGTCGCCGCACCAAGCACCATGTGGGCCCGTCCCTGGTCATCGGCAATCGGCCGCCTGATCGTCTGCAACCAGCGTGTCTTTCCAGACCAATCTGTGATCTTTTCCTCAGCGACAAAACAGTCCTGCAAGGAATTCATGGTCTGGAGATCCTTCTGGCGTATGAATTCTACCTCCTCCACGTTAGGATTAAAATCAGCGTCGGACTGGCTAATGAGATTCTCTACCGTACTTCCGTAACAATCCGCGACTGCCTTGTTGACCATCGTAAACCGCCCTTCCCGATCCTTGGCGAAGATAAAGTTCGGAACGCTATCGATCACCTGTCGCAAGAAAATATGGGATCGGCGCAGCTCGTCTTCAGCCCGCTTTCGATCGGTGATATCATTCCCGACCGTCACACTACATTGCTTGCCATTTAACTCGACCAGTTCGGAGGACAGGAGGATCTGGCGAATTTCGCCGTTTTTGCTCCGCAGCTTCACTTCCATGTTGCGGACCGACCCCGTTCGCTTCAATACATCAATAAACCCTGTCCATTCCTCGACAGAACACCAAATCCCCATCTCCAGCGACGTGGCATGCCCCTCAATTTCTTCCCTGCTATAGCCCAACAGCTGATATGCAGCATCATTGACATCCACCAGCCGACCAGTTTCTATCTCGCTGATGACAATGGGATGGGGGCTCGTTCTGAACACCCTAGCAAACCGTTCCTCGCTAGCACGCAGGGCCTCCTCAGTCTGCTTACGATCAGTGATATCCGACACAAGGCCGATGATGGCGGGTGTGCCGTTCCATGTGATCCGTGAGGCTTCAACGTGAACTGGAACTGGCGTTCCGTCTTTTTTGAGGTAGATTCGTTCCGCGCTATGGACGGACGCTCTCCCGTCAAGTAAGCATTTCACGTTCTCGCGAACCTCGTGGTGAAAATCTGGATGGATGAACTCGAACATCGATCGCTCGAGAATTTCCTGAGGGTCATTCGCTCCCATGAGAATGGCACCCCTGTGGTTGACATACACGGTCCGGCCTTCACAGAAGACGAAGACCCCGGATGGGGATAGTTCGACCAATGTTCGGTACCGGTCTTCACTCTCTCGCACCGCCTCCTCCATCCGTTTGCGATCTGTGATGTCCAGGACGGAACCGGACATACGACAAGGTGTTCCATTGTCGTCGCGTAGAACTTCGCCGCAGCAATGAATTGTCCGCACGTCGCCCTTTGGACGGACGATTTTATACTCCAGATCCAAAGGCGCCTTTCCACCTAGAGCATCATTGATTGCAGTAACAACCCGGTCGTGATCGTCCGGGTAAAGTGCCGAGACAAAGGTCTCAAAGGTCATGTGGTGCAATCCAGGATCACGGCCGAAGATTCGATATACCTCATTCGAACATCGAACCTCGCCGCTTTCGATCTCCCAATCCCAGCTACCCAGATGAGCCAGCGACTGAGCAACACGGAGGTGCCGAGTGCGTTCGTGCAACACACCATCACGTTCGGCCAGTTCACGCGCGAGATCGGCGACCCGCTTGCGCAGCAGATCCAATACAGAAAGGTTACTGGTAGAGATCATCTGAAACTCCTTGCAGAATGATAGGGCTAGCGGATTGAAGAAAGGTTGATGTTGCAGAAGCAAATGAATCTAGCTGCGATAAGAGGGCAGGAGGCAGCTTAGGATGAGGCGATCTCATCACATATCACTCAGGCGCGTGAAGATCGGCACAAGGCTGGACCAGTGTCCTATGGGATAGGGCTGAAAGTCTAGATCCGAATAGCTAGGAGATGGCTTAGTGGGAGACTTTCAACTGAAGATCAAAACGATGGTGCCGAAGGCGGGACTTGAACCCGCACGGCTTTCGCCACACGCCCCTCAAACGTGCGTGTCTGCCATTCCACCACTTCGGCACAAAGCGTGAAGCGTCACTCGCGACGCGTCGTTTGTCGCAATTCGTCACGGACCGCGGCTCACGAGACACGCTTTCCGAACGACGATCGACGCCAGAGGGAATGCGCATTATAGGAGTAGGGTAAAATTGTTGTCAATCAACAGAACCTCCGGTAGAATCGGCACCTAATTTTTTGTGCCTGGGTTGTTCTTCCATGATACGGACGGATCAACGGGGGCTCTCCTCCTCCATTGCTGCATTCTTCGACGTCGACAATACCATTCTGCCCGGCGAAGCAAGCGAAGTGCGATTTTTCCGCTGGCTGTGGCGACGCGGTATCGTTGGTTGGCCTGAAGCCCAGGAGAGTGTGTCTTGGCTGCTGCAACATTTTCCACCTCTCTCTCTACACCCGCTCCGATCGCGCAAGCTCTACCTCGCCGGAAAACCTTCGCAAGTGATCCAACCGTTGGGCGAAGAATTCTGTCGGGAGGAATTATGTCCTCGTGTCTCAGCCTCCGCCATGCGGAAGCTTGAAGAGCATCGACAAGCCGGCCATGCCATCATTTTCGTGACTGGGTCCATCGATTTCTTGATCGCTCCCGTCGCAGATGCTCTTCGAGCCGATCGATGCTTTGCCAGTCGGTTGGAGCAGATGAACGGCCTCTATACCGGTTTTCTTATACCCCCGCTTCCGTACGGACAAGGGAAACGCCTACTGATCGAGCGGTTGACCCATGAACTGACGTTGGATCTATCTCAATGCTATGCCTACGGAGACAGTCCTGGTGATCTGGACCTTCTTCGTGCCGTGGGTCACCCGACGGTGGTGAATCCCATTCGTGGAATGGCCTCCATCGCCCGACGCAAGAACTGGCCGGTTGTCAAATGGCAATGAGCGTTGGTCTGAGCCAGGACACACTATTTCCTCGGCTTGTCGTGCGATCAACACACCTGTGAGCATGGCATCTTTATTATGCGCGTGACGGAAATTTTTCACAGCGTGCAGGGTGAATCGACCTTTGCCGGGCTGCCCTGCGTATTTGTGCGGCTGACCGGTTGCCCACTCCGCTGTACCTGGTGTGACACGGAATATGCCTTCTACGGGGGATCGGAGTATTCCTTCGATGATATTCTTGGAAAGATACGATCCTATGGTTGTCCGTTGGTAGAGGTAACGGGGGGTGAGCCGTTAGCCCAGATGGATACCGACGTCTTACTCCGCCGCTTGTGCCAAGAAGGATTCACGGTCCTTCTTGAAACAAGCGGAGCAGTGGATACCGCTCTAGTCGATCCATCGGTTCATATAATCTTGGACGTCAAGTGTCCAGGAAGCGGCATGGCGGATCGAATGCACTGGCCTAATGTCGAACGCCTGAGGCCGCAGGACGAAGCAAAATTCGTCATCCAAGACCGGATCGATTACGACTGGGCTAAAAGCGTTCTGGATCGCTTCCGGCTGACCGAGCGCTGTTCAGTCCTTTTTAGTCCGGTGTTCAACTCTTTGGATCCTCGACATCTGACAGAATGGATATTGGCAGATCAACTCCCAGTCCGTCTTCAATTGCAAATGCACAAGTACATCTGGGCACCCGACATGCGGGGAGTATGAGGGTAGCCACCTGCGAGCGATAGATGCCGGTTGTTGATTGACGCATCATAAGGAGAACGGAATGAACATCATGCGGATCAAGCCAAAACAGGGACGAGTGGATACAGAGATCGCAGACGCCCTTGTCCTCCTGCATTGTGAGGGTGAGGGACTCTCGAAAGAAGACGCAGGGTTACTGGATCGGCCTCTCGATGGGGCGCTCCGCGAACTCCTCCACTCGAAGGAATTCGAGGGGAAGGTTAACGAAGTCGTGCTATTTCATACGCACGGGAAAATTCCCGCGAAACGGCTGATTCTTGTAGGCCTCGGTAAGAAGACCACCTTAGGTCTTGATCAAATTCGACAGGCGATGGGTCATGCCGTTAAACGGGTTCGCGGCGCGAAGTCCCGCGCTTTCGTGGTCGCCCTTCCTGGCTTCACCCCCAGTGACTGTTCGCCATTGGACGTGGCGCAGGCGATGGCTGAGGGAGCCATCTTGGGAAGCTATCAATTCACCATTTACCGGAGCGAGGCTTCGACGAACAAAGACTTGACGGCAATGACGGTCTTGACCCCACACACAAGTGAAATGGGTCAGGTATCGGAAGGCATTCGCCGTGGCGTAGCTACTGCGGAGGCCACGGTGTTTGTCAGAGATCTGTCCAACCATCCATCCAACGTGATGACTCCGACGAGGGTTGCTCACGAAGCAAGGGCCGTCGCGAAGGAGACCGGCATCAGGCTAAAAATCCTCGAACAGAAAGACATGGAAGTTCTCGGCATGGGTGCATTGCTGGGAGTCGCCAAAGGCAGCCACGAGCCGCCGAAGTTCATTATTCTCCAGTACCACGGAGCCAAGAAGAAAGACGAACAGCCGGTGGTCCTTGTCGGAAAGACCATCACCTTTGACACTGGAGGAATCTCGCTCAAACCGTCGGAGAACATGGAGCAGATGAAAGCTGATATGACCGGCGGGGCAGAGGTGCTGGCCACAATACGTGCGGCCGCCCGTTTGAAACTCCCCTTGAATCTGATCAGCATTCTTCCCGTCGCCGAAAACATGCCCGGAGGTCGGGCGATGAGACCCGGTGACGTCGTCAAGACGCTCTCCGGCAAAACGGTGGAAGTCCAAAACACCGACGCCGAAGGTCGTCTGATTTTGTCCGACGGTCTCACATATGCTACCCGATTCAAGCCAGCTGCCCTCATCGACATCGCCACACTGACGGGGGCCTGTGTGGTCGCGTTGGGCCAATTCGCCATCGGGATGTTTGGCACTGATACAAAATTGAAAGAAGCGATTCGTCAGGCAGGTCTTCGGGCAGGGGAGCGTGTTTGGGAGATGCCGCTGTGGGAAGACTATTTCGAACAATTACGCAGCGATGTGGCCGACATGCGTAATATTGGCGGTCGAGGGGGTGGCATGATCACTGCTGCGCTGTTCCTCAGCAAGTTTGTCGGCGATTGCCCATGGGTACATCTTGACATCGCGAGCACCGACTGGAGCGAGCGGGAACGAGCATATATTCCCAAGGGACCAACCGGCATTGGGACTAGACTGTTGATCCAGTTCCTAGTCAATCGCTCACTACCAAAGGCATGACATTCTCTCGCGACCAGATCGGCCAGCTTTGTATGGTAGGGTTCGACGGGACGACCGTTTCGTCAGATCTGGCCTCGTTTATCAGGGAATACAAGCCGGGCGGAGTCATCCTCTTCGCAAGAAACCTCGAATCGGCCGAACAAATCGTTACCTTAACGAACGAGCTTCAGCGCTGCAGTCCGCATGTTCCACTTCTGATCTCGATCGATCAAGAAGGTGGCCGTGTCTCACGGTTGCCCAAAGAATTCACCATTTTCCCCCCGTGTGAAGTTCTGGGGCGATGTCATTCTTCGGAATTGGCCTATGCGGCGGCAGCCACGACCGCGAAAGAGCTCAAAGCCGTAGGCATCAATATGAATATGTCTCCTGTGCTGGATGTAAATAGCAATCCCTTGAATCCGGTGATCGGCGATCGGGCATTCGGCACAGATCCTCATATGGTGTCCGAACTGGGATTGGCTACTGTGGGAGGGCTCCAGGACAATGGTGTCGTCGCCTGTGGAAAACACTTTCCTGGACATGGTGACACCAACTCGGACTCCCATAAGGAATTGCCCACCGTGACGGCGGACCGTGCACGGCTCGAGCACATCGAGTTTCCTCCTTTTCGACACGTGGTTGCGAACGGTGTGGCCACATTGATGACCGCCCATGTCGTCTATCGGGCTTTGGACGAGATCCGTCCAGCGACGCTCTCTCCAATGATCATCGGGAGATTTCTTCGTGAAGAGTTGTATTATGACGGCGTTGTCCTGACGGACGATCTCGAGATGCACGCCATTATCGATCACTATGGCATCGGAGATGCGACCGTGCAGGCCATCCAGGCCGGCTGCGACATGCCATTGATCTGCAAAGATCGTGATCGGATCGTTGCTGCCTTTAACGCTCTTGAGAAGGCTGCGACATCCGGTGATCTTTCTGAAGGACGACTGGCACAATCCTTCGCGCGGATCCGACGATTAAAAGAGCGGTTCTTGCGTTCCTATCGACCGGTGACGATTTCTGATGCGAAACTCGTAGTCGGCTGCCGAAGCCATAGGACTCTCTTGCGTTCCATCCACCAAGCTCGAGAACGACTTGTGAAGACGGACGTCTGACCACATATCTCTTCTTTATTCCCAACCCCTGAGATCAGACTCGGATGATCGACCAATCCGGCAATAACGGCTAACTCTCCTGCAGCCTTGCCCCTTTGTCACCTCTTGTGGCATCATGAGCATTCCTTGGGAGGGCCTTATGGCCTCATTGCTCGAGTACGTCGGATCCGTCCATATCTTTCTTGGTCCCTACAGGGGTAATCCAATCGCATTATATTTGCGACGCACGGAATCCGAGTGCCAGATTGGGCCTAAGGTTTACCCTTGGAACGATGTCATGGGAATTGGCGAAACACCCAACAAAGCCGCTGCTGATTTTGAAGAAAAATGGAAAACCAATGGTTTAACAACAACCATGTATTCAGGCCCAGCGTGGGAAAAGGGGATTAAGCCAGAAAAACCTGCTCCACCAAAGCCGGCGGCACCCCCGCCAAAGCCTGCTACACCCGAAGCTGTCCCAGCATCTGCCGCTCCAGCACCCCCGACCCCGGCTGCTCCTGCAACAACGAAGGTGGCAACCACACCCGCTGTTGCAGACGCGACTATTACAGCTCCTACTTCTGCGACAGAGCCGTCCGGAAAGCCAGTGTAGCCCCGCTCAGGAAGCTCGTGCACAACTCACCCATCTGTTGAATCACGGTTGGCAGCCTGGACAGCCAATCTGCTGTGTTTCATACCATAGCCCACGTAGACGAGAATGCCGATGACAGTCCAGACCACAAAGCGGATCCATGTCGCCTGCGGCAATCCAGCCATCAGGTAGAGACACGCTGCTATGCTCAAGATCGGTACAAGAGGCATAAACGGAAGCCGAAAGGGACGAGCTTGATCGGGCTTCGTGTATCGAAGCAGCATGACACCGAAACTGACCAATACAAAGGCGAAGAAGGTGCCGATGTTGGTCATATCAGCCGCTTCCCCGATTTGGAAGAACGCTGCCAACACTGCGACAGCCACCCCAGTCAGAATAGTCGCACGATGTGGGGTCCCGAATGTCGGATGAACTTTGGATAACCCTGGACTCAGAAGTTGGTCACGTGACATCGCAAAGAACACACGGATTTGTCCAAGCATCATGACAACCAGCACACCCGTAATGCCCACCACGGCCCCGATCGCCACAATGGCAGCGCCCCATTTAAACCCAACGAGACTCAGTGCTTCGGCGACTGGAGCGTGAATGTCAATTTGGCTCGCAGGGACCAAGCCGGTAAGGATGGCGGCGACGGAGATATAGAGCACCGTGCACACAGCCAATGAGCCAAGGATCCCTAATGGAACATCTCGCTGAGGGTTCCGAGCCTCCTCTGCGGCAGTCGACACGGCGTCGAAACCGATGTATGCAAAAAAGATAATCGCGGCGGCGGAGCGAACCCCCTCAAACCCATTTGGCATGAAGGGGGTCCAATTCTCGGCACTTACCGCAGGAGCCCCGACGGCGATAAAGAACAGGATCACCCCAAGCTTCAAGATGACGATCACGCCGGCGGCGCGAGCACTTTCCTTAATTCCCAAGACAAGAATGGCGGTGACCAACAACACGATGATCGCAGCGGGGAAATTCGCGATACTCCCTTCAGGCCCTCCAGCCCAATGCGGCGGGTTGGTCGCCCAATACGGCAATTCCAGGCCTGCGAGCTTAAGCAAGTTGTTAAAGTAACCGGACCAGCCGATCGCAACTGCGACGCAGGCCACACCATATTCCAGGACCAGATTCCACCCCGTCAGCCAGGCGAGAAACTCCCCAAGCGTGGCATAGGAAAAAGTATAGGCCGACCCGGCTACCGGGATCATCGCTGAGAATTCGGCGTAGCAGAGGGCGGCTAATGCGCACGTGAAGCCGGACAGGACGAAGGACAGCACAATCCCAGGCCCCGCGCCTGGACGGAGCGAGTCACCGACTATGGCCGTACCGACCAGAACAAAGATGCCGGTCCCGATAATCGCACCTATTCCAAGCGCAGTCAGGTCCCAGGCCGTCAGCGTTTTTTTGAGCCGGTGCTCTGGGCGGTCGGCATCCGCCAGAATTTGATCAATGGATTTCGTCCGAAAAAGAGGATTGCTCACGGTCGTTTCCAGGCCCAAGATGTGAGAGTTCGATCTGACCGAATCAATAGCCGAAAGATTTTCATCCGGTCAATAGACGGAAAGGAAATAGTGATACAGATTGGTGAGGATAGTTTGAAACCGTCAACACGGCTCATGCGCGAGTCCGACGAGCCGCCCGCAATAGGGCTTCAAATAACCGGCGATGAGCAAGATGTCCCTCGAATAAGAATTCGGGATGCCATTGAACTGCAAGCATGAATCGATGGGCAGACGACTCGATCGCCTCGACGACCCCATCGGGTGCAAGGGCGCTTGCGATGAGTGATGGCGCAACCTTCTTGACCGATTGATGATGTGAGCTATTCACCATGAGGGTATCACTTCCGATCACCCTTCTCAGCAGGCTCTTGGGTGCGATCGTGACCGCATGAGCGATATGGATCGCCTTCGTCTTCTGACGATGGTCCATCGCGGTCGGGACTTGTGCGGGAATATCCTGAAAGAGGCTCCCCCCGCATGCGACATTCACTGTCTGCATTCCTCCGCAGATCCCCAAGAGCGGAAGATCCCGCATCCCGGCCTGGCGCACCACCTCCAGTTCGAAATCAGCGCGACGCTCGTTGACTATCGGAAACTTATAGCGTTTCCTTTCACCGTAGAGCCTTGGTGAAAGGTCCGGTCCGCTCCCGGTGAGCAGAAGTCCATCAACGCCATCAAGAAGCCGTCGTCGAGCAGCAGGATGAGTTACGAGGGGTAAGATCAGAGGAAT
>Ga0105107_10003217_pt1 | contig 10821 bp, 7 predicted proteins | sample PPLLaktember2015_6_FD_79335 | JGI IMG/M metagenome (GOLD analysis project Ga0105107, IMG submission 79335) | Freshwater sediment microbial communities from Prairie Pothole Lake near Jamestown, North Dakota, USA - PPLs Lake P8 Core (1) Depth... | ecosystem: Environmental > Aquatic > Freshwater >... | reverse complement strand
CCGTCCCCGCCTCCCGTCAACTCGATTTCGAGCGACAGCGAGTGCAGGGAGCCGCTCGTCGCAACGGTCGCGCGATATTCGGCCACTTCCTCGAACCGCCGCACGACCGATTCGACGGCCGACGGATACACGTTGACGCCGCGCACGTTCACCATGTCATCGACCCGCGCGAGCACGCCTCCCTCGAGGCGCGCGAACGCACGTCCACACGCGCATGGTTCGGAGCGCCGGACCACCACGTCACCGGTCCGGTAGCGAACCAGCGGGCTCGCGGCCCGCCCGAGATTGGTGACGACAAGCTCGCCGCGCTCGCCATCCGGCACTGCGCGATCCGTTCCAGGCTCCAGAATCTCGCAGATGTACTCTGCCTCGTTCAAGTGGAGGCCGCCGGGCGATTCCCAGCACTCGAAGCTCATCGGACCGACCTCGGTAAGCCCATGATGATCGATCACGCGGGCGCCCCAGCCTCGCTCGATGCGCTCCCGGGTCGACGCAATGCTGCCGCCTGCCTCGCCCGCCACAATCAGCACACGCACAGAACCGGCGGCCAGATCGGGCTTCCCGCCCCGTATCTCGCCGTTCACTTCGAGCAGGCGCAGCGCATAGGTCGGTGTGCAGCAGACCACCGTCGGCTCGAGCGCTTCGATCATCGCGAGGCGCGCCTGGCTCGACATGCCGCCGGCCGGGATGCAATGCGCGCCGATCTGACAACCCGCCTCGAACGCCGTCCAGAAGCCGAGGAATGGCCCGAACGAGAACGGGAAGAAGATTCGATCGCCGGCGCCGACCTTCGCTCCGCCGTACACAGCCTTCCAGCACTCGAGCATCCACTGCCAGCTTTCGTGCGTATCGAGCCAGCGCAGCGGACGTCCCGTCGTCGATGAGGTCTGGTTGTAGCGTGTGTAACGCTCGATCGGTTCCGTGAGATTGGTGCCCCAGGGTGGCGCATCCTGCTGATCCGCAATCAGCTCCTGCTTGGTGGTAAGCGGGAGCCGCGACAGATCGCGAGGAAACGTCAGCGACTCTGGGTGCAGTCCGGCCTCGGCGAGCTTGCGCGTGTAGAACGGATTCGGTCCGTAGATCTGGTGAAGCAGCTGCGACAGCCGGCTTCTCTGCGCCTCGGCAAGCGCCGCGCGATCAGTGCGCTCGGACGCCCGCAAGCTCGACCCCTTCTTTCGACCCTCGCCAGGCCCACTCGAACGTCGGTCCCGCCGCCAGCGTCGTCGCCAGCGTCATCACGACCATCACGGTGAACAGCGTCGGTGTGATCAACCCGTGCTCGAGACCGATGTTGAGCATGATGAGCTCCATCAGCCCGCGGGCGTTCATCAGCGCGCCAATCGCCATCGCCTCGCGGTTCTCGCGCCCGGTCAGGCGTGCCGCCGCCCAGCAGGCGACCGATTTTCCAATCGACGCGACGAGAATCACCGCGATCGAGACGACGAGCAGTTCGCTCGACCACAGCAGACTCAGATGCGTCGAGAGCCCCGAATACGCGAAAAACAGAGGCACCAGCACTGTTCCCGCGATCGACGCGGCGCGGCGGCTGAATTCGCGCGTCGCCGCCGTGCGAGGCAGGGCCGCGCCCACGAGAAACGCGACAAAGACAGCATGCGATCCGAGAAATCCCAGAACGTTGAAATCCGGGTTGACGCCGACGAGCACAATGGCCAGCAGGCACCAGGCGATCGCATCATCGGTGGCGCCTGCGGCCAGCGCCAGCGTGCCGAGCGCCGTGCCGCCGATGCCTCGCTCGTGGATAATGCGCGCCAGCACGGGGAAGGCCGTCACCGCCATCGCCGCGCCGAGATACAACATGCTCTGCACGCGCGACACTCCAGCACCAAAGAACCGCCCGTCCACGTGCAGGAACGAAGCGAGCGCCGCGCCGAGCACGAAAGGCGCGATGATACCGGCCACCGAGATGAACGCCGCGCTCCGGAACGCCTGCCTGATGATGCCTGTCTGAAGATGGCTGCCGACAACGAACATGTAGAGCACGAGCCCGAGCTTGCTCACCGTCGAAAGGAGTCCGAGCGACGCCGGCGGAAAGAGCGCCGACTGCACGGCAGGCGCGAACAATCCAAGGAGCGACGGCCCGAGCAGGATGCCGGCAATCATCTCGCCGATCACCCGTGGCTGGCCGATTCGGACCATCAGCGAGCCCACGAGCCGGCACGCGAGCAGGATGATGCCCAGTTGCAGGAGGAATTGCAGAGCGAAGTACGGCGCTGACATCAGCCGGCGACCTGGAAAAGCGAATCAATCGCCGGCGGTATGTCGATCGACCGCATCGGCTCCCCCGCCTTCCTGCTGACACATTTGATCGTCATCCTGCCGGTGGCGATGCGCGCGTCATCTTTCGAGATGACGCCTTCGTAGCGGATCGTGCGGGCGTCCTTGCCGACGATGCGCAGGTGCACCTCGAACTCGTCCTCGAACTTCAAAGGCCGGTGGAATTCGAAGGACGCCTCGACACGCGGCCAGGCCACGCCAGACCCGCCCGCGATACTGAGGCCCGCCTCGCGCCACATGGCGTGCTCGGCCTCCTCGAGATAGCGGAAGAACCAGCTGAAGTGGACGATCCCTGCCATGTCGGTCTCGTAGAACTGCACCCGCCGCTTCATCCGGTATTCAGAAGGCATCGTTTATCAGTCGCGGGGGCCCCTCGCCCCGCTCCGGCCGCTCGCTTGCGGGGCCCCATTCGCCCCGCGCCGCTCGCGGCCCATCATACGAGCGGCAGTACTTCGACGATGTCGCCGATCTTCGCGCCATTTCGAATCATCTCGGTGCGCCGGCCGTAGATCGTCTTCAGCTCGCGCATCCAGAAGACGCCCATCATCTCGGAATTGGGCGTCACCGACAGGAACATCTTCGGGCGGCTCTCATACTGCACACCGCCATCACGAAGGAGCCGGCCGAGCGGCACGTCGTTCTTCAGAATCTGCTTCCGTATGCTGCCGGGGAAGGCGCTCACCTTGATGCGAATGGCGCCCATCTCCACTGGACGCCCGGTGTACTCCTGCGCGAGCAGCACGCGCCGGAAGTACCACGGCCCGTGCAAGAACGTCGACAAGGGGCGCAACGCCACACGGCCGCCGAAGTGACGTTCGAGCGTGAGCGTCATGTCGATCTCGTGGACGAGCAGCGACCGATACGGCAGCGGAATATCCTCGGGCTCGATGGCCCTGACGTGAGGAAGCTCGACGCCCGATCTCGCGTACACGAAATCGAGCGGAAAGAGCATGCCGTCGGGAGACATGCGCCTCGAACGTTTAGGTGTACCGGATGCCCGCATGCTTCGGCTGAAAGAATCGTGGAAGAAGTGAGTCCACGCGCAGGAGCCCTGCGCGCGTCAGCGACACGATGTCGCGGTTCGCTTCGGCGAGATATCCGCTCTCGCGCAGGGAGCTGAGCGGCTCCTCGAACCGGCGGAGAATGTCCACGCCGTACTTGTCTTCGAAGTAGGCGGGCCGCACCCGCCCGAGCTTGAGCTGCAGCACGAGCTCGCGGATGAGGCGCTCGTCCGCATCGGGCCGGTACGCGCGGCTGAGTGGAAGCGCCCCCGCGCGGATTTTCTCGCTATAGGTCTCCCATGTGTCTGGATTCTGCATGTGCACGCGGTTGACATGCCCGAACGACGCGACCCCGAGACCGCCCAGATCGGCGCCCTGCCACAACCGATCGCGATAGATGAACTTCGTCCGCTCGGGATTTCTCACCGCGGTGTACGCGCTGCCGATCGTGTACCCCGCCCGCTGCAGCGCGTCGAAGGCTTCGTCCACCCAGCGCCGTTTGGTCGACCAGCTCGCCACGTGCTCGTGAAAGCGGCCCGTCCCCTTCAGCACGTCGCTGCTGATCGTCGTGTTGAACGGCAGCTCCATCTGATAAATGGTGACGCTGTCCGGTGCGAGCTCGATAGTCTTCTCGACCGAGCGCTGCCAGTTCTCCTCGGTCTCGCCGAGCATGCCGGCGATCAGGTCGACGTTGACCTGCGGGAACCCGAGCGACTGAGCGAACTGATACGCCCTGAAGATCTCCGCCGATCGATGCGCCCGCCCGTTCAGCTCGAGAATATGGTCGTCGAAGCTCTCGATGCCGAGACTCAGCCGCGTGACGCCAAGCTCGCGAATGGCGGCGAGCTTGGGTTCGGTCAGCGTCCCGGGCTCGCACTCGAAGGTGATCTCCTCTGCCGACGTCCAGGGCGTCACGGCCGTGAGCCGCTGCACCAGCCCGGTGAGCTGCCGCACGGACAGAAACGAGGGCGTCCCGCCGCCGAAGTACACGAAGTTCAGCGGCCGTCCGTTGATGGCCGGATAGGTGTGGTAGAGCTCCCATTCGCGCGCCATCACGTCGAGGTACTCCTCGACCTCCTGGGCGTTCTTGTCGGTATACACGCGGAAATAGCAGAAATGGCACCGCTTTCTGCAGAACGGGACGTGCAGGTACAACCCGAGCGGCGTCGCGGCCGGCGGCGAGCTGAGCGCCGGCAACGCGTCCCGATCGACGGCCTCCGCCGTCCAGACGGAGAACGGTGGATAGTTGGCGACGAAATAGCTGCCAATTTCCGTGTCGTCGACGGCCGTAGTACGCGGTTCGCCCATTGGCTCCCTGAGAAATGGCAGGGCTAAAGCCCTGCGCTACCGGTAACTGTTGACGCCCTGCGCGACCAGCGACGCTTAATTCAACGTCCACAAGGCGAGCGTCTCGGCGTCCTTGACGAAAATGCGGTTGCCGGAGATGACCGGCGGCGCCCAGGTTGCGCTCATCGCTACGGTATACGTCTTGACCGGCACAAACGCTGCACCAGGCGTCGCTTTTCCGACCATCAACGTCCCATCGTCCTTGAGAACGAACAGGAGGTCGCCCGAGCGCGTAATCGCGGCGTTGCCTCCCTGGCGCGGCTCGGAGACCCACAACGTCTTGCCCGTTTTGGCATCGGCCCAGAAAAACTGGCCGCTATTGAGGGGCGACATCGAAAACACCGCGTCGCCCACCAGCACGCCATTGCTGAACGACATGGAGAGTTGCGGGTTCTCCCACGCCAGATCGGCCACCCACTTTCCGCCTTTGTTCGCGATGATGTACGAGGTCAGCGGCTTTCCCTGGCCCGAGACGATGACGGTGTTGCCGTACACCAGCGGCGTGATGGAGTTGGTCGTCGAACGCGCCTCGAACGGCACGCTCCAACGAAGCTGGCCAGTGGTCGGATCCACACCGACGAAGTTCTTCTGCGAGAACAGCATCAGATGACGCGCGCCGCCGATCTCCGCGATGATGGGCGAGCCATAGGCCGGACCATCCCCGGTCCATTCCCAGACGACCTTGCCGGTCGCCGGATCGAACGCGGTGAGCGCGCCGTTGTTGTGGCCGCCGACGTGGAGGAACATCTGGCCGCGATCGACGAGCGGCGACATGGCGGTGTGGAACATCGGCTGGACCGGACCGGCCGGCTTCTGCCAGAGCTCTTTGCCGCTGGCCGCGTCCCATGCCGTCACGATGCTGCTCATGCCCAGCGTGAACAGCCTGCCGTCGGCGAATGTCGGCGTCGATTTCGGGCCGGGACCGTGACGCTTTGCCCCCGAGTTCATTTCGAAGGGCGCCGCGTAGCTTCGCTCCCAGATCACCTTGCCCGTTGCAGCGTCGATGGCGCGCAGGACCTCGTTCTCCTGCTGCCGCGAGAACTGGTACACGCGATTACCGACAAGGATGGGCGTGGCATAGCCGTCGCCGACGGTGACCTTCCACCGCTGGTTCAGCGCATCGGGCCAGACTTTCGGCTCGGTGAACGCGGCGAGCGTCCCGTCGCGCCGCGGCCCGCGCCATTGCGGCCAGTCGGGACCGGTCAGCGCATTCTGCGCGGCCGTCACGGCCGTCAATCCCGCCAACAGGACAGTTCCAACCATCAAGCGGTGTGATGTGTGCATGATTGTCCTCACCAAGGTCCGCCTTAAGGCGGACACTACTCCATACGCAACGCCGACAACAACGGCGATCGAAGCGCGACCACCGTCGCGCCGAGCGATGCCAGCAAGCCGGTCCCGAGAACGGCCAGGAGCAACAGCGCCAGCGTATCTGCCGGCAGCCGCCCGCCGCGATCGAGGAACATCGGCGCGATCGCCAGCAGCGCGCAGGAGGTGCCCACGACCAACCCACCGACAAGGAGCAGCACGTTCTCGGCGACAACCATCGCGAAGAAATCACGTTGTCGATATCCGAGCGCCCGCAGCAGCGCCAGTTCCCGCCGCCGCTCGAGCACATTGCGAAGAAGAATCGCGCCAAGCCCGAGCGTTCCCAGAACCAGTCCCAACCCGCCAAGCATTTGAAAGGTCGAAAGGTAAGTATATTCAACGCGGTGAAACCCCGCGAGGCGTTCCGCCGTGGATGCCACGTCGATCCCGAAATCCGTCAGTCGCGATTCAAGCAGTTCCGTCAGCTCCCCCGTTTGCCCGAGCGGCGCGTCGGCGAGGAAGAATCGATAGCCTTCCCACTCGGAAAACGCGCGCACGAATGGCCGCTCGGCCATCAGCAGCTCACCCTGGAAGATGCTGTCGGCGAGTGCCCCGACGAGACGCAGACGTATCGGGCGCTCCGATGAGCCTGGCAGCACGATTTCGTCGCCAAGCTTCATGTGCAGCACGTAGGTCATCGAGTTCGCGTCGGCGATGACGGGTATGGCGCCGCCGTCGAGCTCGCGGTTGAGCAACAGCCAGGGATTGGCGCGCTCGTCGGGCGATTCGGCCAGCGAGCTGTGAAACGAGAAGCGTCCGGCGTTGATGAACTCCTGCGTGGCCGCGAGAATGCGCGGGTTCTTCGGCTGGTAGAGGTTGAGGCAGCTCGTGTCGTCGCCCGGCCGCAGGCGAAATCGATCGAAGCGGACGCTCTGCAGATCGCCATCCGGAAGATTCATCGCCTCGCGCCCGGCCGGATCGTTCAGATCGTGGACGATGGGCAGCAGGGTTTCGGCGAGCAGCGGATATCCGCCGCCGCCGGTGTGGCGATCGACGAGCGCCTCCACATCGTCGCGCTTGAACGCTTCGACGGCAACGATGACGAAAGTGGCAAACGCGATGAGCGCGATGCAGAGCACGCTGCGGGCGGGCCGATACGCCGAGTTGCGCCAGCCTAGTCGCCAGACAGCCCAGAGGCCGTGCCCGTGGAGCGTGCCCCACCGCCCGGCGCGCAGCCAGACGGCGGCCAAGGACAGCATCGCTACGAGCGCGAGCGCGCCGGCGCCGAAGAATCCGGCGACCCGTGGGACCACATTGGCGGCAGTGCCGATGAGCAGTTCGATGGCACCGGCGCCCGAGGCAAGTGCAAAAAAAAGGGTCAGACCCCTTTTTTTGGTGTGTTCGGTCTCCTTGGCCGAAAAAAGGGGTCTGACCCCTTTTTTCTCGCCAACCAGCAGCGAGCGGGGCGACAGCGCGGCCAGCGCACGCAGGGACCACCAGATTGATGCAACGGCAATCAGCACCACCGCGAGCGCACCCGCCGCGAGCGACATCGGGTCGACATGCAGCCGCAGCGCGGTCGTGCCCACCGCGTCGAACCACCAGGTGCGGAGCCCGAGCATGACGAGCGCGCTGTGTGCGATGGCGCCCACGACGCCGAAAATGCCGCCGGCCGTCGCCAGCATCACCGCTTCGCCGACAAACAACCGGCGGATGGCGGCCGGATCCAGGCCGACGGCCTGAAGCAGCCCGATTTCCTGCAACCGCTGCTCGACGCCCAGCGTGAAGAACAACGCGGCCAGCATGAGGGCCGACACGACCAGGAAGGCGCTGAAGTACGCGAAGTACTCACCGAAATCCGTCGCTCCAGTAGATGCTTCGAGACTCTGCGCCCGGACGTCATACACCGAAAACCCCATCTCGAGCGGAGCCAGCTCATCGCGGAGCGCGCTCTCGTACGCGTCCCGCGCCTGCTGAAGCGGCGCACCGCGCGGCGGCAACAGGCGAAGCGCCGTCAGCGCTCCGTGACGCGAGCCCCAAAGCTGCTGGCCGCGCTCGATGGGAATGAACGCCTTCGGCGTGGCGCGATAGCGGTTCCAGTACTCTTCGTCGATGGGACGCACGCGCTTCAGATCGATCGGGAAGGGCGGATCCCAATCCGCGACCCGATCGGAATCGGTGATGCCCGGGTACTCGGGCACAAGATCACGGTCGGCCGCGGGGCCGGCAATCGGCATGGTGCGCGCGACACGAAAATCGGCCGTTCTCGTCGTCAGCTTCCCCTCGGTTTCCCAGACGTAGTACTCGACCGTAATCGGATCGCCTTCCCCGACCTGTAGATCCTTCGCAGCCCACTCGTTCAGATATATCGCCCCGGACTCCCGCGTGTCGTTTGGAGTGGACCAGCCCACGATGCCCGTGTCGATGGCGGTGATCGTGGAGTACGGCACTTCGCGATCGCCGGAGCGAATCGAATTGGCGAGATACGTGAGCGTCGGGATGACCACGAACCCCGAGCGCTCAGCCGCGTCGGTTGCGGCTGCGGCGAATGTGTCGCTCAGAATCGTGCTGCGGCTCTCGACGCCCAGAACGCCGCGATCTTCGAACGCACGCACTCGAAGGCCGAAATCGTCGACGCGCGCCGCCTCGTTCAGGGCGCGCTCCGCGGCAGCCGCATCTCCACCCGCGATCAGGATCGCATTGGCGCGCGCCGGTTGATCGATCAGCGCCTGCATCCGGGTAAGCGGCACAAAGACGGCGCGAATCGACCCCTGGCGCGGGCTGAGAGAAAACTCACCAAGATTGTCGGGCGCCAGCGTCTCGCGTACGGTCAACCGAACCGCGCGGCCGGCGTCCTCCTTCCGGCCGTGCAGCGATTCTGCCGGAATGGAGGACGAGCTCTCCACGCGAAGCACGACCGAATCTCCGGCGTCGGCTTCCAACTCTGCGGCGAGCGCTTCGCTGAGCAGCGCGTCGTTGCGTTCGGGCGCGTTCACGCCAGTCAGACCATGGAAGCGCCAGAACCGATCGTCAACCGCATACACCTGCACGCGCGATGCGCGGCGGCCGCTCTCCTGCGCCGACACGAAGCCTTCGACCACCACGAGTGGAACGGCCTCCGCAAATGCCGTTGCGAGCTCTTCGCGGAAGAAGCTCTGCGCGAGCACCACGTGATCGGTGCGACCGAGGCGCTGCAGGACGAGATCGCGCAGGCTTGCGCGGACCGACACTCCGACCATCAGCGCGCCCGCCAGCACCGCCACGGCAATCGCGACGCCGAAGACGACCGCAAGATTCGTCCGCCAGTAGTGCCGCAGGCTGCGGCGCCGCAGGGTGCTCGCCTTCATGGGTTACGCCACGCGCAGCAGCTTGCGATCGTGAAGATCGAAGCGGACAGGGAAACGCGACGCAAGTTCGGCGCTGTGCGTCACGACAATCAGAATGGCGTTTTGCGCCTGCTGGAGGGCAAACAGCAGCGAGGCGACCGAATCCGCCGAGGCGCGGTCGAGATTGCCGGTCGGCTCGTCACAGAGCAGCAGCCGCGGACGGCGCACCAGTGCACGCGCCAGCGCCACGCGCTGCTTCTCGCCTCCCGAGAGCTGGCCGGGCAGATGAGTCAGGCGATGGCTGAGACCGACCTGCTCGACCAGCGCGCGCGCATGCGCGTCGATGCCGGCATCGGCGGTCCCGACCAGCGTCGGCACGAGCACATTCTCGAGCACGCTGCACTGCGGGAGCAGGCAATGGTCCTGGAACACGAACCCAATCTCCTTATTGCGGAATGCGGCCAAATCTCTCGGAGAGAGTGTGAACGGGTTCCTGCCGTCCAGCGTCACGATTCCCGTCGTGGGCGGCTCGAGCCCACCGAGAATATAGAGAAGGGTGCTTTTGCCGCTGCCCGACGGCCCCATGATGGCGGCCGCATCGCCCGGGGCGAGAGACAACGACACATCGGCGAGCACGGGCACGTCGCCGAGCGGCGACGGATACGACTTCCCTACTCCGCTCGTCGTCAGCACTGGTAGACCTCGAGCATCCGGTCGGCCGAGCGTGCGACGCTGTAGTGCTGACGCACGCCTTCGAAGCCGTTCTGCCCCAGCCGCGCACGCGCTGCCGGGTCCTTCCAGAGTTGATAGATGCCGTCGGCAAGATCTTGCGGAGCGCGTGGATCGACGAGAATCCCGCCCGCCGTCTTCGCGATCATCTCCGGAAACGCACCGTGCCGCGGCTGCACCACCGGCACACCGCACGCCATCGCCTCGAGCAGGAAGAGGCCTTTGGGTTCCACATACATGGTTGGAACCGAGAACACGTCGAGTCCGCGCAGGAACTCAATCTTCCGCTCGCGATCCAACGCTCCCCGATACGCGAAGTCCCCGCCCATCCCTGCGTCCGCGAGCCGGCGCTCGGCTTCCTTCAGATAGTTCTGCTGATCGGGCGCGAGATAGCCGGCGACTTCGAGACGTGCGCGCTCGACGCCGGGCATCTGCCGGAATCGCACGTAGGCGTCGCAGAGACGCAGCAGCCCTTTTTCGGGCGCGATCCGCGCGAGATAACCGACCGTGAACGGACGATCGGGCGGCGCCTCCGCACGCCGTTCGAATCCCGCGAGATTGATGCCGAGCGGGACGACGTCGATCTTCTCGCGCGGAAGCGACAGGTAGTTCGCCATGAAGCCTGCATAGTACTCACTGACCGCCGTGAAGCGATCGACGAAAGCGGCGTTCTGGCGGATGAGCCGCAGCGATTCGGCTCGGTGCTGCGGAGACAGACCGTCCAGGAAAAGGTCTTCCCCCTGCAGCGTGCAATGAACCGGCCGCTTCAGCGCGCGCGCCAGCGGCGGCGCCAGGCTCGCGAGAAGCGCGTTTGG
>Ga0105107_10003216_pt1 | contig 10824 bp, 10 predicted proteins | sample PPLLaktember2015_6_FD_79335 | JGI IMG/M metagenome (GOLD analysis project Ga0105107, IMG submission 79335) | Freshwater sediment microbial communities from Prairie Pothole Lake near Jamestown, North Dakota, USA - PPLs Lake P8 Core (1) Depth... | ecosystem: Environmental > Aquatic > Freshwater >... | reverse complement strand
TCCTGGGGCATATCGACTTTTTCCAAAACAACCTGTTTTTCCGGCACACCTGGGACCTGGACTTTGCCGGGCAGGCGCTTTCGGACAAGCGCCTGATCGCCCAGCTGCGTTCGGAAAAGGGCCGCTGGGTGGACTATGTGATCGAATTCACGCGCAGCATCGACAATCTGGTGGCCTTCCACGGCGAACTCTCGAAGCTGCACCGCCCGGAGGCCAGCAAGACCAATACGCCCCTTGATTTTTACTTCGATGTCTTCCTGCAGACCAACAAAAAGCTCGCCATCACGGACTACATCAAGGAAATCGAGCGCTACAACGCCTGCATCCGCACCTACGGGGACCTGGGGGAGCAAACCTTTTTCGCCGAGGTCCACCGCAAACACCCCGAGTTCGAGATCCTCTTCCGCAAGCAGCGCCAGCAGCGGCGGCCCGAGAACGGCGACCTGATCCAGTTTCTGATGACCCATTCCGAATTTCTCAACCGCGCGGAAAACCGCTGGATGCAAACCGTGATGGAAGTGGTGCGCAAAACCTCGCTCTTTTTTCAGCCCCAGATCCGGACCAAGGTCATGAACGAGGGCTGGGCGAGCTACTGGCATGAAATCCTTTTCTTCGAAGACGAGCGCATCCGCGGCCACGAGGTGGAATTCGCACGGGTCAACGCCGCGGTCACAGCCATGCCCCGGGTGGGGCTCAACCCTTACGCCCTGGGCATGCGCCTTTTCTACGACATCGAGAAGATGGCCGACCAGGGGCACTACTCCATCGCCTACCGGCGCCTGCGGAACGCCCGGCAGCGGCAGGGCTACGACACCGACCAGGGCAGCGGGCGGGACTTCATCTTCCGTGTCCGCGAAAACTACTGCGACTTTACCTTCATCCACACCTTCGTGGACCAGGATTTCGTCGACCACCACAAGCTCTTTGTCGCCGGCAAGCGCCTCAACCAGGAGCGCCGGGTGTGGGAGTACTACATCAAGAGCCGTTCGGCCGAAGACTACCGCCAGATGCTGGAAGACGGGCTCTACCACCCGCCCCGGATCACGGTGGCGGCCGACGGGGGCCAGGGAAACGTGCTGCACCTGGTGCACCGCTTTGAGGGCAAGCCCTTGGTGCGGGACTTCATCGCCGGCACCCTGATGGGCGTTGCGTATCTGTGGGGGGCGGCGGTGCAGCTGGACACCCATGAACTGGTCGCGACACCCGACGACAGCGCGCCCCTCGGTTCGGTGCACCCGTTTTTGTCGGGCTATCCCGGCGCGCACCAGGAGGAGGCCCGAAAGACCGGGGCCAAGTTTCAGAAAGTGCGCTACACCATGAAAGACCGCAAGCTGACCCGGGAGGTGGTGGCGGCCGGCGAAGCCCAAAGCGCCAGCCCATCGGTCGCGCCCTGACCAGCGACCTTGCCCCGCCCTCAGGCCCTTCGAGGTTTACCGATGGAAAACATTCAGAACGCGCTGCAATACCTCAACCACAGCATCGGCAAGTCCAACCAGGGGGACACCATTTCCTTCCAGGCCTTCCTGCAGGAACTGACCGCCCGCCCCGCACGGGTGGTCCGCAACGTCTTCCAGGTGTTTCACGACATGATAAAGACCTATGTCGGGGAGGGCATCGACGAGTATCCCAACGACCCGGAATCCATCCACTACGTCTACTACGACTGCAAGCGCCTGTTCGTGGAGGGCGCCGACCAGCCCTTTTTCGCCGACCGGCTCTTCTCAAACCGCCTGATCAGCCTGGTGGAGGCCCTCAAGCGCGGCGCCCAGCAGAACAAGGTCTACATCTTCGAGGGACCGCCGGGGTCCGGCAAGAGCACCTTTCTCAACAACCTGCTGCGCAAGTTCGAGGAGTACACCAACACCGAGGAGGGCAAGCGCTACGAGGCCGTCTGGCGCCTCAACCGGCGGGTCTTCGGCGCCCTGCCCGACCAGGCGGCCATGCCCCTCTACGAGAAGCTGGCCAAGCTGCTGAGCCATGATTTTCAGGGCGATGGGGACATCCTGGTGGACAGCCACCCGCTGGCACTGGGCGAAGACTACGTCGAAATCCTGTGCCCCAGCCACGACAACCCCATTCTGATGATCCCCAAGACCTGCCGCCGGGCGTTTTTCGAAAACCTGCTGCAGGGCGACCCCCTCAAGGAGAAACTGCTCAACGACAAGGAGTACGACTGGGTTTTCCGGGACACCCCCTGCACCATCTGCAGTTCGCTCTACGAAGCCCTGCAGTCCCGCCTCAAGAGCCCCCAGGGGGTCTTCGAGCTGCTCTACGCGCGCCCCTACCGCTTCAACCGGCGCCTGGGCGAGGGCATCAGCGTCTTCACCCCCGGCGACAAACCCATCAAGCAGGAGGTGCTCACCAACGGCATCCTCCAGAACCGGATCAACGGCATCCTCAAGGACAGCAATCAGGTCAAGTACATCTTCTCGCGCTATGCCAAGACCAACAACGGGATCTACGCGCTGATGGACATCAAGAGCCACAACACCGCGCGCATGATCGAGCTGCACAACATCATCAGCGAGGGCGTCCACAAGGTCGAAGACGTGGAGGAGAACGTCAACTCGCTCTTCCTGGCCCTGATGAACCCCGAGGACAAGGCCAACATCCAGGAGTTTCAGTCCTTTTCCGACCGCATCGAGTATATCCGGATACCCTACGTGATGGGCCTGCAAACCGAGGTGGAGATTTACCGCAATGTTTTCGGCCGCCAGATCGACGCCAACTTCCTACCGCGGGTGCTGCACAATTTCGCCCGGGTGATCATCTCCACCCGCCTCAACACCCGTTCCGAGGCCCTGCTGGAGTGGATCGGCGATCCGGGCAAGTACCGCATGTACTGCGATGAAAACCTGCAGCTGCTCAAGATGGAGATCTACACCGGCTATATCCCCAACTGGCTGATGGAAGAGGACCGCAAGCGCCTGACCGCCCAGCGCCGCCGCAGGATCCTGGCCGAGTCCGAAAAGGAAGGCGACCGCGGGATATCCGGCCGGGATTCCATCAAGATCTTCAACGAATTTTATTCCGCCTTCGCCCGCGAAGACAAGCTGATCAACATGTCGGACCTCTGCAAGTTCTTCACCCAGATCCGCAAGGACCTGGTCGAGGTGATCCCCCCGGGATTCATGGATTCGCTGCTCAGGATGTACAACTACACCATCCTGCAGGAGGTCAAGGAATGCCTCTACTACTACAACGAGGAGCAGATCGGGCGCGACATCCAGAACTACCTGTTTGCCGTCAATTTCGAGCCCGGCGCCACTGAAACCTGTAAATTCACCGGGGACCGGCTGGAGATCAGCGAGGATTTCTTTCAGAGCATCGAGGGCCGCCTGCTGGGAACCGCGACCGGTAAGCTCAAGCGCCGCGTGTTCCGCCAGGAGACCCAGCGCGAATATGCCACCCGCACCCTGCCCCAGGAGGTCCTGATGGCCGGCAAGACCCTGCTGGAGACCCAGCTTTTCAAGGACCTTCACACCCGCTACGTTTACAACCTCAAGGACAAGGTGCTCGACCCGTTCCTCGAGAACGAGAACTTCCGCAGCGCCATCAAGGACTACGCCCAGGAGGCGTTCAAAACCTACGACAAGCGCATCCGCGAAGACGTCACCTTCCTGATGCGGAACCTGGGCAAAACCTACGGCTACACCCAGCAGGGCGCCAAGGAGGTCTGCATCTACGTCATCGACAACGACCTGGCGCGCAAATTCGCGCGCCCCGCAAAAGCCGAGGAGTGACCGCCGTGCGGTGCTTTACGGCCCGCGCCAAAACTCCCAGTCGGTCCCCCCGCCGCCCTCGCTGACCTTGCCGTCATAGCTGAAGGCCAGCCCGGAGGTGCCCGGGGGCATGGATAGCTCGCGCTCGAAATGCCAGCTCCGAAGCGGCTGGCGGTGACCGGAAAGCGCAAAGGTCAGGCTCTCCAGGACGAGGTTGTCGTAATCCAGCAGGTTCAGCCCCACAAAGAGCCTGTCGACCGCCGTATAGCCCGTCTGCAGACGCGCGGCCAGCAGCACATCCCCGGTGATGTGCAGGCGGTCGGCACCCGTGCTGATGCGATACTGGATCTCGAGATCCGGCGTCACCCAGCGTCCCGCAAGCGAAGTGCCGGCTGCCAGGGCAATCCGGTTTTCGGGCCGGGCGGTGGTGCCCTTGTAGGAAAAGCGCACGTCCTGGCAGGCGGTCAGCAGCAGCCCCGCCAAAAGCCAAACCCACCACCCGGTCACGCCCCCCAAGAAAGCCGCCGACGGCGCCCGCAGGCTGCCGCACGGCAGCGCCCGCTCGTCACCCATGGTCTCACTCCTCTTGTATTGGCGGCCGCCGGCTTCAAAAGCGCCCGCGCGCCACCGCCACCCGATGGACGGCGGCTCAGCCCCCGATCCAGACACCAAACCGCCAGCGCCACCAGAGCGCCGGCGCCACCGCCAGCAGGCTGAAAACCGCCACCGCCCAGGCGACGCGCCGCCCGCCGGCCCGCAGCCGGGATGCGGCGCCGGGCACCGGCAGGCCGCAGCGCCGCACGGCGAGCGCCAGCATCCAGACCCCGGAGCCCTCCAGGGCCGCCAGCAGCAGGGCGCCGAAGAGGGGAAACCCCACAAAGCGGTGCTCGGGCAGAAACAGGCACCAAGGACAGTAGTGGTGCAGCACCTCGTAGGTGTAGGCGGCCAGCACCCGCACCAGGGCCACCGCCGCCACCCCGACCCACAGCAAGCTGGCGGCGGCCAGGATCCCCGGCCATCGCCCTTGGGCGGGGTCCGGGGCCCGCGCCAGCTTCAGGGCCAGGGCAATTAAAAGCCCCCCGCCCAGCGCGAAAAGCCCCACCCACAAACGGTCCGGCAGCCCCGCCGCGCCCCCGGCAAGCTCCGGCGGGCGAAACTGGTCGTAGACCACTGCGCAGCAGTCCACCGGCTGGTGCACGTCAAGCCCGGCGAGCGCCTGCAGGGTGTCGCCCGCCGCCAGCAGGGCCAGCGGCAACGTTAGCAGCAGCAGACGGGCGGCCGGCACCGTCAGCGTCCGCTGGGGCTGGCGGCGGTTGACGGTTTCAAGCATCCGCCAGCCGTAGAGCAGCACCAGGGCCCCGAACCGCAAGCCCAGCGCGCGCGCGCCCGAGCCGGCGGTGGCCTGGAGCACGCCGGTGCCGCACATGGCCCCGGGCACCAGTTCGGGCAACACGTTCGTGATGCCGACCACCAGCACCAGGCTTGCCGCCAGGATGGCCCAGAAGCCGCAGCGCGCGGCCATCTCGGCGGTTTCCGCACGGCGCTCCAGCGCAATCTGCGCCGCCGCCGCCGAACCCGGCGCCCAGTGCAGCAGCACCTGCAGCGCGGCGGCCGCGGCGAACAGGAGCGCCAGCAGGCCCAAAAGATCGAGCCCGACCACCGCCAGCACCAGCGGGTGCCAGATCACTCGGCCACCAATCGGCCCGCGGCCAGGCGCCAGTGCCGGTCGGCCACCCCGGCAACGATCACCCGGGGGTCGTGGGCGGCGACCACCACCACGGCGCCGCGCGCCCGGCAGGCCGCCAAGACTTGAAGCACCCGGGCGGCATTGGCGGGGTCCTGGTGAGCGGTCGGCTCGTCGGCCATCAGGAAATCGGGCCGCCCCACCACGGCCCGGGCCAGAGCTGTCCGCTGCCGCTCCCCGCCGGAGAGCTGCCCCGCCTGCGCGCCGGCCAGGTCCGTCAGCGCCAGTTCGGCCAACACCTCGCGCCCCGCGGCACGTAGCGCCGCCAGGGACCGGCTGCGGGGCACCAGCGGCAGAATCACATTTTCCAGCACGCTCAGCTCGCTGAACAGGTTGGCGCTTTGAAAGACGATTCCCACCCGCCGCCGCCAGCGGTCGCGGTGGGCCGCACCCCAGCGCGAAACGGGCGCGCCGTCGGCCAGCACTTCCCCGGCGGTGGGCCGCAGCAGCCCGGCCAGGAGGTGCAGCAGCGAACTTTTGCCGGCCCCGGTGACGCCGGTGACAAGGGCGAGAGCGCCGCGGGAAAAGACCGCCGAGACATCCTGCAGCACGATCCGGGCGGGGCCCGGGGTGGCGCCGAAAACCAACCTCAGGTGGCGGGTGACCAGGCCGTCCATCACAGCAGGCCCTCGCCTTTCAAGAGATCCTGGGGATCGGCGGCCGCCCCCTGCAGGCTGGAGAGCAGCACCGCCGCCAGGTAGGGCCCCACCACCAGGGCGCCCAGCTCCAGCAGGGTCAAGAACGCGCCGGCGGGATCCAGGTAGAGCCGCGGGGGGGCCGTGCGCCAGCCAAAGAGCAGGCTGCCCGGCCAGCTGACGCCCGGGCGGAACACCAGCGTGTAGGCCGCCAGCATGCCGAGGCAAGCGGCCGGCAGGGCGATCAGGAGCGCGCGGTAGACCTGCAGCCGCACCACCTCGCCCGTGGTCCAGCCGAGGGCCTTGAGCAGCCCGACTTCGCGGCGCTGGCCGACGGCCTCACGCACCGCACCGGCCACCACCAGGACCAGCGCCAGGACAGCGGGAATGCCGGCGATCAGCATCAGCCCGCCGCGGCGCGCCAGCCCGCCGCTGTAGAGTCCGACGGCCTCGCTGCGGGCGGTGATGCGGACCGGCCAGGAGAAGGCCGCGGCAAGCTCGGGTTGAATGGCGGCAGCTTCGGCGGCGTGAAAGACATCCACGGCCAGATCGACGGCCTCCCCCGGTGGCAGGCCCAGCAAGCGGCAGGCATCGTCGGAGTGCACCAGGACCACATCCTGACCCAGGAGGGCGCTTTCGGCCGGCAGGCGCCCGACCGGCCGGAGTTCAAGCGCCGCGGCGGCGGTAAGCGCGAGGCGCTGGGGATCAGGGCCGGGGTCGACCCCCGGGCCGAGCAGGGCCTCGCCCGGCCGGGGAGCCGCAAGCGGCTTGCCGTCCGCAGCGGGCGGGAGCGCCGCATCCGCCCAGGCAATCACCATCAGCGGCGCCGCCGGGCCGGCCGCCACGCCCCAGACGCGCGCCTGGGCGTGGGTCACCCCGGGCACCTGCCGGGCGGCGGCCACGGCTTCGGCCGCCGGCAGCGGCGCCCAGCCGCCGGCGTTGAGGCGGCGCACCACCAGGTCGGGCCCGTGGGCCAGCAGGCGGCGGGCCGTCTGGCTGAGACCCTGGCTGAAGAGCAGCACGGTGCCGCTCACGGTCAGCAGCAGGGCCAGGGCGGAGGCTATCAGCAGGGCCGGCCAGGGGCGCCGGATGACGTCCCGCGCCGCCCAGAGCAGGAGGGGATTAAGGTGCGGCGGTTTCATTGGGCGCTTTCAACGGGTGGCGGCGCCCGGCGGCGGGAACCAGCGTCAGCCGGGCCGGGTCCGGGTCAACGCCCCCAAGCCAGGGCGAAAAATCGTCGGGAAGTGCCGCCGGGTCGGCGCCAAACCGCCGCAGGGGCTGCCCCGCGGGCACCAGGGCCAGGGCCGGGCCACCCAGCGGACGCACCCAGACCGCCAGCGGCGCGGTGGTTCGGCCCGAGCGCATCAGTCCATCGACGGCTATCAGGGCCAGCGGCGCCAGGCAGCAGAGGAGCGCCAGCCACAACAGGCGCCGGGCGGGGTCCAACCGGTCTGCCGAAAAAGGGGGCGTGGGCATGGGCGGATTACGGGCGGCGGTGCACGAGACCACCGGAGCCGTGAACTGGGGTTAGGGATTCATCGATCGGACTGCCGCGGACGCTGTCCGCGGCCATGGGTATTCCTAAGCGAAAAACCGCCAAATAGCAACCCGTGCGGCGGCCGCGGACGCTTCCCGGCGGCCCCGGAAAGTGCTATCGTAGAATGCCGCGACGGGCAGACGCCTGACCCGCCGTGCGCAAAACCACCGGCCGCGCCCCGCGCCCGGACCAAAGGAAACGGCAGCATGCCCCACGCGGACCTATACGCCCTCTTTCTGCTCGGCATCCTCGGGACCGGGCACTGCGTCGGCATGTGCGGGCCGCTGGTGTTCGCCTTTCCGGCCCGAAGCGGCCGCATGAGCGCCCACCTCTTCTACCACCTGGGTCGCATCGGCACCTACACGGCCGTGGGCGGCACTATGGGCGCCCTGGGCCTCGGCCTCTCGCAGCTGGCCGGACGCAGCGGCCTCGACCCCCTGGCCTGGATCGCCCGCCTGCAGGTCGGCTTTTCCCTGCTGGCCGCGGCCTTCCTGCTGGTCTTCGGGCTCTCGCGCCTGGAAATCATCCGCGAGCCGGCCTGGATGTCCCTCGCGGCGCCCGAGAAAATCCCCGGGTTCGGCCGCATCCTGCACTCGGCCGGCGGCGGCCGCAGCGGTATGTTGGTGCTCGGGATGGTGCTGGGGTTTCTGCCCTGCGGCCTTTCCTTTGCCGCGTTTGCACGCGCCCTGCCCGCCGGCGGGTTCCTGCCGGGGGCGCTGATGACCCTGGCCTTCGGCCTCGGCACCCTGCCCGGGCTGCTGCTGCTGGGAACCGGCGCCTCCGGCCTGGCCCGCCGCTACCGGCGCCACTCCGACATCCTCTCCGGAATGGTGATGATCGCCATGGCGGCCAGCCTGGCGGCGGACGTGATCCAGGCCTGGATAAGTTAAGGGGCGGCACCCGTGGGTAATTTTTTCATCTGAGAGAAACGAGCTTTCAAAAAAAGCGGCCAAAGGTGAGACGAAATGCAGCTTCTGCTTCACATTCGACGGTACGGCGCGCGGCGGTTTTGGCAAGCAAGCCCGGGCCGTCTGCTCCTGCCCGGGATTGCGCTCTTTGCGGCGCTGAGCGGCTGCGCGGGCGTCGAGCCCCAGGTGCCGCCGCCACCCGCCCCCCGCTGGCACTGCGATTCTGAAGCCGACGCGGCCGTCGAACGGGAAGCCTACCGGCTGGGAATCCGGCTGCACGAGGCGCTTCTCAAAACCCAGCCCGACAACGCCCTTGCCTGGTATCACCTGGGATACGCCTGCGGCCAAACCGGGGACCACGCCCGTGAAATCGCCTGCTACGAGCGGGCCCAGGCGCTGGGCTACACCCACGACGAGGGGCTCTTTTTCAACGCCGGGATGGCCTACCTGGAGCTCGACCAGGTGCCGCAGGCGCTGGCGGCCTTTCAACAGGCCCTGGCCCTCAACCCCGACGGGGCGGACAACCATTTCGGGCTGGCCCTCGCGCTTCAGGCGGCCGGCGACAGCCCGGCGGCCGAAGTCCGCTTGCGCCAGGCCGTTCTTTTGGATCCGGACCATCTCGACGCCCGCCTGCAGCTGGCGATGAGCTACATCCAAAACGGCAACCAGGCCGGCGCACTTGCCGAACTGGAGGCCGTCGTGGCGCGGGACCCGGAAAACGCCCAGGCCCGGCAGCTATTCGACGCCCTGGAGGCCCGGTGATACCGTCGGCTGCAAGGCGCTGAGCGGTGCGGGCCGCCATCCACATCGCGCTGCACTTCCTGGTGCCGGCGGCCGTGGCCCGCTTTGGTTTCCAGCACCACCGCTGGCGCGCCTGGTGGGTGATGGTGCTGACCCTGCTGGTGGACCTCGACCATCTCCTCGCGATTCCGATTTACGACCCCAACCGCTGCAGCCTCGGCTTTCATCCCCTGCACAGCGTTCCCGCCATCGGGGCCTACCTGTTGCTGCTCCTGTTTCCACGGCTGCGTCTGGTGGGCCTGGGGCTGGTGATCCACATGGCGTTGGACGCCATCGACTGCCTTTGGATGCGGGCCGCCTGAGCGGCGGAGGGACGGCTGCACCGAAGGGAAAACAGGGTTGGACTGGGGTTATGGGGAAATGCTTGTAATCGGGACGTGAATGTACTACGAGTTCCTTTCGGGGGATTTCCCAACGGCCCGCTTACGGACGATGAGCCGAGGAGAGCGATGGAACTGCAACGCTGTTACGAAGTACTGGGCATCCAGGCGCCGGCCTCGCCCGAAGCCGTCCACCAGGCCTACAAGACCCAGGTCAAGTTCTTTCACCCGGACCGCTTCAACGGCGACCCCGACCAGCAGCGGTTAGCCGAGGAGCGCCTCAAGGAGGTCAATGCGGCTTACGCCGCCCTGCAGGCCTACCAGGCCCAAGGCCCTCGGGAAACCCCACCACCCAAGGCACCGAAAACCGAAAGATCGCCTGACCATTCGGCGGGGCGCGCAGCGGCCGCCGACAGCCCCCGGCCAGCCGCCACCGTCCGCAGCGGTACATCCCTGATGCAGCAATTGCGGGCCATCGGCGAGCGGGTCGCCGCCGGCGTCGGCAAGGCGCTGCAAGGCCTGCGGGAAAATCACCCTGGCGACCAACAGCCGGGCGGTTCGCGCACGAACCCGGGCTGCCGCCGGTCCGCGACCGGCCCGCGCCGCTCGGGCCGCGGCATGGGCCGCAGGGGCGGGGGCCGGCGCCGCTGAGCGCACGCGCCAAAGTTACGCCGGGGATTGCGGCAGGAAGCGGCGGCGCCCGTGTTCCCCGGCTTTGATCCCTGAACTGCCGCCTGAAAATAGGGGCCGCTGCCTTCTTGACCCCGCAAAACGCCCTCGGACGGGTTAACCCTTAAAACGGAGCCCCCTGCCTTGAACCCCGCGAACATCCCCCTGCCGGAATCGGCTTTCATGACCCATCAAGTGCCCCTCCTGCTCCAGCGCTTTGAGATCTCCTGCTGTTCCGAGGGGTTTTGCAGCGAATATTTTATCCGCGACCGCAGAAGCGCCGAGGAAATCTCGTATGCCCTGATTTTCTGCCTGAACCAGTTCGCCCATCACATTCACGTATCCAAATTCCACCCCGAACTCTACAAACAGGCCAACACACACTATCTCTCGGCCGCCTGTTTCTACCTGCTGGTCCACCATTTTGCCCAGCATTACGGCGTCACCAGTGCGTTCACGATTTTTCTCCAGACCCGCCCGGCGATCTT
>Ga0105107_10003215_pt1 | contig 10824 bp, 11 predicted proteins | sample PPLLaktember2015_6_FD_79335 | JGI IMG/M metagenome (GOLD analysis project Ga0105107, IMG submission 79335) | Freshwater sediment microbial communities from Prairie Pothole Lake near Jamestown, North Dakota, USA - PPLs Lake P8 Core (1) Depth... | ecosystem: Environmental > Aquatic > Freshwater >... | reverse complement strand
GCACGTGCGCGACGGCGTGGAGAAAGGCCGCTTCGGCTCGGCCGAGATCCTCAAGGTGGTGCGCAGGATCCAAGAGGCCGGCATCAACGTCATCGGCAACTACATCTTCGGCCTGCCCGACGACACGCGCCAGACGATGCAGGAGACGCTCGATCTGGCGATGGAGGCCAATTGCGAGTTCGCCAACTTCTACTGCGCGATGGCCTACCCGGGCTCGAAGCTCTACGGCATGGCGCTCGAGCAGGGCTGGGAGCTGCCTGCCTCTTGGATCGGCTACTCGCAGCACAGCTACGAGACGCACCCGCTGCGCACCGAGGCGCTCACGAGCGCCGAGGTGCTCAGGTTCCGCGACGAGGCCTTCAAGCGCTACTTCACCAGCCCCGGCTATCTCGACCTCGTGCGCCGGCGCTTCGGCGCGGACGTGGTCTCGCACGTGAAGCAGATGACGCAGCTCGGCCTCAAGCGCAAGCTGCTCGAGGAAGCCGTCACCGCGTAGTGATCATCACCCGCACCCCTTTCCGCATCTCCTTCTTCGGCGGCGGCACGGACTATCCGGCGTGGTTCCGCCGCCACGGCGGCGCGGTGCTGTCCACCTCCATCGACAAGTACTGCTACATCACCGCGCGCTTCCTGCCGCCGTTCTTCGAGCACCGCCACCGCATCGTCTACTCCAAGATCGAGAACGTGCGCGAGATCCGCGAGATCGAGCATCCCGCGGTGCGCGCGGTGCTCGACTGGATGCGCTGGGAGCGGGGCCTCGAGATCCACCACGACGGCGACCTGCCGGCGCGCTCGGGCCTCGGCTCGAGCTCCTCGTTCACCGTGGGCCTCATCCATGCGCTGAATGCGCTGCTCGGGCGCTACGTCTCCAAGGACGAGCTCGCCAACCAGGCGATCCACGTCGAGCAGGAGGTGATCCGCGAGGCGGTCGGCTCGCAGGACCAGGTGTCGGCGGCCTTCGGCGGCTTCAACCGCGTGAAGTTCCGGCCCGACGGCGCGTTCGAGGTGGCGCCGGTCATCCTGCCCCGCGAGCGCACCGCGGAGCTGCACCGGCACCTGATGCTGTGCTTCACCGGGCTCTCGCGCTACGCCTCGGAGGTCGCCAAGTCGACGATCGAGAACCTCGGCGCGCGCGAGGCGCAGCTCAAGCGCATGGGCGAGATGGTGGAGGAGGCGGCGCGCATCCTCGCCACGCCCTCCACGCCGATCGCCGAGTTCGGCAAGCTGCTGAACGAAGGCTGGCAGCACAAGCGCGCTCTCTCCGACAAGGTGTCCACCTCCCTCGTGGACGAGCTTTACGAAACCGCGCGATCGGCGGGCGCCATCGGCGGCAAGCTGATGGGCGCGGGCGGCGGGGGCTTCCTGCTCCTCTTCGCGCCCCCCGAGATGCAGGCGAAGGTGCGCGCGCGCCTGGCGAAGCTCGTGCACGTGCCCTTCGAGTTCGAGGCCGACGGCAGCCGCGTGGTGCTCTACCAGCCCAATGGACTCTAGGATCTACGTCGCCGGCCACGCGGGCCTCATCGGCTCGGCGCTGGTGCGCCTGCTGCGAGCGCGCGGCTGCACGAATATCGTGACGCGGACGCGGGCGGAGCTTGATCTCACCGACGCTTCTCTTGTCGAGGCATTTTTTCAAGCAGAGAAACCGGAGTACGTGCTGCTCGCCGCGGGCTCGGTGGGCGGCATCGTGGCGAACCGCGACCGGCCGGCGGACTTTCTCTCCTCGAACCTTGCCATCGAGCTGAACGTGATCAACGCCGCGCACCGCGCGGGCGTGAAGCGCCTGATCCTGTTCGCCTCCTCGTGCATGTATCCGCGCGAGACGGCGCAGCCCATGCCGGAGTCGGCGCTCTTCAGCGGCCGGCCGGAGCCCACCAGCATGGCCTATGCCGTGGCCAAGATCGCCGGCATGCAGCTTTGCCTCGCGCACAACAAGCAGTTCGGCGGCAAGCGCTTCGTGCCGGTGATCCCGAACAGCGTCTACGGCCCCCACGACAACTTCGATCCCGCCACCGGGCACGTGCTCGCCGCCCTCATCGCGCGCTTCCATGCCGCCAAGGGCGAGGGCGCGCCGGGCGTGACGCTGTGGGGAAGCGGCAAGCCGCGGCGCGAGTTCCTGTACGCGGACGACCTCGCCGAAGCCTGCTGGCTGCTGCTGCAGGCGGACCTCTCGTCGGTGGAGCTGCCGCTCAACGTCGGCCCCGGGAGCGATACGAGCGTGCGCGAGCTCGCCGCGACGATCGCCGATGCCGTGGGCTACCGCGGCGAGATCGCCTGGGACGACTCGATGCCCGACGGCGCGCCGCGCAAGCTTCTCAACAGCAGCCGGATGAACGGCCTGGGCTGGCGCGCCGAGGTCGGCCTGGAGGAAGGAATCCGCCGCGCGTACGACTGGTACCGGGCGCATGCATAGCTACCAGGGAAAAGGGCTCTCGAGCCTCGGCAGGCATGAGGCGGCGTTCTGCGCCGAGCTTTTCCGGCGCATGCTGCGCATCCGCCGCATCGAGGAGGAGATCGAGCGGCGCTACCACCAGGACCAGATGAAGACGCCGATCCACCTCGTGATCGGCCAGGAAGCGACCGCGGTCGGCTGCGGCGCGGCGCTTCGCCCGACGGATCTCGCTTACTCCAGCCACCGCACGCACGGCGTGTACCTCGCCAAGGGCGGGGACCTGCGCGCGATGCTCTCGGAGATGCACTGCCGCGCCAACGGCTGCGCCGGCTCGCGCGGCGGCTCCATGCACCTCATCGATTTCAGCGTCGGCATGGCGGGCACCTCCGCGATCGTCGCGGGCTCGGTGCCGCTCGCCACCGGAGCGGCGCTCGCGGCGCAGATGCAGAACGCCGGGCGCGTCGTCGCCGTCTTCTTCGGCGAGGCGGCGACCGAGGAAGGCGTGGTGTCCGAGTGCCTCAACTTCGCCGCGCTGAAGAAGCTGCCCATCGTCTTCTTCTGCGAGAACAACTTCTACTCGGTGCAGTCGCCCATCGAGCCGCGCCAGGCGCCGCGCGAGCTCGACCGCTGGGCGGCCGCGCACGCCATGTCGGCGGTACGCGTGGACGGGATGAACGTGCTTGAGGTCTACGACGCCGCGCGGCAGGCCGTGGAGCGCGCGCGCAAGGGCGAAGGCCCGACCTTCATCGAGGCGCGCGTCTACCGCTACCGCGCGCACGGCGGCGCGGGCGACGACAGCAAGACCGGCTACCGGCCGGTCGCCGAGCGCGAGGCCTGGGAGAAGCTCGACCCGGTCGAAGGCCTTTTCAAGCTCCTGAAGGAGGTTGACCGGAAAGTGATCGAAAGCGATATCAGCCGTGAGATCGAAGAGGCATTCGACCATGCCTTGAGAAGCCCCGACCCCACGGAGGAAGACCTCTACAGGCACGTCTATGCCGTGGGATGAAGGCCTCGTCAATTCGCTCGTCTACGACGCGCCGAGCGCCGCGGAGGGGCGCGTGCTCGCTTACCCGAAGGCGGTCAACGAGGCGCTCGACATCGCGCTCGGCCGCGACGAGCGCGTGTTCGTCATGGGGCAGGGCGTCGACGACCCGAGCGCGATGTTCGGCTGCACGCGCGGGCTGAAGGAGAAGCACGGCGCGGCGCGCGTGTTCGACACGCCGGTAGCCGAGGAAAGCATGATGGGCGTGGCGACCGGCGCGGCGATGAACGGCATGCGCCCGGTGTACATGCACAACCGGCCGGACTTCATCCTGCTCGCGATGAACCAGCTCGTGAATCACGCCTCCAAGATGCACTACATGGATAACGGCAAGACGACCGTGCCGATGGTCGTCTGGGCGGCGATCGGGCGCGGCTGGGGCTCGGGCGCGCAGCACTCGCAGGCGATCCAGGGGCTGCTGCTGGGCGTGCCGGGACTGAAGATCGTGATGCCGAGCACGCCGCACGACGCGAAGGGCCTGCTCCTCTCGGCGATCGCGGACAACAACCCGGTGCTCGTGTTCGAGCACCGCTGTCTCATGAAGAAGGACGGCGTGGTGCCCGAGGCGCACTACGCGATCCCGCTCGGCAAGGGCGTCTACCGGCGGCGCGGCGCGCAGCTCACCATCGCCGGCGCCTCGCACGCGATCGAGCTCGCGCAGCAGGCGGCGACGAAGGCCGCCGCGCAGGGGATCGACTGCGAGGTCATCGACCTGCGCACCGTCAAGCCGCTCGACGAGGCGATCCTCGAGGAGTCGGTCGCGAAGACCGGGCGGCTCCTCGTCGTCGACACCTCGTGGATGATGGGCGGCGTGTGCGCCGAGATCGGCTGCCTCGCGGCGGAGAAGTGGTTCCGCCATCTCAAGGCGCCGGTGCGCCGCATCGGGCTGCCCGACGTGCCCAGCCCGGCGGGCTATGCGCTCGAGCAGCACTACTACCCGAGCGTCGATCGCATGGTCGCCGCGATCCGCGAAATGTGTCCGTGGACCTGACGTCGCGTCTCCGCGGCGACGCGGACCTCGAGGAAGCAAAGGCGCTCGTGGTGACGGAGCGATTCTTCTACCAGCCCTTCCGCATCGCCGCCGACCTCGAGGTGGGCGGCGGTTACGAATTCCTCCAGCGCAGGCCCGGCGCCGGCATGGTGTACTGGCCCGCCTACGAGCGCGAGCGCGAGCGCTTTCCCGGCCCGGCGGTGAAGACCGTCGATGCCGCCGTGCTGCCGCAGTTCACGGCGGCGAACGACGCGCTGCGCAACCTGTACGAGGGCTTCGTCGACCAGATCTGCGAGCGCGTGGGGGACATCCGCACGAGGAGCGTGGCGGACGTCGGCTGCTCGAACGGCTACATGCCGGTCAGCTTCTCGCTGCGCGGCGCGCGGCTTGCCGTGGGCTACGACCAGAACGACCACTCGGGCTGCTTCCGCTTCCTCAACCGGCTGCTCGGCGCGGACGCGCGCTTCGTCCACGCGCGCTACGACCTCGTCGAGGGCCGGATGCCGCGCTGCCCAGGGTTCGACATCGTCGTCTCGATGTCGGTGATGCAGCACATGACCGAGCCGCTGCGGCACCTGCACTTCCTGCGCTCGATCACGGACGAGGCGCTCTTTCTCATGACCAACGTGTGGGACGACGACGACTACGTCCTGCGCTATGGCGAGCCGAACGCCACCTCGAACTACGCCTTCCCCTGGTGCTTCGACAACTCCGTCTACCCATCCGACAAGCTCCTGCGCAAGGCGCTGGAGAAGGCGGGCTTCGGGCCGGTCGTGGAGCTCGAGTTCCGGCTGCCAGGCGGCACGGCGCACGCCGAGGCGCGCGGCAGCCACGACTACGCAGACGGCGCCGGCCATCGCCAGAAGCTGACCGGGAAGGCGCTCCTCTGCTTCGCGTCCGGCAAGGCCGTCAGCCTCCACGCGGCGGCCTTCAGGCCCGGCGCTAACCGCTTTCTCGCCCTGCTGCGGCGCATGTTCCCGCGCCTTTCGTGGTGGTTCGTGCGCAAGGTCCTGGGCTGGTACCGCTGATGTTCTACGACCTCGCGAGCAGCTCCTGGGGGAGCGAGGAGATCGAGGCGATGCAGCGCGTCATCGCGAGCGGCATGTTCACCATGGGGGAGAACGTGCGCCGCTTCGAGGAGGACTTCGCGCGCAAGTTCGGCACGAAGCACGCGCTGATGGTGAGCTCGGGCTCCGCCGCGAACCTCGTCGGCGTCGCCGCGCTCTTTCACGCGGGCAAGCGCCCGCTGCAGCGCGGCGACGAGGTGATCGTCCCTGCCATCTCGTGGGCCACAACCTACTACCCCCTGCAGCAGTACGGCCTCAGGCTGAAGTTCCTCGACGTCGAGCGCGACACCCTCAACATCGACGTCTCGAAGCTCGAGCAGGCGCTCACCCCGCGCACCCGCATGGTCGTCGCGGTGAGCATCCTCGGCAACCCCTGCGCCCTCGACGTGCTGCGCGCCTTCTGCGACCGCCACGGACTCGTCCTCTTCGAGGACAACTGCGAGTCGATGGGCGCGACGCTGAACGGGAAGCCATGCGGCACCTTCGGCGACATCGGCACCTTCAGCACGTTCTTCTCCCACCACATCTCCACGATGGAAGGCGGCGTGCTCGTCACGGACGACACGGAGCTCTACCACGTCGCGAAGAGCATCCGCGCTCATGGGTGGACGAGGGATCTACCGAAAAGCTCTGGGGTTTTTGAACCGAAGGAAGACGACTTCTATGAAGCCTACCGGTTCATCCTGCCGGGATACAACGCGCGGCCGCTCGAGCTCTCCGGCGCGATCGGCGTCGAGCAGCTGAAGAAGCTCGACCGCATGATCGAGACACGCCGCGCGAACGCGAAGCTGTTCGTCGATCTGATGAAAGGCGACGAGCGCTTCATCATCCAGCGCGAGAACGGTTCCAGTTCGTGGTTCGCCTTCACGATCATCTTGAATCCGAAGATGAAAACGGAAAGAACCAAGGTCATGAATGCCCTGAAGCGGGCCGATATCGGCTACCGCATCATCACCGGCGGGAATTTCCTGCGGCACGACGTGATCAAGTACTTCGACTACGAATGCGTCGGCGAGATGCGCAACGCTGACCTCGCCCACGACCGCGGCTTCTTCGTCGGCAACCACCCGCGCGACCTGCGGCCGCAGATCGAGCGCCTGCGCGCGGTGCTCGACGAGGCGGCGCGATGAGCCTGGACGCGATCGTCCTCGCCGGCGGCCTCGGCACGCGGCTCAGGCCGGTGGTGAACGACGTGCCCAAGCCCATGGCGCCGGTAAACGGCCGGCCCTTCCTCGAGCTCCTGCTCGAGTACTGGATGGGGCAGGGCGTGCGCCGCTTCGTGCTCTCGGTCGGCTATCTCTCCGAGGCGATCACGCGGCATTTCGGGAGCAGGTGGGGCGGCGCGGCGCTCGAGTACAGCGTTGAGAGCGAGCCGCTCGGCACCGGGGGAGGTTTTCTGAAGGCGCTCGATGCAATCCAGTCAAATGCTTTCCTCGTCCTGAACGGCGATACCTACTTCGCCGTACCGCTGAAGGATCTTTCGGGTTATCACGCCGAGTGCAACGCCGACTGGACGATGGCGCTGTTCCGCTCGAGCGACGCGAAGCGCTACCAGGGCGTGTCACTCGCCGAGGACGGCCGCATCGCGTCGCTTTCGGGCAATACGGTGAACGGCGGCGTCTACCTCATGCGCCGCGGGCTGCCCTGGAAGGCGCGCGGGCGCTGCAGCCTCGAGAGCGACCTCCTGCCGCAGGCGCTTGCGGACGGATGGCGCGTGTGCGGACGGGTCTTCGACCGGCCCTTCGTCGACATCGGCGTGCCGCAGGACTACCAGAGCGCGGGAGCCATCATCCAATGAAGATCCTCGTCACCGGCGGCGCCGGCTACCTCGGCTCGACCATGGTCCCCGACCTCCTCGCCGCGGGGCACGAAGTCACGGTGCTCGACAGCTTCATGTTCCGGCAGGCGAGCCTGAACCACGTCTGCCACCACCCGAAGTTTCACGTGGTCAAGGGGGACATCAGGATCGAATCCACCCTGAAACCTCTTCTTGTGAAGGCCGATGCGGTCATACCCCTGGCGGCGCTGGTCGGGGCGCCGCTCTGCAACCAGGACCCGGTGGGCGCGACGACCACGAACCGCGACGCGATCCTGATGATGCTGAAGCTCCTCTCGAAGGAGCAGTGGGTGCTGATGCCCACCACCAACAGCGCCTACGGCACCGGCGACAAGGACAACTTCTGCACCGAGGAGTCGCCGCTGCGGCCGATCTCGCGCTACGCCATCGAGAAGGTCGAGGTCGAGAAGCACCTGATGGAGCACCCGAACGCGATCAGCTTCCGGCTCGCGACGGTGTTCGGCATGTCGCCGCGCATGCGCATCGACCTGCTGGTGAACGACTTCACCTACCGCGCCGTGACCGACCGCTTCGTGGTGCTGTTCGAAAGCTCGTTCAAGCGCAACTACATCCACGTGCGCGACGTCTCGCGCGTCTTCCAACACGGGCTCGCGAGCTTCGCGCGCATGAAAGGGCAGATCTACAACGTGGGGCTCTCGGACGCGAACGTCTCCAAGCGCGAGCTCTGCGAGGTGATCCGCCGCCACGTGCCCGACTTCGCGGTGCTCGAGGCGCCGGTCGGCAAGGATCCGGACCAGCGGAACTACATCGTGTCCAACGCCAAGATCGAGGCGACGGGCTTCCAGCCGCAGACATCGCTGGATGCCGGCGTGCAGGAACTCGTCAAGGGCTTCACCATGATCCGCAACACGATCCACGGGAATGTCTGAGCAGGCGACCTTCAAGCTGCGCCGCGCCCGGCTGCTCGCGAGCGAGCCGCAGCCCTGGCGCCTGGGCACCCCGCCCATCGCGGACATCAATCCCGTGCCGAGCATGATCTCCGAGGACGAGTCGCGCTTCCTGCACTGGATCGCGCGGCACTGCGTGTCGGGCGAGGGGCAGGTAGTCGACCTCGGGCCGCTCGCCGGCGGCTCGACCCACGCGCTCTGCTCGGGGCTTGCCGCCAATGCCGCCGCGCTGGGACGCACGCAGGTGCATTCCTACGACCTCTGGCGCTTCTTCCCGGGCTGGGAGCGTTTCTTCCCCGGTTCGAATCTTCGGCCGGGAGAGGACCTGCTGCCGCTGTTCCGCCGCAACCTGAAGGAGTTCGCCGGCACGGTGGTTGCGCACCAGGGCGGCCTCGTGCGGCAGCGCTGGAGCGGCCAGCCGATCGAGATCCTCTTCATCGACGTGGCGAAGACCCACGGGCTGTGGCGGCACGTGCTTCGCGAGTTCCTGCCCTTCTGCCTGCCCGGCTCGCTCGTGGTGCAGCAGGACTGGGCGTCCGCGGAGTGTCCCTGGCTGCACTTGGGCATGGCGAGGCTCGCCGGCCACTTCGTGCCAGTGGACTCGCCGGACGGCGGGACGCTCGCTTTCCGCCTCGAGCGCGCCATCCCGAAGAGCGCGTTGGCAGGCGAGGATTTCCGCATCGACCGCGAGGTGGCGTCAAGGCGCTTCGCGGAAGCGGCCTCGTGGATGGCGGGCTGGTATGCGCTCGAGGTACGGCTCGCCGAGGCGCATTGGCTCGCGCTGCGCGGTGAGGAGGCCGAAGCCGCGCGCATCGCTCGCGAAGTGCGCTCGCATCCGGACTACGCCGCCGACCTCGACTACGACGTAAAGCTGGTGTTCGACGCGATTGAAGCTCGCTCGCGGTCGCTCTACCAGAAGGGCCGCGACGCGTGGACGCGGACCGCGCGCCGCGCCGCCATGGCAATCCGCGCGCGCACGAGCTGAGCGATGCCGATCCCGTCGCTCAAGGGACTCTACGACCGGGCGCGCGACGGCTTCCGCTTGCGCGTCCTCGACGACGAATTCGTGCGCTGGCTCTCCTACGCCAACGCCGGGATGCTGCACCCGGGAAATGCCTGGAGCATGGACCAAGCGCTGCGCGGCATCGCGGAGGGCGCGGCGGTGGTGGAGATCGGGAGCTTCGCCGGCCTCTCGACGAACGCCATCTGCCACCTGCTGCGCAAGCACGGTCGTGCCAATCCCTTCTTCACCTGCGACAACTGGGACGTCACCGCGCACAACGAGACCCGCCGCATCGACGGGAGCCGCCTCACCTTCCCGGAGTACGCGCGCTTCGTGAAGGAAAGCTTCATCCACAACGTCGAGTTCTTCTCGCCGGAGAACCGCCCGCATGCCATCGAGTGCAGCTCGGCGAGCTTTTTTTCCAAGTGGGGAAATGCCGAGATGGTCGAGGATGTCTTCGGTCGCACCGTGCGCCTCGGTGGGCCGATCGGGTTTGCCTACGTGGACGGCATCCATTCCGTCGAGGCGGTGCGCGCGGAGTTCGAGGCGATCGACCGCGTCCTCGTGCCCGGCGGGTTCATCCTGTTCGACGACTCGGCCGACAGCAGCCCCTTCGGCCTGAACCGGCTGATGCGCGAGATCGCCGGCGGCGGGCGCCACGAGCTGCTCGGCCAGACGCCGAACTACTTCTTCCGCAAGCGATGAGAATCGCATGAGCGCCTGGGCGCACACCGGCGAGCTGCTCTACCTGCTGGTCGTCAAGGACCTCAAGGTGCGCTACAAGAGCCGCTTCCTCGGCTACCTGTGGGCGCTCGCCAACCCGCTCGCCTTCGCCTTCGTGTACTGGATCGCCTTCAAGTTCATCATGCGCGTGGAGATGGCGAACTACTCGCTGTTCCTCATCACCGGGATCTTTCCCTGGATCTGGCTCTCCACCGGGTCGGTGAGCGGGGCGCGCAGCCTCATCCACAACGCTTCCCTCATCCGCAAGGCGAAGCTGCCGCGCGCGATCCTGCCGCTCTCCTGCGTGCTGCAGGAGACCGTGCACTTCCTTTTCGCGCTGCCGGTGATCGTCGCCTTCCTCTTCTTCCCGGGCGACCTGCCGCTGCGCGGGTCGTGGCTGTGGCAGATCCCGCTCATGCTCGCGCTGCAGATCGCCTTCGTGTACCCGCTCGCGCTGGCGCTCGCGGTCTCTAACGTCTACGTGCGCGATATCGAGTACCTCGTCGCCATCGGCTTCTCGCTTCTCTTCTTCGCCACGCCGATGGTCTATCCGGTATCGATGGTGCCGGAAGCCTATCGCCTCGCGTTCGAGCTGAACCCCCTGCACGCGCTCATCGCCTCCTGGCGCGGCGTGCTGCTCGAGGGCGCGCTGCCCTGGGCGTACTTCGGGTACACCGCGGCGGCCGCCGCCGTGCTGGCGCTCATCGCCTGGGCGCTGTATCGCAGGCTCGCGCCGCGGGTCGGGGAGCTCATATGAGCGCCGTCGTCACCTGCGAGAACGTCTGGAAGTCCTACCATTTGCACCGGCCGATGGGCGTGAAGGCGCTGATGGTCGGCCGCAAGAGCCCCGAGGAAACCCGCTTC